>VFSW01006964.1_pt1 | contig 16520 bp, 12 predicted proteins | sample 5358111 | NCBI WGS metagenome assembly VFSW01 (sample SAMN11554181, study PRJNA540505) | mine drainage metagenome | isolation source: sediment from site ElyBrook_90M | place: USA: Ely Copper Mine, Vershire, VT | collected 2017 | reverse complement strand
ACTCAGTTCGCGCTGACCTCGGGGATGGCTCGCTTGGCCGCGTGAGCCTCTCTCCGATCCCACCAGGGCAATCGTTCAAGTTTCCTGACCGCCCTGCCGCACTCGCCTGCGCGATGAGGCACATACCAATCGGCTTTTTACACGCTTCACCTGCCGCAGCAAGCGATCGGAGGACAAACGGGCGAGGAAAGTAAAAAAAATGTAGCACGCTACGCCTTCGCTACTTGATTGGGATAACGAGTTCAATCCTGGGATGCTTGGACGAATTGAATTTACTCAGCGTCTTTCGCGCAGAACAGTAGTTCCGGTACTCGGCTCTCAGGGTATAGTCGATATCGTCGCGCAAACCGTTGAAGTAGTAGCACCCATCTTTTCCGGTGATGTAAGACATGATCGACAGGTTGTCGAGGTCTTCCAATAGCACGGCTGCGCCAGTGAGCGCGTTCCCCCTCTTATCGGTTACAACGCCAGTGACCTCACGCACCTCAAATTGAGGTAGGGATGGAAACCCGACCAGAAGCAAAAGTACTGAAAGACGGATAGCTCTATTCAACATAACGACCCTCCCTGCCATTGCGCCGTTGCCGCGTTTGGAAGCAGCCTGTGAATCATTCATTCCGATCTGGCTGCAAATGGAAGCGCAACGGCGTTCCACATTTTCAGCGCATCCCATGTACCAAACTCATCCGCCAGAGAGCCCTCTTGACAGCGAAAGAGGACCCCGGAATGCTCTGGGGAGGTGCAAAGCGGCCATCTAACCTGACGCCTAAACGACAAAGGATTGCGGCATCGTGAAGTTCTCAACACTTGCTCTGGATTTCGATGGCACCATAGCGCGGAACGACGTCCTTGATCCCGACGTCCGTAAAGCTATATCCGAGGCTCGTGCAGAGGGCATCGTTGTAGTACTCGTCACGGGCCGAATTCTCGATGACTTACGCCGGGTAGCAGGCGACCTGTACTTTGTCGATGCGGTTGTCGCCGAGAATGGCGCCGTGATCGAGTTTCCCGATACTGGATACTCCAGAGTCCTCGCGGAACCTCCGCCCAAAGTTCTGCTGGACGAGCTGCGGCGTGAAAGAATTGTCTTTACCGTCGGACAATCGATCATTGACGCAGACAAAGACGTAGCTACGCAGATTCTCGCAATCCTCCAACGACTCGAGCTACCCTTAGTACTGGCATTCAATCGAAGCCGGGTGATGGTGTTGCCCCAGGCCATCAGCAAAGCGACTGGCCTGTGCGAGGCGCTCACGATCCTCCGTCTGTCGCCGCACAACGCCCTTGCGATCGGCGACGCTGAGAACGACCACGAGCTGCTCCGCTCGTGCGAGGTGGGTGTTGCAGTCGCTTGGGGCAGCGAGGTTTTAAAGGCATCCGCCGACCGGGTGCTCCCTGGTGAAGGTCCCCCAGCCGTGGCCGGGTACATCCGGGAGCTGGTGAAAGGCCGGCGGATCCCGGAGCCACTCAAAACGCGACGTCATCTGGTGCTCGGGCACACCGACGACGGAAGTCCGCTGGCCCTTGCCATCCGTGGACGGAATCTCCTAGTGGCGGGAGATCCGAAGACGGGAAAGTCTTGGGTGACTGGGCTATTGTGCGAACAATTGATCCTTTACGGCTATAGTCTCTGCATTCTAGATCCAGAAGGCGACTACACTTCGCTCGAAGCCCTCCCGGGTGTGGTGGTCTTTGGGGGCGCCTATCCGCTGCCGCGGCCTCGAGAATTCTTGCACGCACTGCGTCATGCGGATGTTAGCATCGTGGTCGATTTATCGCATACTTCCCATCAAGAGCAGCTGCAGTACATGCAAACCGTCCTTCCGGCGCTTGCGACTCTGAGGCGCCAAACCGGGCTCCCGCACCGGATCATCGTGGATGAAGCCCACTATTTCCTGGACGATCCTAACGTGCCGAACGCTCTGGATGTCGCCGCCGGCGGCTATACCCTGGTCACTTATCGAGCGTCGAAGCTCCGGAGCGATTTGCTGGCGAGGTGTGAAGCGATCATCGTGACCCGCGAGTCGGATCCCGAGGAGGTCCGCGCGCTTCACTCCTTGTGCCACTCCCGTGCGGGCCCTAAGAGTGAAAGTGAATGGGCACTCCTGTTCGAGAGTCTCGTGATGGGCGAGGCTGTTGCCCTTCCGGTCACCGAAGAAGCCGCGGGCGACGTGCGCCGAATCCGGCTGTCGCCCCGCCTGACGCCGCATGTCCGGCACTTGGCGAAGTACGTCGATCTTCCTGTCTCAGAGGGGCACGCGTTCGTTTTCTGGCGGGACGGCTCACCAGGACGGCGAGCCCGTACGCTGCGGGAGTTCGTGTCGATCGTGGAGCACTTCCCGGTAACGGCGCTGGATGGTCACTTCCAGCGGCACGACTTTTCAAACTGGATCGCGGGTGTCTTTGGCGACTATCCTCTGGAAAAGACATTGCGAGACATTGAGGATGACTACCTCGCTGGAGTCAGACTTGATGTCACGTCGAGTCTGGCGCGGGCCGTTCGCGCACGCTATGAATTGATCGATCCGGGACCGGAATTGAATGGATAAAGAGAGGATACGGAATACCGGGCGTCGCCGCACGCTAGAGGTTTTCTTCAATCCTAAGAATGTTGCTGTGATCGGCGCCACTGAAGCGGCGCACAGCGTGGGGCAGTCCATACTTGTGAATCTCAAGGACGCTCCTTTCCCTGGCGCTATCTACCCAGTGAATCCCCGCCATGACACGGTGTTGGGATTGCGCTGTTATCCGAGCATCGAGAGCGTTCCGGAAGCCGTGGATCTGGCGGTGATCGCTACCCCAGCCAACACCGTTCCCGGCGTGATTCGGGAGTGCGCGGAGGCCGGCGTGCCAGCCGCAATTATCATTTCCGCCGGATTTCGCGAAATCGGCGAGCGCGGCGCGGCACTCGAGCGCGAGATCTTGCAGGAGGCGCGCCGCGGGGGAATGCGAATCGTGGGACCGAATTGCCTGGGGCTGATGAGCCCGCATCACATGCTCAATGCGACTTTCGCGAGCGCCATGGCACGGCCAGGCCATCTCGGCTTCATCAGCCAGAGCGGGGCTTTGTGCACGGCCATCCTCGACTGGAGCCGCCGCGAGATGGTCGGTTTCAGCGCCTTCATCTCGGTCGGCTCGATGCTGGACGTCGGTTGGAGTGACCTGATCCAATATCTTGGAGACGATCCCAAGACCCGCAGCATCGTGCTCTACATGGAATCGGTCGGCGACGCGCGCGGTTTCTTGTCGGCAGCGCGCGAAGTCGCACTCTCGAAACCGATCATTGTGATCAAGCCGGGGCGCACACAAGCCGCTGCCAAAGCCGCCGCATCGCACACTGGCGCGCTGACCGGCCAGGACGACGTTCTCGACGCGGCCTTCCGCCGTTGCGGTGTGCTACGCGTAAATACTATCGCGGAGCTTTTCTATCTTGCCGAAGCTCTCGACAAGCAGCCGCGCCACAAGGGTCCGCGTTTGGCGATCGTGACAAACGCAGGCGGACCGGCAGTACTTGCTACGGATGCCTTGTTGACGGATGGAGGCGAGTTGGCGGAACTGTCTGCCGAGACCATCGTTCAGCTCGATGGGTTCCTATCCCCACACTGGAGCCATCAGAATCCAATTGACATTTTGGGAGACGCAAGCGCCGAGCAGTACGGCAAAGCAGTGGAGCTTGTCATCCAAGATCCTGCAACAGATCGCACGCTGGTGATTTTGGCCCCGCAAGCCATGACCGATCCCGCGGCGGTTGCGCGGCAATTGGCGAGCCTCTCCACTCACAACGCAAAGCCGCTGATCGCCAGTTGGATGGGGGGCTTAGATGTGGCTCCGGGAGCAGCGATCCTCAAAGAGGCGGGGATTCCCGCTTTTCCCTATCCCGATTCCGCAGCCCGTATTTTTCAGTTGATGTGGCTTTACAGCGCGAATCTCCTGGCGCTCTATGAAACCCCCGCCGAATTCACAATGGAGGGCTCCGGCGACGGGCGCGGCCAGGCCGCAACATTGATTGCGAAGGCGCGTGCGAAGGGACGAACGCTCCTGACGGAAGCGGAGTCCAAAAACCTACTCGCAGCGTATGGTATCCCTACTGTTCCAACGGAGATCGCGAACAGCATCGATGAAGCCGTGGTGGCTGCCGGCCGCGTGGGCTATCCGGTTGTCCTGAAGCTGCATTCAGAAACCATTACGCATAAGACCGATGTCGGTGGCGTACGGCTGAATTTGGCCGACGAAGCCGCAGTGCGCTCCGCATATCAAGCCATCGCCGATTCTGTGCGCCGGATGGCCACCGATTCCGATTTTCTGGGTGTCACCGTGCAGCCAATGGTGCGCGCCGAAGGTTACGAATTGATCCTTGGATCGAGTATCGACTCGCAGTTCGGGCCGGTGATTCTTTTTGGAGGCGGAGGGCAGCTCGTTGAAGTGTACAAGGACCGTGCCGTGGGACTGCCACCGCTCAACACCACGCTGGCGCGGCGAATCATGGAGCGAACCAAAATATTGACGGCATTAAAAGGCGTGCGCGGAAGGAAATCCGTGGATCTGGCGGCGTTGGAACGGCTAATCGTACGCTTCAGCTACTTGGTCACCGAACAGAGTTGGATCAAAGAGATCGACATCAACCCGCTGCTCGCTTCGCCCGATGGGCTGCTTGCGTTGGACGCTCGCGTAGTGCTGCATCCAGCAGACGTTCTCGTTCCGCCGAGGCCGGCGATTCGGCCCTACCCCGCCCAATACGTCCAGCCTTGGAGGTTTCCAGATGGCGCCGAAGTGCTAATTCGTCCGATTCGTCCTGAAGACGAGCCCGCGATCGCGCGGTTCCACGAGCGGCTGTCGGAGCGCAGCGTATACTTGCGTTACTTTCACCTGATGGATCTTGACCGGCGCATTTCGCACGACCGATTGATTCGCATTTGTTTTGACGACTACGATCGGGATATCGCGCTCGTCACCGAGCATCGGAACATTGGCACTGGCGAGGACGAGATCCTAGCTGTGGGACGCCTGAGAAAAATCGACGCCACCGACGCTGAGCTGGCAGTGCTGATCACGGACGAATACCAGGGCCTTGGCCTAGGTACGGAACTATCGAGGAGACTAGTGGAGATTGCGCGCGCCGAGAAGATCGAGCGCGTGATCGCCGAAATCCTTCCCGAAAACGTTCACATGCAGCGGGTTTGCAGTGAACTCGGGTTTCGCATGCAGTTGCTTCCCGATGGCGGCGTCCACGCGGTTTATGAAATTGCTCCTGGCTAGGCGGTCCCAGTTGATGCGCAGACGGCGGGCGGCTTAGGATTGATTTCCGCTGGCGCGATCCAATGCTTCGGCGGTTATGCGCACGCCTCGTTTGAGGCTGTGCGATGCCTGCGCCGTCGGCGCAACCGGGATCCGCAAATCGCGCTAAACAGCAGCGTTACTATCGAGGCCGCACTCGGTTCCGGAGTTGGAACAGGCGCGAATTGGGCCGTTAGATAAAGTTGGGAATCGGTGACGCTGCCGGTCTGATACAAACCTCCGAACGCCCCTCCGCTATCCGAAACGTAAAGCTCGTAGGAACCCGCTGGCAGAAACGTTGAAGCGTCCGAGTTAAGAGGCACGCTAAAAAGCACGTTGGTGCCGCTCGAATCCAAAATCTCACCGCCATTGGCGGCGCTTCCCATAAACGACGAACTGTAAAGCGTGGCATCCGCCGGCGCCGTAAGTTCGAAGCTCATCGTCATCGTCTCGGTTTCTTGCGTGGTGTAAGTGATGGCGCCCCCGGAGTGACCACCGGTAAGTTCGACGTACAAGCCGTCGCCGGCCGCGGGCGGGCAACCAATCGAAGGCGTCGCGAGGCACAGCGAAGTATTCTTCACATGCTGCGAGTGCGCCGTGATCTCGGCTTTCGCAGGCAGTTGCTTCCCAATAGCGGCGTCCGCACGCTTTATGAAATTGCGCCGTAGCGTATTCGTGGGCTAGTGTAAATCGTACTTCGCCATTTTGTACCTCAGGCGGTCCCGGCTGATGCGCAGCAGGCGGGCGGCTTCGGATTGATTTCCGTTGGCGCGCTCCAATGCATCGGCCAGCAATCCTTTTTCGTGTTCGTCAAAGGATACGCCGGGATGATTCGGCTCAGGTTCCTGCGCGCTTGTCGCACCGGCTGCAGTGCGATCGGATCGGAGCGAGGCGGGAAGGTCCTCGACATCGATTGTGTCGGCCATCGCCATCATGCACGCGTGGCCCAGGACGTTCTCGAGTTCGCGAATGTTGCCCGGCCAGGAATGGCGCGCCAGCACAATCTGTGCCCGGCGTGTCAGCCCGCGAACGTCTTTGTGGAATTGAGTCGAAAACCGGTCGAGAAGAAACTTCTCCAGTAGCGGAAGATCCTCACGCCGCTCCGCCAGCGCTGGAGTTGTCAACTCGACCATTGCCAGGCGATAGTAAAGGTCCTCGCGAAATTGCTTTTGTGCAATCAACTCCTGGACATCCCGATTGGTGGCCGCGATTACGCGCACATCCACCTTGCGCGGCGTCACCGAGCCGACCCGCGTCACTTCCTGATTTTGCAAGGCCCGCAGCAGCTTAGCCTGCGTGCTCTGCGGCATGTCTCCGATCTCGTCCAAAAACAGCGTGCCGCCGTGCGCGAACTCCATCAGCCCCATTTTGTCCGCAGCCGCACCGGTGAACGCGCCTTTCACGTAACCGAACAACTCGCTTTCAAATAGTGTTTCCACGACCGCAGAGCAATTACAGGTGACAAAGCGGCCCGAGTTGGAAGGACTCAAGTTATGCAGCGCTTTCGCCACCAGATCCTTGCCCGTTCCTGTAGGTCCGGTGATGAGGGCGGAGCGATAATGGGGTGCCACACGGCGGATGCGCGCGAACAGATCCCACATCAGCGGACTGCGTCCGATCATTCCTTCGAAGCGCGACGTTTCCAACAATTCGCTATCCAACGCCAGGGCGCGTTGCCTCTGGCGAGCATCGGCGAGGAGCTTTTCTACACGGCCGCGCAGCGCGGGAATCGAGATGGGCTTGTTCAGGTAATCGCTCGCACCCTTTTGGATGGCTTCGACGGCAGTTTCCGTGGTGTAATGCGCGGTCATGAGGATTACGTCAATGGCCGGATCGAACTCTACGATGCGTTCGAGCACTTCCAGGCCACTGAGCTTCGGCATCACCAGATCCAGAAGCACGATCTGGGGATGTTCCTGAAAAATCAGGTCGAGCCCGTCCTCCGGGTCTGTGGACGTGAAGATGGTAAGCCCTTCTTGTTGCAGGGCCTCGCTCAACAATTCAAGGCTTGCGGGCGTGTCATCGATGGCCACCAACTTGATCATAGGAACCATATTGGACTCGGACACTACCACTTTAGCCGAAGAACCGGCAATGGAAGGCAAACTGCTCCAGGTTGTAGGATAACCCTGTGCTGGAAGCAATCATCAAGGCCTCGCCCCTGGCGATTATCGCCGTCGATACGGACGGCCGTGTAACTCTTTGGAATGAAAGCGCGGAGCGAATGTTTGGGTGGAATGAAAAGGAAGTCTTGGGGCAAGCGCTGCCGATTCTTCCTCCCGAGGCCGAGCGTGTCCGGTTCGAAAATGAACTGAGTTCCGGTCTTCAGCACGGAATTGAGTCCATTCGGATGCGCAAGGACGGTGTCCGCGTTCCCGTGAGCATCTGGTCCGCGGCCGTCGCCAGCAATGGTGGGCGGCTTACAGTGCTCGCGGATCTCACGGAGTCGCGAGCGGGAGAGCGTCAGCACGCCGATCTGGTGGAAAGCGAACGCGTGGCACGCGAGCGTGCGGTCGCCGGCCAGCGCTTTTCTTTGCTGCTGGAGGCCGCGCCGGATGCGATTCTCGAGGTGGATCCCAAGGGCCGAATCGTCCTCGCGCACCCCGAGGCGGCGCGGCTGTTTCAGCGCTCGCGCGCGGAATTAGTTGGATTGCCGGTGGAAATGTTGCTGCCGGAGCGATTTCGCGGCGGCCACTTCGCTCACCGCGCCCACTACGCCGCTCATCCGGTGCGCCGGCCCATGGGCGCCGGTCTGGATTTGTATGCTGTCCGCAAAGATGGCACGGAGTTCGCAGTCGATATAAATCTCAGCCCGCTGCCGCAGGGAGCCGAGGGCGGGCATGTGATGTGCGTCCTTCGCGATGTAAGCCAGAGGCGCGGGGCCGAAGAGAAGATTCGAATATTGAATCAGAGTCTGGAGCGACGCTCGTCGGAGCTCGCCGGCGCGAATCAAGAGCTTTCCTCGAGGAACCAGGAAGTAGAACGGGCCAATCGGCTGAAGAGCGAATTTCTGGCCAGCATGAGTCACGAGCTGCGGACTCCGTTGAACACCATTCTCGGATTCTCGGAATTGCTCTCGGAGCAAAACGCCGGTCCGTTGAACGAAAAGCAGAAACGTTTCCTGACGCATATCCAGCACGACGCCAGCCATCTTCTGGCGCTAATCAATGACGTTCTGGATCTTTCGAAGATCGAGGCAGGGCGCCTGGAACTGCGTTTGGAGGACTTCGCCGTGGCGGTAGCAGCGGCCGAGGTGCTCACCAGCATACGCCCGCTAGCCGCCACCAAAGGCATCAGCCTGGACAGCGACCTCGACACCCAGTTAACGCTGCAGGCCGATCGCCTGCGCTTCAAGGAAATCCTCTACAACCTGCTCAGCAACGCGATCAAGTTTACACCTTCTGGCGGCCGGGTCTGGATTGAATCGTCGGTGGCTGACGGCTCGGTCTGCATTGTAGTCGGCGATACAGGAATCGGAATTGAGCCGCAGGATCAGCAAGAGATCTTTGAGAGCTTCCGCCAGGTCAGCGCCACCACCAAAGGCGTCCGCGAGGGCACGGGTCTGGGTCTTGCGATCACCAAACGCCTGGTGGAGCATCATGGTGGAAGAATCTGGGTGGAGAGTGAGCCCAGCAAAGGGAGTCGCGTGTTTTTTAAGCTACGGCTAAGCCAGCCGGGAAAAGAACCAACAGCCCGGGCCGCGGGGGACCCTCTGTGGCCGCTGCTGCTGGTAGCCAGCCACCTAGCTTCGTGGCGCGAAGAGATCCTGGAGCAACTGCAGCGGGAAGGGTTCCGGGTGCAGACCGCCGGCTCGGGGGCGGATGCTTTTCATAAGGCTAAGACGCTTCGTCCGGATCTCGCATTGCTGGACATGGAGCTGCCCGGAAAGAGCGGATGGGAAACACTCCATGAATTGAAAACTTCTCCCGATACTCGCTCAATCCCAGTGATTATCGCGGCCGCCGAAGACGAGCGCAAGATGGGCGCCGCTCTGGGGGCGGTCGAATCGTTGATCAAGCCTCTTACCAGCAACTCCTTGATCCAGGCCGTACGCCGGGTATTGCAACCGGAGGGGACGTTACGCGTCCTGATCGTAGACGACGATCCGGAGACGCGCGAACTGCTGATCGATACCCTGATGAACGAAGGGCACTCGCCGCTGACGGCCCGCTTTGCGGCGGAAGCGCTGCACACGCTGGCCACATCAGCCGTGGATGTGGTGGTGCTGGATCTGTTGCTCCCAGGCCGCAATGGTTTTGAAGTGCTGAGGGATATCCGCGCAGACCCCAGATTGAGCCGGCTCCCCGTCCTGGTGATTACGGTGAAGGATCTGAGTGCGCGGGAGCGCGAAACGCTAGCCGCTCAGGGGGCACAGGTGATCGCGAAAGGCTCCGGCTGGCGACAGGAGCTTCTGCGGCAACTTCGTCGCCTGCGCCGTCCGGCCGACGGGAAAAGAGTGCTTATCGCCGACGACAATCCGGCCGGCCGCGAGCTGGTTCGGGAGGGTCTGACCGGGCATGTGAGTTCGATCATTGAGGCTTCCGACGGCCGGGAGGCGATCGAGAAAATCCGCGAGACGCGGCCCGACCTGGTACTTCTCGACATTCAGATGCCGGAGATGGACGGCTATGCGGTTTTGCGAGAAATCCGAAGCGATCCGGCTCTCAGCGGTCTGCGTGTCGTCGCTCTCACCGCCTTTGCGATGCAAGGCGACCGGGAGCGGGCGCTTGAAGCCGGTTTCGACGACTATCTCACCAAGCCGGTGAGCGTCGCCAAACTCAAGGCGCAATTGGAGCCGCCGGCCGAGATCCGCCTGCCGAAACCTGAGTGAATTCCCGCAATCGGGTGGGCTAAGCGGCGCTGCCCTGCAAAGGGTAAACTACTTCGTCGATTCAAGTCGCCGCCCGATCTTATATTAGTTAGGGCCATTCCGTTGCGCCGCGCATTGGGTCATTCAATTGCAGTGTTACAGATAACCATGCATATGAAGATGCGCGGCAGTTCTATTGGGACTCTGGTTCTTGCGGGCGCATTGCTCACTGTTGCTGGCGCCAATACGCAAGACGGAAAGCGAGCACCGACCTTGGCGCCGGCCGACCAGCCACTGATCGCCTCCGTACAGGGATACAAGCTTTACCAAGTCTATTGCGCTTCCTGCCATGGTGACGATGCCAAGGGCCATGGCCCGATGGCAGTCTGGCTCAAAGTCCCCCCTTCCGACCTGACCCGGATTGCTGCCCGCAACGGTGGGGAGTTTCCGTTGGCGCAGGTGGATCGTATCATTTCCGGCGAAGCAGCGGTGTTGAGCGGCCATGGGACCCGGGCCATGCCCATTTGGGGGCCGGTCTTTTCTCAAGTGACTCGGGATCAGGATCTCGGCCGCGTGAGAATCGACAACCTGGCGCGCTATCTCAGGGATATCCAGATCAAATAGCCGTTCCCTCATCTGAGTCAAGATGCGCATCATCTGAACGAAGATACGCTGGCGGTGGATATTACTTGGCGCGTTTGAAGGGAAAGTGCTGGAACCCCAATTGCGCTCTTAACGGTGGTCTTAAAGGAGAGTAGGGGAGATGCTCGTAACGCTTACAGACAAGAAGCCGCCAGAAGGACCTCCTTACGGAGTGATGCAGGGTTTCTTCGAGCGCAGACCCGAGCGCTGCTATTATGGCTCGGCGCTTAGATCGTGGCTCGCCGCTTTGAAAGATACAGTGACGCCCGCTTTGTTGGCAAGAGTTGGGCGGTGGCGAATTGCCTTGTACGTATTCTCAACATCTGCGTAGGAAATGTCCTTGCGGACAAGTTGTTCTCGTGCGTGAAGCACGATGTCGTCGATCGATAGAACTCCGGCTAGGGCGCTGTCGCGATCGACGACCGGAAGCCGCCGGACTCTAGCTTCGCGCAACGTCTTGAGAGCACAATGAATATCGTCTCCCTCCATGCACGTGAAAAGCTTTCGTGGCATTACGTCCCATACACGCACATCAGACGGCTTGCGATTGCGAGTGCCCAGGGCGATGCACATATCCCGGTCCGTAACAACTCCAATCACGTTGCCGCCGTCTCCCACTACCGGAAGAAAACCGCAATTATTCTTTTGCATCAAGAAGGACACTTGCTCCAAGGTCGACTCGGGTCCACAGAAAATCGCGTTTTTCGTCATGACTTCACGAACTTTCATGAGACGCCGCCTTTCGATAGTTCAAAACCCGTGGTTCAGGCGTGTTGTGCATGGCGCAGCGCAGTACGGAAGCCACTATCGCGAACGCAGCGGAGCCGCTTACCCCGCATCCGCATGCGCGACGCACAACCACGCCGAACTAAAATGAATCTTGCAATTGGCTCGCCGAAGTGGAGAGCTACTTCTCCAATGAAATTAGGGCTTTTGATGAACTTCGCACAGGCGTATGAGTGAAGCCCCGCAGTGGCAACGCGAAGCAGTGGAGCGCTACTTGCGTTCCGTCCTGGGAAATGACGTTCGCGTAGTCGATCTGCGCCGCCTGGGCGAGCCTGAGGAGGGCAAGGGCTTTGGATATGGCATACCAATCCGCGTGGATTTCGAGCGGGCAGGGGGCCGTCGCGAGAGCGCCGTGCTTCATACCATGGGGCCCGGATCGTTTGGCCATGAGCACATGTCGGCCCGCGCGCGTATCCTGTTGTGGTCGCACCAGGCGTTCAATCGCCTCCCACGTCACGGGCGCTCGTTGGACGTGGGTGGTTTCCACTCGAATGGTGACCTGAACTCTCTCGGGCAAGTGGAAGAGCTTTGTCTGCTCACTGAATATGCCGAGGGGCAGCCCTACGCTTTGGATCTGGAGCGTCTGCGCGACACCGGCCGTCTGACCGATCTGGACGCAATCCGTGCCGATGCGCTGTGCGATTACCTGGCCGAGATTCACGCAGAGCGCGGCGCCCGGCCTGGAAATGATCCGCGACTGTACATCCGACGCAATCGCGAGCTGGTGGGCGACGGCGAATGCATCATGGGCTTAGCGGATTCTTATCCGGCGCACGCCTTATTCACGCCGCGCGTTCTTGAGCATATCGAGCTTCGAGCCGTCAATTGGCGTTGGCGGCTCAAGAATCGCACGCACCGTTTGCGAACGGTCCACGGGGATTTTCACCCCTGGAATATTTTGTTTGCATCGGAAGCCGATTTTCGCGTGCTGGATCGCTCGCGCGGGGAGTATGGCGATCCGGCCGACGATGTGACGTGCATCACTTTGAACTACCTTTTCTTCTCGCTGCAGCGCACGGGAAAGCTGGAAGGCGCCTTCGAGAGCCTGTTTCTGCGGTTCTGGGATCGCTATCTGGAAAAGACGGGCGACCGGGAGATCCTGGAGGTGGCCGCACCCTACTTCGTATTCAGGGCCTTAGTGCTCGCCAGTCCCGTTTGGTATCCCTCGCTGGAGGACTCCGCGCGCGAGAAGTTGCTCGCTTTTATCTTGGCCGTGCTGGAGCAACCCAGCTTCGACCCTCGCCAGGTCAATTCTTATTGTGGAAGCTAAGAATCCAGCATTCGCCGTTTGGATCACGGGTCTTCCAGCATCCGGAAAGTCGACCGTTACTGCCGCTCTCAAGGCGCAGCTTGCCGCAAGAGGCCTGGATGTGGCGGTGCTGGAGTCCGATGTGGTGCGCAAGGCTTTCGCAAGCGATCACGAGTACAAAACAGAGGGACGCGACACCTTCTATAGACAGCTAGCGTATGTCGGCTCTCTTCTCGTCCAACACGGTGTGCCGGTGATCTTCGACGCGACGGCGAATCGGCGCGCCTACCGCGACTGGACGCGGCATGAGATCGGCAGATTCATTGAAGTCTATGTGGATGTGCCTCTGGAGACTTGCATGGCGCGGGATCCCAAGGGCATCTATCGCAGCGCTGCCCTCGACCAGGTTACAAACGTGCCAGGACTGCAAGACCCTTATGAGCCGCCCGAGGCGCCGGAGGTGGTGATCCAGGGCGAAAACCCGGAGTTCGACGCGCGGCGCATCATCAAAAAACTGGTCGAAAAGGGCTTCGTGAAATAGTGCAATGTTTGGTCACGCGCGTGCTCTTGTTGTATTGGAGGACCATATGTTCCAAGACAAATCGGTGCAGGAGGACGTGATGCGCGAGTTGGATTGGGAACCCATAGTCCATTCCACGGAGATCGGCGTAGGCGTCAAGGATGGAATCGTTTCACTGAACGGTGTGGTGGGCAGCCATGCGGCCAAGCGGGCCGTGGAGCGGGCGGCTGGACGCGTGCGAGGTGTGCGTGCGGTGAGTAGCCACTTGGAAGTGAAGCCGGCGGGGCCAGCCGAGCGCACCGATGCGGACATTGCCTGGGCCGCGGCGAACGCGCTCGCCTGGGATGCGCTGGTTCCTCAAGATCGTGTTTCCGTGAGCGTTTCCCAGGGGTGGATCCTGCTGGAAGGGTCCGTTGAGCGAAGATTCCAGAGGACGGCCGCCGAGGATGCAGTCGCCGACCTGGCGGGCGTAGTGGGCGTCACGAATCTGGTCGAGGTACGGCCCGCGGTTCCGCCTCAAGAGTTGAAGCAGGATATCGAAGCCGCGCTCCAGCGTTGCGCGGATCTGGATGCCCACAGGGTGGTGGTCGAAGTGGAAGGCGATTGCGTGCGTCTCTGGGGCTGCGTTGGTTCGATGTCGCAGCGCGAGGCGGCCGAGCTGGCGGCGTGGTCGGCTCCCGGCTTACGTGATCTTTCCAACCATCTCACCATCGAATCTCGGGTTGCGAGCCACGTGTGAGGCTGGCGCTCTTAACCGCCGTCGTCATGAACGTGGCTGCGACGGCCGTGGCGCTAGCGCAACCCAATCAACAGCTCCAGGAACTTGCGGATTCCGGCGTGCTATCCGACCTTCGCTGGCCGAACTTCACGCCTCTGCAGCCCGACGTCGCGACATTTTATGAGTCCGGCGGCTATCAATTGGCATGGGTACGCGCCGGCGAAACGACTCCCCAGGCGCTCGCCATAATCCACACGCTTGAAAGCGCGGCCCTCAAGGGACTCGACGCCGAGGATTACGACGGTTCGCGCTGGAATGACCGCCTGTCGCAGGTGGGGACGGATGCTGGGGCGGTCCGTTTCGATCTCGCATTAACCGTTTCGGCCATGCGCTACATCTCGGACGTGTCGTCCGGCAAAGTAAAACCCGAGGTGTTCTCTTTTGGCCTTCGCTTCGACCAGAAAAAGTGCGACTTGCCCGCGACGCTTCAAGAATTGTCGAATGCTCACGACGTGACTACAGACTTGGATCGCCTGGAACCGCCGTTTGAGGGCTATTGGCGGACCGAGAAGGCGCTGGCCCAATATATGAAGCTGGCGATAGAAGATGACGGCGAAGTTTTGCCTGCAACCAAGAAACCTGCTGAGCCAAGCGATCAATACCCAGGCGTCCAAAGACTGGAACGCTTGTTGCGGCTATTGGGAGATCTTCGGCCGAACGACACGCTGGTGGAAGCCCTGAAGCGTTTCCAGATTCGCCATGGAATCGAGCCTGATGGCTGCATCGGCAAGGCTACGCTGAGGGAACTGAATACGCCGCTCAGCCAGCGAGTTCGTCAACTTCAGTTAGTGCTGGAGCGCTGGCGCTGGGTGCCGCACTCGTTCCCTCGGCCGCCCATCGTTGTGAACATCCCGGAGTTCCGATTGCGCGCCTACGACGATCGATATCGGCCGGAACTGGAGATGAAGGTCGTGGTGGGCAAGGCCTATCTTCACAAGACACCGGTGTTTTCGGGCAGCATGACACACTTGATTTTTCGCCCGTATTGGGATGTGCCCTTCAGCATCCAGCGAGCCGAGCTTGTGCCGAAGATCGCGAAAGATCCGGCGTACCTTGCCCACAACGATTATGAAATCGTGAATTCGAAGCGGCAAGTTGTATCGAGTAGTACAGTGAGCGCGGATCTGTTGGCGCAGCTCCGGTCAGGGAAACTCTTTCTACGACAGGTTCCCGGCGATAAGAACGCGCTCGGCCTGGTGAAATTTCTCTTCCCTAACCAGTACAACGTATACCTGCACAGCACGCCGGCGAAATCGTTGTTCTTGAAATCGCGCCGCGATTTCAGTCACGGTTGCATCCGCGTGGAAAAGCCCGAAGAACTGGCTCAATGGGTATTGCGCGGCGTGCCTGGCTGGAATATGGATCGCATCCAAGCAGCCGAAAACGGCGCCGATTCAATCCAGGTGAACCTGGACGAACCAATCCCGGTGCTGATCGTTTATGGCACGGCAGTAGTGGTGGGAGGCGAGGTGTTCTTCTTCGACGACATCTACGGACATGACGCCGCGCTGGAACAACTGTTGGACCGCAGATATCCCTATTCAGACTGGCAGCCTACCAGTGCCGTACGCGACCTACATCCACGTGGATGAAATAGGACTTCGCATAGTAGCCCACGCCGCCGCGATCTAGCGCCAGTGCAGCATCGCGTAGCGCGGAAGTCCTCAAACCCGGTAGGCGAATGTCAATGGCCTCTGCTTCCATATGCAGGCTGTGCAGCGCGACACCAACCGTGTGAGTGCGGAGAAACTCATTGCTCCAGGGCGTGCGATAACCGCAGATCACATTCAGTTCCGCGCCGGCGCGGCCCACTGATGCGGTCAAATCGTTGAGCAGATCGAATAACCGGGGATCGTAGTGGTGAATATCGCCGGTGCGGTGATCGCGAAGAAAGCGATCCAACTGATTGAGAGCGTCGGGAATGTACCGATCGCCCACGCGATAAACCACGTCCAGCCGCTCGCCAGTGTGGGTATGGAAGAACCGCAAATGATATGGTTGAGCGCCCTGCGCGAAAAGCGCCGGACCCAAAGCAAGGGCTGAAAAACACAACAAACCACGCATTTATTTATACTAGCGTGCTCAGTTCTGCCTCCCTTGGATGGCGGATAATTTCGACCGAGCAGTTGGCGTGCAAAGCTACCGCTTCGGAAACGCTTCCCAGCAGGAACCGGTTTACACCGCGTCTGCCATGGGAACCGACCACGATCAAGTCCGCGCCCCACCCGGCAGCTTCGCTCAGGATCATTTCTTTGGGTGTGGCAACGGGAACCGCAACAGTGCTGCTGGCTTCGATACCGGCCCCGCATAGGATACTCTCAGCCGACGAAACTGCGTCCTGCGCTCGCTGCATGTCTTTGCCGCGCAATTCTTCCATGGCCTCCGGGCTGCAATAAGGCGGCCGCAACACCGGCGCCGATGGCTCAACCACGCTCAGAAGTCGAACCGCGGTGCCGGCCGG
>VFSW01006963.1_pt1 | contig 16520 bp, 13 predicted proteins | sample 5358111 | NCBI WGS metagenome assembly VFSW01 (sample SAMN11554181, study PRJNA540505) | mine drainage metagenome | isolation source: sediment from site ElyBrook_90M | place: USA: Ely Copper Mine, Vershire, VT | collected 2017 | reverse complement strand
TGTGCTCGTCGTGCCCTGATCGAGGGCTCCCACGTACTGAGCCAATTCGCTCACCTCTTGTCCTGTGTGGAAATCCGACGAATTCCGCTGCCGGAGCTCAGCCCGCCCATTGATCGCGGGCTGCCCGGATCAGGAGGTCCACCGAGGTCGCCCCAGGATCCTGGTGGCCGGCGCTGCGGTCGCCAAGATAGCTGGCCCGACCCTTGCGAGCTACCAGCGGGATCGTCGCTCGCATCCCCTCGTCGGCCGCGTCGACGGCCGCCGAGAGGGCCTTTGCCGGCTGCTCGCCGTCCTCGCTGGCGCGCCTGAGCGCGTCTCGAGCGGGGATGAGGGCGTCGAGCAACGTCTTGTCCCCCGGCTCGGCCTTTCCCAGTCGCTGCATCGCCGAGATCGCCGCGTCGAGTCCCTTGAGCAGCTGCTCGAGACCGACGCTCGATTGCCCGGCGGTAGCGATGCCGAACTGGAGGAAGAAGGTGCCGTACAGCGGACCGCTCGCGCCGCCGACGGTCGAAATGAGGGTGGACCCGACGACCTTGAGCATCGCTCCGACGTCGCCGGGCGTTTGAGCGTCCAGCTTGGGTAGGACCGCCTGGAATCCGCGATCCATGTTGATGCCGTGGTCGGCATCGCCGATGGCCGCGTCCAGGTCGGTCAGGTACTGCTTGTTGTCTGCGATCACGCCCGCATAGCGGCGGATCCAGGCCGCGAAGTCGTCGTAAGACAGCTGGCCCGACTTGTCGAACGACATGCGTCTCCTCGGCTGGAGGGTTCTACGGGTTGATTCGATTCAGAGGCCCCAGCGCAGAGCTGGAGTGTGAACGGGCGCGTCCCAGAACCTGGTCATCTCGTCGTCGAGTTTCAGCAGGCTGATCGAGCAGCCGGCCATATCCAACGAGGTGATGTAGCTGCCAACGAGGTTGCGGGCAACGGTGATTCCCTTGCCCTTGAGCATGCTCGCGACGGCGTTGTAGACGACGTACAGCTCGATGAGTGGAGTGCCGCCCATGCCGTTGACGAAAGCGAGGACTCGATCGCCGGACTTGAAAGGCAGGTCTTCCAGGATCGGCGTCATGAGCATTTCTACGATCTGATCGGCCGTGGCGATCTTCATCCGGCTGCGTCCAGGCTCGCCGTGGATGCCGATGCCGATCTCCATCTCGTCGTCGCCGAGATCGAACGTGGGCTTGCCGACTGATGGCAGCGTGCAGCTCGTCAGTGCCATGCCCATCGAGCGGACGTTGTCCTGGACGCGCTGGCACATGGCGGTCACGGTGTCCAGGTTGGCCCCGGATTCCGCGCAACCGCCGACGATCTTCTCGGCAAGGACGGTGCCGCCGACGCCTCGTCGGCCGGCCGTGTAGAGCGAGTCCTTGACGGCGACGTCGTCGGCGATGACCACCGACTTGACCTGGATCCCTTCGGCCTCGGCAAGCTGAGCCGCCAGGTCGAAGTTCATGATGTCGCCGGTGTAGTTCTTGACGATATGCAGCACGCCCGCGCCGCCGTCAACGGCCTTTGTGGCGGCCTGCATCTGGTCCGGTACGGGCGAGGTGAACACGGCGCCGGGACATGCCGCGTCGAGCATTCCGAGACCCACGAAACCGCCGTGCATCGGTTCATGGCCGGAGCCGCCGCCGGAGATGACCCCGACCTTGCCCCGCCGCGGCGCGTCCTTACGGACGACGATGTTCGGCGGTTCGACCCGGATCAGGTCCGAGTGGGCGGCGGCCATTCCCGCCAGGGCCTCGTCTACGACCCGGTCGGGCGCGTTGATCAGTTTCTTCATCACGACTCCTTGCGCTCACCGGCCGCGCTCGACCGCCGGCCCGACAGAGTCGAGCCGGCGGTCGATAGGCGAGGCGATCAGGACGGGATCTTGAGGACGATGAACTGCGTGAAGGCGATGTAGTAGACGACGGCGGCGAGGGCTCCACCGATAAGCGGGCCGACCACCGGCACCCACGAGTACTCCCAGTCGGAGCCGCCCTTGCCCGGGATGGGCAGGATTGCGTGGATGATCCGGGGGCCAAGGTCGCGGGCCGGGTTGATCGCATACCCGGTCGTGCCTCCCAGCGAAAGGCCGATGACGACGATCAGCAAGGCGACCGGAAGGGCGCCCACGGTCGCCGGGGCGAGGCTGTGAGGCTGGCCGAACGCGAAGATGACGAAGACCAGCACGAAGGTGCCGATGATCTCCGAGATGACGTTCAGCGGATAGTTGCGAATGTTCGGGGCGGTGCAGAAGACTGCCAGCTTGAGGCCTTTGTCCTCTGTGGCCTTGAAGTGATCCCAGTAGTGGATCGCGACAAGAGTCGCCCCAATAAACGCCCCGACGAACTCACCGGCAATGTAGGGGGGCACCGTCGCCCAGGTGATGCCAGTGCTTCCGGCCTTGAGCGCTTCCATGACGGCCAGGCCGAGTGTCACGGCGGGGTTGAGGTGGGCGCCGCTGAGCGGTCCCGCCACGACAACGCCGCAGAACACGGCCAAACCCCATGCCCAGGTTATGACGATCCATCCGGCGTTCTGGGCCTTTGACTTAGCGAGCAGCACGCCGGCCACGACACCGTCGCCCAGCAAGATGAGGGTCGCTGTGCCGAATACCTCGGCGAAGAATTTCTCAACCATGGGCTCTAATCTCCGATGGCGTTCTACTTCGCCCTGAGCGCGAGGTTCGTCCCGGCTCGGGGGAAGGGTCCGATGTGGCTGGCGGCAGATCGGCGGGTCAGGACCGACCGGGAATCGATCCTTTCACCTGGGGCGCATGCAGCGCTCCGGGCGAATGACCGCACACCGCCACGAGCTGCGCTCACCTCCTCCTTTCCGCGACCTGCCCGCAAGTCAACGAGCTACGAAGCACGCCCGGGAGGCCGCTCAGTACCGAGACTCTATGGCGAAGATGCCCGCCAGAACCTCAAATCATTCTCAAAAGTGGCCGCCGGCACAGACGACCGCCCGATGGCATGGTGGTGAACTGCCACGTCCCCATGCGTTCCGCCTGCCGAAAAGTGCGGGCCGATTTATGCTGGCATTCGGTTCGGCGTGCAACTATTCTTCTGACGGTCCGGAAACGACCGGACGATGACCGAGGTGGCCTCGTGGCGCAGCCTTTGGACGCTGCCAGACGCCTTTCGGGGATAGCCATCGACGACGAGACCGCGACCGCTCGTTTTGTCGAAGCATGGCTGAGACGTCAGGGACTCATGGCGGTCCCGGTCCCCCGCACGTTTCGATCGGAACCCATCCACATCTCTGACCGGATCGTCATCGGCGATATGGTCATCGACCTCGCCCGCCACGGCGTCGAGATAGGCGGCGCGGACGTACGGTTGACGCCCACGGAATACCGGCTGCTGCTCCACCTGGCCCGGCACCCGGAGCGGCTGGCGGAGCATCGCGACATTCTGTTGGACGTCTGGGGCAGCGGCTACGAGGACGACATCCACCTGCTCCAGGTCACGATCAGGAGCCTTCGCGCCAGGATCGCGCTGGTGACGGACAAGCAGCTGATCGAGACGGTTTACGGAGTGGGCTATCGGATCGCCAGGCCCGCCGAGGCCCACGAACCTCCCGCGCGGCCGCTGGACCTGTCCCTGACCCGGTAGCGCGTCTGCGACCCCGTAGCCGGAACCCGGGACCCTCGCGCCTCCTGCCCCCGTCCCGCAGCCTGGGCCCTGACCTTCCCTGCGCGCGCGCATTGCGGGACTGGAGCTCCCGCCGAGCGGCCTGGGCGGAGGCCCGGCGTACCATCGCGAGCCCTGGATCGGGCGCGGCCGGTCCGGCGCAGGTCGACGCGCCGGACTCCCGCCGCCACCTCCTATCTCGCAGGGAGGAGTGCGTTGAGCACACGAGACGACGCCGCCGAGGCGGCTCCCCGAACCGCACGATCAGCCGGCGCCCGGACCCGGGCGACCCGCGGCGCTGCCCAGCATCGAGAGCAGCACCGCAAGCAGAACTGGCTTCGGGACGTGATCCTGGGCGGCCAGGACGGCCTGGTCAACGTGCTGGGCATCATCCTGGGTGTCATCGCCGGCGGAGGATCGATGACCGTGCTTCTGGCCACCGGGATCGCGGCCGCGATCACCGAGTCGATCTCGATGGGCGCCGTGGGTTACACGTCCAGCGTCTCCGAGCGCGACTACTACCTCTCCGAGCGCGAGCGCGAGAACTGGGAGATCGACAGCGTCCCCGAGGTGGAACGCCAGGAGATCCGGGAGATCTACGCGAGGAAGGGCTTCGAAGGCGACCTGCTCGAGCGGATCGTGGACACGATCACCTCCAACCGCGAGCAGTGGCTCGAGACGATGATGGACGAGGAGCTGCATCTCCGGCCGATCGAGGACGCCCGAATCCTCCGCAGCGCCGCCGTCATCACCGTCGCGACCCTTATCGGCCACCTGATCCCGCTGGCTCCCTTCCTGTTCCTCGCCCGCACCCCGGCCCTGGTGACGGCCATCGCCTTGAGCGCGCTCGCCCTGTTTGGCGTCGGCGTCTACTCGTCCATCACGCTCGTGGGCGACTGGCGGCGGAACGGCCCCACGCTCGTGGCCATCGGTCTCGGCGCCGCGTTCGTCGGCTTCGTGGTGAGCAGCCTCTTCCACACGGTCGCCGGTTAGTCCTGCCCCGCAGCCGATCCCACCGGCCGCCGGTACCTGCGAACCGCAGACGAGTTGCCGGTCACGGAAAACCCCCGGGCCGGTTGTGGCCCGAGGGTTCTCGTTCGGCTGCGCCCGCGGGCGCTCCCTACCGTTCGATCGGCGCCGAATCAGCGCCAGTAGTAGCCGCGACCCCAGCGGCCGCGACGCGGCCCAAAGCTGTTGACGAGGACTATGACGATGATCGCCCCGATGGTCGCGACGAGAATGCTCGTCGCGTTCACTCCGGTCACGTCCGCGACGTGAAGGACGTCGCTGGCAATCCAGCCACCCACGATCGCTCCGACTATGCCGAGGACGATCATGGTGACGAGGCCCTCGCGCGTTCCCATGAGAACGCTGGCGAGGAATCCCGCGATCGCGCCGACGACAAGCCACGTGAGGAGCGTCATGTTGGGTATATCGAGCATAAAGGGCCTACCTTCCGACGTTCGGCGCGGTGCCGATGGGTACCGGCCTTTCTCGAAAACGTCCGCTCCGAGCATGCCCGTGGGCGGCTTTCGGAGTGGCGAAGGTCCTGCCGGCCGACTTTCGAAGTCGTGACAATCGCCCCGAGGGGCCGTCCGCGCTCTCGGGGCCGTTCAGCCCAGCGGGTCAGCCGCGCGAAGCCGCGGTCGCCTGATCGAACGCACGGAGGATCGCCTCGACCGAACGCTCGGCATCGGCCCGGCTGGTCGACCAGCCGGACACGGAGATGCGCATCGCGCCGAGCCCGTGCCAGACCGTCCCGCCGGCCCAGAGCGTGCCGTCGGTCTGAACGCGCCCGATCACCTCGCGAGTGGTCGCGTCGTCGTCGCCGAAGCGGACCAGGACCTGGTTGAGTACGACGTCGTTGAGGATCCGGATGCCGGGCCTGGCCGCGAGCCTTTGGGCCATGAACGCGGCCACGTCGCAGTCCCGTTCGATCATCTCCGCGAGCCCCCGGCGACCCAGGGATCGGAGCGCGGCATAGACCCCGAAGCCCCTGGCTCGTCTCGACATCTCGGGCACGTACTCCATCGGATCGCGCTCGCCCGGGACGGCTGGGAGATAGGCCGCGGAGATGCTCATCGCGGCCCGCAGGGCGGCCTCGTTCCGGACGAAGGCGAGCCCGGCGTCGTAGGGCGTGTTGAGCCACTTGTGAGCGTCGGTTGCGGCGGAATCGACGGCGGACAGATCGCCCGCGAGTGAGCGGAGGCGCGGCGACGCGGCGGCCCAGAGGCCGAAGGCGCCGTCCACGTGCAGCCAGGCGTTGGGCAGCCCGCGGACGAACGGAGCGATCTCGTCGAGGGGATCGAAGGCGCCGCTGTTCACGTTGCCGAGCTGGAGCAGGACGATGACGGGGCCCGACGTCCGGGCGAGGGCCTCTCGCAGCCCGTCCGCCCGCATCCGGCCCTGGTCGTCGGTGGGCACGCGGATGCCCGTCCGGGCTCCAAGCCCGACCATCCGGAGGGCCTTGACCATGCTCGGGTGGATCTCGTCGCCGGCGACCACCGTGATTGCCGGGGCGCCGGCGAGGCCGTTCGCCTCGACGTCCCAGCCCGCCCGGCGCAGAACCTCGTGGCGGGCAGCGGTCATGCAGGTCAGATTTGCGGTCGTGGCTCCGGTGGCAAAGCCGACGCTGGTCTCGGGCGCGAAACCCAGCAACTCGACAAGCCACTGCCCCGCCACGAGCTCCACCGCGGCCGCGGCGGGCGAGGGCAGGCGCATCGGCGCGTTCTGGTCCCAGGCGCTCACGAGCCAGTCGGCGGCCAGGGCCGCGGGAAGCGTGCCGCCGATCACGAAGCCGAAATAGCGCGGCCCGCTCATCGCCGTGAGGCCCGGCTCCACCGCCGCGGCCAGCTCCTCGATCACTGACTCGGGGTCTTCGGGCTCGTCGGCGAGCGGTCGCGACAGCTCCAGGGGGATCATTTCGGCGGCCGTCGGATCGGGCCCGACGTGCCTTTCCGGGAGGCTCTCCAGGTATTCGAGCGCGATCTGCGCCGCTCGCTCGAGCGGACGCCGGTAACCCTCGAACGGTCTGGTCGGAAGGCCCGCGTCGATCCGGCCGGCAGAGGGCGCCGCGGGCGCCGCGGACCACGCGGACGCCGCGGGCGACACGGACGACGTGACGGCCGGCACTGCCTCAGCCGGGCGGCCGTCGACGGTCTGAGCCGGGGCTGGGGTTGATCTGGCGCCTTCCATTCCCGTGATCCTCGTCCGCGTGTTGAGAGGTGCAGCCTAGCCCGGAGTCTCCGATCCGGCCAGCGAGGACTGCAGCGTGGCCGCCGGCGTTGGCGCAGTTCGCGCCCGCGGCCGAACCGAATCGCGGCCACCCCGGGGCCCAAAAGAGCCCATTGGTGCGCGGACGCTCCGGGAATCTGGGCCGGCGGCCTCGTGGCGGCGACAGATGAAGACTATCCGGCTTTTCGGGTTGGACTTTCTTATCTAGACTCCCGGGGCCAAGCTCGATCGAAGGGGAAACAGGCCTCGACGCGGGCCCAACTGCCCGAAAGGGTGGTTGCGGCTGCGGGAAAGACTAAGGCGGTCATCGTCGCCGCAGGCCATCATTACGGGTAGCCCGTCCACCCGAGAATGGCTCGCTCTGCAAGCGGAGGAGAACCGTGCAGAAGGCATTCCCGCGCATCCGTGTGCTTCGCAACGCCGCCTGCTTTGCCGCAGCGATGCTCGCCGCGTCCCTGCTGACTCAACTGCCCGCGGCAATGGCGGCGGGACCGGCGGACACGGATGCGCGAGAGGTAGTCCGGCTCATCAACGGAGTCCGGGCGGCCGCCGGCAAATCGGCCCTGAACGTGGACCTGTTCCTGGCCTCGCAGGCCCGAGACGGGGCGATCCCGTGTCCGGATACCGCCGGCACCATCGCCGGCCGGGCGCAGGATTTCGCCGCCTACGGCCAGTCCAATCACCTGCTGCGGAACTGTGGCGTTCCGGCGGGAACCTACCAGCTGTCCGGGGTCAACTACATCGACGAGCTCAGGGCGAAGCTCGGGTACGGCGCCGCGTCCGTGGGCGAGATCATCGGGATGAACAGCGGCTACGGCACCGGCCAGCTCCTGTACACGTACAGCAGCTTCTCGACCTGGACGTACTCCACGACGGGCCACATGGTGAACGGCTGGCTGGGCTCCAGCTCGCATGCCGCCATCGTTCTGGGCACGTACGACCGCGTCGGTTGCGGCGCCTGGTCGCCGAGCGGCTCCACGGTCTACTACGACTGCCTCTTTGCGAAGGGAGGGCCGGCTCCAAACGGACTCGCGGCTCCGCCCACCGCATCACCGTTCGGCGCTCCCGTTCCCCCTCCGGCGCCGACGCCGGTCCGAACCCCGGCGCCCGCGCCCGCGACCCGGGCCCCGGTAGCCGCGACGCCCGTGCCGACCGCGGTCGTTACGCCGACCCCGGCTCCGACGCCCACTGCCACGCCGTCCCCGTCGCTCGCGCCGACAGCCGCGCCAACCGTGCAGGAGGTGGCGGCCGCCGTGTGGCCGAGCGCCCCAGCCCCGTCCGTGCCCGCCGGGTCGGACATGATGCCCAGGGGCGCATCGACACAGGGCGGCGGATCGGCCGTCACCGCGGCCTCGGGAGGGGCGATGGTGGCCGGGTTCGCGGGCCTGTTCCTCGTCTTCTGGCGGCGTCGCAGGTCCGCGGGCCAGCCCTAGGAGGATCCGGCGCGGTCTGCGGTAGCCGCGAGGGCCGAACGGCTCAGCGCACTTGCTGGATGCGGACCAGGTTGCCCGCGGGGTCGCGGACGGCGAAGTCGCGAACCCCGTACGGCTGGTCGATCGGCTCCTGGACGACCTCCGCGCCGCTGGCCTGCAGCCGCTCGAAGGTGGCGTCGAGGTCCCTTGTCGCGAGGAGGATCCAGCCGTAGGTGCCCTTGGCCATCATCTCGGCTATCGTGCGGCGCTCGTCGTCGGTGATGCCCGGGTCAACGGCCGGCGGAGCCAGGAGGATCGACGTGCCGGGCTGGCCGGCGGGGCCGACCGTGATCCAGCGCATCTTGCCCTTGCCGACGTCCATGCGCACCTCGAAGCCGAGGATGTCGCGATAGAAGGCCAGGGATTCTTCGGGGTCGTCGTGAGGGAGGGAGCTCGCGTGAATCGTGATTTCCATGGCGGTCATCCTGGGGCAGGCTCGGCGACCCGCGCTTCTCGATTCCTGACCGAACGGTCAGGCCTGACCGAGCGGTCGGCCCTGATCGGTCTGGTGACCTGTTTCGCGACGCACGACGGCAGCCCGGCGGTCGCGCTGGCAGCGAGGCGGCGGTAGGTGCTCGGCGGCATGCCGACCAGCTCGGTGAACCGGCTGCTGAAGGTGCCGAGCGATGAGCAGCCGACCTCGAAGCAGACGTCGGTGACGCTGAGGTCGCCCCGACGCAGGAGCGCCATGGCCCGCTCGATGCGCCGCGTCATCAGATAGCTGTACGGAGACTCGCCGTAGGCGAGACGAAACTCGCGGCTGAGGTGTCCTGCCGACATGTGCACGCCGCGGGCCAACGCCTCGACGTCGAGCGGCTCCGCGTACTCCCGATCCATGCGGTCGCGGACGCGACGCAGGCGCGCGAGGTCGCTCAGGTGCTGCGTCGCGGCGGGACTGGTTGTCACTCCGAGATCGTGCCACGTCGCGGCCACGCGACCCGTTGAGCGCGCCTCTCCGCCGATCTGGTGAGACGGCCCCGGTCAGGCGCCGACGTAGGCCGCGAGATGCTCGCCCGTGAGCGTCGAGCGGGCGGCCACGAGCTGGGCGGGCGTCCCCTCGAACACGATCCGGCCGCCGTCGTGGCCGGCGCCCGGGCCCAGGTCGATGATCCAGTCCGCGCGGACCATGACCGCGAGGCTGTGCTCGATGACGATCACGGACTTGCCCGCGTCCACGAGCCGGTCGAGCAGGCCGAGGAGTTGCTCGACGTCCGCCAGATGCAGACCCGATGTCGGCTCGTCGAGCACGTAGACGCCGCCCTCGGTGGCCATCTGGATGGCCAGCTTGAGCCGCTGCCGCTCGCCGCCGGAGAGTGTCGTGAGCGGCTGGCCGAGTCGCAGGTAGCCGAGTCCCACGTCGACCATCCGGCCGAGCACCCCGCCCGCCGCCGGCGTCTTCGCCTCGCCGCCGCCGAAAAAGGACAACGCCTCGTTGACCGACATCGCGAGCACTTCGCTGATGTTCCGGCCGGCGAGCCTGTACTCGAGCACGGCGGCCTGGAAGCCCTTGCCCTCGCATTCCTCGCAGATTGTCTCGACGGTATCCATGAAGCCGAGCTCGGTGACGATGACGCCGCTGCCATTGCAGACGGGGCAGGCGCCCGCGGAGTTGGCGCTGAAGAGCGACGCGTCCACGCCGTTGGCCTTCGCGAATGCCTTTCGGATCGGATCGAGCAGCCCGGTGTACGTGGCCGGGTTGCTGCGCCGCGAGCCCTTGATCGGCGTCTGGTCGATCGAGACGACCCCCGCGCCCCGCGGGATGGAGCCGTGGATCAGCGAGCTCTTGCCGGAGCCAGCGACGCCGGTGACGACCACGAGCACCCCGAGCGGGACATCGACGTCGACGTCGCGGAGGTTGTGCGCCGTCGCGCCCCGGATCTCGATCTTGCCGGTCGGCTTGCGGGTGGCCGTCTTGAGCGCCGCCCGATACCCGAGATGCCGCCCGGTGAGCGTGTCGCCCGCGCGCAGACCCTCGACGGTGCCCTCGAAGCACACGCTGCCGCCGTCCGAGCCCGCGCCGGGGCCGAGGTCCACGACGTGGTCGGCGATCTCGATCACCTCGGGTTCGTGCTCGATCACGAGAACCGTGTTGCCCTTGTCACGCAATTCGCGCAGCAGCCGGTTGGTCCGCACGACGTCGTGCGGGTGCAGGCCGATGGTGGGCTCGTCGAAGACGTAGGTCACGTCCGTGAGCGAGGAGCCGAGGTGGCGGATCATCTTGACGCGCTGCGCCTCGCCTCCAGACAAGGTGCCGGACGATCGGTCGAGCGAGAGATAACCCAGCCCGATCTCCACGAACGAGTCCAGGATCTGCCTCAGCGCATCGAGCAGCGGCGCGACCGACGGCTCGTCGAGCCCGCGAACCCATTCGGCGAGGTCGCTGACCTGCATGGCGCAGGCGTCGGCGATGCTGATCCCCCTGATCTTCGACGACCGGGCCCCCGCGCTGAGGCGGCTTCCGCCGCAGTCGGGGCAGGCGGTGAAAGTGGCCGCGCGAGCCACGAACGCGCGGAGGTGGGGCTGGAGGGAATCGACGTCCTTGGAGAGCATCGATTGCTTGATCCGCGGCACCAGCCCCTCGTAGGTCATGTTGATGCCCTCGATCTTCATCCGGACCGGCTCGTGGTAGAGGAAGTCGTGGCGCTCCCGGTCGGTGTAGTCGCGGATGGGCTTGTTGGGATCGACGAAGCCCGATGACGCGTATAGCCGGTAGTTCCAGCCGCCCGCGATGTAACCCGGGACGGTGATGGCGCCCTCGGCCAGCGATTTGGTGTCGTCGAATAGCTCGGCAAGGTCGACGTCGGAGACTGTGCCCATGCCGTCGCATCGCGGGCACATCCCGCCGACGATGGTGTAGGTCTTCTTCTCGGTCTTGCGATCGCCGCGCTCCACTGTGATCGCGCCCGCGCCCCGTACCGATGGCACGTTGAACGCGAACGCCTGGGACGAGCCGATGTGCGGCTGCCCGAGCCGGGAGAACAGGATGCGCAGCATCGCGTTGGCGTCCGTGGCGGTCCCGACCGTGGAGCGGGGGTTGCCGCCCATCCGCTCCTGGTCGACGATGATCGCGGTCGTCAGCCCCTCGAGCACGTCGACGTCGGGGCGGGCGAGCGTCGGCATGAATCCCTGCACGAACGCGCTGTACGTCTCGTTGATCAGCCGTTGCGACTCGGCCGCGATGGTCGCGAAGACGAGCGAGCTTTTGCCCGAACCCGACACTCCGGTGAACACGGTCAGCCGCCGCTTCGGGATCTCGATGCTGACGTTCTTCAGGTTGTTCTCCCGGGCGCCGTGCACGCGGATCAGATCGTGGCTGTCGGCAACGTGCGACCCGGGCGACTGCGTGTCCGTCCTCGCGGCGATGCTCATTCGTCTCTCCATCAACCGGGTGGTGCCGACCCGGCTGTCTCCGCCAATTTGACCATGGGTACCACTTGGATGCGGTGCCGGGGTTGGCAGCTATCGATCCTGAACCAGGCCTAGGACGTTGCCATCGGGGTCGGTGACGGTGGCCACCAGGCGGCCCCCGCCGACGTCATGCGCGGGTTCCTTCAGGGTGGCGCCCGCCGCGGTCACCTCGGCAAGCTTCGCCTCGATGTTCGCTACGTGCCAGTAGGCCACTGGCGAGGTCATGCCCTGCGGTCCGCCGCCCGGCACCAGCCCGATGTGCTGGCCTTCGGCGTCGAAGCCGACGTAGTAGGGCCCGTCTGTCTGGGGCGGGATGCCGAGCAGGGCGGTGTATACCGCTTTGGCCCTCAGAAGATCGGACACGGGATGCAGGACCGTCTTGATTCCCTGCGTGGAAGAGCCGCTCATGGTCACTCCTCAAGTCACGGGTCTCACGACCCGGTGGGATGTCGGGGTTTGAGGTGAACGACGGGCCCGGTTAGTCGACGTTCTGGGCCGGCCGCTCGAGTGGATGGCGATGTCCATCCCGGCCAATCTATGGCGGCTCGGTGGGCGGTGCTTCTCGATTCCTGATCAGTATGGTCAGGCGGAACCGGCTGCTCCGCTCGCCCTACTCGGCGATCGCCAGCCTGATCGCCTCGAGCAATTGCTCAGCGGAGTACGGCTTGGGCACGAACGGCAGCTTCGCCTCGCTGCCTCGCCTGACGTTCATCTCCTCGCTGTAGCCCGAAGAGAAGAGCAGCTTGATCCGGGGGCGTGCGGCTCTGATCGCGGCCGCGGTTTCGGGCCCGCTCATGCCCGGCATGACCATGTCGGTGAAGACGAGGTCGATGGGGCCCGAGTGCGCCTCCGCGATCGCGAGCGCCTCCTTGCCGTCGTGCGCCCGCAGGACCCTGTAGCCGTTCCGCTCCAGGAGCTGGCTGGCGAAGCCGAGCACCGCCGGTTCGTCTTCGACGACCAGGATGGTCTCCTGGCCCGGAGTGAGCACCGGCGCGAGCGTGTCGGCCAGAGGCTCGGGCATTTCGGCCGCCACCGCCGGCATGTCGATCATGAAGGTGGAACCATGCCCGGGCGTCGACTCCACGTGAATGTGGCCGCCCGACTGGCGGACGATTCCGAACACTGTGGCGAGCCCAAGGCCGATCCCGCTCCCCGGGCCTTTCGTCGTGAAGAACGGCTCCCAGATCAGGTCCAGCATCTCCGCGTCCATCCCGACCCCGGTGTCGGAGATCGCCAGCCGAACGTAGTCGCCGGAGTCGGCGCCGGGCTCAAGGTGAGCCTCGTCCGGCTCCAGGGTCACGTTCGAGGTGGAAATCGTGATGGAGCCGCCGTCGGGCATCGCGTCGCGGGCGTTGGCCACGAGGTTGACGATGACCTGCTCGAGCTGGCCGCGGTCCGCCTTGATCGGCCGCAGGTTGGCCTCGGTCACCACGTTCATCTCGATGTGCTCGCCGATGAGCCGGCGGAGCATCGGCGCGATGTCGAGGGCGATGCCGTTGAGGTCCAGGACGGCCGGCGAGAGGACCGCCCGCCGCCCGAAGGCGAGCAGCTGGCGGGTGAGCTTGCCGGCCCGCTCCGCGGAGGCCTTGATCTGGGCCAGGTACTCCGCCAGCTCGCCGCCGGGGTCGGCCTCGCCCTGCGCCAGCTCGGCGAAGCCGGAGATGGCCGTAAGCAGGTTGTTGAAGTCGTGGGCGACGCCGCCCGCCAGCCGGCCGACGGCCTCCATCTTCTGGGCCTGGCGCAGCCGCTCCTCGAGGTCGTGCTCCCGGGTCACGTCGCGCTGCACGACCACGAAGTTGGCCAGCTCGCCGTCGGCGTCGCGGACGGCCGAGACGGTCACCAGCTCGACCACCACGCTGTCGTCGCGCCTGCGGCTCGCCAGCTCGTTGGACCAGCTGCCTTCGCGCACCACGGTCTCGAGGACGTCGGTGTAGAAGAGCTGGGTGCGGGCTTCTCCCTGAAGCTCCCGGTAGCTCCGGCCGCGGGCCTCTTCGCGTTTCCAGCCCGACGATCTCTCCATCGCCGGGTTGATGTACAGGACCGTGCCTTCTCGGTCGGTGATCATGATCGAGTCGACGGACTGCTCGATGACCTGGATGAGGTGGGCGCGTTCCTGCTCGGCTCTCTTACGCGGGCCGACGTCACGGGCGGTGCCCATGAACAGGCCCTCGGCGAGGTGCCGGGCGTGCATCTCCAGCTCGGCGACAGAACCGTCGGGCCGGACAATCCTGCGTTCGAAGACCTCGGCGTCTCCGGCCTGGAGCTCCGGGCGGAGGAACGGCAGCTGCGTGAGGTTCTGGGACTCCACGTAGTCGGTCCAGAGCGTGCCCACGAGATCCTCGGCCCGGCGGCCCATCAGCTCCGCCATTGCCGGGTTGAGGTCGACGATCCGGCTGTCGCCGTCGAGGAACAGGACCCCGTCGGCGGTCTGTTCCACGAGAGTGCGGTAGCGCCACTCGCTGGCCCGGAGGCGATCCTCGGCGAGCTTGCGGTCCGTGAGGTCCACTACGGTCATGATCGCGTGCGGTTCGCCATTCAGGTCGACCAGGTCCGCGGAGAAGAGGCCGTAGGTGCTGCGACCGTCGGGGGTGATGACCGGCAGCTCCAGGTCCCTGACCTTGCCGCTAGAGCGCAGCTGTTCCACGATCCGGTCGCTGCCGCTCGGATCGGCGAAGAGGCCCAGCTCGGTGGCGGTGCGACCGATGACCTGGTCCCGGAGCAGGCCCGTGATGGACAGGAAGGCGTCGTTCACGTCCACCACGCGGCCTTCGTCGCGGAGCCTGGTGATCAGCATCATCACCCCGGCGGACCCGAACGCCGCCGCGAACTTGGCCTCGCTGTCCCGAAGCGCCTGTTCGGCCGCGTGACGCTCCGTCTCGTCCATGACCGCCGCGAGCAGGCACGGCTCACCGTCGACGTCGATGATCGAGCCGGACATCGAGCCCCACAGCGGAGCCCCGCCGCGGCGCCGGAATCTGATCGGCTGCTCAACCAGGACGCCGTCCCGCTCGAGGATCTTCCAGGCCTTCTCGCGGTCCTCAAGGTCGATGGAGAAGCCGATTTCCTCGCTCGTCTTGCCGAGAATCTCCGAGCGCTCCCAGCCGAGCATGTCGCAGGCGGCCTGGTTCAGCTCGATCATCCGATTGGTCCGGACGCTGGAGATCGTGATGGGCACGGTCGTCATCCGGAAGGCCGCCTCGAGCAGATCCTCTCTGCCGCGCGCGCTCAGGCTCGGGGTGGGCTCTGGCCCACCGGGCGGGGCGGCGGCGGACGGGGCTTCACTCGCGCCGGTCTGCGCTGGCGGTGCCGGCACCGGATCCCTTCGCGCTTCGCACCCCATGTGGACGCTCCCCGCGACACCCGTTCGATGCCCCTACGCCACTCCCACCTCGGCGTGATCATTGGGCATGAACTGGTTCCCCCATCTTAGCCAGCCCGCTCGCTCCGTCCAGCGCCCGACGAGCTTTCCGGCCATCTTTACGGAGTTCGCTGTACGCGGCGGTCCGCCACGGTCCGCGCCGACGTCCTCGGCGGCGGCTCAGAGGTCTGTCGCCGGCTCGACGACCACCACCGTGTGAGTGCCGAGATCGGGCAGGTCGATCCAGACGTAGCCCCGATCCTGGGAGTGGAGGAGCTCACGTCCGTCGGGGGCGAGATAGCAGCGCGTCCCCGCGTGCTCCGACTCCCTGATCCCAAGCCTGGTCCCGGCCACCGGCCAGGAGGCATCCACGTGCGGCACTTCCTGCATGGTCCGGCGGGGGTGGTAGGCGACGAGATGGACGATGAGCCGGGCCGGATGATCCTCCGAAGCCGGCTGGCCCAGGACGCCGACTTCTATCCACGGCGGCCCGTCGAATCTCACGATGGGGTCGGGCAGGAGCTCATGGACGATCGAGCGGACGACCTCGCGATAGGCCCAGTAGTCGTGATCCCGATAGGCCCGGAACAGCGGCGCGGCAAGGTAGGCGATCCGCCCTTGCCCGCCGGTCCCGCCGTGCCCGTCGTTCCCGCCGATGACCGTCAGGGGAGCGGCCAGCTCGGGGCCGACCGGCGATTGGGCATGGCTGAAGAAGTGCTGCCAGGTCCGGTCGAACAGCGACGCCGACAGCGACCCGCGAGCCATCGAGCCCGCCTTCGGCCGGACCAGGACGGCCTGGCCGTAGAAGACGTAGTCGTAGTCCGTGGCGAGCTCGGAGCCGGCGGCGAGGCCCTCATCCACTCGAAAGTAGCAGGGCATCGTGGGAGCGGGCCCGAGGTATTCCACGGGCATGCCGGCGATGGAGAAACCGTTGGGTCCCAGCGCCGCCGTTCCGCTCAGCACCAATTTGCCACCGCCGGCGACGTACGCCTCGAGCGCCCGGCCGAACGGCTCATCGAGGCGCAGCCCGTCCGGCAGAACCGCCAGCCGGTAGCGGGTCAGGTCCGTGCCCGCGTCCACGACGTCGAACTGGACGCCGATCTCGAGGAACAGCTGGGCCCCGCCCTCCACGTCGGGGTTCTGGGCCGTCGCCGGCTGGCCGCCGAACGATTCTGTGCGCGGGTCCGAGATCAGCGCGACCTCGGCTTCCGAGCGGGCGCCAAGCAGCCACGGCTCGAGCTTCTCCATCCGCTCGAACACGTGCCCGATGAGGCGATAGACGGCCGGATCGAGCGCGCCCGACGGATGCAGCTGGTCGCCGATGTAGACGCCGCCGCCCGCGGACATGATCGTCCCGGCTTCGTAGTCGAGCTGGTCCGCGGTCTTGATGCCGCCGAAATCCGCCCACGACTTGTGGAAGCGGCC
>VFSW01006962.1_pt1 | contig 16522 bp, 19 predicted proteins | sample 5358111 | NCBI WGS metagenome assembly VFSW01 (sample SAMN11554181, study PRJNA540505) | mine drainage metagenome | isolation source: sediment from site ElyBrook_90M | place: USA: Ely Copper Mine, Vershire, VT | collected 2017 | reverse complement strand
ATGCTTTGGAATTAACCGTGCCGCACAAAACGGTAGCCGAACTGCATTGAAAATGCTTATCTTTGTTGCGATGCGTTACTTGTCATCCCTTCGGCCCGTCCGTCGGGTTCCCGTCCTCGGTGTGCATGTGTGAGCCCATGGCGAAATCAGACCAACCCACCACGATCAAGAAATACGCAAATCGACGGCTCTATAATACCGGCACCAGCACCTATGTGACGCTCGAGGATCTCGCGGCGATGGTGAAGGAGGGCGAGGATTTCCTCGTCTATGACGCCAAGACCGGTGATGACATCACCCGCTCGGTGCTGGCGCAGATCATCTTCGAACAGGAAAACAAGGCCGGCCAGAATCTGCTGCCGACCACCTTCCTGCGGCAATTGATCCGCTTCTACGGCGACAGCATGCAGCTGGTGGTACCGAAATATCTCGAGCAATCCATCGATACGCTGACACGCGAGCAGGAGAAATTCCGCAAGCAGCTCACCAACACGTTCAGCGGAACGCCCTTTGCTCCGCTCGAAGAACATGTCCGCCGCAACATGGAACTGTTCCAGCAGACATTCTCGATGTTCAAGCCGTTCGTGCCGCCGCGCATGGGAGCGACTGCCACCGAATCCGAAACGGTCCCGGAGCCGGCGGCCGAAGATGACAACATCGATGATCTGCGCCGTCAGATGAAGGACATGCAGGATCGCCTCGATCGGATGTCGAAAGAGCCGAAAAAGGAAGAGTAGTTTTCTCCTCCGTCTCCCCTGCGAAAATTCGCAGGGACGACCGAGACTTCAGCCCGCCACGGGAAGCACGTCGGCAACCGCCGCACCCCACGGCCGCTCGGAGGACGCAAGCCCGATCAGGCGCCCCTGGATGTAGTCGCAGCCCCAGTCGCGCAGCATCAATGCCGCCTCTTCATCCTGAACCCATTCGGCGACCGTCTTGATATCCAGCCGGCGCGCCAGATCGATCAGCGTCTGCACGAAGGCGCGATCGTCGGCCGAGCGCGCGATGTTCTGCACGAAGGCGCCATCGATCTTCACGATATCGACGCCGAGCTTGCGCAGATTCCGGAACGAGGTGTAGCCGGCGCCGAAATCGTCGATCGCGATCCGGCTGCCGAAGTTCTTCAACCGCGTGACGAAGCCGCGGACCTCATCGAGGTCCTGGATTGCGACGGTTTCGGTGATCTCGACGATCAGCCTCTCGGCAACACCTGGATGGGCGCGCATCAGCGATTCGATCGAAGCCCACCAGTCCGGATCCATCGTGGTATCGGGCGAGATGTTGAGGCTGAGCTGCACATTCGGCGAAGCCGCCAGTTCGGCCACCACCAGTTCGAGCACGCGGTGGTCAACAAGGCGTATCAGGCCGAGTTTCTCGGCCACGGGAACAATGTCCGGCGCCAGCAGAACCTGCCCGTCATTCCGCCCCATGCGAACCAGGCATTCGTAGAACGATGCGCTGCGCGAGCGCGCTTCCACCACGGGCTCGAACGCCATCGCGATGCGGCGCTCATTGAGCGCGGTGACGATTTCGTCGGTGACGCGAATATTGACGCGGCGCTGGGCGTCACGCTCGACATTCGGGCGCCACAGCGAAAACGATCCGGCCCGGCGGCGCTTCGACATATCCAGCGTCTCCTGGGCACGGTTGATCGCCTCATCGGCGCTGCGCGCATGGCGCGGCACGCTGACGGCGCCGATCGATGCCGTGACGGAGACCGGGCCGGATTTGGTCGGCACCACCTCGTCGCGAATGCCGACCAGAAACCGCTCGGCGGCGACGTTCATGTCGTCGACGGTACAGTTCTTCAGGACCAGGCCGAATTTGTTGCCGGAGAAGCGGCCGAGCACGTCGCCGCCGCGCAACCGCGTGCGAATGCGCGTGGCCACTTCCGAAATCACCGCGTCCGCGACATCGAAGCCAAAGGCGTCGTTGATGCGCACCAGATGATCGATGCCGATCAACATGAACGCACAGGAGGCGCGGAAGCGCTGGGCTTCCTCGATGGCTTCGGCCAGCGATGCGATGAGGTGCGTGCGATTGAGTTCGCCGGTCAGCGGGTCGTTCCGCGACAATTTCAGGAGCTGCTCGTCGCGGGCGTGGCGCTCGTTGTTGACGCGGACGATGCCCTGGACGCGCGCCGGCCTGCCGTCGGGACCGGCAAACCAGCAGCCGGTTTCCTCGATCCATTGCACGGGAGCGGAGGTGTCTGCGCGCACGCCATATTCTATCCGGTAGGGCGCGCCCTCTTCGCCGTGTGCCGGCGGTGAATGGGCAAGTGCGTCAGTCCGGACAGAGCGCAACGGCTCGATCAGATTCGAAAACCCCGCGCCGCTCGAAAGCGCCGCCGTCGGAATATCCGGAAAGACCGAGGCCACGTGATCGCTCCAGACCATCTCGTCTGTCGCGACCTCCCACATGAAGGCCGCCTGGCCGAGCGCAGCGAGGATGGTCGAAGCTGGGGGGAGAGCGGGTGTCAAGATCGCCTCGTTTCGGGACAGAGCCGGATCATTCCCGGACCTCAAACATAGGGCCACTTTGGGCCGGACCTTATGAAAAGTTCATAAATATTCCGGAAACCACGTTGTGAGGTGACCCGGAACAAGTCGGGCCGAACCGGCATAGCCTTTGCGAGGATGAATGCAGCCAGGGACCAAATGTCCCAAAACGCGGCATTTCAGCCCGGATCGTGACTTCCGATGTCAAGCACCGATCGACCAGAGCCCGCAGCAGATGACGGCGTCGAGACAAAATCCGCCTGCGTCGCGCTGGTTCCGGTGATTCCCTCGGCGCAATGGTCGCAGGGCCCCGCCCGGCGATGGCCGCCCAACTCGATTTTCGTCACCCAGTTGATCGCTACCGCCGAGCAGGCTCCGCAGACGCGCGGCTTGCGGCGGGCAACGCTTGCGGATGCAAAGTCCGCCTACGATGCACGTCAGCGGCTGACCCGCTCCGCCGGCTGCCGGACACGCCAAATCATCTGAGCCGAAAGCGCTAACGCGGCGGCTCGTCAGGCGGTCGTGGCAAGCCGTTGCCGGGCTGCAACTCGGGCGACGGCATTTCATGCGACGGCGAAGCCGCCGCAACCTCGGGATGGATTGTTGGCGGCTGGGGGCGATCCGGCAGCACCGATTCGGCAACCGAGGTGGCAGCCGGCACCGGCGACACCCGCGGAGGATCGACGAATGTGGGTTCGGGCTTGGGTTCGGGCGCGACGGAAGCGGTCCGGCGGGCACCGCCGCTGGCGGCGGCTGTCGCCGGCTGCCTCCCGCGCCGCGTGCGCAAGGCAATGCCCGACAGGAAATCCACCAGCGCCAGCAATGCGAGCAGGAAATAGGTCGAGCTGCCGAATCGCGGCCACAGCAGAAACTCGGCGGCCGCGCCGCCGAATACGATCAGCGACAGCAGATGATCGGTGAGATATTTCCCGCCGGGGCGCGCAGCCTTGATCACCTCGAACAGCAACAGGACAATGCCCAGCGCCAGCAGCATATCGCTGAGCGTCAGCGGCCATTCTGCGCCTGACATCAGCGTCAGCCTTACAACCGGCTCGGCAAGCGAGACGCCGGGCATCAGGAAGACGATGATGTTGTAGATTGCGAGTGGAATCAGAAGAAGCGGAAAACCGACCATGGACATCGGCGGGGCCTTCTTAAGGAAAACCAGAACATTCCCCGGCGAAGCGCCACCCGCTTCACCGCCTGCAACGTTACCTCACTCGTTGGCCGAATTCAGGCAGGGGCCGAAAACCACCTGCTTGATGCTTGATCAGGATTCTTTCCTGGCCTTCAGAACCTGCCGGCCCTTGTACATGCCGGTCTTCAGGTCGAGGTGATGCGGACGGCGCAGTTCGCCGGAATCCTTGTCCTCGGCATAGGTCGGCTTCTTCAGCGCGTCCGCCGAGCGGCGCATGCCACGCCGCGAGGGCGATGTTTTTCTACGGGGAACGGCCATGTCGGTGTCCTCTAGGGGTGTTGTCGTTAGGCATCGTCCCAAAGCGGACGGCTGGAGCGTTTTTGGCGCAAGCTGAGATGCCGGTAAGGCCGCGCTTATAGAGGATGGAAGGGCCCAAGGCTAGGTTCAAAATGCACCAAAACAACTCAAAAACCGCGATTTTCGCTCCAGCAACGCTGCAATTCCGCCGCCTGCGCCCGGGCCGTGTAGGTTCCGGCCAGACGGCGAATGCCGGGACCGGGATTGCGCGCGCTGCGCCGGACCGGATTGGGCAGGATGGCCGCCAGCAGCGCCGCCTCGCGCAGCGATAGCGCCGATGCCGGATGGCCGAAGGCATAGAGGGCGCCGGCCTGCGCGCCGAACTGGCCGGTCGGGCCGAGTTCGGCAATGTTGAGATAGATTTCCAAAATCCGCGGCTTCGGCAGCACCAGATCGATCCATAGCGCGAGCGGGAACTCGAGCGCCTTGCGGACCACGCTGCGGCCCGGCCACAGGAACAGGTTCTTCGCCACCTGCTGGGTGATGGTCGAGCCGCCGCGGCTCACCTCGCCGTCCTCGGCGTCATCGATCGCCTCGCGCAGCGCTCCCCAATCGATGCCATGATGGCTGCAGAATTTCGCGTCCTCTGAGGCGACCACCGCACGCGGCAGCCAGGGCGACATCGCGCCGAGATCGGTCCACTGCCGCGACATCGGCGCGCCGGTCAAGGTGCGCCAAGCCATCAGCGTCGAGACCGGATGACCGGCGCGATACAGCGGTGCCAGCAAATACGGCAGCACCAGCACGAGCAGCACGATCAGCAGCAAATTTCGGGCAATGCGCAAATTGGATGGCTTCTGGCTCAAGGCAGCGGGCTTGACCGGTATCTCTCTGATAGTTCGCGCTTTTTTCAGCCGATTCAAGACACCCCGATCGCTGCAGGGCGGAATTGACGAAGCCTGCGCCATAACCGATTGTCCGGCCAACTTGATCAGGAGCTGTTTTTGATGACGACCGGCACGGCACATTCAGACTTTGCGAAGCGCCTCGACCAGACCGCGGAGGATACCGAAGCGCTGCTTGCGAAGCTTCTGTCCGATACCCTTTTGGCGGACGAGATCGCGCGGCCGAAACGGCTGATGGACGCCATGCGCTATTCGAGCCTCGGCGGCGGAAAAAGGTTGCGGCCATTCCTGGTGGTCGAGAGTTCGGCCGTGTTCGGCGTCGCGCGCGAGGCCGCCCTTCTGGCCGGAGCCGCGCTCGAATGCATCCATTGCTATTCGCTCGTCCACGACGATCTGCCGGCGATGGACAACAGCGATTTGCGCCGCGGCCGGCCCACCCTGCACAAGAAAACCGACGACGCCACGGCGATCCTGGCCGGCGACGGGCTGTTGACGCTCGCCTTCGACATCATCACCCGCGACGAGATCCACAAGGATCCTACCGTGCGCCTGCTGCTGACCCGCGCCCTGGCGCGCGCGTCGGGGATCGGCGGCATGGTCGGCGGACAGATGCTCGACCTCGCCGGCGAAGGCCGGTTCGGCGACCGCGAGCCGGTCGATGTCGCGCGCCTGCAGCAGATGAAGACCGGTGCGCTGCTGCGCTACGGCTGCATCGCGGGTGCGATCCTCGGCCAGTCCTCGCAAAAGGAATATCAGGCGCTCGACGACTACGGGCGTGCGCTTGGCGAAGCCTTCCAGATTGCCGACGACCTGCTCGACGTCGAGGGCGACGCCGCGGCGCTCGGCAAGCAGACCGGGCAGGACGCAGCCCTGGGCAAAACCACGTTCGTCACCCAGCTCGGCATCGATGGCGCCAAACAGCGCCTGCGCGACCTGTTGGCGCGCGCCGATTCGGCGCTGTCGATCTTCGGCGCCAAAGGCGAGGTGCTTCGCGCCGCCGCGCGATTCGTCGCCGAGCGCAAGAACTGAAGGCGCCGATGGTTGGCAAGGAAGCCGACGACCTTTCCCTGCTGCGTTTCCGGCGGATGTGGAAGCCGGTTCGCGTCGTCTACGCCCGGCCCCGCGCTTTCATTTCGATGCTGGTCGGCATCCTGGCATTCTTCCTGCTGCCCGGGACAGTGCGGCCGGTCTCCCGCCTTCTTGTTTGCTGGGACATTTTCGCGACACTCTATCTGGCGCTCGCCTACATCATGATGTTTCGCTGCGGTCCTGCCCATATTCGCCGTAACGCGGTGATGCAGGACGACGGCCGTTTTCTGATCGTCCTGGTCACCGCGCTCGGCGCGTTCGCCAGCATCGCCGCGATCGTATTCGAACTCGGCGGCACCCATCGCAGCGCCCTAGCGCTGTCGCTGGGTACCGTCACCATCGCACTGTCGTGGGCGGCCGTGCATACCTCCTTCGCCCTGCATTACGCCCACGACTATTACCGCGGCGCCAAACCCGGCGGCCTGCAGTTTCCCAGCGGGGACCAACACGATCACGCCGACTACTGGGACTTCGTGTATTTCTCGTTCGTGATCGGCATGACCGCGCAGGTCTCCGACGTCGGCATCACCGACAAAACCATCCGCCGCACCGCCACTGCGCATGGTATCATCTCTTTCGTATTCAACACTGCCCTGCTCGCGTTGATGGTCAATATCGCCGCGAGTGCGATTTGATTTCAGAGTGTGCCATTCCAACAGGAGCAAGACCGTGAGCCATGACCGTTCCACCGTCGAAGCCGTCGTCCAGCATTATTTCGACGCTCTGTATGAAGGCGATGCCGAAAAGCTCGGCGAGATATTCCACCCCTCCGCTGATTTGCGCTGGGTGGAAAAGGGCGAGTTGAAGGTGCTCACCGTGCCGGACTGGATGGGCTGGGTCAGGAAGCGGCCTTCCGCCAAGGCGGAAGGCAAACCGCGCGAGGATTTTGTCGTCACCATCGACCGCTCCGACGATTCAACCGCCTTCATCAAAGTGCGCTGCCAGCTGCCGCCGCGCTACTTCACCGACTATCTGGTGGCGATGAAGCTCAAGGATGGCTGGCAGATCGTCTCGAAGTCCTACCGCTACGATCTGCGGGAGTGAGGCGCGCCTGTTCCGCGGCATTGACCTTGCTTGCCTTCCGGGCAAATTGACCCGGCACAGCAAGGAGACGCCGTGGAAGCCCAATTCCAGATATTCCTGATTTTGCTCGGGGTGCTGGCCGGCACCGCGCTCTTGGCGCGGCGGATCAATATCGCACCGGCGATCCTGTTGCTGCTCGCCGGCGTCGCACTCGCCTTCGTGCCCGGCATGCCGCAGGTCGAATTGCCTCCGGAACTGGTACTGCTGGTGGTGCTGCCGCCGCTGGTCTATTCGGCCAGTGTCGCCATGAGCTGGCGTGAATTCAGATACAATCTGCGCCCGATCATCCTGCTGTCGGTCGGCTGCGTGATCTTCACGGCCTTCACGGTCGCCGCGGCTGTGCATTATCTGATCGGACTGCCGTGGAATGTCGGTTTCCTGCTGGGGGCCATTGTCGCGCCGCCGGACGTGGTGGCGCCGCTCGCGATCGCCCGCAAGCTCGGCATCCCGCGCCGCATCATGGTCGTCCTCGAGGGCGAGGGACTGGCGAACGACGCCACCGCGCTGATCCTCTATCGTTTCGCGGTGGCGGCGATCTCGACCGGTCTGTTTTCACTGCCGAAGGCGATCGGCGAGTTTGCTGCCATCGTCACCGGCGAGATGCTGTTTGGCGCAGCCATAGGCTGGCTCTCCTTGCGGGCGCGTCATCGCACGCGCGATCCGCAAATCGAGATTACGCTGTCGCTGATCACACCCTATGTGGCCTATTGGGTGCCTGCGCATTTCGGCGGCTCCGGCGTGATCGCGACCGTCTCGTGCGGACTCTATATGAGCTGGAACGGACCGCTGTTGATTTCCGCAGCGACACGGCTGCAAGGCATTTTTTTCTGGGACCTCGTGATCTATCTGATCGAGGGCCTCCTGTTCCTGCTGACGGGATTCCAGATGCGGTTGTTGTTCGAGAGGTCGAAGGCGTTTCCGCTGGACGACATCCTGATCGCGACCGCGCTGGTCACCGTCATGGTCATCATCACGCGTTTTGCCTGGGTGTTTCCCGCGACCTACCTGCCGCGGCTGATCGAGCGCGTGCGGAGGCGCGATCCCTCACCGCCGTGGCAGTGGGTGTTCGTGCTGTCATTCACCGGGGTCCGCGGCGCGGTTTCGCTGGCTGCGGCGCTGGCGCTGCCCTTCGCGCTGCCCGGCGGCGGCGCCTTTCCCTATCGCGACCTGATCCTGTTCGTCTCGTTCGGCGTCATCTTCATCACGCTGATCGGGTTTGGGCTGGGGCTGCCGCCAGTGGTCCGTTGGCTCGGCGTCGCCCAGGCGGGCCGCGCCGAGCGCGTGGCGGAACTCGAATCCGAGATCGCGGCGCGGCGCGAGGCGCTCGGCGTCGCGCTCAAGTCGCTGGATGCCATCACCGACGACCGCGACTTATCCGAGGAGGTGGTCCGGCTGTTGCGCGCACGGCACGAAACCCGCGCCAACCAGTTGCCGGATTCACTCGATCCCGATGCCAATAATGTCTCCGCAGCAGGAATCGAACTGACGCGGGAATTGATTTCAACCGAGCGGAAATTCATCCACGTCCTCCTGCGCGACGGCAAGATTACCGACGAGACGCGGCGGCGGATCGAACGCGATCTCGATCTAGAGGAGGCCAGCCTTGCCAACCGCGAATATCGGAGGCTTCCGCTCTAAGGCCCCGAGATCAGCTCGAAACGCCGATCAGCATGCGCGTGAGTTCATCCGGCGCCGTGACCATGGCGTCGTGCCCGGTCGCGATTTCGGCCCAGCGCCATCCCTGCTGCGCCTTGACCCAGTCGCGCGAGGCCTGCAACGCAGCGTAGGACGGATTGGTGCAGTGGATATAGGTCCGCGGCAGGTTGTTGCCGACGGGCCCCTTGAGGTTCTGTTTGCTGGTGTAGGTCCCGAGCGGATGCGGCGTCAGCCGGCGCTTGACCCATTCGGTATCCCTGGCGTCGGAAACGCCGAATGCCGATGGCGGCGGCGCCGGTAGGCTGAGGCCTCCGCTGGATTCCTCCGCCGCCTTGCGGCGCGCGGCCACGACATCGGGCGGCAGGCTGTCGAACGGACTCTTGCCGCCCTCCACCATCAGCGAGTCCAGATAGACCAGATGCTTGATCCGCTCGGGCATCGCATCCGCGACGCCGCTGATCGCAAGACCCCCGAAGGAATGTCCGACCAGCACGACGTTGGTCAGTTCCTCGGCCTCGATCACATTGGCGATGTCCTTGGTGAAGGTATCGAGCGTGATGTCCTTCGAGAGCAGGTGCTTGCGCTCACCAAGCCCGGTCTGCGTCGGCGTGAACACATGATGCCCGGCCGTGCGCAGCCGGTCGGCCACCCGGCTCCAGCACCAGCCACCATGCCAGGCGCCGTGAACCAGCACGAAGGTCTGGGCCGTGGTCTGCGCCGTTGCCGCGGTGCTGCCCGCGCCTGCCGCTACTCCTGCTATCGCCATGGTTTTGAGGACGTCCCGACGTTGCATGATCGTTGCTCCCTGCATGATTGCGGACTTGTTGGCCCGGCTCGTTGCGATCGGCCGGATATCCGTCAAGGCATCAGGGTTTCAAAAAACGGCAAAAATGACAAGCGGCGATCCTGCCGGCGCGCCCTATTGCCGTCCCAGGTGCGTCGCCTTCTCGATCCGATCAAATCGCTCCAGCGAGAGGATCGCATCCGCCAGCTGATCGGCGCGGCCGTTGAGCACCGGTCGCGCAAGGGTGAGAAATTTCTGCGGCATCGCCTGCGCGTCCGGAAATGAATTCGGCTCGCCGGAGGGATCGGCAAGGATCCGCTCGTGCACGCCGTCGTCGGTGGTGATGCTGACGCGCGCGCCGAACGGATGGTTGCGGCCGGTTTCGAGGCGATCGTCCTGCACGACGTCGAACTTGTCCGCCAGCGCATCGACCGCGGGTTCGCCCAGCCGCTCGTAATCGTCCCAGCCGAAGCGGCCCTGATCGAGCGCAACCGCGCCGGTGAAGTACATCGAGAACTGCCCGCCTACGATAGAGGTCGGGTGCCGCTTGGTGGCGGCGTCGCCGGTGAGCGTGATGCCGTTGCGATGCAGCCCGATCTCGACGCGCCTGATCTGGTCCGGCGTCAGGTTATGCTCGCGGCGCATCGCGATCAGCGCATCGAGGGCGGCGTGGGTGTAGCGGCAGCTTGGATAGGGCTTTACGCCGATCTTCATGGTCTCGTAGGTTTTGCCGAGACCGGCGACGGCCTTGTCCGGGTGGGCGTTGTCGCTATAGCCGACCAGCAGGCCATGCTTGCCCTCGATCGACTCGGTCGCGCCGACGAAATCATTGCGCGCCAATGTCGCGGCAATCACGCCGTTCATCGCAGCGGCGCCGACCTGGTAGCGCTTGTTCCAGGCGCCATTGACCAGAAACTGCAGGGAGCCCGCCGCCTGGCTGCCCGCAACGCCGAACGCCGCGATGATCTGCGCCTTCGGCAGGCCGAACAGCTTTGCCGCAGCCGCCGCCGCGCCATAGGTGCCGGCGGTGGCGGTGGGATGGAACCCGCGGGCGTAATGCGAGGTCGGATCGAGCGCATTGCCGAGCCGGCAGCACACCTCGTAGCCGGCAACGATCGCCGTCAATACGTCGCGGCCCGAGGCGCCGACCAGTTCGCCGATCGCGAACGCGGCCGGCACCACCGGTGCGCTCGGATGCAGCGAGGAATCCGCATGCGTGTCGTCGAAATCAAGGGAATGGCCGAGCGCGCCGTTGAGCAACGCCGCGACCGCCGGAGTCCAGGTCTTGCCGTCGCCGAACACGGTGGATTCGCCGCTTCGGTCAAGCGCGAGCGCCTCGAGCATTTTGAGCAGCGCGGGCGTCGATTCCGCGTCGCGCCGCGCCCGGATCGCGCTGCCGAGGAAATCCAGCGTCAGAACCTTGGCGCGCTCGCGCACCTCATCCGGGATATCCTCGAATCCGAGATCGGCAACATAGGCGGCAAGCGTTGCGGTTTCGTGGGCCATCGTGTTTCCTCGTTTTGCGGCTCAGGGTAGGCGGGCCAACTCCGTCTTTCAAGCCGGCGGCGTTCGGCGGGCAGCAGCTATGCTCCATGGCGTTTACGTCTATAAGTGGCGTCGCCGCAACATTGAGGGACAGGCCCCATGATCGCTCTCCCAAAACGCCTGGTCGGTCGCCTGCGCGCCGGGAACGCGCAAATCGCGCTGGCCGTCAGGGTCACTGTGTCGGCGGTGATCGCGTTCGCGATCGCGACCGCATTGCACCTGTTGCTGCCGCTCTGGGCGGTTCTGACCTCCCTGATCGTGACCCAGATGAGCGTCGGCCGATCGCTGAAGGTGACCCGCGACTACATGTTCGGGACCATCGGCGGCGCGATCTATGGCGGCGCCATCGCGGTGCTGATCCCTTATTCCGGAGAGGCAGGCCTGCTGGCGCTGCTGGTGCTGACGGTCGCGCCCTTGGCCCTCCTCGCAGCGATCAAGCCGAGCCTGAACACGGCGACCGTGACTGCGGTGATCGTGCTGCTGGTCCCAACGATGCACCACACCAGTCCCATCGGTTCCGCGATCGACCGCGTGATGGAGGTCGCCGTCGGCGCGTTCACCGGACTTCTGGTGGCGTTCCTGGTGCTGCCGTCGCGGGCGCACAGCCAGCTGCGCGGCAACGCGGCGCGAGCTCTCGAACTGATCGCGGATGCGCTGGCGGAATTGCTGGCAGGCCTGTCGCGCGGGCGCGACAACGATGCCCTGCACCGGATCCAGGACGGCATCGGCGCAGCGCTGGTCGATTTGAACGCGACCGGGGTCGAAGCCGAGCGCGAGCGCGCGGCCCATCTGACGTCGTGTCCGGATACCGGGCCGCTGCTGCGGACGATCTTGCGGCTGCGCCATGACGTCGTGATGATTGGACGCGCGAGCGTGGTCCCGCTCTCCCCCGAGTTGCAGGGGCGGCTGGCTGCGCCGGTGTCCAATGTCAGCGGCGCGATCGCCGGCCATCTGCGTGCCAGCGCCGCGGCGTTGCGCAAGGCGGCGAAGCCGCCCGCGCTGGCGCCCATCGAGGCCGCGGTCAAGGCCTATGCCGACGAAATCGAAAAAGTGCGCCGCGAGGGCCTGACGCGCGGCCTGCCCGGCGACGCCATCGAAAGATTTTTCGCGTTGGGCTTTTCTCTGGAGCAGATGCGCCAGAACCTGACGGACCTCGAGCGCGTCGTCGCGGAGTGGTCCGAATCGCCGGCGGAAACGGCCGCGGCCAAGGATTAGGCCCGCCCCTGCGTCCCTTACAGCTCGCCTGCAGCCGGAAGCGCGGGAAGGCAGCAAGAAAGCAAGATAGGCGGTCATGGATACAGCTCCGCGCGCTCGCGGCATGAATGCGCACGAGTTGTTGCTGAATTCTTTGCCCAAGGAGGGCGTGGGGAATGCCGGGTGCCCGTTGCACCCGCAGCCGCAGTGCCACGGCTTCCGATACGCGCAAGCCGGCGGCATAGATTGTAACGAGGGCCGTCCGCCACCGAAGATCCGGCACAGCCTTCAAGAACTGAGCGACCTCATCACGCGAAAGAACGACAGGGAGCGGATCGGACTGCCGCGCGAGCTTGATCTCTTCGGAAGCGTCTTTCTTGCCAAGTGTCGTGCCATACAGGAACCGCAACGCGCCCATAATCTGGTTGATCGTCGTGGCCTCCCGGCCGGGCGAGACCAGATGTAATTGATACGAACGTCTTCGAACGTCAGCGCGTCCGGCGATCGTCGAAAATGGAGGCTGAAGTTCTTGACCGCGCGAACGTAGGCCTTCTGGGTCAACGGCGACATGTTGCGGATCGCCATGTCGTCGATCATGCGCTGCCGGAGCGGCGTTACCTGTACACTCATCACTGAACTCCTGTCGGTTGGATTGCACACAGGCGCAATCTTGACGGACGAAGGATCGAATGAGACGAGGGCTTCCCTGCTCAGGAAGTCGCGCAAGGGTCGCGAAACGAGGATTCTGCGACGTATCGGGAATGGCTCTACTGAGCCATATTCACCGAATCTTCGATCTGGATTATCCGCCCCGGTTTGCTGTTGTGGCATGTTCGATGACGAAGAGCCGAAGCCAGGAACTCTCGGAGAAAGCCGCAGCAGAACGGCGGCGATGCAGTGACTGGTTGATTCCATTTATGCAGAACGGCCAGCCGAAGTTCTTGACAAAGGATGAGCTGCGTGTCGCGGCGATGCGTCAGCTCGATGTCTCTAAAAGCTCATTCGATTTCGCTTGGATCGATGCTATCGAGACGACCGGCCGTCACGATTGGTACGAGCCCTTGCGCCGCCGGCTGCGCACCAAAACCTAGCCGCTTCCCTACCCTGCAGGCAGATTAAGAGCCATCCGGTTTGTGCAGGATAGGCAAATCGAGCACGAAGCTGGTGCCCTTCCGATCCTTCCCGATCGTCAGTTGACCTTGAAGCTGCCGCACCATGCCGGTGACAACCTTGAAGCCCAAGCTGGCGCGTGGCTGATCGATGTCGAACCCTTCGGGAAGCCCGGCGCCATGGTCGGAGACTTCGACGTGAAGGTGTTGGTCGATTTCACGGGCTGAAACTTCGATCTCGCCGCTACCTTCCGCATAGGCGTACTTGACCGCGTTAGTGACCAGTTCGTTGATCAGAAGTCCCAGGGGAATTGCGTGGTCCGCCGCAAGCAGCATTGGATCGGCGTGGCAATGCAGAGTGTGCCTGCCAGTGTTGCCCCGGAGCTTCTTGCAGAGCTCGGTCATGAAGTCCGCAAGTTCCACAAAACCGACGTGCGAGCTGCGCCAAAGGTGATCGTGGACTTCGGCTATGGCGGACACCCGCAAGCTCGCATCTTGCAGGGCATTCTTGACATCCTGGGACTGGGCGCTGCGTGCCTGGACGCGAAGCAGCCCCACGACGGAGGTGAGGCTGTTTTTGACGCGGTGGCTCATCTCCCGCGTCAGCAACGCCTGGTGCTTGAGCGCCTCATGAAGCCCGGCGTCCGCCTGTTGACGTTCGATCGCGACTCCGAGCAGGCCGGCGAAGCCGGCAAGAAAATCGGCGTCGCCTTGATCGAACTGACCGGGATCGGCGCTGTCGACTTCAAGCACGCCGAAATATGCCTTGCCCTCTCCGCCCTTTTCTATCAGCACGTTGACTGCGCGCCTGATGCCGTGCTCCGCCAATAGCGGAGGCGTGCGGAAGCGGGTGTCTGCCTCCAGGTGGTTCGATATGAGGGACTCTCCAGTCCGGTAGGCGTAACCGGCCGGCGATCCAACGTCGGCGGCAAGGGAGACGATATCGATGGTTCCCTGTGGCCAGCCAACCCCCGCACGCACCATCAGACGTTTTTCGTCCGGCTCATATTCCAGAACCTTGGCGAACGGGGCCTGCAGTCCGCTGGCGCACAGTTCGGTGGCCCGCTGCAGAATTTTCCGAAAGTCACGGGTTTGCATGGCAAAGCGGCCGAACTCGCCCAGCAGCGACTGTTGCTTCAGGCGGTAGCGAAGCTCGTCCCGGCTAACCGGGGCTGAGGGGAGATTGTTTGGCTCCCGATCGGGTTTGAAAGTGACTTGCGTAGCGGATTCTCCGTACACTGGTTGCGCCCGGCGATGAATTCCGAATCTTTCCAATGTGTTTCGGCTTAAGTGTGGCCGCTTTTTCTCGCTGAGTCTGAGCAAAACAGCTCACTCTCAGAGTTCAAATCGACGTGACCGATGTGCGGGCTCTGTGGTCTGGACCACCGACAGCGACGGCCTCAGCGTGCAAAATGCGCCTCTTGCTTGGAGGAGCCGCCGTGTCCGATTCGAACTACGATCGCAAGCGTGAGCTTGAGTGCCTTCGGCTGGCCTCCGACCTCATGCAACTCGCCGCCGATACCCTCAACCCGCATTTGAAGACGCATTGCCTCCGGATGGCGAAGGTATGGTCCGGCGAAGCGGAGAAGACACCGGCCGAGTACGCCCGGGCCGAACACACAGGTGCCCAGAGCACCTTGTGTCATTGATGTGTTAACCGCACCCTCCGGCAAATCCCCGCCTGTTGTGCTCGTCGTGGAGGATGAGCCGCTGCTGCGGATGATGGCCGTCGAAGTGGTCGAGGAAGCCGGCTTCGTTGCGCTTGAGGCGGGCAACGCGGACGAAGCAGTCGCCCTCCTGGAATCCCGGTCGGACATTGCATTGCTTTTTACGGACATCAACATGCCCGGGAGCATGGATGGGCTGAAACTGGCCCACGCGGTGCGCGGCCGATGGCCCCCGATCAAGATCCTGCTTGTGTCCGGTCAAGTTCGGCTCCAACCCTCCCAGCTACCGTCGAGCAGTCGTTTTGTCGGAAAACCATACCGCGCGGCGGTCATGGTAGAGGAACTTCGTTCCCTCGTCGGTTCCGCCTGATCGAGTGTGGAACTACCTGCGCCAGCGGCGGTGAGCAATTTTGCTCAGACTTGCCGCTCGAAGAGCGCCAAAGTGTCGAGTGCCGATCCAACCGCGCAATAGAAACGCCTGTCCGTACCACCGGAGCAGCCCGAAAGAAGCGACCTTACGAATGCCCAAAGTTCCGGCGGAACATGGCCTACGAAGCAATCGCCTGCTGGGCGCCTTGGAGCCGGCCAGTCGCAAGCGATTGGATCCCCATCTGGAGCCGGTCGATTTTAAGCTTGGCGATGTGGTCTGCGACGCGGGCGGCCTGCTCAAGCACGCGTATTTTCCGCATGGTTCCGTGCTGTCGCTACTGACTGTTCTTGAGAATGGCGCCGCGATTGAGACCGCTAACATCGGGCGCGAAGGAGCATTCGGTCTCTTCGCGGCGATGTATAGCCGTGTCTCATTCAACCGATGCATTGTGCAGCTTGAAGGTCATACGGTACGATGTCCCATCGAGCTTTTGCAACATGAATTCAAGAACAGCGAGCACGTGCGCGATCTGTTCGTCAGCTACTCGGAAACGCTGCTCTCACAGGTCCAGCAGACGGTCGCCTGCAATTCTATGCACACAACGGAAGAAAGAATTTGCCGGTGGCTGCTGATGATGCACGACCGTGCCGGCGGGGAAGCGCTCCCATACACGCATGAATTTCTCTCGCACATCCTGGGTGCAAATCGCAAATCAGTGACACTTGCGGCGCAGGCCATGCAAACTGCCGGCCTGATCAGCTACCGTCGGGGAACGATCCAGGTCCTGGACCGCGCCGGATTGGAGAAGGCGTCATGCGAATGCTACGCCATCGTCAAGGAGCGCTTCGATGCGTTTCTGACGCCGCCGTCGACCGCAGTGCCGGGCCGTAACAAAAGCCGAAGCGATCAGACCGAAAAAAAGTGATCTATTCCGGTCGCTATTGTTCCAAGAGCAGGAGTCCGTCCTGCCTAGGTGAACAACCAAAATTCGCGTGCGAACAAATAACGCCGCAGAGAGGGCGCGACGTTGGTAAATTCCGTCAGCTTCGCCTTACCATTCACAAAGGAATAATTATCGCCGCCGAGATCGTCGAATAACCACGTTCTCTGCTGCGCTGCATGAGTCTCCTGTTGGGGGCAAAGCGGAAAACATGCGCTCGATCTGAGGTTTACCGCTTCTGTGACCC
>VFSW01006961.1_pt1 | contig 16523 bp, 16 predicted proteins | sample 5358111 | NCBI WGS metagenome assembly VFSW01 (sample SAMN11554181, study PRJNA540505) | mine drainage metagenome | isolation source: sediment from site ElyBrook_90M | place: USA: Ely Copper Mine, Vershire, VT | collected 2017 | reverse complement strand
AGGTATGGCAGACGTAAGGGTTACATAGGCAAAGCAGTGAGCAATGCGATGCGCGTGTGGTTGACTAAGATGGAAAGCGAAGACATAGACCTTATGGCCATAAAAGAGTTGAAGAAGGGGTATAAACTGGGTGGGATTAGATATAGGGAAAGAGTGTAAATTCATGAAAGATAGTTAATTTTTTGATACTAACATACTGGTTTATTCATACGTTGGATCTAACGAAACAAAAAACAAAATAGCCGAGAAGTTGGTAGAAGAAGTATTCGAGGGGACCAGAAGCGGTAGCGTATCGAACCAGGTTCTTTCAGAGCTCTTCTATGCACTTACAGAAAAAGTAGGGCATCCGTTAAGTGCTGAGATTGCTGCAGATATAGTTAGAAAATATGAATTGTAGGATAAATGGATAAAGATTAATTACAGCACCATAACTTCGGTAAAGGCGGCTTTTACTTCGTCGCGGACAAAAGCGCATTTCTGGAACGCCTTGATCGCAGAAACTATGGCAGAAAATAAAATCGCTTCTATAATTACGGAGAACGAAAAGGATTTTGGCAAGATTCGCGGAATAAGTATAATAAATCCATTTAGATGATCTGAAGGCGATTACGAGCCGTTAGTTTTGGCTACTTCTGCGCTGAGAATACGGTCACAAGCGTCTCCTTGCTTGGAATCGAGTAGTTGAAGGTAAACAGGTGGTACACCTCCCTGCCCATGACCCTGGTTATGCTAAGGTCGAACGCGTTGAACAGCGTCTCAAGGTGGCTGAGTTGGTTCGTCAGACCGTCGACAGCTTCCTTCTCGCTAACCCCGGTCGCGGTCGTCTCTATGTACATCAGCGCGTCCACCGGTCTCTCGCCCCCGGATAGCCTGTTTATCCTGGCATCGAGCACGCTCATCTTTCTTTGCAGATCTTCTACAGTCATCTGGCTCGGGTTCGAGCCGCCCATTTCCTTCGAAAGCTGATATTCCAGCATGCCCCTCCTACCCTCGAGGTCCTCGCGGTATTTCTGCAAATCCTCGGTAACCGCAATTATGTTGAACCTGAAGGGAAAGCCAGCATTCATCACTATCTTTTCCCACCGGTCGGGCGCATCCCCAAGTTTTGATTCCTCGGTTTCATCGACGCTCTCGGCCTGGAAGACATAGTTGTAAATGTTTGCAGTCAGGTAGCCGGTCGCGTAATAGATACCGTTTACATATTTTATTACCGAGTTGCTGTTTTTGGGTATCTGGTAGCCTGCCGCTGGTATGATTTTTATCCCAAGCAGGAACGTGAAAAGCGGGAATATGACAAAGTCCGCATAGTTCAGTACGAAGAGCATGCCTATAGTTACGAAAGACATTATGATAGTTGCAAGCCCGAAGGGACCGAGAGAAGATGCGTCTAGTATGACCAGCAGCGCTATCATCGAGCAGATACCTATGTACACCATCGTTTGTTCGTCCACGCTAACACCTAAAGCTGCCCCGGTACGGACTCTTCGCGCACCATCTGTTCGCTCAGAGTTACCGAGGGTATCATGTACTCTGGCTCCAGAAACCTGAGAAGCTCTGGTCCTTCGATTATGCTTGCGGTAACCCCGAAAACCGCACTGAGGCCTGTGGCTAGCTCGTCAGCTTGCTGCAATGCAAGGTTTATCGCTTCGTCTTCGTTGCCGCCTTCGGCTGTGGTCATCGCGTATGCCTCGAGCGCATGGGACTTCACCTTGCTAACACTATCGAAAAGGTTGTGCCACATCGTCACCTCCCCCCTGATCCTCTCAGATTCGGACTTTGTAATTTTGCTATTAAGGGAAGCTGTCTGATACCTCTCCTCTGCTTCGTTGAGCTTGTTCTTTACGTTGTTTATGTACAAGTCCTTGTTTATCACGTAGAATTGGGCGCCGAACCTTACCGGCTGCCTTGCAACAGTCAACGCTCTGCTGAAAAGCTTGGTGAAATCGATCTTCTCCTCGGCGTTCATCTCAGTCGCAGACCTATATGTCGGTATCTTTACGAAAGCGCTCGCGAACACATCGCTATCGCGCCTGACTACTATTGCGTTGCTCGAGGGAGCCATTCTGAAAGCCTCGGAGCTGTCTATCACTGCTGTCCTGCCATGCATCTTCAGTATCGGAATGAAAAAAGCCATGTAGTACTTTGTTGAAAATGCAAGCACGTCGAAGACGAGCGCTATGACTATGAAAGCGAACCTGACCACAGGCCCCAATATGGGAAGGATGTTTGCGAAGATGAGAAACAATATTGAGATGAGCAGTAGGATCGTGAATAAGAACTTCTGGGTTAAAGCCAAGCAATCACTCGCTATACTTATCTGCGATAGCCTTTATATTTTTGCATCAGAGCAGGCTTATCCTGCCCGTCATCCTTGAAATGCCACCTATGAAATCTGCAATGGTGACCATCGAGAAGTAGGTCAGTGCGATTATGAGACTAGGGTAGAAGAGAATGGAAAGGAAGTACGCGCTCATTGCGCTTTCTAGCATGTTTAGATCTAAAATCAAAGGCGATGCTGGGGATATGGCGTTGGTCTGCGCGAGAGTGCCGCGGCCGTTTATGTTCATTGCCTCGCTAGCGGTAAGTATGTTTTGGATCACGCTCTGGTTTGTGAGAGCATAAGCAACGGAGAAGAGTATCGGCATGATGAGATAGAATGCTATCGCCATTGCGATCATCATGCCCCCCAAACCCCTGAGCGGGAATATGGTGCGAAATATTATCCCGGGTATCAAGAATATGGGTATGGCTACGTACATGAAGAAAAGTATCAGGTAGAATTCTGCTGTGAGGGCTAACAAACCGTCTAGCAGAAGCGCGGCTATGGATGAAGCAGGGATTATGAATAGGGAGGTTATGAGCTGAGCCAACGGGTTCACGAGTGATGCCAAGGAAGAAAGCGCCTTCCTGGTTGCCGAGGCGCCCTTGCCCACACTCACTGTCACCGTTATGGTTCCGTAATATGAATCGACCAATATTATGTTGTAAAGACTTTTTATCGAATACTGGGTTACGTTTATGGTCTGGCTTATGTAGGTAAGAGAGGTATTGTACGGATCTATCGGACCGGTCACAAACGAGGGGGCTATGCCAAACAGGATCGCCGAGATGAGCAGGAAGAGCAGCACTATGAGTGCGGTAGCGACCGCTTCGTATAGTTCTGCTGTTGCAAAGTTCCTGAGTCTTTCATTTTGAAGCGCGATCCCGAGGATTAGCATCATGGTTCCGATGAGGAACGCGAGCACCACTGCTATCATAGCGATCGGCTCCCACTCGTACCATACGCTGGCCACCGCCTGGTTTATCTGGCTGCAGTACCAAGGTGCGAGCGTGTTTGTGGTACTGCCGTTGGCGCAGTAGGGCTGGGTAGTGGCCGCAGAAGCGTTCTGTATAAGCAGAGCTAGGCAGACGATAAAAAGCAACTGCAGTTTTATATTTTTCATTTTCCCATCTACACTATTCTCGTCAGCAGCGAGAGGAAGTCCATTTTCTCTCCGATTACCGATGAAAAGTCTGTTATGAATACATCGACCACTACAAAGTTAAGGAACGGGATTATGGTCAGGCCGAGCGTCGCCAGGCCGAGAAAGATCGCGAAATTTGTCATGAGCGTACCGATGGCTGGCAGACCGATAATCGAAAGGTACGCAGAAAACAGCGCGCCGAATATACCAAAGACAAGCGTCAGGCCCGCGCCCACTCCGAATATAGCGGAGTTTGCATCGAGCCCCACGTTTATGTAGCCGTAGGTTATGCATATGACAAGCGGGTAGACTATTCCAAAACCCATGCCGAATGCGATCATCGCCCCGCCGAACGACCTGGTTATGGAAAACATCCTCGAGATTAGGCCCAGTGCCATGAACACAGAGAAGAAGAGCAGCGAGCCGCCGAGGAGCAGCAGCTGCACCTGAGACAGGACAAAGCCGAGGTAGAGGGCATTGACAAGATAACCGGTGAACGTAGACAGAGCTGTCGGAGAGGCGAATGCTATTTGCCCGCCGATCCCGGTAATGCCCGTGAGCTGGGTAATCAGGGCTTCGGCGTTTATGTTGAGCTGCGGGGCAAAAGATAGCCTCAGGGCTATGAAGTACACGAGCTGATTCAGATTCAGCAGGTTCTGGTTGAATTGGTGCATGTTGCATAGGGCGAGCGAGAAAAGGTCCGTGCCGAGAGGCGGTGGGGGAGATACGCAGGCATTTGGCACCAGTCCGATCGAGCCGAACACTTCCTGGAAGTTGATCGAGAAAAGCATCGTTGCGAGGAATATGAACAGGCCTATGAGCAGCAGCGAAATTAGAAGTTCGTATATCTTGATTTTGGCCCAGACGCGCAAGCCCTCTCTGCCGACAAGCGCGCTCATGTAGTAGATTGCTACGACTATTCCTATCATCGCTACCGCAGCGATCACAACAACAGGGAACCATGCGGTGTACGGCGAAGTTATGTAGTCGGTCACAGCGCTGAGCATGAACGGTACGAGTTGCATCATATCACCTTGCTAAGAAGCTTTCTCGCGTGCAGCGATGGCGCACCGAGCAGATCGCCGAGAGCTTCGACAAGATCGAGCGAGACTATCAACGCTATCACAATTGCTACGACCTGCAGCGCAAGATACGCCGCGAGGCCACTGAAGCTGATTATTTCATTGAGTATGGGGCTGCTGGTTGGACAGATGTTCAGCGAGGTGGGAATACAGGAGATAAAAGTCGAAAGCGGAACTACTTGAAACAGGCCCGAAACCGAAAAGGTCAGTGTGCTGAGCTGGTTTATCTGCAGTCCCGAGAAAGTCGGGCTTGCAAAATAAACCGAGAAGGGGTAGAGAAGCGCGGGAAATACTATGTAGAAGGAGACGAAGAGCGCTATGAGCGTGCCGCCGGCAGCCCTGGTCCAGGGAAACGACCTGAGCAGAACCCCGGAGTATAGGAAAAGCGGGAACAGGAAATAGACGAGTGACAGGAACAGCGATATACCTATCATGACGCCGATCAGCAACAAGAAAAAGTCTAGCTGAAGGCCAAAAAGGTTGGTCAAAGGTAGCATGCCAGCGAACGGCCTGTAACTGAAGCCGAAATCTCCTGGTGCAAGATTTACATTGAAAAACACAAGCGCGCTCAGCACAATCAACGTTGCAGAGATACTGATGACGGCCGGCGCAACATTGTAAATGACGTCGTTGAGGTAGTTTTGGCATATCGCAAGATAAACGTCGTGCGCGCTCGCGAGGTTGATGTTTATCGGAGTGTTTATTCCGGTCGCGCCTATGCTTGCGATGAACCCTATCGCGCCCCCGGCAAACCCGAGCCCGGCTGCTACCACCACGATCAGGAATATGTTGAAGAAGCTCTCTATGTATTCGGTCTTGGCAAATTTCTTGAGCGAGTCTATGCCGAACCCGATTCCGAACGCGTAGACGATGCTGAGCACACTAAGAACGAGGAGCACGATCAGGAGAGAGAAACTTATGAGCCCGCTGTATGTGCTGGCTGTTATGAGACCCTGCTGTACCGAGTTTCCGGTGAAAAGGTTAGTGCAGAAGTCTCCAAAACCCAATGCGTTCGCTGAACCGAAAAGGAAAATGATTGCGAGCACAGCGATAATTCTCATGAAAACACTCATACCAATTTACTTATTCCGACTATGTCCTTGTCTCCGCCGAGCAGAACCCAGAGTCCGAGCGCAGCGCCGAGAGCAAGTATCACGTTAATCAGCGGCAACATAACACCGGCTACGAAGATTATCCCGTACAGGTTTGTAAGCGCCAACGCAGCGTTTATCGCATTGTTCGGACTACAGCCGTTAAAGTATAAGGGTTGCCCGGGTTGCAGGAGCAGCGGCGTGCCGGGAACTGTGCCGACAAGAGCGCCCACCCCGCCTATTATGGCGCTGTAGCCAGGTATCAAATAGAATGCTGAAAACTCCGCCTCGTTGGTGACGAGGTCCGTCGGCATGCAGTTGAAGTATCTTATAACCTGATCTGCATGCGGCAGTACAAAAACGTTCCAGTCAGATGTAGGTTTGGTTATTGCAGGCGGGGGGCAATAGCCTCCCGTGATAGTGCTCAGGCATGGTGGAACGTCGGTTCCGGAAAATCCGCAAACCTGTTCCCATATGTACGGTTGCGCTGCCGAACAGCCGGGAGCCGGAGTTAGCGGGCCTCCTACATAACCGCTTCCGCTCAGCTCTCCGTATACAATAGCATTGCCAACGAGCGGCTGCTCGTACAGCGGCATTGTCGGAAGGTTGTTGGCCCCTATGACCGAGAGCGTCTGGCCGGAGAAAGCTGTGTACTCCATAGCGTAAATTATCGGCGCTATGAGCACACCGGCGATGCTAAGCGCAATCAGAAGGCCACCGATCTTCCTTGTGAAAAATGTAGTCTGAAGCAATATGCCAGCTGCAAGAAAGTAGGGCCATGCAAAAAGCAGCAGGGTTACGTAGAGAAGCTGGAGCAGCAGGATGTAGAACGTAAGTACGGACTCGTACTGAGCCGGTTCCATGATCCTTGTTATCGAGGAGTAGCCGGCAAGCGGCGCGTAGCTGAACGAGACCCCGGTGCCCGGGACCCCAGGGATCAAACATGTGATCGGGCTGCAGACCGTTGTAATCGCGGTAAACGAGGATAGGAAGCCGATCCATCCACTGAAAACGTAGAAGGCATCGAGGTTGAACGACACCTGGTTTGTGAGGTTTGCCAAGATGACATAGCTCGAGAAGAGCCCGTAATCGATGACAGGGGTGGGGTCTGCACCGCTGGTCCCGCTCGCGAGTGCGTCGACAGCCGAGCAGATGGCGTTTGTCGGGGTCGGAGTCACGACGCCCGCGGATTTATAGAATGAATTTGCGTTCAGCATGCTAAGCTTCGGTGCGTATGGATTCGGCTGGCCGTTGATCTGCTGGTTTGAAAGTTGGCCGCAGACAGTTGATATGCTGCTCGGCGCCAGCAGCGAGGAAATCGACAGTTGGCCTGTACCGACGAGAGCGAAGACCGCAAGTATCGCTACGACAATTATTCCTGTTCCTATCACCTGGCCGAATTCGCCAACCGCGCGCGCCTTAACCCTCGGATTGTTCAGGAGCACACCGGCCATGTAGTACACTGCTACTATGAGAATGCCGAGCACGAGCCCTATGAGTATTATGGGGAACCAGGACTGGAATGCGGAATAGCTGCTGATATAATTCGGGAGAGCAGCCGAAGCTATGGAGAATAACGATACGAAAACGCTTAGTGCGACTATCAAACTTGCTTTCATCTAATTACCCCAAAAACTTCCAGGACTGAAAAGATTGCTGAATGCATCGAGCCCCTTCGCCAATCCAGCGATCAGGCCGATGGTTATCGCCATGTCTATTGCTACAAGGACTATGCTGACAAACAGGTATGCTGCTACAGTTTTCCCATAGTCCGCTGCTACAATCGGCGCATCGTACATGATTGTAAGGAACTGATCGAGATTGCTGGTTACTGCTGTTGAGTAGAAGGTCGTGGGCAGCGTTAATGCTCCGGCGAAGCTCGGTATGTTCTGCGAATTCGCAACGCATTTTACTGGGGGAGGGGGACAGGACACGGTAAACAGCGATGGGGAAAGCGCGTTGACCGAATAGCCGGAAAGATAGCTTGTAAACGGATAGCTTGTGCAGGCAACCTGCGAGATGCTCAGGCCTATGTTCAGACAGCTGGCCACGTAAGAATCGAATGCTATCGTGAGCGGCAGGACAAAGTACAGGCCTATGGCCATCGCGAGCAGAGTGTTTGCAACCTTCCTGAGCCCCGGGCCCGCGAACGCGAGGGATCTGAAGATTATCGTGACCGGCAGCACCACGGCGAGCGCACCAGCTTTGATTATCGGGAGCGTGAGCAACAGTATGAACAAACCGCCGAAAGAAATTGCAATGAGGGTTCCGTAAGTGGCCGTGTAAAGCCCCGAGTATGCGATGAAGAACGAGTCGATGTTGTTTGAAAACGAAAGGGTGATGACGCCGGACAGCGCCGAAAGCTGCTTCAGTCCCTGCAGCAGATCGAGTCCCTGGTTCAGCAAGAAGAAGGCAAGGTTCCCGATGATATTGTACTGTATCGATACTGTATAAATTTTTGTAACGAAGTTAAGGCCGTTTATGAAGAGCAGGTTGGCTATGTACGCGTTGACCGCGCTGAAAAGATCTGTATAGCTGGGGTAGCCTACAAGAAGGCTCCCTGCTTGGCAGGCAGAAAAAGCAAGTCCGATGAGGACTACTATCAGGACCGCGCTGAAGAAAACCTGCAGGATCTCATAGTTTGCAAGTCCGGTTAGTTTCTCCCTTCGCTGTCCCGGCATGAATTTTGAGACCATGTAGACCATTGCGGCTATGGTTATGCTCAAAAGTATGACGATGAGGTTTATGCTTACCCAACCTCCCTGATTTATCTCCGCGTAACCGCATGCCTGCAAAAGAAAGCCATTGAAGAGGGAGATCATCATACCAACTTTATCTTTTCGCCGATGCCCAGCCTGATGGAGCCTCCGAGCGCGTTGGCTATGCTGTTTGCAAGGTAGTAGCCGATGCCGACGTCAAGCACGAAGAGCAAGAACTGCACAAACATGTATACCGCTGAGCCGAGTACGTCATCAAGCGCCGGGAAGATCGTGCCGATGCTGTTCAGCGCGATGTTGAAGCTGCTGAAGTATGAGAGTATGCCGGTGAGTGTGCCGCATATCAGCGATGAATTGCACGAGCCCGATATCGGGGTCAGACTGCTCTGCAGCGCGCTTGTCACCGGGTTGTTGAAGATTATCAGCACGGAAGGGTAGATTATAGACAGTCCTATGCCAAGCGCTACCATCGCGCCTCCGATCCCACGCGTGAAAGGAAAGGCCCGAAAAACGAGACCTATTGGTATCAAAACCGAAAGCCCGATCACGAATATGTACGGCAGCACCCACGACTGCACTTCTACAAGAAGCGCTACTGGGAATGCGAGATAGGTTATCGAGTCGCTGAGTATCGACTGGAACTGGCTTGGCTGAGTGCTTTCCAGCAGGCTGTTTTTGTAAGGGCTGAAAGAGAACCCAAACTTGAAGCCGGCTATTGGAGGAACAGGTAGGGGCGCGTAGGCCTCTATAACAAGACCGCTCATAGCGCCGAGGGCCCCGCTCAGATCCGTGAGATTGTTGAAAGTCCCGCTAAGGTAACCTGTGACGTTATCTAGATAGGAGCAAGCTGCGTTGATCAGCGTGTAGCTTGCCGGTGCGCCCCCAAGACAGACGCCGGTCGTGGTCTGCGAGACAAAGAGCGAGGATATGTTTGTCATCAATATTACTATCGCGTAGATCGATGCTATGAGCATTGCAGATTTTGCTATCTCCCAATATTCGTTCCGCAGCCATTCGCCGACTCCTGTTTGCGGAAAGATCTTCGATATTATGTAGCCTATCGCAACAACGTCGAAGGATACGGTGAGCGCGAGCAACGACAGTTCTATTGCGCTAGCAGGGATGGTCACAGTTGCGGGCAGGGCGGCGTTAGCAGTTTTTAGCATTAGTAGTAGAAGGAGAAGAAACCAGACAAAGCACCTTCGCATAAGCCTCGGTCTTTATTACCATAAAAATGTATATATACTGTAGGCTACCTTCTCTTCAGTATCGAAAATCTCTTCATGTATGCCTCGGCCTGGTAGATTATGAAGTATGGCAGCACGAAAAGAGAGTTTACCACGAGAAGCAGGTAGCCGGAGACAATAGTTCCTGTTGTGTATATGAAAACAAGGTCGATCAGCGATACGACAATTATTATCATCAGGAACCAGAGTATGAACAGCTGCGGTTCGCGCAAAACCATGCTGACACTACGCGATATCGCGCCGCCGATTCCTTTGTTGTCTATCACTATTGCTGTAGGCGCGTAGAAAATGGCCATGAAAAGGAAGAAGCCCACTATAGGGGTAAGTATGTCCTGCACATTATAGAAGTAGCCGACTATGTTGGCTATTGTCAGCACAGCGGCGTAGAGCAACAGGATAACAAAGACCCTGCCTGTGTACTTCTCCACCTCACGCAGCACGCTGGCCATGTGCTTTGTGTATGTTCTCTCGGCCTTGACTATGAGGCTTATCGCGACAAAAGCAAAGCTGAGAAAGAGGAGCGAAAGAAAGCTGGAGATTACTATGACAGCGAGCCCCAGGGAGCTTATGTTAAGGAATATGCTCGCAGTCCTGAGGAATATTGCACCGCTGCTCACGTATGTTGGAAGCGGAGCGAGAAGCGGTATCAGAAAAGCAATTATGAAAGGGATCGAAAAAAGGAACACGAGTTTTATGTTTTTTGTGTAGGTTTCGAAGGAATCAGCTAGGAGCGATGACATTTTAACCTATATCAGATGCATGTTAACATTTAAAATTACTAACTGTGGGTCGAGTTTGTAGCGGTCTGGGCATCGGAAACGTAGTAGTACTGGGAGTTGTAGATCGCGACCGTTACCAGAGTGACACCTCTGGTCGAGTTCGGCCAGGGGACTGCAAGCGAGACAGGGTAGCTGGTCTGGTTCCTTGGCAGCACTATCTTGTTCACGTTCAGGTAGCATTGGTAGGTGCTGCAGTTTGCTTTTGTACCTATCAGGCTTTGGTTTATTAGGCCGGCAAAGCGGGATGATGGGCCTGCAAGAGCGTATGCAAAGAGGTATATGGTGTAATTGCTCAGGTTGTGATAAACAATGCTACCCTTCGCCACAGTAACATTGTTGGTTGCGTTCATAACAGTACTCTGCCCGACAAAACTTATGGCGAAATTTCTGTGGTATGCTGCGTAGGAATTGTAAATCAGGATTGCCATAGCAAGAATGACTAAAATTACTGCTGATGCGAAAAGGAGCTTCCTGCTCCGAAGCTGCTTTTCTATTACGCCGATTTTTATCTTCCTCTCCCTGAGCAAGAGCCCTATGACGAAAAGGAACAGGAAGAATGCATAGTACGAAACGAGGATATGATAAAGCAGAAGGAAGGGAATCAGGCTGAACAACGGGATCAGCTCCTTCCTGTTCCAGTATAAAAATAAAAAGAGGAGAAACAGCGTGAAAACCTCGAAGAGCTGCGTGTACGTTGGCAGAAGCATTGGATAGAATTTCAAAAACATAAATGAAAATGGAGAAGGATTGAGGGGCATGATGAACTGGTTTAGCGGGGCGAAGACAGCCGAGAAATATGCCGCTGGGTTTATCGCTATGAAGTAAGAGTTTATAATCAGGAACACGCCAACGGTTCCGAGCGTGTTGAAAAGGCCGCGCCGGAGCCCCTGGTTGTTTGCCGAGTACGCGATAAGGAAAAGCACCGGCAACCAGAGCTCTTCTTGTATAGATACGCAGAGGCCCAGGAAGAACCATGCGTACTTAGAATCTATTTTTGTGTAAGCGAGGATCAGGAAGACCAGCATGACGTAGGTAGTTATAGAGGATATGTTCACGATTGCAAATATGGAGAAGGCGAAGAGCGCAAGCTTGGGTCTTGGCAGATCTCTTTTTGCAAAAGAATACGCTATCGTTATCAGCAGTATGAAAAGAAAGACTACCGTTTGCAGCGGCAGGTACACGGAATTGAGGCTCGGAATTGTCGGGGGCGCAAAGAAGTAGAAGGGTATGAACAGGAGGAAGAAAAGAGCCGGATAATCCATCAGACCGAAAACTGTGTTGTTGGTCGTTATGGTCGCGCCTATCGTGGTTAGGTGGCTGTAGAGAAGCGAAGATATCGAGGTGCTGTACGGATCGGTACCGTTGAAGAGCATGTTAACGCTGGTGAGCTTGAGAAGCTCTTCGTCATCTGCGCGGAAGATAGTTGTGAGCAGCACGAAGAAGTAGAGCATCAGGAGCATGAAAACAACAGCAAAAATCACAAACTTCGGCCAGGGATCGCTTTTGCCGCCCTTTTTGAAAAGGTAAAAACCGACGAAGGTGAGGAAGAAGATAGGCATTAGAAGCAACAGGAACAGGGAGAAAACCTCAAAAGTTACCACAAACCCGGCTGCAAGGACGAAACCGACCCGCCCGCTAGCTATGAACGAGAGTGCGTATGAAAGCAAAGATACGATGAAAAGCGCGTGCAGAAACTTCGAATAGTTGTCGAGTTTCTTCCAGCTTGCGTCTTTCGGTTTTTTTATGGCGTAGAGCGTTGCGAACGTAAGAAACAGTATGGCGAAAACGAAGCTGAAAATCGAAAGGCTGTTTGAAAGGTAGAAGGAGATCAGGGCCTCGCTGCCGTTTATTATGAACAGTATGGAAGAGACCACAACCTCGAGAAAGAGAGCGCTGCCGGAGCTTAGTCGCATAGATTGTAATAAAAGTCAAGCTATTTAGCAGTTTGGTAGCGGCAGGCTAAATTCCTGCCTCTACCTGATGCCTAATCCCAAACAGGGAACCTTAGCAGGTTCCTATGGCGAGGGACGATCCGGCTGCGGCATTGCCGAAGCCAGCGAACAGGTTGATCAACGGCTGCGCCAGTATTACAACTATGACGCCTATTACCGCTGCGACTATCATCGCGGTAGACCAGCCCAAAAGTGCCTTTCTGAAGTCTACGCTCGTCGGTATGAAGTGGGCAATCGCGTACATGATGCCTCCTATTAGGAACAGGGCGATAGCCACTATGCCTACGAAGGTTCGCACGCCGGCCACTATGCCGCAAAGCGTAATAGAGAGCGAGCTAAGCAGGCTCTCTCCGTATACTGTAGAGACAATGCTCATTGCAGTCAGGGCGTACAACAGTATTCTGAGTTTGTTCATATTAAACACTTTTCTAGCACGATGCTATTGCTATATTCTCTATGTCCATCACTATTTAAAGCTTTCTGTGAAAAAATAAAAGCCCCATTTTCAGCCCAGTGTTGCGAGTATGCCGTCTATGACCCCGTGGGTTCCTACTCCACCGGTTGCGCCGGTAACTATCCTATGGCTGAGCACCGGCCTGGCAAGGAACTTGATGTCCGCTTTTGTGACCTGGCTCCTGCCCTCTATAAGCGCTTTTGCCTTCCCGCACTGCATGAAAGCGATATCGGCCCTCGGGCTCGCACCCATGATTATGTGTATCTCCTTCCTTGTCGCATCGACGATCTCCGCGATGTAGTCGTCAACCTCGTCGGGCATCACTATTTTCTTGGCCTGTTCCTGGAAATCGAGCAGCATCTGCGTGTCTATCACCTTCTTTACAGGGGTTTCCTGCTCGCTCTCCTTCAGCCTGAGCATGGCCTCCTCTTCCTTCATGCTGGGGTAATCAACATCTATCTTTACCATGAACTTATCGGCAAGCACCTTTGGAAGCGGCTCCGTGCCCTCGATCCTGAGCGGGTTCTGCGTAGCAAAAGCGTTGAAAGGCTTCGGCAACGGCATGCTCATGCCCCCTACAGTCACCTGGCGCTCCTCAAGTGCCTCGAGGAATGCGCTCGCGACCTTCGGAGGTGTTCTGTTAAGCTCGTCTATAAGCAGCACGTTCGTGAACACAGGGCCCTGTCTAAACTTAACGCTGTTGTCAGAATCAACAAAAGAATAGCCGATTATGTCCTTCGGCTCTAGGTCTACGGTGCCCTGTATTCGCTTGAAGTCTGCTTGTATAGTGTCAGCGAGGGTCTTTGTCATTGTCGTCTTCGCGACCCCGGGCACTCCCTCGAGAAGTGTGTGGCCATTCGCGACCAACGACAGGAACATTAGCTCTATAGTATCGTCTTTGCCAGCGATGCGCTTTTTCATCTCTAATGCAACCTGCTTGTAGGCCTCGCTTGCTTGCAAAAACGCCACCGTATCTATAGCGAACAGAACCTTTAAATGTTTTAAACGGTAAAAGACATTGGATACTTATGATAGGAAAGAGCCAGGCGGACAAGAAGCCCATATCAGCAGCTGAAGCGATGGAAGTTCTAGAAGGCAGGAAGAAGGACAGCGACCTGGGATACGAGCAAAAGCTAGCTTACGAGCACATAAAGAAGTACACGAACATTTCCGCTGAAGTCGCAGACAAGATGATCAAGGAGCTGATGCAGTATGGAGTAGGAACTGCAACAGCGATAAAAATAGTTGACGTAATGCCGATAGATGTGCTACAGCTCAAGCACATACTCGCAAAGGAGAAGAAGACCTTTGAAGAGGATGAAGTAATTAAGATGATGGGGGTAGTGCAGAGCCACAGGGGGAAGTAGGCTATTCTTTGCAACAAGCAAGATTGGGATTAGTATGTTTCAAGAATCACACGAAGGTCTGGAGGAGAACGCAATCGTTCTCGATTATCTGCAGACAGGCAAATCTTTTTCTCCAAAGCCTGAACCAATAGTACAACTTCTGGGAGATAACAAGTTCACGCTACTCGAAGCGGTACCGAAGGTCAGCGACATCAAGGTAAAGGAAAAGGTCTACATAGGCAAGGGCGAACGCGACAAGATTGCAATAATAAAGACAAGGATAATGTACAACGACCTCACACAGGTTGCAAAGAACGAGCTGCCCATAGCAATCAAGGAGATAATACACGCGAACGAGGCGAAGTTCGTTGGGATTTTCAACAGCGCATCGCCGCTAAACATAAGGATGCACTCCCTTGAACTGCTGCCAGGTGTCGGCAAGAAGCACCTGAGTGCTATACTTAAGGCGAGAGAGGAAAAGGAGTTTTCAAGCTTCAAAGACATCTCAGAAAGGGTACCACTTCTTCAAGATCCGGTAAAGTTACTTATGGAGCGGGTCATAACCGAGCTCAAGGGCGACAGCAGGTTCTATATGCTGACCAGGCCGTACGCGAGAGAGCCTAGGGAGCACTATTAGAGCAGATCAGACCACGGTACGACTACGAAACAGAGTGATTCGTGATTGCTTTGCGCAAATAGCGCAATCGTGTCCATCCAAAATAACAACTTATTCTAAGAAAAACGAACTAGAAGATAGTTTTAAAAAGCTAGACGTCGCGTATACATTCTAGTGCTATGATAAGAAACGCTAATGAGCTAGGCAAGGAAAAAGTGGGCAATAACATCAGCATCAGCTTCGAACCTCCCTCTCTCCAGAACTCTTTGAGAAGGCCGCGTGCTGTTTCTCAAGAAACTCAAATTCAGATAGTTCCACTTGGCTCAATCCTATGGGACTCTGATGGAAAAAACTTTGTGAAAGATGATATAGCCAAACAGCTCATGGAGCTAGAAAACGTATACCCGGAAAATTCAAGGCTCAGCGAAGAAGAAAAGAGAGCTGTTGTAACAGGCAGAGACACACTTAAGTTTGTGGCGCGTGAAAACGACTTGATAGTGGGCTTTGCCTATGGCGCGTCTCTCACCTCGGCAGCGATGCGGGAAGTTCTAACAAGCTACGACATAGATGATTACGAACACGATAACTTTGCAGAGCTGGATAAAAGGTTCGCGGGCAGAGAGCATACGGTGTTCTACCATCATGGAATTGAAGTTAGTGAAAAAAGGCAAGGCATGGGCATAGGAGAGCACCTGTTGGGTACGTTGATAGGCGACGCCGCAGCCAGCGGTTACGAATACTTCGTTGGCTTTGCCAGAGAGGGTGCCTCTGCTAGATTGTATGAAAAGTTCGGCGCAACGAAAGTAAAAGAGTGCCCCAATTTCTACGACAGCGGGGAGACACACTATCTGATGGAGATAAAACTAAAACCACATGCAGCAGGAAACGACGGAGTTAACTGATGCGCTCCAGATGCCTTTGGTTTATCACCAGAATTCTCTTAGTCTTTGGAGACAAACTGAATTCTACGACGTAAGCTCCGCCCTGTTTCGCCGTCACAGTACCTACCCTTCCCCTGTACATTGGATGGGGTATGTCTTTGAAGAGTCCCTTCGGCACTATCGCCACCTTGTCGCCTACCTCAAACTTCTTCATCAGCGAGCTTATCGCTAGCTTTCCGGGCTTGTGGTGCCTAGCCAAGTGTCTCGCCCTACCTGAAAACAGACCGTGTGAACGTTCGCTCATGCTGATACCGCTAAAAACTGCTTTTAAATAGCCTTTATAAATATAAAAGCCTATTGATAAACAGAAATCGTTGGTATAATTGGCAAAACGCTACAAACTAAAAACTGCATTCAAGATAGAGAACATAGTGGCGAGCGCAGCCCTTGGCGCGGAGCTGGATCTTTATGCGATAGCGAAGGCATCTGCAGACGTCGACTACGAGCCCGAGCAGTTCCCCGGAGCGATATACAAGATCAAGGAACCTAAGGTCGCACTCCTACTTTTCAAGAACGGCAAGATCATCTGCACGGGAGCAAAGACCAAAGCTGACATAGAGAAGGCGATAGACATTGTGATAAAGGTGGTCAAGAAATACATACTTACTGAGAAGAAGTCAGCGAGAGTTAAGCTCAACACGGCATTCAAGGTGGAGAACATAGTTGCAAGCGCCGACCTCGGAGTCGAACTTGACCTCTACGCGATAGCCAAGGCTTCGCCCGATGTCGACTACGAACCGGAGCAGTTCCCCGGTGCAATATACAAGATAAAAGAACCGAAGGTCGCACTCCTACTTTTCAAGAACGGCAAGATCATCTGCACGGGAGCAAAGA
>VFSW01006960.1_pt1 | contig 16525 bp, 16 predicted proteins | sample 5358111 | NCBI WGS metagenome assembly VFSW01 (sample SAMN11554181, study PRJNA540505) | mine drainage metagenome | isolation source: sediment from site ElyBrook_90M | place: USA: Ely Copper Mine, Vershire, VT | collected 2017 | reverse complement strand
CTCTGTGTGTGCGGGGGGGTGGCGGGTTTTCCCCCACCAATATGTGTCGGGATTCTCCACCCCTTCCTGTGTTCCCGGGGCGGTCCCCCCCCCCCCCCCGCCCGCCGATCACGGCTTTGCCTTCAAGGCATCCCTGATTTCACCTAGGAGTACCTCGGTTTTCGACGGTGCCGCCGGGGCGGCATCCTGGCGAACATTCAGTTTTGTCAATGCCTTAACGATCCAGAATACGGCGAAGCTGACGATCAGGAATTGAATTATCGCGTTGATGAACAACCCGAAGTTCAGGGTTGGCGCGCCGGCCTTCTGGGCATCTGCCAGATTTGCGTAGTGTTGGCCGTTCAACGAGACAAAGACGTTGGAGAAATCGACGCCGCCGGTTGCCAGTCCCAGCAGCGGGTTGAACATGTCCTTGACCAAGCTGCTGACCACGCCGGTGAAGGCTGCGCCGATGATGATACCAACCGCTAAATCCACCACGTTGCCCCGCATGATAAATTTGCGGAACTCGGACATCCAGGAAGGCGCCTTGGGTTGAAGCATGACCTATTCCTCCGGCAACACATGTTGAAAGTTAAGATTTAGCTTTTGACGGAAATCTAAAGGTTTGGCGACACCCAGGATCCATCCGGAGCTTTTGCATCCTGCGAACCAGGTGCCCGATCAGGGCCCGCCAACCATGAAACTTTGAATAAGACTGCCGGCGATCAGGCGCCATCCATCGATCATGACGAAGAAAATCAGCTTGAAGGGAAGCGACACCGCGCTTGGCGGCAGCATCATCATCCCCAGGCTCATCAGGACGCTCGCGACGACGATGTCGATGACCAGGAATGGCAGGAAGATCAGAAACCCCATTTCGAACGATCGGCGCAGCTCTCCGACGATGAAGGCTGGCACAAGAGCCCGCCACGGAACTGGATCGGCCGCGTCGGAGGTATCGAGGTGGCCCAGCCCTACAAAGAAACGCACATCCGACTCCCGCGCTGTGTCGGCCATGAAGGCGTGAAACGGCTCTACCGCCAGGCGCAGTCCCTCGGTTTCTGAAATGCGGCCGTCTGTCATCGGTTGAATGCCCTGCGTCCAGGCTTGGTTCATCGCCGGTTCCATGACGAAAAAGGACAGAAACAGCGCAAGGCCGACGATGACTATATTGGGTGGTGTTCCCTGCGTGCTGAGGGCATTGCGGAGCAACGAAAGGACGATGACGATGCGGGTGAAAGCCGTTGTCATCACCAGGATACTGGGCGCCAGCGACAGTACTGTGATCAGCGCCGTGAGTTGCACGATCCTGGCGGTCGCGCCTGCTTCTCCGGCTGCCCCCAAGTCGATATTGACCGATTGCGCGTGAACCAGCGACGGTATCGCAATCGACAGGGCGAGAACGGCGCAACCAAGGCGCTTCATGTCTCGTTCATCCATCCGACGACGATGTCCTGCGAGCCGCCGGTCAGCAGAACGACCTGACGTTGGCCGCACTGTAGCAGGTGAACCCGTCGCCGCGGGTCGAGAGCGATGGACTCGCGCAGCACGAGGGTGCGTCCAGCGCCAACCTTCGCCGTCAATGGAAGTCTGGAAACAACCCGGCCGGCGATCAGCACCAGCCCGACGACGGCAGCGAGAATGCCCAGCGCTGAAAGGATGGAAGCGGCGGTCATCCGGGCAGATTGGGACTGTTTTGCATCGGGGCACCATTCAACGGAATGGCGTCCTTTATTGTCGAACAAAGTGAACAGCCGATTAATCGGAGCCGTTAACCTTTAATTAAGGAGTCCATGTCAGATTATCGGCATGGACCCGACCGACATTGGCTTATTTAACCTGGCGGAAAAGCGCCTTGCCTGGACAGCCCAGCGCCAAGGCGTTCTGGCGGCGAATATCGCCAACGCCAACACCCCCGGATTTCAGACGCGGGATGTTGCCCCGTTTGCCAAGGTTTTGTCCGGCTATAACCCCGTTCAACCGGTCATGACCCGGGTGGGGCACATGGAGGGCACTCTGCCGACCGGTTCGGCGCCGCTTACTCGCGATCCGCCAACCGCGCGTGCCTTGGATGGAAATTCCGTTGCGTTGGATGAGCAACTGACCAAGATCGCCGATACCGAGACAACGCAGTCGCTGGTAACGACGGTGTGGAAAAAATACACGCTGTTGTTCAATATTGCCCTGGGCAAGGGCTAGCTATGGCGAACGATCTTAATCAGGCGCTGAATGTCTCCGCCACCGGTATGGATGCCCAAACCAAACGTCTTCGCGTTATCGCGGAAAATATCGCTAACCAGGACACGACCGGTTCTTCCCCTGGCGGCGAGCCATACCGCCGTAAGACAATTACGTTTGAAAGTGCCGTCGATCGTGCGGCCGGTGTGGACAGCGTTCAGGTGAAGAATATCGGCGTCGATAACAGCGATCTGCCGTTACGCTACGATCCATCGAATCCCGCGGCCGATCCAAAGGGTTACGTGAAACTGCCGAACGTCAACACCTTCGTGGAAATCATGGACATGCGAGAGGCCGAGCGTTCGTATAGTGCAAATCTTTCGGTCATGCAGGCGACGCGTGGCATGCTCAATAAGACCATCGATCTTCTGAAATGACGACGATCCCGACGATCGTCGTTACGCCGTCGGCCGCTGCCCGCGCATATTCGAAAAATGCACCGGGAGGCGCAGCCGCGGACACGCAGGGAAGCTTCGGCGGGGCTGTGCAGCAAGCGATCGATCAGGCGATTCAAACCGGGCATACCGCGGACAGTCAAGCCATGCAGGCGATCGGCGGCGGCGGCAATCTTACTGAAGTGGTGACTGCGTTGTCGCACGCGGCGATGACGTTGCAGACCGCGACAGTTATTCGCGACCGTGTGGTGCAGGCCTATCAAGATATCATCAAGATGCCGATCTGATCCATGAACGAGGCAGATGTCGGCGCATTGATACACGACTGCATGATTGTAACCATGAAGCTGTGCGTACCGATACTTGGTGTTGCTCTGTTAGTCGGCCTGATTATTTCGTTTATTCAAGCTATCACTCAGATAAACGAATCCACACTGGCGTTTCTGCCAAAGATATTCGCGATTGGCCTGACTTTGACGATGCTTGCATCGTTTATGACGGCAACCTTGGCAGGGTTCGCAAACCGGGTTTTCGACCGGATCGTCGCCATTGGTGGTTCGTGAATTTCAACATCGCGGAAATTACCGCCTGGGCGCCCGCCTTTGTTCTGGTGTTGGCCAGGGTTGGTGCTGCCATGGCGTTGCTGCCCGGCGTAGGCGAGACCGGATCGCCCCCGATCGTCAGAATCGGCCTCGCGCTCGGTCTTACCGTCCTGATGCTGCCCGCGGTTCAACCCTTGATTCCCCCATTGCCAGCGATGAGCCTGGAGTTGGCACTGACGATCGCGGGCGAGGTTGTTACCGGCCTCTCTTTCGGCTGGATCGCCCGTGTCGTGGTTCTGGCATTGCCAGTCGCCGCTCAGCTTATCGGATATTTGGTGGGGCTGTCGTCCATCCTGCAACCCGATCCAGAACTGGGCGCACAGTCGGGTGCGCTGGCTAAATTATTCTCATTGGGCATACCGGCGATACTGCTGGCGACGAATCTGTACACACTGCCGCTGATCGCGCTGACAGGCTTGTTCCAGCTCATTCCCCCCGGCCACATGCCGCCATTCGGGGAAAATCTCCAGGTCGCGGTTCATGCCGCCGGTGTCGAGTTCGGCTTAGCCGTTCAACTCGCGTCGCCTTTTGCGGTCTCCGCGGTCGCGTGGAATCTGGCGATGGGACTTGTCACACGGGTGGTGCCGCGCATGCAGATCTATTTCGTATCCATGCCGGGGCAGATCATGGTCGGTTTGGCTCTGCTTGCCATGACGTCCGGCGCGATTGTCCTGGCTTGGCGCAACGAGGTCGCCGCCTTTATGAACACCCTTCCCGGTAGTGCCGGCTGATGGCCGCGGACGACCAAAGCGGCGAACGGACGGAAACAGCAACGGCCCGGCACCTGGATCAGGCTCGTGACGAAGGACAGGTGCCGCTCTCCCGCGAGTTCACGGCATTCGTAACGGTGGCGGCCGTCGCTTACGCCCTGTTACTGCAGTTGCAGACCACTATTCGTGATTTTCTATCGTATATGGTTCTGTCCTTCTCAACCGCGGGACAGAAGGCAGCACTCGGATCGGCGGGGATGCGCCTTATTGCGACCGAAACATTAATGGCAATTTCGCCGTTTCTCCTCGCAGCAATGTTCGCCGGGGCTGCGATCGTCTTGTTGCAGACCCGATTTCTCCTGCATCTCGGTGCCCTGGCGCCGCAACTGCAACGTGCCAGTCCGGTTGCGGGCATCAAGCGTATCTTTGGCTTCAGCGGCTTTGTGGAGTTGGTCAAGTCCATCGCTAAATTAGGATTGTTCGTTGCGGTCCTGCGAGCCGTCACCAAAGGAGACTGGGAGGCCTTGATAGGTTTGCCCCGGGCTGACCCGCGGACGTTGCTGGCGGCAATGGCCGGACCAAGTTTCCACCTGTTTGCCGCCGGACTGTCCGTTCAGGGCCTCGCCGCGGGCGCGGATTTAATGTGGGTGCGCTTTCGTCACGCCCGCGATCTTCGGATGACTAAGCAGGACATTCGCGATGAAATGAAAGATACCGATGGCAATCCGCATATTAAGGCGCGGATCCGTGGGATTCGCATTATGCGGGCACGCAAGCGGATGATGGCAAAAGTTCCAACCGCGACGGTTGTCATTACTAATCCCACGCATTTTGCCGTCGCTCTGGCCTATGACCGGACGAAAAACGCCGCGCCGCGCATCGTGGCCAAGGGCACCGACGCTGTGGCGGCACGTATTCGCGAGGTTGCCATGCGTCATGGAGTTCCGTTGGTCGCCAATCCGCCTGTTGCACGCGCATTATGTCGCTTCGAACTGGATACAGAAATTCCAGCCGCTTATTACAAAGTGGTGGCGGAGATTGTCGCTTATGTATGGCGATTCCAGAAATCCAGGAATCCCATCGCTTGAAATGGCGGATAGAGGCGAACGGCGGCAGCGTCGCTTATTAAAATCCTTCCCCGAATCCGGTTGCTGAGCCCATGGTGGCCATAGGTAGTGTCACTTGATATTCTGGTCGATGTTCACATTAGGTTCTTGATCGGAGTCCTATTCTGGAACATATTAGGCACAAGTTGGATTCGAATGGATAGAAATCCGCACGTATAGGTTGTAATTGTGCATCCGATGCGTGTAAAGTCTGCGTTGTTATCGAGCTAGGGAATATACGGAATGGAAAAAAATAAGGCGCTCGACGCCGCCATGGCGCAGATCGAAAGGGCCTTCGGCAAGGGCTCGATTATGCGCATGGGTGCGCGGAGCGGGGACGAGCAGATCGAAGTCATTCCGTCCGGTTCCCTCGGGCTCGATCTGGCGCTGGGTATCGGCGGCATGCCTCGCGGGCGTATCATCGAGATTTACGGACCGGAGAGTTCGGGCAAGACGACGCTGGCGCTGCATGCCATCGCCGAAGCCCAGCGGCGCGGGGGCACCTGCGCCTTCATCGACGCGGAGCACGCACTGGATCCGACGTATGCTCGCAAACTCGGTGTGGACGTCGATAACCTGCTGATCAGTCAGCCAGATGCCGGTGAGCAGGCGCTGGAAATCGCCGATACTCTTGTGCGTTCCGGTGCGATCGACGTTTTGGTCGTCGATAGTGTCGCCGCCCTGGTTCCGCGTGCGGAATTGGAAGGCGAGATGGGCGACAGCCACATGGGTTTGCATGCCCGGCTTATGAGTCAGGCCCTGCGCAAGATCACCGGCAGTGTCAGCCGCAGCAAGTGCATGCTGATCTTCCTGAATCAGATACGCATGAAAATCGGCGTTATGTTCGGAAATCCGGAAACCACCACCGGCGGCAATGCTCTGAAATTCTATGCCTCGATCCGGCTGGAAATACGCCGCATCGGTCAGATCAAGGATCGGGAAGAGGTCGTCGGAAACCAAACCCGGGTCAAAGTGGTTAAGAACAAGCTCGCGCCACCGTTCCGCCAGGTCGAATTCGACATTATGTACGGCGAAGGGATCAGCAAGGTCGGTGAATTGTTAGACCTTGGCGTGAAGGCCGCTGTTGTGGAAAAGTCCGGCGCATGGTTCAGCTACGACAGTCAGCGCATCGGGCAAGGGCGGGAGAACGCAAAGCAGTTCCTCCGCGACCATCGGACTCTCGCCGATGCCATCGAGGCAAAAGTGAGGGAACATTCGGGTGTCATTGCCAACACAATGCTGACCACCGCCGATGATACCGAGGAAGCCGAAGCCGCTGAATGACGCTATCGCGTCCGACGTTGCACTGGCAGACGGCGATCATGAACTAATTGCCGCTGCCAACGCCGTGCTCGCAAAGCATTACCGGCCGTTCTGGCACATGGTCGCAGCCGCGATTCGGTGCCGGGACGGTCGTGTTTGGACGGGATTGCATATTGGAACCACCGTGGGACGACTCTCGGTATGTGCCGAGGCGGTGGCGTTCGGTCGTGCGGTGTTAGACGGCGATGGGACAATCCTGACAGCAGTCGCCGTGCGGCATCCTAAACCCGAGGAAACAGATCGGGAGCTAGCCGTGGTGCCGCCATGCGGCGCCTGTCGGGAGATGATTCTGGATCACGCTCCCGATGCGACGATCATCGTCAAGGACGCCGGCGTCCTCATCAAACTGCCAATCAGGACGCTTCTGCCGCTTCCGTACCGCCGCTAGTCGATCGATCGGACTTCAGGCTGGACCGCCCCCGCGATGAGAGAAGTCTGTCTCGGCACTGGTCATGAACTCCAGCAGCGCCGTCTCGCCATTCTCGGTCGCGCGCTTGGCACGCAGGATTGCGTTGGCAACGTCCCCGGGGTCGGAAACCCGCTCTGACCAGGCACCCAGATCCTTAGCCAGGTCGGCATATTTGCCACCGAGGTCCCGAGCCTTATGTTTCTCGTGCGATAGCTTCATATGGGGGATTTCAATCGCCATCGTGCTGTTATTCAGTACGATGGTCAGGCTGGGGATGTTGGCCCTAACCGCTGTCTCCAGATCCAGTCCGGTCATTCCAAACGCCGCATCGCCCATGAAGTTGACGCAGAATTTGTCCGGTGCGGCCACCTTGGCGCCAATAATCAGTCCCAGGCCGGTTCCTAGCTGGTGCGATTTCCCCCAGCCCAGATACCCGCGCGGTCGCGTCGCTCGGTAAAATGGCAGCAACTGATCGCGCGGACTGCCGGAATCATGGGTTACGATCGCCCCGGCTGGATCGACCACACGAATGAATTCCGACATGACGCGATACGGAGTCATCGGCGTTTCGGCGCTGTTCAGCTTGGAGTGCCAGCGGCCCAACCACGCCTCCCGCTCCGCCGCCAGTTCGGCGGCGGGGGAACGGTTCAGCAGCTTACCGCCGAGACGATCTTTCACCGCGGCAATCAGGCTAATCAGGGTCAGCTTAGCGTCGCCAAGAAGCGCTACTTCGGTTTGATACGATTTGTGCAGATCGCGCGGATCGTTGGTGCCGTGAATGATCGGGACGTTCGCCGGCAAGGGCGGGGTCGTCAGTGCATGCTTGGTGAAGCCGCATCCGATCCCGAAAATCAGGTCCGTCTTCGTATAAAGGAACAGTCGCCCGGGGCCGCTGAAGGTGTTTCCTCCCGACCCCAATGCCAAGGGATGATCCTCGGGGAACGCACTCTTCCCGTCCACGGTCGTCATGACGGGCGCTTGCAGTAAGACCGCCAGTTCGGTCAACTCCTCCGAAGCCTCGGCGTAGAGCACTCCCTGTCCGGCGAGAATCATCGGGTGCGACGCGGCCAGCAGCAGCTTTGCGGCCGCGTCCACATCGCTTGGATTCGGCAATGAAATCGTCGGTGCAATTGGCCTGTAGGAGTTGGCTTCGTCTCCGGCGTCTAAATTCACGATATCACGTGGAACTTCGACCATAACCGGCCCGGGGCGTCCGTTCCTCAGGGCATTGAAGGCCCTTCGCATGGCTGCGGTCGTCGCCTCGGGTACCACTATCTCCTCGACCTGCTTTGTGACCGAGGCATAGGTGCGGCTGGACCTGAAGGTCGGAAACACCTGCGATTGATCCCTGGCATGGGCGAGCGGCAGGAAAAGCACCGGGACACTGTCGGAATACGTTGTGGCGATGCCGGGAAAGGCATTTTCCGACCCTGGTCCGTATTGCATCATGAACACGCCGGGCGGTTTGCCGTTGGTGACGCGGGCGAAGCCATCCGCCATATCCACGCCGACACGTTCTTGCCGGCAGATGATTGGGCGAATACCCGCCGCAACGGCATTCTCGATCAACGATGTGGTCGGAAAACAGAACAGCGTGGATACGCCTTCCCGCTTTAGGACTTCGACAATGGCATCCGCGGATCGCATTTGGCATTTCCCTTAATCACGCTGCGCAGCCTAGGCGGAGCAGCGGAGGAGGAAAAGCCCAAGACGGCACCGCGCGGAATTGGCAGGCCTACGTTAGTGAATCAGACAGTGCGATACCCGAAAAAGTCGATGCTAACGGGCGGTCCAACGTCCAACTGGCACCAAGATCGTTCCCAATATTCCATCCGGCAGGCATCGGTATTGCTGAAAAATTATCGGTGACGGCGTTCCCGCGTCCGATTTGCGCGGGACCATAGGGATAGAACAACTGACAGGCGCTGGAGAGATTGACCAGCGCGGAGGCGAGCGAAACTGCTAAATGGGTCGAATCCACTCTCACGCAGCCCACGGCTGGGACAATCGTCCCGGCATTGCCGGGGGCGCCTCCGTCCATGACGGCGAATCCCGCGCCGTGAGCGGCCTGTAATGGCACCTTTAGGTCAGTGCCGCCGTCGTGGATAATGGTCAGAATTAGTGTCGTGCTGCTTTGCCGGTAAACATGCGCGATGGATGGGCCGCCCGCTTTCGGCATAATCGCGGGGATCGCCGTAATGGAATCGGCATATCCGGCGCTGGAAAGCCGCTGCGCGATAACGGACGCTGCAAGCATCGCGAACCGTTGATTGTCCGCGACATCTCTGTGGGACGGATCACCCCCGGTAGCGATGCCGGTCGTGGGATCCCATGACGATCCGCGGGGGTTGCTGTCACTCGTCTGGGGATTTCCAACGAAGACATTTTGGCTCGGGGTCGATGCAATCGCCTGCACCACCTGACGATGCATCGTGATACCGTCAGCGGTCCCATAGGGAATTGCGTTCCACCAAACCAGCGGGATGTGGTTGGCGCTATCGCCAACCATCCCGCGCAGCAGGCTGAGGAACCGTATGGCTGCCGCCTCGAACGTGCCATACTCGCTGTATTGCCGCAGGCTGTCGGTTTCATTCCACGGCCAGACGAACGCACAGAGATCGGCGATATCCTCCGCGGGCAAGGCGGACACAGCTTGCTGAACGGCCAAACCGTCCGCTCCCAGTTGCCAGCCGGATGGGTTGGATCCATCGCCGGGGTCTTGAACAAAACTGCCAGGATAGCCCGCGGAGCTGACTGCATAAATGCCGTGGCCGCTCTGCATCGTATAGCTTGTCGGGCTGCCGGTGGTAGCCAGCGTGTTATAGGCGAGTGCCCCGAGATACCATGCAATCCCCTGGGCCAATTTGCCGCCCCCACCGTCGTTTAAGGTGTAGTTGATGGCGTTGGACTGACCATTGATTATTAAATAGACTCCTTTTCGTGGCCCTCGCACCCAACGTCCGGCATATGAAAGAACCAAAGCGGCATCGCTATCCGAAAGTGGCCGGTTCCACTCTGCGGCTTCGTGAAGCCAGCACTGTGCTGCTCCGAAACTTGAACCATCGTGAAGCAGCAGTATCTGCCCGGAGAACCCGCTGGCCGGCGGTGAGACGCCTTTGGCGACCTGGACGTTATCCAGCCATAGATCTGCCCCCGAAACGGACGAGTAGCGTAGTAAGAACGAATGAGTGTGTCGCCGGGCCATCGTGGTGGAAACCACGACCTCTCCGCTACCCGGAAACAGGATAAGTCGATTGCTGCCCCCGCTGCTGTCGATCTGTAAAAGCGGCTGGGTGCCGATCGTCATCAGTGTGATCGGCAGAGTGTCCACGTTGGTGCCCTGCCGCCAATTCGGACGGGACCAAACTGCATACCACGTCCAACTGGATCCGGACGCGACGGATGTCGCCGAAACCTGCCAGCCGGCGGTCGGGTCGAGTGCGGGCTGCAACAAGGTTGGGCTTGCCGCTGGAAATCCGGCACCTCCCAGCAGCCCGGAGAGATGTGGCGCTCCAACGGGTAGATTTGAGCTAAGGGGGCTGTAGAACGGAGCCAGAGGCCTGCCCCCCCCAGTCAGATCGATAAGCGCCGAACCCGCACTGTTCCACACGCTTATCGGTGAACCGCCCGGCCCGAGCAGCCCCCCGGGTGCGCTGGCATCCCACCAGGCCGTTGTCTTCGCGACGATTTGCGGAAGGGTCTGCGACGGCGTCCCACCAATGCTCGACGCAAGCGGTGCATAAAGGCCAAGCCGGTTGGCACCGGTGCCCATGGGCATCCCCGGCCGTATAAAAATCAGGCTCATATCTATTGGACCACGAATGTGGTCGAACTGGCCGTCGCGGCACTCCCGTCGAGCCCTTCGGCCCATGTATAATAAGTGCCGGCGGTTAGCGGGACGGCCACGTACGCGCCCCACAGGTCGGTGTTAACCAGCGTCGCCCGGGTCCAACTCGTCGGTGGTGTCGTTGACGACAGCGAAACACCGAATTGGATTGGCGATGTCGCTGGCAATACATGGGCATTGATACCCATTGTGCCGGTACCCACGGTGTAGGGGCCCACCGGCAGCACGTTCCAGGTGATCGAGGTTACCGATTGCGTGGCGGCCAGCGTGGATGCGCTGACAATCGCCGAAGCTGGGCCGGACCCGGATGCATTTGTCCCGATGATCTCGAAATCGTAGCTGGTCGCTGCAACAAGGCCGGAGACCGCGCTGGAAGTGCCAACGACGCCCGTCGCCGAGGCCGTCCAGGCAGTCGTTCCGGTGACCCGGTAATTGACCGCGAAGCTCGTGGCTGCGGTCGTTCCTGTCTGGCCAGACCAATTCAATTGGACGGCACTGCTGGTCGTGGCCGTAGCAGTCAGCCCGGTGACCTGACTTGGCACTGTTGACACGGAGGCCGCCGACGTAACCACGGTCAGGATTCCTGACGGCAACCCGGCGCCAGCGGCGTTTTGCGCCTGCACCAAAATATCGTAACTCGAAGCCGGGAGAAGGCCCGTGATCAGGTAACTTAACGTACCGGCTAAAGACGCGCTCGTTGTCCATGCGGTGGTCCCGGTGGGCCGAAATTCAACCGTATAGGACGAAACCGTCCCTCCCGCCGTCGGTGCCAGCCAGGAAACAGCGATTGTGGACGATGTGACGGCGGAGCTGGCGACACCGGTAACTTGGCCAGGCAACCCGATAGCTGTGCCGGCCATGGGCATGGATGCGAAAGCGATTGTTCCGCCAGAATATGCGACACAATATAATGTCGCCGATTGCCAGGGCGTCAGCGCAAGGCTACCGCTGGACGTTACGAACCCGGTGCCGAGAGTTATATTTCCGCTGCTTGCATTGATGACGACGCATTCGAATCCGCTGCCCATATTTGTCGAAAGCGGGGCCAGTGTTAGCGGTTGGCTACAGACCAGTATGCGCCCATTATGAACTGTTGTATCCAGATTCGTATTTGTGGTGATCTCAACGACCGGTACCTTATAGGTGGGAATACTTCCTGCGACCCAGGACCAAACGGCGCTGAATGTCTGTCTGGCCATGACATTCGTGCCCTGCGCGACCCACAGCCAATCCGAGTCGTTTGCTGCCGATGCGGCCTGTGCCTGATCAATCGTGACCCCATCGAGAAAATTAGCATAGGAAATTGACCTGTCCGAACCGGACTGGCTCACCGCGACAAGATCCTGGGACGCCAGACTCGTAACGACTTGCAAGGCTCCGATTGAACTGCCGGACCCAATGCCTCCTCCAGCCGAACTGGATATCACCCCGTTGGCATCGATCGCGACATTCTGCCCGGCGGAAAAAAGACCGCGAAGTAGGGCCGCCTGCATCAGCATCGGGTTCCCTTGGCTTGAAACGACCACGTCGGTTTGCGGTGAAGCCTGCGCAAGCAAGGGAAAGGAAGCATGATCCAAACCGTTTGCTGCCAGCGTACCGGCCCCCAACTGTAATCCCAAACCGATATCTACCTGCTCTGGAGACCCGGGTCCCAGACTGGTCCGGCCAAGCAGCGACGGCGAGCCGATCGATATTGCTGGCTGAGTAGATGCCAGAATCAATCCAATCGCAGCAGATCGGGCAATACCGGACTGGCTGACGGGCACCTCATCCTGCGCTGTGACCGATGTGGCGGAAGGCAGTTGCGAAATCGTCGGCATCTATTATCTAAACTCTCAATTTTGCAGACTAAGCATATTATCCGGAAACAACAGTGCCGCTGCAGGATGAAATCCAGTGCTGACCATCGAAAAATACTTCCACACCGGTCCCTGCTCCGGCTGCCTCACCCGGCTTGCGTCCATTCGACGCAAAAGCCTTGGCGCCCGAGGTAATACCGCCTGGCAAACCGGCAACAGTATAATTTGCCAATACCATTGGACCCAGAAAGCGGGGCGAGACGGCGTTGGTCCAAAATATTTCATGCCAGGAGCCAGACCCATCTGACACGATATGGTAACGGTCATTGGGGTGCAGCACGATAGGACCGGAGTCTATATCGTCGGCACCGTTGGGCTGGATGCCGATCTGGCCGTTCCCGGTTACAGAAAACGTAAATCCTGTCCCGGCTGCAACCGTACTGGCCGCGGGCAGTCCAATGGAGTAGGAGCCAGAACCGTTAAGAACGATCAGATTGCCAGAAATGTAATTGGGCAGCGCCGCCGAGGTGGCATAAACATTGACCCAGCCAACTGATATTCCCTTTCCCACCGCATAGGAAAGTGTCCCCTGATTCCATCTCAGCGTATTGGTTGTGCTGTCGTAAGCCAGCCGATTGCTGTTGGTACCCTCGAACGCGATAGCCTGGCCCGCCGCCATTTTTATCGCCGGCGCGTTGTTGATCGATTGTGCATACGTCGTATCCAGAACGGCGTTCGAAAATGGAACGCCAATTCCAAACACGGTTTTTACGCTGCCCGAAGACCCGCCAGCCAGATAGACGCCGATGATGTTGGCCAGTTCGACCGGCGCGCCCGATGTATTGTGTTGCCCGATCACCAGGCTTTGAATCGTCCTGCTGTTCGCGTCGTCCGCGCCGTTTCCGAACCAGTCCATCTCAATCGTCAGCGACGCGTTCGTGGCGCTCGATGCATGACCGGTCGTATCGCGATATTCGATACAGGCACCCCACATTTGCGGCTGAGGCAAAAAGGACCCGCTGGCGTCCGTGTTGGCCGCTTGCCGAAGCGTCTGGATATAGCGTCCAACGTGTTGCGCCGCAGCCGTCGCCGATGGGGTCTGGGTCCCCGCCCAAATCAGCCGGTCCAGACCATTCCAAACATAGCTGCCCGGACTACTGTAAATAATCGTATCGGACCGCACATTCGTTATTACATTGCTCGGTCCCCCACTATGATTTACAATATAGGAAGACTGTGTGACCGCAAAATCGCTCGATTGCGAGGCGCCCTGCGAAGTCGTGTTTCCAGCCTGCGTGTTACCCGTGATGAAACCCGGTAGTACGAACGCCGCCGGACCTCCGCCGTTTGGAACCGCTGCTGCCAGCGGCGTTCCATCGGTCAATACCGTGCCGGCAACAACCCAGCGAACGCGCTTGGTCAGCGAAATACCCCAGGTTCCCGGTTGCCTAAGAACCGTCGTGCCGCTTGGAACATAGATGGTCGCGCCCGTCGCGGCGGCCAAATAGGCGGCGGCAAACGCAGCTGTGTCGTCGGTCGTGCCGTCTAGCTTGGCACCGAACGGCGGCAGTGCGACGTTAATGACACCCTGGGAATTCGGATTTGCATCCACATAAGACTTTGTCGCGGCCTGAAACGGGGCCGAGGGCGTGGCCGACAGCAGCAGCGGCCCGGTCAATGTCCCGCCAACGATCGGCAGTGCGCCCGAAATCTGCCCGTCAACATATTGTTTGGTCGCAGCGTGGGCCGCCGCTAACGGCGGGCCGGATAGCGACAAGGCCCCTGCAAGCGACCCGCCAGATAAAGGCAGTGCCGTCCCGACCCCGGTATCGACATAATGTTTGGTCGCCGCCTGGCTGCCCGTCACCGGATCGGCCGCGAGCGTTAGGGCACCCGTAAGCGTGCCCCCGGAAAGTCCCAACGAACTCTGCACCCGGTTATCGACATATCGCATCGTCGCGGCCTGGGCCGCCGACGTCGGGTCGGATGCCAGCGCCAATACCCCGGTCAGCGTATCGCCGGCCCTGGATATCTTGGTATCCGCATATTGTTTAGTTGCCGCTTGTTCGTTCAGCGTTGGGTCGCCGGCCAAAACCAGTGGTCCAGTCAGCGTGGCCCCGGAAATGGAGACCGCATTGGCGAATTGACTATCGGCATATTGCTTCGTCGCCGCCTGCATCGGGGCCGTCGGATTACTCGCCAGATATAGCGCTCCGGTTAAGCTGTCCCCCGTTCGGGTCACGCGCAAATCGACATACTGTTTCGTGCTTGCCTCAAGGGCGACGGAGGGGTCGCTCGCAAGAAGCAGGCCGCCGCTCATCGACCCGCCAGCCTTCGATATAGAATCGGAAACCTGCAAATCCACATAGGACTTGGTAGCCGCCTGCGCCCCTTGTGTGGGATCTGCCGCTAAGATCAGCGGACATGTCAGGCTATCTCCGCTCTTGAGAACACGCTGATCGACATACTGCTTCGTGGCCGCCTGGGCGCTGCTTGTCGGGTCGGTAGCCAGCAAAAGTGCCCCGCCCATGGTTCCACCGACCTTTGGTAGGGCGGAGGCAACCTGAACGTCGACATAATTTTTCGTGGCCGCCTGCACACCCAAAATCGGGTCATTGGCCAGCATAAGCGCGCCGGTAAGCGTATCGCCAGAGCGGCTTAGCTTAAGATCCGCGTATTGCTTCGTCGAGGAAGCAAGCGGCACGGCAGGATCGCCGCTTAATATCAAGGCACCCGTAAGAGATGCCCCAGTCAACGGGACCATCGCGGCGCCAAGGGCATCCGTATAACTCTTGGTAGCCGCATCGAGCGGCCGTTGCGGCTGGCCGGCCAGCGACAGAATACCCGTCAACGATCCCCCGGCCAGCGGTAGTCCTTTCGCAACTTGCTGGTCCACATAGGACTTGTTCGCCGCCTGCAATGGCGATGTTGGAACGCCGCTGAGTGTTAAGGTACCAGTCAGCGTCCCGCCGGAAAATGGCAAAAGCGTTCCGACCAGTTCCCCCAATGGCTGGCCGGTGCTGCTACCGGTCGATGTAACAAGCGCTCCGGAGATATTGACATTCGCGACACCGGAGATGCCATTCAAAAACTGGCCGTACGTAACAGCAACCGTAGATCCAGCCTGGGACAGCGATATCAGATCGCCCGAGGACGGCACTGTTCCATTCGGTAGGCTGGCGATCGCAAACGGCGCAGCCGTTGCCGATAGAGTGGAACCGGAAATAATCAGATTCTGTCCAACGGATATGACTTCGGGTGAACCGCTGGCCGTCCCGAAATTACCCAGCAAGGATGCGGGAGCGACCGAGATTTGGGGCTGAACGCCCGCAAGAACCTGAGCTCGGGTAATCTTTCTGGCGATACCCCCCTGGCTGACGATGAACTCATCTGCGTCGGAGGCTGAAGATGCTGGTGCAAGCTCGTCAATCGTGGGCATGAAACGTAGTCCTTTAGGCGCCCTGATCAGTAGGCGTGCCGTGGAAGTCGTAAACCTAAAATATCAAATGGACGACAACACCGGGTTGCCGTTCTGGTCGGTAATAACGCTGCCGGATGTCGTGATAATCGCCGTAGCCGGAGCAATCGGCATGGAGAGCGAAAGCACCGGAAGCAGAACCGTTCTTTGGATAGACCGGCCATTCGCGGTGCCAATGGAAAATGTGACTGTATAAACAGTCCCAACCTGTCCGCCCGACAGCCAAATAACAACTCTGCAACCGTCGGCGGTAATACTCTGCAGCACCAAGTCGCCCGGATTCCCGGGTGAAACGCTGATGTTAGCGGTCGCGATCGTGTCCCCGTCGTTCCCGACCACGGCAGGACCAATATCCAGAATGTAGTCGAGCGTATCGCCGGGGTCCTTCGCCGGCCAGTTTAGCGGCGCCGGGGCAGATGCCAGCGATCCCCTGGGTACCGGTATAAAGGAATCGATGGTCGCCAAGCGAGCGATACTCGGTTTCCAGACGTGGCTTAAAGTCGTGGACATGGACAACCTGTCAATTATTGCAAGTGAAAGCAATGTCCTGGCGGGTCAAACCGCCAGGTCGCTGAAGCGGGGAACGATCCGTTGACCCCCTACCACCGCACAACCACCAGCCCGCCCGCACCGGCG
>VFSW01006959.1_pt1 | contig 16525 bp, 11 predicted proteins | sample 5358111 | NCBI WGS metagenome assembly VFSW01 (sample SAMN11554181, study PRJNA540505) | mine drainage metagenome | isolation source: sediment from site ElyBrook_90M | place: USA: Ely Copper Mine, Vershire, VT | collected 2017 | reverse complement strand
ATGAGGCGAGCGTTTTGGAGAAGAATATTCATATTAATTAGAAAGGATCCATTCCATTACCGCCATTCTAACAGCCACACCCCGCTTCACCTGCCGCAAAACGAGCGACCGCTCGCCATAAACCATCTCGCTTTCGAGTTCGATGCCATGGTTGATCGGGCCGGGATGTAAAATAAAAGCAGTAGAATTCGCCATCCGTTCCGGCGTCATTCCGTACTGCTCGCGATATTCTTCGAGGCTGGGGAAAAATCCGCGCGCCTGGCGTTCGAGCTGGATGCGGAGCATCATAATCGCATCGGCGGAATCGAGCACGGAATCGAGATCGTGCGTGGTCTCGACTCCGAGCGCGCTCGAAATCTCACGAGGCATCAGCGTATCCGGCGCGACAAAGGTAACACGCGCGCCCAGCTTTTTCAAGAGCCACGCATTCGATCGCGCCACGCGGGAATGAAGAATATCTCCAACGATCACGACGCGCTTCCCACTTAAGTCACCAAGCGCCGCGCGCAACTCGGCGGCATCAAGCAAGGCTTGCGTGGGATGCTCATGAACGCCATCGCCGGCATTGATGACATGCACAAATTCCGGAAGCCGCTCCGACAAGAATTGTGGAACGCCGGATACATTATGCCGAACCACGAATGCATCCACCTTCATCGCTTCGAGCACGCGGACCGTGTCCAGCACGGATTCCCCTTTCGTAAGGCTGCTCACGGCAGGCGTGAGGGTCACCACGTCCGCGCCCAACCGCCGTTCGGCAAGCTCGAAGGAAGTACGAGTACGCGTAGAAGCCTCGAAAAAAAGATTCGCTATCGTTCGCCCTTCGAGAGTTTTGGATTTTTGAAAGGGACCGGGCTTTTTCAGAAGCTCTAAATAATAATCGCTTCGGTCGAGAAGGCGGAGGGCGGTCTCGACCGGAAGATGCTCCGTGGTCAGAAGGTCTTTCCTCAAATTCAGCGCGCCTAACACCGGGAATCGGGTATCCGGTTCGCGATTGTCCTTTCCCATTTCATATTGATTTGCGTTTTGCGCACAGATTGAAACTCACGAGTGTTGTATCCAGGATATGGCAGCGGCGAAGACAAAAAAAGCGGCGAAAGAGCCTGCCCAGGACCCAGCGGCAAGCAACGGGAGCATGGCGGAGGATTCCATCGTCGTCCGTGGCGCGCGCGTGCATAATTTGCGCGGCGTGGATGTCGATATTCCGCGCGAGAAGCTGGTCGTTATTACCGGCATTTCCGGTTCCGGTAAGTCTTCCCTCGCATTCGATACGATTTATGCGGAGGGCCAGCGCCGTTATGTAGAATCACTTTCGGCCTACGCTCGGCAGTTCCTGGATATGATGGAGCGTCCCGATGTCGATTACATCGAGGGCCTCTCCCCTGCCATTTCCATCGAGCAAAAAACCATCGGTTCTACGCCGCGCTCGACCGTCGGCACGGTCACCGAAATTTACGATTTCATTCGTCTGCTCTTCGCGCGCACGGGCACGCAATTTTGCGTAGACTGTAATTTGCCGGTAGTCAAGCAATCGGTCGATCAAATCATCGATGCGCTGATGAAGCATCCGGATGGAACGAAGATTACGATTTATGCGCCGGTCGTTCGCGGCCGCAAAGGTCAGTTCAAGGAGCTCTTCCGCGATATTTTGCGGCAGGGATTTACCCGCGCCCGCATCGATGATTTTCAGAAAGACATCACGGACACTCTGGAACTCGATCGCTACCGCGCCCACACCGTTGAGATCGTGATCGACCGGCTCGTCGTGCAGCCGGGGATTCGCGAGCGGTTGGCGGCCTCCGTTGCCACGGCGCTCAAAATGAGCAAAGGAACGATCAGCGCGGAGATCGAGCACAAAGACCAAAAAGAAAACGTCCTCTTCAGCGAAAAATATAGCTGCCCCAATTGCGGGCGCTCTTATGAAGAGCCTCAGCCAAATACCTTTTCGTTCAATTCTCCGGCAAGCGCCTGTCCTGAATGTCATGGCTTGGGCGAGAAGCGCGATTTCGTGCTCGATCTTATTATTCCCGACCGCACGATTTCCGCGGAAGATGGGGGGATTGCCCCATTTGCCAAGAAACATAAGAATTGGCTTTGGGCACAGGTCGAAGCCGTGTTCGAAAATTTCAAGACGCCAATCTCGACCCCCATAAGCTCGTTGCCAGAGCCGCTGCTCGAAATGCTGATGAACGGTTCCGGCAAGCAAAAGCTATCGGTGCTTTGGACTTCGGAAACGGGCCGCACTTCGAAATATCAAACGAAGTGGGTCGGCGTTTTCGAAACGATGCGTTATTGGTTCAATGAGTCCGGCTCGGAGGCGCAGCGCGGATGGGCGGAAGAATTTATGGCGGCGAATGTGTGCCCCACCTGCCATGGGGGACGCCTCAAGCCCGAGCATCTTGCAATTCGAGTCGATGGAAAGAATGTCCATGATATTGTAACGCTATCGCTGGACGAGACGATAACATTTTTCAAGGAACTATCCTTCGAGGGAATTCGGCAAACCATTGCCGAGCCGATCTTACGCGAGATTATTCCACGCATCGATTTTCTTTTGCAAGTTGGGCTTACCTATCTTTCGCTCGATCGGTCTGCCCGCTCGCTTTCGGGCGGGGAGTCGCAGCGCATCCGCTTAGCGACACAAATCGGCACGCAGCTCGTCGGAGTGCTCTATATTCTGGATGAACCCAGTATCGGCCTTCACCAGCGGGACAACCGGCGGCTGATCCACTCGCTCGAACAACTTCGCGATCTGGGTAACACGGTGATCGTAGTCGAGCATGACCGGGAGATGATGGAATCAGCCGATCTTCTCATCGACATTGGTCCGCGCGCCGGCGAGCATGGCGGGAAATTGGTGGCGTATGGACCGCCGGCATTTTTTCTTAATGGGAAGAATGGGACTGATGGTACCAATGGGTTTTTTATTGGGAATGACTCCCCCACAGCAAAATATTTAGGGGGAATTTCTTTTTTGGAAATTCCACAGAAGCGCGTAAGCCCGGATGCAAATCGCGCCATCATCCTCGAAGGCGCGACGGGAAATAATTTGCGAGAGGTTAGGCTGCGAATCCCGCTCGGAACATTCACGGTGATTACCGGGGTATCCGGCTCTGGGAAATCAACTCTTATTAACGAAACACTGGCGCCGATTCTTCAGCGGAATTTTTACAACTCGCATGTTGTACCGTTACCCTTCAAAACAATCGAAGGGCTGGAGTTGATCGACAAAGTGATCGAGATCGACCAATCCCCTATAGGCCGCACACCTCGTTCCAATCCCGCGACGTACACAGGTTTGTTCACGTACATCAGAGATTTTTACGCATCCTTGCCGGAATCGAATATTCGCGGCTACAAAGTTGGCAGGTTCTCGTTTAACGTAAAAAGCGGCCGATGCGAAGCCTGTGGCGGCGACGGCGTGAAGAAGATCGAGATGAATTTCCTGCCCGATGTGTATGTGACCTGCGATGTCTGCCGCGGCAAACGGTACAACCGCGAGACGCTCGAAGTGCATTACAAAGGCAAGTCGATCGCCGATGTGCTCGCGATGAGCGTCACGGAAGCAGAAGAATTCTTTAGCGAAATCCCGCGCATCAAACGGAAATTGCATGGACTTTCTTCCGTAGGACTGGGATATATTCGCCTTGGGCAGCAAGCGCCCACACTTTCGGGCGGCGAAGCGCAGCGCGTAAAGCTTGCGACCGAGCTTTCGAAAGTCGCGACCGGAAAAACGCTGTATATTCTGGATGAGCCGACGACCGGGCTTCACTTCGAAGACATCAAACACCTGATGAGCGTCCTGCTCGAACTTCGAGCGCGCGGCAACACGGTGATCGTGATCGAACACAATCTCGACGTGATAAAAATGGCCGATTGGGTCATCGATCTGGGTCCTGAGGGCGGCGCGGGCGGAGGAAGCATCGTCGATGAGGGAACTCCGGAGGCTATTGCCCATCGTTATATCAGTACCGGAAGTTATACGGCGTTCTATTTGCGAAAGGAATTGGGAATGCCGGTAGAACAAGCATCATTGAATTGATTACACAACCGCGCATAGTTTGGATTTTCGCCGCGATGCTCCTGGCATCCTGCGGGACCGTCCCTAAGACCACCATCACTTCGTTCCCGGAAGGACCGCCGCTTCCGGCGGTCGATGATTCCTTGTACGCGCGCGCGCTTGAACGCGCGGTCGCTCCGGATGGGGCAGTAAACTATTCGGAACTCGAATCCGACACGGACCTCACGGCGTATCTTCGCCAGATCGCCGCCGTTCAGATCGATGCCTTTACTTCACGCTCGGAACTCCTCGCATTCTGGATCAACACGCACAATGCGTACGTGCTCGATATGATTCGCAAGGCGTGGCCGGTCCGTTCCATAGATGATATTTCCGGATTCCGCTATGCGAACGTCGTTCTCGCGGGAGGGAGCCGGTATTCGCTCGACGCCATCGAGCACAATATCATCGAGAAGCAGTTTCGAGAACCCCGCGCATTTTTTGCGCTCTTCGATGGGTCGCGTTCGTCGCCCGCGTTGCAACGTGTTCCCTACCGAGAGGATGACTTGAGCCCGGAACTCGACCGGCAGCTAAAAAGCTTTCTCGCCGATTCGACGGTTGATCGCCCACGATCAACCAAAAATTACCTCGACCGCGGCGCGAACACGCTCTATCTTTCCAAGATATTTGAAACGTATGCCAGCGATCTTGCCGACGCCGCCGGAGGGACGCTCGCGGATTTCGTCCGCGATTTTGCACCGCCTGCTATGGCCCAATGGATCGGCCGGCATCACGACGTAAATATTTCGTATCTTCGCTACGATTACAGCATCAATACCAATGACTTCGAATCCACCCATGAACCAACCTACCATCCTACGCGTCGAAGAGAATCTGGAGGCATTAGGTAAGAGTTTCAACGTGTTCTTCGATGCCGCCATACGCTACCCTCGCAATCTCGTGCGCGAGAAGCCCACGGATATCGCCTTCAGTGCGACGGAAGTGGTTTACCACATGTTGGATGTCGAGCGGCTGTGGCAGCGGCGAATTCGAGGGATGCTGGATGGCACGATGACCCAATTCCAGCAGATGAATCCCGACAAGGAGGCGCACGACCAGCGATATAATGAGAAGCCGTACGATGACGGCATTTCACAATTGAGACGCGCGCGTGAGGAAACATACGGGCTCGTTCAAAATATGGGATCGAAGGAATTGCTGCTTGCCGGTATTCATTCCAGGTATGGAGAAATGAATACGTTCAATATTCTTGCAAAAATGGAAGAGCATGACCGCACCCACGCCGCGCAATTGGAGCGGACGCTCATACAAGTTTCGCAAACTAAAACAGCACCGCCCACGATACCCGCCACCTGATACCAACTACACCTATTTGATCATTGCATTCTTCGTCGGTGCCATAACGGGGTGGCTTCTCTCGATGCCGATCGGCCCCGTGAACGCGGCCGCGATTTCGCGCACGCTGAAATATGGCTTTAGGATTGGCCTGGCCGTCGGCGCCGGCGCGGCGATGATGGACATAATCTATTGCGGCGGCGCAGCGCAGATCAACGAGTTTTTAGTCGCATCGCCAGTCATCAATTTATTTTTTGAGTTGGCGGGCTTCGCGGCACTTTTATATCTTGGCATTCACCAACTGCGAACAAAACTACCGGGTGAAGAGGACAAAGGCGAGGATCGCCGAGAAAGGCACGTTCTTGAACGATTGAAGGGCAAAAGCATCTTGGAGCCATTTGCGATCGGAGTCGTCCTGTATGCCACCAATGTCATGGCCGTGCCGGAGTGGATCATAATCTCCGGCTTATGGCGAAGCTGGGGCGTGCTTGGCTCCGGCTTTGCGCTGAATGCGCTTTTCGCGCTCGGGGCAGGCGCGGGAACGCTTGGATGGTTTAGCGTACTCATCGGCTGGATCGCCCGGCACCATCGCGGCTTCCAACCCTCGACCATTCGAAAAATAAATGTCGGTACGAGCATTGCCATGCTTGCCTTCAGTGGGTATTTTGCATACGCCATTATTTTCGAGACTCATTGGAATGACGTAACATCGCATGTGAAAGAGAATACCGGGCGAATCATCGATTCCATAAAGAGTTAGCAGCTCGTCTCCGCCCAACCGGGCCCTCAAATTTTTTGCTCATTCGTAGCACTTACTGGGAACGGGCTTTGTTTCCAGCGAGACCAAATATTTCAATTCGCCACAAGACTCGGTGTTGAATTGTGGATGAGCGATCTTCCACAATGGGTGAGCGGTCATCCGCCGTGGATTCGTAATTCCTCGAAACGGACGCTCCTCCACAACTTCGCCTCTTGTGTATTTTCTCACTGGATGAGCGTGCATGACCAATCATGCATGGATCATCCATAATAATACATCCATGATCTCCTTACGGAACCTATCGATCTTTGCGGCTGCGGCTACGCTTAGCATGAATCTCGCCGCGTGCAGCAAGCGCAATACCCAGCTCGAAACCGACTATGCGACCAAGAAAGCCTCGGCGGAAACGCTCATCAACCAAATCGACTCGAGCTTGACGAGCATGAAGGCAGACCACGACCAGTGGATGACCGCGCTCGCGGCCGATGCGGCAAAACCGGGCGCGGATACGGCAAAAATCAATTCGATCAACGCCGATCTAACCAAGCATGAAGCCGACGGAGCCAGCCTCAATGCCCTCATCGACAGCACAAAAGCTTACATGAATGCCACACCCGATCAGGGAGATGTGTTCCAGACTGCCGACGACCGGCTTGGGACGAACTTCAATGACCTGAGCGATAAATGGAAGAGTTTCCAGGATACTCACGCCAGCCTCGGCCAGCGCATTCAGCAATTGGCGGTAACCGCAGCGGGCACCGCGATTACGAACCCCACCAAGGCGAAGGCCGAGATCAAAAAAGCTGCGCCGCCAGCGATGAAAAAAGAAGCGCCGCAACCAGCAATGAAAAAGCATGTCGGCGTTCCCAGAAATTCAGCGCATTAAAAGCGCCTTAGGCTTATTCCCCAAAGGGCACGCTCACCGCGTGCCCTTTTTGTTGCCTATGAGTCTTCCGTAGCGTTATCGATCGATTAGCAGCTTCGCCTCGGCGCGGTCTCCATTCCCACTGCTGATTCGAATGAAATAGCTGCCGCTCGCGAGCGCCCCCGTGGAGACCGGAATGGTATGCGTCCCTTCCGTTAGCAATCCCAAAGGCATCAGGACCGCCCGCCTTCCATCGGCATCGAAAATCTCCAATTGTGTTTCGGCAGCCCGCTGAAGTGTAGCATGTACCGTGAACGCATTGCTTGCCGGGTTCGGCGAAAGTGAAATCGAAAACTCGCTCGGCTCGATTTGATCCTGCGCGACCGCTGCGCTTACGCTGGTTCCTTGAAGTCCAATGGTCACCGAAGTTCCATCTCCGAGCGTCAACACAGCCATACCCTGATAGCCTTGGGCAATGGTGGGCATAAAACTTAAGCTAAGGAGCATCGAATCGCCGGCTGCAATGACTGCAGGAGTAGAAAATGATCCATCGCTGAATGCCGCGACGCCAGGCCCCGTAAACGTGACTTTGGAGATGGTCACACTCGCCTGGCCTGTATTCCGGAGGCTCACGAGAATGGCGGTGTCATGCCCAACGGAAAGGCTTCCGAAATTGATGTTAGATGGAATAACCGTTAGCACTCCCTTCACTCCCCGTCCGGAAAGATTGATCGTCCGTGTAGGCGCGCTGGCGTCATCGGTCGTCAGTGTTATCATGCCGGAATAGCTCTCCGCCGAATCCGGGTGGAAGCGTACGACCACGAGTGCCGAACCGCCGGCATTTACCTGGTGCGAAGAGGAATCGGTAATGCCAAATACACCGAATGGTGAAGAGAGGCGATACCCCTCGATCTGTAAGCTCGCGGTACCAGTGTTTTGAAGCGTAACTGTATCGATCGCGGTTGTTGAAACTGGTACCGGGCCGAAGTTAACACTTGCCGGATTGATCGTGAGTGCACTGTTAATTCCAGTTCCTTTGAGATAGACCGTGTCCGATGGATTTGCAGGATCATCGCCCGTTATGACGAGCATTCCGGCAAAGGTGCCGGTCGATGTTGGCGCAAAGTCCACGGTCACATCCGCCATGGTCTCGGCGGTGACTACATTCGGGCTTTGCGAAAGGCTAAAGGGTGAAGGTCCAGCCGTGACGCTCAGGAGGTTTAAATCGGTGGCGCCATTATTTGCAACCGCAATATTCTGCGTGGCACTCGAATTCACTTTCACCTGACCGAGATCGACGGTATCCCGGTTCTCCGCGACCGCCATGTGCGGCAGTAATCCAGAGCCGGTGACCACAATGGAAACAGCGGAGTCCGAAGGATCATCGGTTGTGAAATGTAAGACCGCGCTATCGGTCTTTTCACTATCCGGCAGATACGCGATGTGAATGGTCCCACTCGCGCCGGGCACGACAACCTGATCGAATGAGCCGAGTGTGAATCGAGTCGAAGGCTGGGTCAGCCCGGCATTGGAAACATGAAGGGTATCCGTACCAATGTTTTGAAGCATAACGGAACCCTGGAGCGTTAAGCCCACGCGAATCGAGCCCAAATCCTGATACGAGGAAATCTGTATGTGCGGCAGCGTGCCCGTGCCGCTTAAACCTACCGTGGGAGCCGATACCCCATTGGCTGCGGTAAACGATAGGTTTCCACTATACGTCTGCTTTGCGGCCGGCGCGAATTGAACGACAACGTTCCCAGATTGATTGGGCGCCAACGTAGCGCTTGCCCCCCCGGAAACAATGGAAAATCCACTCCCCGAAATGGAAGGCGCGTTGAGAAATAACGTGTCGTCGCCGCTGTTCGAGAATGCAAATGTCTGTTGCATGGTCCTTCCTGCCCGCACCTTTCCAAAGGAGAGGCTTGTGCCGTTCGTCGAGCTAAAGATTCCTTGAATTCCCTGACCCGAAACATAGACGCCGATATGCTGCTGCGGTACCGTATCGGAATTAGTCGTAAAAATGAGGGAATCGTTGAAGGTGCCGCGAGCCGAAGGAGCAAAGATGGCGCTATCCATTTCGGTCGTACCAGGATTCAATATCCGATTCGTGCTGGTCGGATAGCTCGAAAATTGTGCACCGGATTTCATTCCGCTCGACGTAACGGTGATCGCCGCGTCGCCATAGGACGTTACGAGTAACGAATCGGCAACGCGGTGACCTACGCGAATCTGCCCAAATGCGATCGAACTTCGACCGAGCGCAATTCGCTTTCTCTGTACGTGAATGATAAACTTCGGAGCATCATTCCATTTGTCCGTGCAATTGCCGCCATCATTGCTGCCATCACCGTTAACGGCATTGCCCGTGGCAAAAATCGTATCGTAGGTTTCATAGGCAGGGGCCGTCCAATCGAAGTTCCAGCTTGCGGTGAGTGCTTTCGGTGCGCTATGAGTTAGCTCGCCATTCGAAAGGTAAAGTCCCTGGCCAGTGATTGCGCCAAGAGATCCGAACTCCGTGGCAATATCGATTCCGCCATCGACTTCCCCGCTATTAGAGACGGTCGCAGTAAATTGATAGGTCTGCCCGGTGTAAAACGCGGTCGCCGTCGTAGTGATGTTCACGGTTGTTGCACTGTTGGCCGACGGGCAATGGCAATAGCAGCCGGCATTCGTGGATTTTTGCGTTTCGCCAGTAATGCCTGCGGAATGGGCGTTCGTTTCGTGGATGGCATAACCCCCTATGCACACTAAGAACGCGAGGGTGAAGATCGAGCCGGTCCGAAGCCCTGACAAAGTGGAAAGAAAACTATACTTGGATGCGGGCGTGCGCCCACGAATGGTATCAAAGTTCATAAGTTTATGACAGAAAATGTGACAGCGACATTCCACGGATATCCGTAGCTGACAATAAGGACACACAACGAGGGGTAGTTTTTACAAATCCACTGATATGGGACAAATTCAGCAATAAATGTCCAGAAACATTCTAAATGTAAGCAGCTGCAATAGTGCCGCCGCCGAATCGGAAGGACGGTCTTCGAAGTTTTTCAGGCTCTGCTCCATGGCATAGCGATCAACGAGGGGACTCAATTGGCGATGCGGGCTCAACAGCATCTCGCGAGCCTGTGCAATGCCCGGAAGAAGAGCGCTTTGGGTATCGAACGGTGGCCGGCGAAAGGAAGCAGGACGTTGGAAAAAAAATCGTTTCGAACCGAACTGAATCATTTTGTCCAACCCCGGGGCGACCAGACGCAACATGGAAAACCCACGGTATGGGGCAAAATACCCGCTATAATCCATCGTAAACTGTTCTAACTTCGGATAAGAGTTTCGAATAACATAGCGGTGAATTCCTTCCCGCCTTCGAATTTTGCCAGGGATTTGCGCGACCGCTTCCAAGGCTTTTAGATTGAATAGCGGCTGCTCCAAATTTATAAAATTCGCTTGTAAATTACCCTCGATGGACGCTCTGAGCGCGGCAGTCTGATCCGCATAAAAAAGATCGAAACGGTCCCCAATCTCGGGTATGTCTTCTATCGTCTCATAGTACTCTTGAAGTCCCAGAAGTGCAGCTTCGCTCATTTCCTTTCGAACTTCGGGCCGGATAAGTTTGGAAGTGGCAAGGGCCGTCTGCTCGAATGGCAGGACTTGCATTGCAAGATTCTTCCGTGGATCGATCCGTGGCTCGATGAACTTCTTGATCTGGCGGCGGTACAGGGGACCCGCGGAGCTATCAATGAGCGTGTCGTAGGAGCACGAGAGATGCCGGGTGGCATAATAAGAATGAATCTGTGTAATCGGTTGAAGTCCCTCCGTGAGCGTGACAAATTCTCGCCATAGCTCCGTCAGCGATCGCAACGTACTTCTATCGAATTCAAGCGTGTCATGTCGCAGGCCCAGCCTCCGTGTAATTTGTCGAGCTATCTGAAGATCCCGCGCGTTCGAAAGACCATGGGTATGAGCGGTTACCCGAGAATCGAGGCGGGTTCCAAGAATCATGCTCCAGGTCATTCGGCTATCGAACCCTCCGGTCAAGGCGGCCGCTACGTTGCTTCCCGATGGGATAACCCGCTCGATGGAGTTGGATAATTCTAATCTAATTGTTTCTAATGTTCCTGAAATATCACTCGAGGGATGAAAATGGCGAGTAATATATTCTTCTGAAAACACATTACCCTCACAATAGCGCAGCACGGTGCCGCGCGGCAGTCTGTTTATCCCTTCATAGAAAGTTCGCCCATTTAGCGATTGAGAAATGCCGAGATGCTGCAGTAATCCGATGTCATCGAACGAGGATGACAAGATATCCCGCAGCGACATCATTCGGTTTGAGAAAATGAGATGTTCTTTATTCGCCGCATAGTGAAGCATGTAGTTCCCAAACGGGTCGTTTGCAAGTGTGCACTCCCCTTCCTTCATAAGGGCAAAGCAAAACCCGCCGGTCACCTCCCGAAGAAACATACTGCCAGACGCGACGAAGGGATCCAGGAAATCCTTTTGAAAGTTGCTTTTATTCAACGGGATTCCATTCGGCAAATACATGGTGCCCAGAATCGCGAAGGCAAACTTTCCTTCGTCCGAAACGAGGAGTGTTGGCGTATCGCTGGTTCTTGGGACTGCGCCGATGGCTCCGTCCATGAAATAGTGGCAGCGCTGCTCAAGAGCATTGGGCATCCGGAATGCGTGCGCCAGGCGTGCTGCGGACGCACGCGGGTCTCGGCCTGGGCGAGCATAGGTAATTCCAAAAATTCCGGCCATGTTCGGGGAAGAACATAAAATTGGATGCTATGTTCAATAGCGGCGCGATTTGGGTGCGCCGCGCGTTCTCTTTGGCAATGACCCTCAACGAAATTTTCCTTATTCGCGAAAAACTGCTGGCCGATCTCGATCAGATCAAGGGCACGGACGAACTAGAAGCCTTTAAGCTCGCGCATCTCACGCGCAAGGGGACGATCGCCGCGATGTTCGACGATCTCCGCGCCGTACCAAAAGAAGAGAAGCCACAGGCCGGGAAAGAATTGAATCAGCTTCGGCAACTGGTCGAAGAGCGATTTACGGAAAAGGAAAGCACTTTCGCGGCGAGGCGGATGAGCGATCATTCGATGGCCGCGCCAGGCGGAGTGATCGATCTTACCATGCCTGCACGCACTGTGCCCGTCAATGCTCCCGGCCATGAGCATCCGCTGATGAAGACACTGAATGAGATGATCGCCATCTTCGAGCGCATGGGATTTGCCGTCGAATATGGCCCGGAGATCGAAGACGACGAGCACAATTTCGGCAAGCTGAATTTTCCGGCCGACCATCCCGCGCGCGATATGCAGGATACCTTTTTCGTGAAGCCCAGCGCCGAGTGGCCGAAAGGCGCTGCAGCGGGCCCCCGCCACGCACCACTACTGTTAAGAACCCATACTTCGCCGGTACAGATTCGCTTGATGGAGCGTCAGAAGCCGCCCATCAGGGCGATCATGCCGGGGCGAGTATATCGCAACGAGGCGGCAAGCGCCCGCGCCGGGGTTGCATTCTTTATGATGGAAGGACTCGTTGTTGATATGGGAGTTAGCATGGCAGATCTCAAGGGAATTCTACTCTCGTTTGCGCGGCAATTTTTCGGAAATGACGCAAAAATCCGGTTGCGACCGAGCTTCTTCCCATTCACCGAGCCGAGCGCGGAAGTTGACGTGAGCTGCTTTATTTGCGGCGGACAAGGATGCCGAGTTTGTAAGAATTCAGGATGGCTGGAAATTCTTGGCGCTGGAATGGTCCATCCGAACGTCCTTACTGCGAGCGGTATCGATCCGCAGGTTTATAGCGGCTACGCATTCGGCATTGGCATCGACCGGACGGCGATGATGCGCTATGGCGTGTCCGATATTCGGGATTTTTTTGAGGGCGATTACCGATTTTTAGAGCAATTCTAACGAGGAATGTGGAAACTTAATCATTCGCTCCTTCCTTCATCCAAAAGACGATTCGCTTGTTTTTTTTAGTACCCTGCTTTCCACTTCTCCACATTCTATTTTCTCCGACATTATGACTTTCAAACTTTTATTCTTACTGGCCTTCGCGACAATCGTATCGTCCTCGATGCTGGCCGGATGCAGCTCCTCGACTTCACCAAGTTCGAATGGCGGTTCCGGCTCGGGCGGTGGCGGACTTTTCGTTCCAGACACTGTGAACTTCGGCTCGGTCGCCAATGGGCAAACGAAGGATACCGTCATTAGTATTTTCAATGAGACTTCGTCCGCGATTACCATTACCGGGAGTTCGCTCTCCTCGTCCCAGGCAAAGGATACGAATTTCAGCCACCCCGTTTCTGTTGCACCCGGTTATATTAACGTCCACATAGAATTTACTCCATCGAGTTCCGGGATAAATTCGGCGGTAGATTCGATTCATTATCAATCGGCAGGGAAAACGTACACAGCCGCGATGACGCTTGAAGCAAATACTAGCGGTGGAACGGGGGGCAATACCGGCTCTCTCTTCGGCCCCACCAAGGTTGATTTCGGTTTAATTCCTATTGGCCAATGGCACGACACCATGATCGTCCTCGGCAATACGGGCACTGGCCCCCTTACGATTCTTTCCAGCTCGATGAATTCCATCGAAGCACAGGATACGAATTTCCTCGACTCCGTAACCATTTCTGCCGGCGGTTATACTATGATCCATTTGCAATTCAATCCGAATCAAGCCGGACCTCAGACCGCCGTGGATACGCTTCACTATCTTACCGGAAGCACGTTGCGCACCTCGACCATTACGTTGACGGCGGTCGGTGGTGCCCCATCCAATACTCCCGGCCCGGGTAGCATGTACACGTACGATTATTCCGCCATCGATACGAACGGCGTAACCGGGCCACACTCGGACTCCACTTATACTATTGTTACCAATTCGCTTACGTTTGCAGGCAAAACGGATGTGGTCGAGGCACAAAACAGCGACGGCAACATTTCCTATTATCATCTCGAATCGAACGGCGATCTTTCCGTTTATGTGGATTTAAGCAATATTCCATTCCCAATCGGGGCGAGTTCGGCGTGGTTTGTCATTCCAATCGGAAGCAAGGTCGCGCAATCGACCACCCTCTTCGACTCCACGATCCAGTATCCCTACAATGGCTCAAGCATACCGGTTGCCGTAAGCATCACCTCCACCTCGAAGGACATGGGGCCGGCGACCATCAATATTCCTGGACATTCGTTCCCGTCCGAAAAGGGTTCGCTCTCCGTTAGCGTTACCGCATCCGCGTTCGGAGGGTTCGTGACGCTAGCGTCGCAAGTCGTTACGGCAACGATCTGGTATTCGAAACAACTCAAATACTATCCCGAGCGTCAGGATGCGATCGTCAATTCCGGAGTGATCCTCGGAAATACCACTTCTTCCGATACCTATTTGCTAAAGTCGTATAGCCTGAAATAGCGGTTTCGATCGGAGGAATATTTTCAGCTCGTCGCCAACGCGCCCGGGGCCGCTGGCGACTTCGCATAAATTTCCTCGCGAACGATCTTAGCGAGAATGTCGCACGCGGTTTCCACCTCCTCGATCGTATTATAGATATAAAAGCTGAGGCGGCAGCTTGCTGGAATTTTCAAACTATCGTGCGCCAATCCCGCGCAGTGGCAACCCGCGCGGGATTCCACCCCAAACTCATTCAGTGCGTCAGCCAAATCGAAAGGACTTCGTCCTTCGACATTAAAAGCCACGAGCGACGTGCGCCGTTTTGGATCGCGCGGCCCATAAATATGAATGCCCGGTATCTCTGAAATTAAATCCAACGCACGCTTTGTCAAGGACCTGGTATGCGCTGTAATGCTGTCCATTGCATTCCTGACGTCCTTTCGCTCGATCTCTTTCTCCGTCATAAAATAAACATACTCACCAGGGTTGAGCGCCAAATCTAACAGAATACGAAAGGCCTGAGCGCTTACAATGGCGCCCAGAATATTCGGCGTGCCAGCGCTGAATTTCCATGGCAATTCATTGTAATTCACATGCCCCGGCGTCACCGAACCAACGCCGCTCGCCACCATGTCGCCCCCATACAAAAATGGCCGCATCGATCGAAGCAATTCTTCTTTTCCATACAGCACGCCAACGCCGAAAGGCGCCAGTACTTTATGAAAGGAGAAGGATAGAAAATCCACGTCCATTGCCTCGACATCGACAAAGGTGCTGGGCACGAGTTGCGCGGCATCGACGAGCAGGTACGAACGCCGGTCGCCATTCGGCTGTTCGTATCCGCTTCGATCGGCGATCTCGCGGATTTTTGAAATGGGATTTTTGGTGCCGAAGAAATTGGAGGCGCCACTCGCGGCGACAAGTTTTGTCCGCCGATCGACGAGCGAAGCCAGGTGACTCAAATCGAGTTCGCCTGTTTCGGGATCGAAGTTGGCTATGCGGTATTCGACATGAACTCCGAACTTCGGAAGGATTTCAGTGCACAGGCCATACCACGGAACATAATTCGAATTATGCTCCATTGATGTGAGCACGATGTTATCGCCATCGCGGAATTCCGTCAGGAGCGAGTACATTACCGCATTGTGCGCTTCGGTCGTATTGCGATAGAGCGAGATCGTGCGCCAGGACTTTGCGCCGATGAAGGAGGCGATCGTTTCATAGGCGTTCTCGAAAAGCCGCGTCATCGCGCGGGAGGCATTGGATTGGCCGCGATGAACGTTCTCATAATCGGGCAGGAGTTCACGGTAAAGATCGGCGAGTTCCTTCGGCGCCTGCGTGCTGGCCGCGTTGTTCGTAACGATACGGCCTTTCGCAATCGCAGGAAAATGCTTGCGGATGGCTTGAACATCAAGGGTACACTCAGCTTCGACCATGATTGTTATTTGATTTTTTGAACAGGAATGATGGTGAATTATCCGTTAAAGTTTTTGAGGGGCCTGAACGTTCCCCTTCCCCGCCGTGTGGGGCGATTTGCTAAATTGCCTCCGACGCGAAATTTCATTTCGCGTCACACGCATATAATTTTTTGAATAATGCGAATTTCTCTTAACTGGCTCTCCGAGTACATTCCGATCCCCTTCGAACCGGCGGAGCTTGCCGAACGACTCACGATGCTTGGGATAGAAATCGAAGCCATCGAGCGCGTGGGCGAAGGGTGGAGTAACGTCGTCGTTGGCGAAGTGCTCGAAGTCTGGCCGCACCCAAATGCGGATAAATTGCGACTCACGCGCGTGCGGATTGGCGAAGGTGAGCCATTGCGAATTGTTTGCGGCGCGCCGAATGTCCGTGTCGGACTGAAGGTCGCCGTGGCAAAAATCGGCGCCGATCTGGGAGAAGGGCTCGTCATCAAAAAAGCAAAAATTCGCGGTGAGTCGAGCGAGGGAATGCTCTGCTCCGAACGCGAGCTCGGAATTTCCGAGCGGCACGAAGGCCTCTGGGAGTTGCCCGCTGATACGTCGATCGGAATGCAGCTTGCGGATGCGCTCGGCCTGCGGAATGTAGCATTCGAAGTAGGCATCACCCCCAATCGCGCCGATTGTCTGAGCCATATCGGCATCGCGCGTGAAATTCG
>VFSW01006958.1_pt1 | contig 16525 bp, 18 predicted proteins | sample 5358111 | NCBI WGS metagenome assembly VFSW01 (sample SAMN11554181, study PRJNA540505) | mine drainage metagenome | isolation source: sediment from site ElyBrook_90M | place: USA: Ely Copper Mine, Vershire, VT | collected 2017 | reverse complement strand
GGTCGCTGTGGGGCATGCTGGCGGGCGCGATTTTCATTGAATTTGTGCCCAACCTCGCCGATTCATTCTCCGGCATGTTCGGTGAAAGCGCCAAAGCCCTGCCTTGGGCGGTTTATGGCGTGTTCCTCATCCTGATGCTGCTACTGGCACCGCATGGCATTGCGGGTGCGACGCAGCGCGTCATGACCTACTTGCGCGGCTTGATGATGACATCATCACCTGCCGCGCCTCCGGAATTGTCGGCCACAAGGGTCGGCAACCAACCTGCGGATGATCACCGCAGGACAACCCAAGGGAGCTAACACCATGATATCACGTCGCGAACTGCTAGCTGCAGGTGCCGCCGCCACTGTGGCGGCTGGTGCAACTCTGCCGGCTATTGCCGATGATATGCCCGGCATCAGCCCCACGGAAATCCGCATCGGCCAGACCATGGCCTATTCCGGCCCGGCCTCGGCTTATGGCGTCGTTGGCCGCACGGAAGTGGCCTATTTCAACATGATCAATGCCCAGGGCGGCATCAATGGCCGCAAGGTCAGCCTGATCAGCCTTGATGATGGCTATAGCCCGCCCAAGGCGGTCGAAGATATCCGCAAGCTGGTCGAGCAGGAGAAGGTCGCCTTCATTTTCCAGAGCCTCGGCACGCCGTCCAATGCCGCAATCATGAAATATCTCAACAACGCCAAAATTCCGCAGTTGTTTGTAGCTTCCGGCGCGGCGATTTTCAGCGACCCGACACATTTCCCATGGACGATAGGTTTCAACCCAAAGTACCAATCCGAAGCGGCGATCTACGCCAAGCATATTCTCGCCAACAACCCTAAAGCCAAGATTGGTGTGCTCTACCAAAACGATGATTTCGGGCAGGACTACATCACGGGCCTGAAATCGGTGTTGACCGGCGACAAAGCCAGCATGATTGCCAAAACTGTGTCCTATGAGGTGTCAGAGCCCAGCATCGATTCGCAGATTGTCACATTGCAGGGCGCGGGCGTTGACACCCTGCTGTTCGCGGCCACGCCGAAATTTGGCGCGCAGGCGGTGCATAAATCCTTTGCCGTGGGCTTCAAGGGCGTGCGCTACATCTCGAATGTGTCGGCTTCTTTTCCAATTTTGAAAGCGGCAGGTCTTGACGCCGCCAAAGGTCTTTTTACAGCAGGTTATGTCAAAGACGCGTCAGATCCCATCATGGCCAAAGACCCCGGCATTATGGAATGGGTCGCCTTCTGCAATAAATATATGAACCAGGCGACGATTGTTGATGTCAACGCATCCTATGCCTATGGGGCAGCGCAAACCATGGTGCATGTGCTGAAGCAGTGCGGCAACAATCTGTCGCGCGCCAACATTCTGAAGGAAGCGCAAAGCCTGAAGAATTTCACCTGCGCGACGTTTTTGCCGGGCATCAAGCTCAACACCTCGGCGACCAATTACGCGCCGATCCGCGCGCTGCAAATGCAGAATTTTGATGGTGCACACTGGAAGTCGGTCGGCGGGTTGATCGCCAGCTAAGCGGGGCTGAAACCCTGTGAGCAGCGCCCCCGCTGAACGGCGTCGGCGTTGCTTCGAAATGTCTCTTATCGCGGGTTTTGAATGGGCCAAGGGCCGGTTCAAAACCCGCTATCATTTCTGGCTGTGACTTTATATGTCACCCAAGTCTTTATATGTCCAAAGGTCTTTTGGGCGGACATGCAGCGTCATCGGCGGGCGGTTGCCGGTTACTCGCCCCGGCCGCATCAAAACCTGTAGCCGCCCGTGCAGAGCTTCTCGAAGATTGCGGCATCAATCCGCACAAATTCGGCTTTGGCGTTGTCGTTGAACCAAAGACTTTCCGGGGTTTTGGCTGGATCAAAGCCCTGAGAGACCAGATCCACCTTGCGCTGCTTGAAGGTTCCGGTGAGATCCATGTGATCCTGAATGCGCAGGAACAATGGTCTGGCATAGTCCGGCAGGTTTTCGATCAGGTGCTGGCGAAAATTCTCAAGCTTGAACTTCGCCGGATCAGACAGCGACAGCGCCGCCATGCCGGCCCGGCCATCGACATGCGGGATCGTGACGCCGTAGACATTGGCATCTTCAACCGAGGGAAAAGCGGTGATGACGGCGGAAACTTCTCCAGTCGAGACATTCTGGCCTTTCCAGCGAAAGGTGTCGCCGATCCGGTCAACAAAATAGAAATAGCCGAGGGCGTCGCGCTTCATCAAATCGCCGGAGCGAAACCAGGCATCGCCCTTCTTGAAAACATCGCGCAAAATCTTTTTCTCGGTGGCAGCCTGGTCGGCATAGCCGTCGAAACTTCCGATCGGCACTTTGGGATCATTGACGATCTCGCCGATCACCTCGCCGGTTTCACCATTGGCGCATTCCTGGAAAAAGCCATCGGCGCTGCGTATGGGCTGTTCGGATTCGATATCGAATTCAATGATCCGCACCCGAAGCTTGTTTTTGGCCCAGGCCGGAATACGTCCGACCGCGCCGGGCATGGAATCGAAATTCACCAGCGAGATGTTGCCCTCGGTGGCGGCATAGAACTCGGTAATTTTGGGGATGCAAAACCGGTCGCGGAACGCCTCGAAAATATCGCCGCGCAGGCCGTTGCCAAAGCAGGAGCGCAGGTGATGAGCGGTTTCATTCAGGCTGGTTGGCGCTGCCAGAAGGTAGCGGCACATTTCACCGACATAGACAAATTGCGTGCATTTCTGAGTGACAATGTCGCTCCAAAACTGGCGCGCGGAGAATTTTTCGGCAATGACGGTGCAGCCGCCGACCCAGAGCATCGCACCGACCGCGCATATGCCACCCGTGGCGTGATAGAGCGGCAGAGTTACATACATGCGATCATCAGGCTTGGCATTGGTAACAACAGAAAAACCCGCCATGATCCGCAGCAACCGCGAATGGCGGATGTTGGCAGCTTTGGGCAGTCCCGTGGTGCCGGATGTATAGACAAATATAGCGCGATCGGCGATGGTCAAAGGCACCCGCTCTGCGCTGGTCAGGGCGTCGCCAGAGATTTCCTGCAAGATTAAATCCAGGCGCGGATCATGACCGCGGCGTTTGTCGCCGTAGCATAGCACCTTGAGACGGACATCGAAGAAATCGCGGGCGCTATCGACAGCGGGCATCAGACTGGCATCGGCAATCAGGACTTGCGCCGAGGCGATGCGCACGCAATGGGCCAGGGAGCGGCCATTGAGACTGTTGTTGAGCAAAGCCGCAACGCAGCCGGCCTTCACAATGCCGAGCCAGGCTGCGATATATTCGGCCCGGTTCAACATGAACAGGGCCACGCAATCGCCTTTTTTGAGGCCTTGCGCCAGCGCCCAGCGGGCATATTGGTTGGCGCGGCGGTCGAGCTCCCCGTAGGTGTAGGATTCCTGCTGCGAAATCAACGCCATCTTGTCCGGATGGACGGCAGCAACCGTCTCGGCCATTTCGCGCATGGTGATGTGCGGCGTTCGCTCGACAGCGCTGGTCTGCTGCAAGGCCCGGCGCAAACCGTGCAGATAGGCCCACTCACTCTTCAGTCGCGCGATTATTCCCATCGAGCGCCCACTCCCCTGGTTGTTCTGCGCCTTGTTTCAGCGTCAAGCTCGAAATCAGTCTGCGACAGAATGGGGAATTTGGAAAGGCCAGCCTAAGGGCAGGCGGTGCTTGCGGGGGCTTTGGCCTGCGACATGGCCCTGGCTGGTCATGCCAGGCGGCCCCATGCGGCGTCACATCGACTATTGCCGAAATGGCGTGATCATCGAGGGATGCGGCCCGCCTATTTTACCCTGGTCCAGTTCTCATGCCCGCACATGGAATTGCCAATGGCGCAGCCCTGCACGCTGAGCGTGTTGCCGGACAGGATCGCCGTGCCGTTGAAGGTCATAAATCCCGGTGCGGACGGGTTCTTCATCGTGTTGCCCTGCCATTTGTCGGCACCGGTCTTGGCCATGCCATGAAACATCTCATAGCCGGTCTGTGGCCCGCTGATGAGGTGGCCGCAGAGCTTGCCGCCGCAGGCCGAAACCAGCGCCACCGAGCCATCCGGTCGTTTCCATTTGCCATAGACCGATCCGGCTGCCTGCGCGCCGACCAAGCTGCCAACGGCCCATAAAACAGCAAGCGTCATTCCCTTGGGAAATTGCATGTTTTCCTCCTTGCGAGCAAGCCTCAGCCTTCGGCACACCTTCGCGGGTGTGCCGGGACCTGGATCATCAATTTATTATTGTTGTGGAACGTCAGAACTGTTGTTTGCGTACCGGGGCTTTGGGTACATCGAAATGATAAGCATAGCCCAAAGTCACCTGAAACTCGCTCAAATGGGCGGTGATGATGCCAGCAGGATTAGGGCCGCCAGGGGTGACTTCTATACCAGACACCGTATTGCGTGGATCATAATATCCTGCAAGCTGGATGGTCGAGTTCTGGTTGATGGCATAGCTGACGCCGCCACTGAACTGATCGGTGGTGATGCCCGGAGCCATCAGGCCGAGCGTGATGTCTCTGCCCGTGAGCGGATTGGTGTTGTGCTCGTAACCAAGCCGCAAGGTCAGCGCCTGCGTCGGGCGCCATTCTGCCCCAACTGCGACTACGTCGACATCGCTCCAACCGAATCCGGGGCCACCCGATGAGCCGAACAATTGGGGAATGCGCGACGAATTGTGGATCGCGGGGACGCCTGAATAGAAGACGTGCTTGTAATCAGCCATCAGGGTCAAAGTCGGCAGAACATCGTAGGCAAAGCCGACGGTGACGTCGCCAGGGACGTCAAGACTGCCCTGATCGGCAAAGAGGCCGCGGTATTTGCTGAATTTGGTCATCCACATCGGCGATGTGGCGGCGACACCAAAGCGCAGGGTTTGCGTGGCGTGCCATTCCGCACCCACCCGCACGCCACCGCCATAATTATAGTCGAAGCCTCGGTTGGTCATATCAGCCGGAAAGGCCGAGGCCCCGCCCGCCGCGAAGGCTCCAAAGCCCTCGGCGCTGAATTGCTGAATGGCAAAGATCGGTGAAATGCCCAGCGAGACATTGCCGAACCGCTTGGCATAGCCCAGCGACATGAACACCTTGTTCAAATTGACACTGCTTTTGCCGCCGCAATAGATGCCGAACCCTGGCACAGGGCAGGACGGGCCACCCGTGATTGCATCAAACAGCGTATTGCCGCCGCCGACGCCATAGACGGCGACACCCCAGGAGGATGTATCATCAATCGGCTGGCTGTAGGCGATGTTGGGAATGGGAAACAGCGAATTGCGGCTGGTGGCGCCTTCCGGAGCGACAAAGCCCGTCGCGCCATTGGTGGTGTAGCCGCGCTGCGGTGAAAACAACGAGAGGCCAAAATCGAACTGCTGGCCGGCATCAACCAGGCCCGCCGGATTGAGCGCCAGCGACATCGCATCGGTGGTGTCAGCCACATCCGAACCGCTCAGCGCCGTCTGGGTCGCGCCGAAGCCCGCCAGACCATCGCCCTCGGTGGCCAGGGCCGCACTTGCCCAAAGCGAGGCCAATATGGATGTTGCCAGTAGCAATGTCTTGCGGTTCATGCCTACGTCTCCAATCCCCATGAATCTTAGTCTAAGCTGTTGTTTGCAATCCAAACTGAGGCGGCCGATGCAGTTGGCGCACATCCCTGATTTACCCGCCCTGATTTACCCGGCGATCAAGCGACCCGTTCTCCGCAACCTGCAATTCCTACCATGCGCAATAATATTGCGCGCGATGGACGCGAATTTTTTTGCAGATTCCGAGCCTAAACCTGGTATATCGGCGTTATCTCCCCCAAATGTGCTGCCGCAACGAACGCACAACGCACTTTGATTCATTAGTGTCAATGAATATGTGTTTATAGTCTTTGTCAAGCCAGAAAACAGGAACCCGCCTGGGGATAAGCCGCGCCGCCGATCCGTAGTTGCAGGATTTGCGCGGCTGAACGGCAGGCCCCATTCCTCTGTAACGACAGACCAACACAACACAAAATCAAGGTCAAGAAAGTCTATATCGAGGAGGCGTCTCACAACTGAAGCGCAACAGCGGCGTTCCGATAGTTGACGTTAAACCCAATCTTCCGTCATTGCTTCGCTGCGCTCGCAACCGCCACAAAACCCACGCAACCGTCGCCTCCTGTGGCCCTGGTCGTCACGCTCGCTGTCTCATCCAATCTCCACCCAACATCCCGGTGCCAGGCGCGGCAGCAACCGGCGCAACGCCTGCCGTTCCAGTGCCACGCAGCCTGCGGTGGGGCCATATCCGGCGCTGCTGACATGCACAAATATCGCGCTGCCGCCGCCGCTTCGGCGCGGCCGCTGGTTATGGCTGGTGATGAGAACAATGTCGTAAACGCCATCCTCGCGCCATAGCGCCTCGTGGCCTGCTTTGCAGGGCAGGCGCAGCGGGCGGTTATAGCGGCGGTCATGGCTGTCGTCGCACCAGCCATCATCGCGGCGCAGCGGGCGCAGCGACAGGCCGGTGGCAAAACGGGCCATGCGGTCAGAGCGGAACATTCCGGCCAACAGGCCAAAGCGCCCGCGCGGGGTTGCGCCATCGCCCTCGCGCTTTTGGGCGGCGAGGCCGCCGCGGCCAAGCTGGCAGGGCACGGCCAGACTTCCCGCCAGCAGCAGCCCGCGATGGCGCTGGCCGTTGAGCCTGGGCAGTGCCCGCACCCTCAAGCTGCGCAGACGGCCGGTCAAAAGACTGTTCTCAGCCGCAAGGCTGCCGCGAGCGTGCCTTCATCGAGATAATCCAGTTCGCCGCCCATCGGCACACCATGCGCCAGCCTGGTGACTTTCACCGGCAGATGGCGGACAAGATCGGTGATGTAATGCGCCGTGGTCTGGCCCTCGACTGTGGCATTGACGGCGATAATCACCTCTACCACCGGCGAAGCATGCAGGCGGGCGGGCAGCGACGCCAGGTTGAGCTGGTCCGGCCCGACGCCATCCAAAGGCGACAGCGTGCCGCCAAGCACATGGTAGGCAGCGCGGATGGCGCTGGCCCGCTCCAGCGCCCAAAGGTCGGCGACGCTTTCAACCACCACCAGAAGGGTAGGGTCGCGGCGCGGATCGGCGCAAATGGTGCAGGGGTCGATGGTATCGACATTGCCGCAGGTGCTGCACACACGGATATGCTCATGGGCGCGGGCCATGGCATCGGCGAGCGGGGCCAGCAATTCCTCGCGTTTGCGGATGAGATGCAGCGCGGCACGGCGGGCGGAGCGCGGCCCCAGGCCCGGCAGCCGGGCCAGCAACTGGATCAGCCGCTCGATTTCAGGCCCGGCAATACGCTCGGCCAAGGCTGCGCGCCTAGAACGGCAGTTTCATGCCGGGCGGCAGCTTGAGACCCGCCGTCACGGCTTGCATTTTCTCGGCCGTGAGCGCCTCGGTGCGGCGGCGGGCATCTTCATGGGCAGCCATGATGAGATCTTCCAGCATTTCGCGATCTTCCGGCTTCAGCAGGCCGGGATCCAGCGCCAGAGCCACCATCTGGCCTTTGCCCGAGAGGGTGACGCGCACGGCATCGCCGCCCGCCTTGCCCTCAATTTTGGTCTGTTCGAGTTCGGCCTGCATGTCGGCCATTTTGGCCTGCATTGCCTGGGCCTGCTTCATCATGCCCATAAAGTCAGCCATTGTCGGCTCCTCAGTCAGTCATCATCAAAGGGAGTGAGATCATCGGCATAGGCGATTTCATCGCCGCCGGAAAGGGGGGCGGGCACATCGCCTGCCGCCTCGGCAGCGCCGCGCACGGCAATGATTTTCGCGCCGGGAAAGCGCTCCAGCAGTTTTTGCACCAAAGGCTCGGTGGAACTGTCCTCGGCCTTTTTGGCCTCCTGCGCCTGCGCTTGATCGCGCAGGCTTGGCGCGCCGCCGGTTGGCGAGAGGCTGACCATCCAGCGCTGTCCCGTCCATTGCGCGAGCCGGGCAATCAGCGTCTGGGCCAAATCCGGCGCGGCATGGGGGCCGGGCTCAAATTCGATACGGCCCTGCTCGAAACGCACCAGATGCACGTCGTTTTCCAGCGCGGTCTTGAGCCTGATGTCCCGCGCGCGGCCCGCTTCAGCGACAACATCCTGGAAACTGGCAAGATGCACGGTGGGACTGGCCTCTGCCATGCGCTGTGCCGGTGCGGCCATGCTGACGGCTTGCTGGTTCAGGGCCTGCGCCTGCGCGCCGCCACCGCCGCTGGTTCGCGGCGGCGAGGGCAGGGCCGCGCGCCCGCCGCCACCTTCCGCCAGGCGGCGCAAGGCTTCATCGGGCGAGGGCAGATCGGCGGCATAGGCGAGGCGCACAAGCACCATATCGGCAGAGGCCAACGGGCGCGCCGCGCCGCGCGTTTCCTCGACGCCTTTCAGCAGAATTTGCCAACTGCGCACCAGCACGGCCAGACTGAGGGTTGCCGCCGCTGCCTGGCCACGGGTGCGCTCGTCGGGCGTGAGCACCGCATCGGCGGCTGCCTCGGGCACCAGTTTCAGGCGCGTCACCAGATGCACGAATTCCGCAAGTTCGGTCAGCACATGCAGCGGATCGGCCCCGGTATCATGCAGGGCGCGCAGAATCCCCAGCGCCTCGGCAATGCGCCCCGACAACAGCGCCTCGAACATGTCGATAATCCGGGCGCGATCAGCCAGACCCAGCATGGTCTGCACCACGCCAGCGTCGATGTTGACGCCGCGCCCGCCCTGCGCCATCGCCTGATCGAGCAACGACAAAGCATCGCGCACCGAGCCTTCCGCCGCCCGCGCAATCAGCCCCAGCGCGTCGGGGGCAATATCAACGCCCTCCTTGGCGCAGATCGAGGCCAGATGCGCCACCATCCGCTCCGGCTCGATGCGGCGCAGGTCAAAGCGCTGGCAGCGCGAACGCACGGTCACCGGCACTTTTTCAATTTCAGTCGTGGCGAACAGGAATTTCACATGCTCGGGCGGCTCTTCCAGTGTCTTCAACAGGCCGTTGAACGCCGCCTTGGAGAGCATGTGGACTTCGTCGATGATGAACACTTTGGTGCGGGCCATCACCGGGCGATACCGGGCGCTCTCGATGATTTCGCGCACATCGTCGATGCCGGTGTTGGAGGCGGCATCCATCTCGATCACATCAATGTGGCGGCTCTCGATGATCGCCTGACAATGGCGGCCCAGCTCCGGCATATTGATGCTGGGGCCATCGGCTCCGCCCGGCACCTCATAATTGAAGGCCCGCGCCAAAATCCGCGCTGTGGTGGTTTTGCCGACGCCGCGCACGCCGGTGAGAATGTAGGCCTGGTGAATGCGGTTCAGCGCAAAGGCATTGGTGAGGGTGCGCACCATCGGCTCCTGGCCGATGAGATCATCAAAGCTTGAGGGGCGATATTTGCGCGCCAGCACAAGATAGGGAGCAGCCTGGCCCTGCCCGGCGGGCGACGCGGTTTCGTCGTTCATCGCACTCTTCGTTGGTCAAAAGGGGTGGCCGGTGAGAAAAGGGTTGCTCAAAAAGCAGGGCCCGGCTGGTGAAACAGCCCCGCGCGGCAAATCAAGGCAGGAGGCTGACGCGAGACCCGCCCGGTCTCGTTAGGGCTGCTTCCTTCCGGACCTGACCCGGTTGGCGAGTGGAACGTCCACGGCCAACCTCCCGGAGCAATCATATAGCGCGGGCGTGTCGCAGGGCAAGAGATTTTTGGGGTGGCTGCAGGCGGGCGACGATCTGCCTGGCTCAGTTTCAGCTTTTTGGACAGCCTGGATGTGCAGACCGTAAATCCTTGCAGGTGTGCACACCTTGAGGTATCGGCGTATTTTTGACGGGGCTTCGGAGTTCAGCCAGCCTAAGACTGCGGCGCTTCATTTATCCATCAACTCGACCACAATCGGCTTGAAGCCCTCGGTCTCGTAATGCGCCAGGGTTGGGAAGGCACCGACATTGACGACCGCCGGGCTTGCGGAACTCAGGCCATCCATATCTGCTGGCTTGAGCCCTGCGCCTTTGACCGAATTGCCGCAATATTCGACCTTGACGCCCTTTTTCACCAGCTTCACCCAGGCATCAACAATCCCCTGGTGGGCAATATAGTTCTTTTTGGCAAAAACACCGATGGCCGGGCCTTCCACAACGACCACGACCTCTGCTTTTGGCTGCTGCATGATTCGCCCGGCCACGACGGCACCAAAGCTGATGTTGGCGGGGGTTGCGGCCTTCAGGTCCATGACAATTCTCAGATGGCTGAACTGTTCGGTGTGATGGTCGATCGCGGTGCCGCCGGGCGCAAAGCTGGTGTCATCTGCGGCAAAAGCGACACTGCCGGCCAGTGCGGACAAAGCCAGCGCTAGCACTATCTTGCTCACTTTTTGCATGTTTCGCTCCCCTGTTTTTCGGTTGGTCTGGAAATCACTAGTTCATCGGATCCACCGCCCAGCCATGGTTAGCCAGCCATGCAACTTCGAGAAAACCGGACGGCACAACATCGGACTCTTTGACGCCATAAAGCGAATGCCAATCGACTTGCAGTTTTTCGAGGGAATTGTTGCAAATCTCGAACTGCACGCCATCCTTGCGCAAGGCATCCACCAGTTTGATGAGGCCGGGTGCCATGGGCTGCTGCAGCATGGCAATGCCACGGGCGTAGAGCACCACGCGCGCCTGAAGCGTGCCATTGCCAGCCTTGATGGCGTTTTCAGCATTCAGCAGATTGTGGAGTTTCACATTCCAGACTTTGGGGTTCACGGCGGTGACCGGGATGACCGCCTTGACGGCACCATAGGGCACATGGGTGATATGAACCTGAACATAGGCTGCGGAAGCTGGCGCTACCAGGGCCAGCGCGGCCAGGATTGCGGCTGCGGCGAATTTGCTGTGAAACTTCATGAGGGTTGACTCCATTTGGGTGCGGTTGAAACTGAAATTTCGTGGGGATTGCGCCACGTCTGCGGCGCAATGGGGGCACTCAGCCGCCGGGCCACATGCGGCTGAAGACGCCATCGCGCTTGACCAGGCCATGATAGAGTGCCGCGAGAATATGCGCACTTGCCAGCACAAGAATGCTGATGCCGCCAATTTTATGAAGCAGAAACAGAATTTTCGCCGCGGCTGGGTCCTTGGGCATTAAAGCGGGGAGGTGGAACAGGCCGAAAAACGAGATGTGTGCGCCAAGTGCGGATATGGCAAGCCAGCCGATCAGCGGCATCAAGAACAGCAGCAGGTAAAGCAGATGCGTGGCCGAGGTTGAGGCCACGCGCTCGAAAGAGCTGAGGGTGGCGACCGGGGCAGGGGTTCCGTGGCGAAGGCGCGTCAGGAAGCGCCAGATCACCAGAAGCAGGATCACGATACCAAATTCTGTGTGATAGCCGAAAATCATCAATCGCTCCGGCCCCTTGGGCATCTTGGACATGATAATTCCCGCAGGAATCATGCCGATCACGATGATGGCCATGATCCAGTGCAGCCATTTTGATGTGGCTGAATAGCTTTGCCGACGACCGGAAATGTCTTGGGCTGCTGCGCTCATGATGACCGTTCTCCCAGATTGTCAATTCGGGCTCCGATTATTCACACATCCAGCGCCCATGCCATAATAGTTTAGTCTGGCGGGAGCGGGAGGCCTGAATATCCTGCCTTTCCACCGCTTCGAGCGGCAAAGCGGTGGATCGATGCAAGCGGCTGCATAGCTCGCCGCTATTTTGTCCCCTTGTGGCTCACCAGATAGGCGATAATCGCCGGGACGTCGGCCTTGTCGATGGGGCCTTTGAAAACATTGATCATTTTGTTGACCTCAACCGTCCATGTCGCTTGATTCATGGCCGGCTGGTTCAGCACCATTCCCGCGGAGTGGCAGGTCAGGCAATTCTGGTTGATGGCCGCGGCATCAGTGCCCGGAAATTTGCGCACGGGATCAGGCAAGCTGACCCTGGTTGTCACGAGTTTGAGCGTGGTGTCGGCCGAGGCTCCAGCCAAAGGCCCCATGGCGCCTGCCGCAGCGATCAACAGCGCGGCACCAAGATGTGCAAAAGACATTTTCATGGCGGTCTCCTTCAGACGGCGCTGACTTGCGTTGATTCAATGACATTGCGCATGAAGCCCGCCGGGTTCCAGTTTGGTTGGGCTGGCTGCACGACGCCGGAAGCATTGGTGCAGCGCACCTGCAGAGTGTAGGTGCCAGGTTTGGGAAATTTCACGTTCGCTTCCCAGCGCCGGAAGGAATATTTGCCCTCGTCTTTGCCAAGTTCGGTGGCCATCCAGGTTTTGCCGCCGTCAAGAGACAGTTCCACCATTTTCACCCCGGCATCGCCGCCAAACGCGATGCCGCGCACGGGGTGTCGCCCGTTGGCGGGCAATTTGGCACCTGCTTGCAGGTTGGTAATGAAGGAGCGTGGCACCATCTTGTTGATGGGCACAAACTTCACCCCGGCTTGACCGGGCGTCATGCTGGCGTGGGGGGTATCGGGGATGGTGTAGGCCGTCGCCATCCAGAAGTTGGCATCCGGCTTGTCGAGGACTTCGAGGTCGGCAAGCATTTTCACCCAGTACGTCGCATACCATCCGGGCACGATCATGCGGATCGGGAAGCCGTTGAGCAGCGGCAAAGGCTGGCCATTCATGGCAAAGGCGATCATCACCTCGCCATCCATGGCGTGATCGAGTGCCAGCGATTTCATGAAAGGCGGCGAGGCTGCGACCGGCGGCTTTTCCAGACCGTGCATCCGCACTTGAACGGATCCAGCCTTGACGCCGGCCTTTTTGAGAACATCGCTCAGCCGAACACCGGTCCAGCGGGCATTTCCCATCGCGCCATTGCCCCATTCACCGCCCGCAACACGTGGCGCAAACAGCCCGCGCGAATTGCCCGAGCACTGGTTGACTGCAGCGATTTCCACATGCGGCAAAGCCATGATGTCGGTGAGCGACAGGCTCAGTTCGTGGTCGACATTGCCATGCACCTTCAGACGGAAACTCTCGACGTTCACTTCGGTGGGAATATCCGACCAGTGCCAGCGCACATAAAAGCGGTCATTGGGTGTGAAGACGCCCTTGTCGAACACCTCAAACGGCGTTTCCAGCAGGGGCGGTCGCGAGCGCTGCAAGATCATTTCACCTTTTTGCGGAAAGGCGCTGGTGAGCGAACGGGTGCGCGGCCCCGAAGCAAAGGGCAATTTGGTGGCGGAGCGTGCCAGCGCCTGGCTGCTCGCCAGCGCCAACCCCGCGGCGCTGCCAGCCAGCACCGCCCTGCGGCTTACAAAAACGCCACCCTCAGTGACTTTTCGCATGATTGTCTCCCTGGGACTTTTCTTATTTAAGACATTCCTAATACAGCATACTTTCTGGCGTATGCAAAGCGCGCCTGCAAGCCGGAATTGGAAAAGGAAGGCGGTCTTGGGGCGGTGACACGTGCCGCTGGTGGCTTTTATGCCGTATTTGCAGGGTGTTGAATTATGGGCTGCCGGTCATGCGCCCCTTTGGCGGCGCAACTGGGGTTGCTGCTGGACAATCTTCCGGCTGAAGACCAGGCTTGGCCCCGCCCTTCTGTCCAATTGCGGCCAGGCTATCGCGTCTTCCATGCGTGTTTCAAACTGCAGGCCAGCTTTCTCGATCACACGGATTGAGGCGATGTTGTCGGGGTGGCAGGTGGCGCTGATTCGGCTCAGGTCTGGCTGCATCATCGCCCAGGTCACAAGCGCCCGCGCCGCTTCAGTCGCAAAGCCATGACCCCAAAACGGCTCGGACAGGATATAGCCCAATGCGGCCTCACCCTTGTTCAGCGCCAGTTCGATCGAGCCCAGGTTCTGGCTGGTGGCGTCGAGCACGATCATGTAGGCAAAAGCCGTGCCCTTCTGCCAGCGCCCTTCACAGCTTTCGGCCCACGCCTGGGTGATTGAGGGATTGAGGTGGCGCGGAAAATTCATCAGCCTTGTGGCCTTGGCGCGACCGGCAAAACCACGATAAATCGCGACAGCGTCGGCCTCACTGATGGGGCGCAGCGTCAACCGCGCCGTTCTGATAAAGGCTGGCGGGCGGGCACCGGGCGCGGGCAGTGCGTGTTTCAAGCCTGCGGCGGGAACATGGCCCTGTTGCCTGAAGCTCTGTTCCAGTGTCACGACCTACCCCACATCACGCGAATGCTCACCGTCGGCACCTTTCCAGGCGCTTACCACTTGCCCCACCGCGCGCCCGGTTGCGCCCAGTGCCGCTCCAAGGGTGCACGCGCTTCCACCTTGCGGAATATGCTGTTCTGGAACGACACCGGCTGCAAGTCTTCCGGGCAATCGGGCATGGATTCGGCGGCACCCAGCACCAAGTAGCCACCTGGTGCCAGCGCTGCGCGCAATTGGCCGATCACGCTGGCGCGGGTTTTTTCATCAAAGTAAATCAGCACGTTGCGGCAGAAGATAATGTCATATTGGCCCAGGCGGCTCATGCTGTGCATCAAATTGACCTGGCGAAATTCTATGCGAGCGCGGATATGCTCAGCGATTTCCCATTGTTCGCCAACCCGGTGAAAATAGCGCAATAAATGATTGATCGGCAGGCCACGCTGCACTTCAAACTGCGAAAACCGGCCGCGCTTCGCCGTTTCGATGACTGAAGCCGAGATATCAGTGGCGAGCAAGTCAATCCGCCAGCCGTTCAGCTTGCGCGCTTCCTCGTCCAGCACCATGGCCAGTGAATAGGGCTCCTGACCAGATGAGCATGCCGCTGACCAGATGCGAATTCGCCGCTCTGCCTCGTGCGTTCGCATGATGTCAGGCAGCATTACGGTGCGGAATTGATCGAATGGCACACGATCGCGAAAGAAGAATGTCTCATGCGTCAGCATGGCCTCGATGGTCTCGGCGGCGAGCATGGGTTCATAGCCAGAGACAATCTGGCCTATCAGGGCATCAATGTTGTTCAGGCCATGGCGATCCGCCACGGGCTGGAGACGGCTTTCTGCCAGCCAGGCGTTTTCGATCTGGAATGACAGCCCGGCTTGCTGGGCCAGGAAGCGCTGGAGCGCCTTGACATTCATATTCACGCCAGTGCCCTCCTGCGCGTTGCGACCATCAACCCATCCAACGCTGAGGCAATGCCGCTCAGTGGCAGCACGGCGCTGGCCAGCCCGGCGCGGGCGATGGAGCCGGGCATGCCCCAAACGGCACTGCTGGCTTCATCCTGCACCATGACCGCGCCGCCAGCTTCAACAAGGGCGTGGGAACCGGCAAGACCATCGCGCCCCATGCCGGTGAGTACGACGCCCAGGGCCTCAGGCCCGAAAGCCCTGGCGGCACTGGCAAACAGGATATCGACTGCGGGTTTGCAGAAATTCTCGGGCTCGCCATCGCCATGCATCAGGATCACGCGGCGTTCAGCCCGTGCCAGCCGCAGATGCTTGTCGCCGGGCGCAAAATAAATCGTCCCTGGCAGGAATTTGTCGCCGTGGCAGGCGACTCGGGCGGGCATGCCGGAAACGCGGGCGATATTGGCGGCGACCACTTCCATGAATCCCGGCGGCGCGTGCAGCACCACGGCTATCGGCAGATGTCGCAACCAGTCCGAGGCTTGCGACAGCATCTTTTCCAGCGCCTGTGGCCCCCCCGTTGAAGCGCCGATCACGAGGGCTGCGGGGGCCATCGCCGAAAAGCGCCGCAACAAGATATGTTGGGGTGCCGCATTGGCGGGATCGCTGTCTGGTTGCTGGTGTGGGTGCATTGTGGTTCCGTCCCTCGGCTCTGGCGACAAAGCGTCAGGCGATCAAGCCGATTTCCTGAAGCTTGGAGCGGAAGATATCCTTGTCGAACGGCTTCATGATGTATTCGTCCGCACCCGCGTGCATGGCCTTGGCGATATGGGCGACCTCGTTTTCGGTGGTGCAGAACAGCACTTTGGGGGTGTTGCCGCCGGGCATCCGCCGCAGTTCCTGCAGGAATTGAAAGCCATCCATCTCCGGCATGTTCCAGTCGAGCAAGATGGCATCGGGCATGTGCGCTTCGCAGGCCGCCAGGGCCTCGCGGCCACCAGGAGCTTCGGCAGCGCCAAAGCGCATCGATTCCAGAATGCGTGTGGCGACTTTGCGGATGACGGCAGAATCGTCGACGACGAGAACGTGTTTCATGGGTGGTGCCTTTACTGTGTCAGCGAGGATTAGTGGGTCAGGATTAAGCTACGGCGGGAACCAGAGTGTAGACGGCATCCATGTCGAGGATGGAGATAAGCCCGCGGGCGTGACGGTACACCGCGCGCGTCAGACGCGCCCTGCTGGCCGTCATGTGGCGGGGAAGCTCGATCCGGTCATGGGCGGCCAGATCAATCACGTCGCCCGCTTCATCCACGACCAGAGCCAGCATTTCGCCACCATTTTCCATGACAATGGCGACTCTGGTCGAGACGGTGAGTTCGGCGAGGCCGAGCCGCCGCCGCAGGCTGAGCGCTGTGACAATGCGTCCGCGGAGGTTGACCAACCCCATGACCGCCTCCGGGGCCAACGGCACGGGCGACAGGCGATCAATCATGAACACGGTATGCACGGCAGCCACCGGCATGCCGAAGGTTTCGTCAGCGACACGCACGGTGAACATCCTCGTCGTCACTGGGGTTTGCAG
>VFSW01006957.1_pt1 | contig 16536 bp, 17 predicted proteins | sample 5358111 | NCBI WGS metagenome assembly VFSW01 (sample SAMN11554181, study PRJNA540505) | mine drainage metagenome | isolation source: sediment from site ElyBrook_90M | place: USA: Ely Copper Mine, Vershire, VT | collected 2017 | reverse complement strand
GCCGCGGAGGCGGCCAGGAGGAGCGGGAGGGCGCGCACTCTCTCAGTATAAGGGTGTGCCATATAATCGCTTATGGTTTCCCTCCGCACGGCAACCCTGGACGATATTCCGGCGCTGGAAGCGCTGATTACCGAATCGGTGCTGGTGCTCCAGACGGAGTACACGCGCGAGCAGCGACTGGCGGCGCTTGGCTCGGTGTTCGGTGTGGACCGGAGGATGATCGCGGACGGCACGTATCTCGCGGCAACGGCGGATACCGCGATTGTAGGATGCGGCGGATGGAGCCGGCGCAAAACGCCGTTCGGCGGCGACCACTCTCCGGCCAAGGACGATTCTTTCCTGGATCCGGCGGTGGATGCTGCCAAAATCCGCGCCTTCTTTATTCACCCCGCGTGGACGCGCCGGGGCATCGGCAGCAGCATTCTCAGGGCCTGCGAACGGGCAGCGTCCGCGGCGGGTTTCACGCGCGTGGAACTCACCTCCACCCTGGCCGGGGTACCGCTCTACAGCATCCACGGATTCCTGCGCCAGGAAGAATTTGGGGTGCCGCTTTCGAATGGCGACAAGCTGCCGGTGATCCGCATGACCAAGGCGCTGGCGGCGTAAGGCGCTTACAATATTCCTTCATGTCTGAATTCGATCTGGTGGGGGTGGGGCTGAACGCCACCGATACCCTGCTCATTGTTCCTCACTTCCCGCAGTATGCGGGGAAGGTTCCGTTTGAGGCGGAGATTGTCAGTCCGGGCGGACAGGTGGCCAGCGCCATGGTGGCCTGCGCGCGCCTGGGCATGCGGGTGAAATACATCGGCGCGGTGGGCGACGATGAACGCGGGCGCGTGCAGATGGAAAGCCTGCTGGGCACCGGCATCAACCTGGATCACGTCCAGCTTCGGAAAGGGTGCGCCAACCAGTCCGCGTACATTATCATCGACCGGTCCACAGGCGAGCGCACGGTGTTGTGGCGGCGGGACGACTGCTTGCGCATCGATCCCGACCAGATCAGCGAAGATCAGATCTCCAGCGCGCGCATGTTGCACATCGACGGTCACGATACGCCGGCCGTGGCTCACGCCGCGGCAGTGGCCCGCCGCCACGGCATTCCGGTGACGGTAGACGTCGATACCATTTATCACGGCTTCGACAAGGTCCTGCCGAATGTGGATTACCTGGTGGCCAGCTCCGAATTTCCGGCCGCGTGGACCGGCAATCGCGATCCGTTCCAGGCTTTGGAGACGCTGCAGAACGAATACGGCATGAAAGTCGCGGCCATGACGCTGGGGGCGCACGGGTCGCTGGCGCGCGTGGACGGCGAGTTTCTTTACGCGCCGGCCTTTGTGGTGAACTGTATCGACACCACCGGCGCCGGCGACGTGTTTCACGGGGCCTTCTGCTATGCTGTTTTGCAAGGCATGCCGATGCGCCAGGTTCTGGAGTTTTCCAATGCGATGGCGGCGCTCAACTGCACCGCGCTGGGAGCGCGCGGCGGTATTCGCGGGCTGGAGGAAATTCGCCTCCTGATGGCGCGGGCCGAACGGCGGGCGCATCCGGAATTCGCGGAACGCGCGAATCCAACCGCCGGTCCCGCAACATCCAACATTTAAATGTTCCCGATACGCGATACACAGCCGAGTTATTCGAAGCCGGTCGTCACGGTGCTGATCATCGTGGTGAACATCCTTATCTTTTTGTTCGAGTACTCGCTGGATCCCTATACGCGCAACGCGTTCATCGGCGCTTACGGCCTGGTGCCGGATCGCTTTCACGTTTCCGCCATCTTCACTTCCATGTTTCTGCATGCCGGGTGGCTGCACGTGCTGGGCAATATGTGGTTCTTGTGGATTTTCGGGGACAACATCGAAGATATTCTGGGGCATGAGAAATTTCTGGTGTTCTACCTGCTGTGCGGTATCGCGGCGGCCATCTCTCAGACCTTTCTGAATCCCTTTTCGCGAGTTCCCATGGTGGGGGCCAGCGGCGCTATAGCCGGCGTGATGGGCGCCTATCTGATCAAGTTTCCGAGGGCGCAGATCCAAAGCGTGGTGATACTGATATTTTTTCCATTCTTCACGGATATTCCCGCATGGGTCATGCTGATTTACTGGTTCGTCATCCAGCTTTTCAGCGGAGTGGGCAGCATCGCATCGGCCCAGTATGCGCAGGGCGGAGGCACGGCCTTTTTCGCGCACGTGGGTGGATTCATCGCGGGAATTGTTCTCATCAAGGTAATGGGGACGCGCCAGCCCTACTACCGCCGGCGCGACCTTAACTGGTAAATGAAACCGCTGGTGACACTGTACACACGCGCGGGTTGCTGCCTGTGCGACCAAGCCAAGCGAGTGCTGCACGAGGCGCGCGGACGGGCCGCATTCGAATACCAAGAGCGCGACATCGACAGCGATCCGGAATTGCTGCGCCGGTACAATGACGAAGTGCCGGTGGTGGCTATTAACGGCGTGAAGGCATTTAAATACAAGGTGGATATGAAGGAATTTCTGAAGAAACTGGCGGCCCGGGTATGAGTCTCGACGTTCTGGCCATTGCCGCGCATCCCGACGATGTGGAGCAGACCTGCGGCGGCACGCTCATTCGCATGGCCGAAGCCGGGTATCGCACGGGCGTGCTCGACCTGACCGCCGGCGATATGGGCACGCGCGGCACTCCGGAGCGGCGCGTAGAGGAATCCGAAATTGCCGGCAAAGAGATGCGCCTGGCCTGGCGGGGAAACCTGTACATGCCGGACGCGCGGCTGGAAAACAATATCTGCGCGCGCATGACCCTGGCGGTGAAGATCCGCGAACTGAAGCCCCGCGTGGTGATTCTGCCCTACTGGCAGGCACGCCATCCGGATCACTACCGGTGCTGCGAATTGGGCTTCGAAGCCTGCTTCCTGTCCGGGCTGAAAAAACTGGACGAGTACAGCGAGCCGCACCGCCCGCAGAAGATTCTCTACGCCAGCCTGTATGCCGACGTAAAGCCGTCGTTCATCGTGGATATCAGCGGGCAGTTCGAGCGCCGCATGAAAGCCCTGCTCAGTTATACCTCGCAATATGGCGCCACCGAAGAGGGCGCCACGCTGTTTCCCGATGAAGCCGAGATCCGCGAGCGGCTGGGAGCCATCGCCCGTTTCTACGGCAACCAGATCGGCGTCAAATACGGCGAGCCGTTCGTGGTGAAGGAAGCCATGCAGATCGACGACATCGTGGCCATGCCGGTGCGCTCGATCTGATGAATCTTACCAGGGTCTTTTCTCTACCAAAAGGCCAGATTGTGTTGCCAAAGAGTATCCGTGAGGCTCGCCGGTGGCCGGGTGTCTCCGGTGGAAAGGAGCGGCGAAGAGCTTGTTCGCAGCCGGACCGGTCTGGATCTGTAAGGCCGCGCTGTTCGAAACCGAGTGATCGCTCCTTTGTGCGGCGAACGAAACGGGCGGGGGTGAACAAATTGCCGAAGTCCCGGAGTGCGGAACGGCATAATTCGCCTTACTCGAATTCCTGACGCGTGCTATATTTCAAGAGCCGTGTCCGACTGCAAGAACCCGCTCGCCTCACTGGATCACCAGGAACTGCTCTGGCTCACCGGCATTCTGAAAGATGCCTGCCGCGAAAAACTGGAAAAGAATCTCGTCAGTCAGGCATTTGAAGAACGCCTGTACCAGCGGGGAGCCGTAAAGGGCAGGTTGGATCCGCGCCCGTTCCTGAAGATCTGGGAGCCGCGCTACCGCAAATTCCTCGAGGTCGCTGAAGCCTTGCACGCCCAATTGCAGGCTGAGGAGGCCAAAGCGGCAGCCGAAACCCTGCGCGAGCATTTCGAACCCGCCGCCGTGCGCCGGCAGGGCCCGAGTTCCGCGCAGACCGTTTTGGAACTTCGTCCCCGCACCCGCCGCGAACGGTAGAAGCCAAAACGCGCGCGCACTGCGGTACCGTTGAATGGAATGCCGCAAATTCTGGACGGAAATCGCGTTCGCGACGAAATCAAAAACGAACTAAAGCCGCGGGTGACGGCCCTGGCCGCCAAGGGACGCCCGCCGGGGCTGGCCGTGGTGCTGGTAGGCCACAACCCGGCCTCGGAGATTTACGTCCGCAATAAAATTAAAGCCTGCCAGGATCTGGGAATTTTTTCTGAATCGATCACGCCGCCCGATTCCACCACCACGGAGGAACTGCTGGCGACGGTCGAGCAACTCAACGCGCGCCCCGATATCGACGGCATCCTGGTGCAGCTTCCCTTGCCCAGGCACGTGGACACCAAGCGCATCCTGCTGGCCGTGGCGCCGCAGAAAGATGTCGATGGCTTCCACCCCTGCAACGTCGGCAACCTGGTCGCCGGATTGCCTGGGCCGCGCGCCTGCACTCCCGCGGGAATTATCGAACTGCTGAAGCGATACCGGATCCCCATCGCGGGGAAACGGGCGGTAGTCGTAGGGCGCAGTGACATTGTAGGTAAGCCGGTGGCGATGCTGCTGCTCCACGAACATGCCACGGTGACCATCTGTCATTCGAAGACGCCGGACCTGGCGGCGGTCTGCCGCGAGGCGGATATCCTGGTGGCGGCGATCGGACGCGCCGCCATGATCACGCGCGAGTTCATGCGGCCTGGCGCGGTAGTGATCGATGTGGGCACCAATCGAGTGGACGACCGGCAGGAAGCGGCACGCATTTGGCGGGATTCCGAAGAGCGCCTGGCCGCGTTCGATAAGCGTGGCAACCTGCTGGTGGGCGATGTCGACCACGTGGATGTGGCGGAACTGGCTTCGTTTTACACTCCGGTCCCGGGAGGTGTGGGGCCTCTGACCATCGCCATGCTCATGGCAAATACCGTGGCCTCAGCGGAACGCCGGGCCGGGCTATGCTGAAAGTTGGCCTGACCGGAGGGCTGGCCTGCGGCAAAAGTTTTGTCGGCGAGGCGCTGGCGGGTTATGGCTGCCTGTTGATACAGGCGGACGTGCTGGGCCATGAGGCCCTGGAGCCCGGTGGAGAAGTTTACCCCATGGTCGTGCAGGAATTCGGCGATGAGATTCTCACCGGCGACGGTCAAGTGGATCGCCGTCTGCTGGCCGCTCGCGTCTTTGGGTCGCCGGAAAAGCTGGCCCGTCTGAATGCCCTGGTACATCCCTACGTGATGCGGCGAGAGGATGAATTGACCGCCGAGTTCGCCGCCCGAGAGCCGCAGGGTATCGCCGTGGTGGAAGCCGCCATTCTGATTGAAACCGGCAGCTATCACCGGTTCGACCGCTTGATTCTGGTGACCTGCAGGGAAGAGCAGCAAGTGGAACGCGCCATGCGCCGGCCAGGTGCGGTGGAGGGCGACGTGCGCGCCCGGCTGAGCCGGCAGATGCCGGTGGCCGGGAAACTAAAATTCGCCGATTTCGTCATAGATACATCCGGCGAAAAGGAGGATACGCTACGGCAGACCCGGGCGGTTTACGAAGCGTTACGGAGAATCGAATCATGAAAGCGTTGCGACCATTTGTGTGGGCCGCCATTCTGGTAGGGGCGTTCGTATATATCACCAACGTGGGGCACTGGAATGTTTCCCGGTTTCTGCCGCCCACCGCCGCCAGCGGGCGTTATTGGGATTCGCCGGCATCGGCGGCCTCGGGCTTTTCGTCCGACGAGCAGAATAATATCGACGTTTACAAGGCGGCGCGCGAGGCCACGGTAAATATCACTTCGGTGGTTTACCACGAAAATTTCTTCATGCAGGTGTACCCGTCGGAAGGCACGGGCTCGGGCTTCATCCTGAATCCGGATGGCGAGATCCTGACCAACCATCACGTGGTCAAGGGCACTTCGCAGTTGACTGTCACGCTGGCGGACAAAAAAGTCTATAAGGCGAGAGTGCTGGGTACCGACCCGCGCGACGATCTGGCGCTGATCAAGATCGACACGGGCCGCAAACTACCCACCATGCGCCTGGGAGATTCCGACGCGCTGGTGGTGGGACAGAAAGTGCTGGCCATCGGCAACCCCTTCGGGTTCGAAGGCACGCTCACTACGGGAATTGTCAGTTCGCTGAATCGCACCATCCAGACCGAAGCGAACAGCAATGCGCTGGAGGGAATGATCCAGACCGATGCGGCCATCAATCCCGGAAACAGCGGCGGACCGCTGCTGGATTCGCACGGCAATGTAATTGGCATCAATACCGCGATCTATGGGCAGGGAAATATCGGAATCGGCTTCGCCATGCCCATCAATCGCGCCAAGAGCATGCTCGACGAGTTCCACAAAAGCGGCCACATTTCGCGCCCGGTCCTGGGGATCAAAGAGGTCTGGGTAACCGGCGATCTGGCGGAGATGCTCGACCTACCCGCCAAGGGTGGACTGCTGATTACCCAACTGGTTCGCGGGTCTCCCGCGGAAGAAGCTGGTTTGCGCGGGCCCAACGACGTCGTGATTGTGGGCGGCGCCTATCAGTTGGCGGTGGGCGGCGATCTGATTGTGGCCGTGGAAGGCCAACCGGTGACTACCCGCGACGCACTGCAAAAAGTTATGGATCGAAAGCGGGGAGGCGATATGCTGGTATTGACCATTTACCGCCGCGGCCGCACCATGGACATCAAAGTCAAATTGGGCGAAGCGCCATCGGTGTTGTAGGGCCGGCCGTTCTGCAACTTCGCACAAAAAAAGAAAACGGACCTGCTGGTAGGCGGGTCCGTCTAGTTTTGGACTTAGTTGCGAAGTTGACGTTCAGGCGACGGCGATGGTTTTAGCGGGGGCACCGGCCTGCACCTTGTTTTTGCTGCCCGGCGGCCGGCCCCGCCTCTTCGGTACATCCACTTCCGTCATCCAAGCTGGGGGTCTGCCGCGGCCGCGCGTGCGTCCGCGTGCAAGGCGTTCCAAACTAAGAATCGCTTCTTCGATCTGTTCCCGTTCGGATTTCAATTCGGCAAGAATCTTTGCGACATCCATGACTAAGGCCCTCCCGGCGTTCGGCGCTCAACTAATCGACGAACGAATTTGAGGAATCTCTTTTATGATTCCAGTATACACCTCGATTTTCAATCGGATGACAAAGAGTTTCAAGACAACGAAAGCAAATAACATGTGAAATTCGGGCTAAAAAGTACTTTCAGCCGGCTAGTACAAATACCCGAAACACTCACCGGCGCTGCCTTTTCCAATAAAAATAAAAGGGCAGACCCGCCAATATCAGACAGATTCCCATTCCCGATTCCCGCGGGCGTTCAATGGCGGTGGAAACAATTAAGATAACGGCCCCAATAATGAACAGTAATGGTACAAAGGGGTACCCCAACGTTCGATAAGGACGCGGCAGGGCGGGCTGCTTCCGGCGCAACACAATCACTGCCGCCGCCGTCATGCCGTACAGAATCCAACTGGCGAAGATCACCAGGTTGAACAGGTCGTCATAGCGCCCCGAGAGCACCAGGAGGCACGCCCATGCGGTCAAAGCGATAATGGAGACGCCCGGCGTGCGGTGTTTCGGGCTGACATTGCCGATGGCTTGAAAGAACAATCCCTGGCGTGCCGCTGCGTAGGGCACGCGGGCGCCGGAGAGGATGGAGCCGTTCAGCGCCGCAAAAATGCTGATCATGGCGGCGATGGAAACCGCGTTGGCCCCGAAGCCGTCCATTATTTTGCGCATCATATCGGCCGCCACGCGAGTGCCACCCGCCACTTCCGCCGGCGTCATTACGCGGAAATAGGCGATATTTGCCAGTAAATAGATGCCAATTACTACAAGAGTGCCTCCAATTAGCGCTAAAGGCAGATTGCGCTGAGGCTGGCGTATTTCCGACGAGACCATACTGACGTTATTCCATCCGTCATAAGCCCATAGGGCCGCCACCAAAGCGGCAACGAAGCCGCGAAAAGTCAGGGGCGCGACCGCCCCCAAGGTGATCGCATGAGGATGACCGAAGCCGATTCCCGCGATGATAACAAAGGCGATCAGTGTCACTTTCACGGCGGTCACCGCCACCTGTACGTTGCCGCCGAGCTTAACGCCGTAGTAATTCAGCCAGGCCAGAAGAAGAATCAGGACAATGGCGAATATCTGGCCGGAGCGGATGTCGAGCGGCCCCCCGTGAGGCCCGATGGGGAGTGGCACCGAATAGAAAACCGTATCCATCGAGGGGAAAAAGTTAGTTAGATAAAGGAAAAAGCCCGTACCAAGAGTAGCAATCGATCCGCTCTTTGCGACCCATAATTGCGTCCAGCTATAGAGGAAACCCCACATCGGCCCGTAGGCCTCCCGCAGGTAGGCATACTCGCCGCCGGCTTCGGGAATGGCGGCGGCCAGTTCGGCATAGCTGAGCGCGCCGGCCAGGGAAAGCAGTCCACCCACCACCCAGACCGCAAACACCGCCGGCACGCTGCCCACTTCCCGGATCATGGTGCGAGGCACCAGAAAAATCCCGCTGCCGATCACGGTACCGACCACGATCGAAATAGCGGGCCAGGTCCCCAAGTCGCGCTTTAGTTCCATGCTACGGGATTCGTTCAACTCCATGCGGTCAGTGCCTCGTCAAGGTGGATTCCGGGATGGCTGGCTCTCAGGGTAGCGGTTTCGGGTCCGGTCGCGCCGGCTCAAACAACGATGCGATCAGGGCCGTGCTGAAGGTGACGGTGGTGCCGATGAGCACATACCAGGTAAAAGCAATGGGCGTCCGGAAACAGACGTAAAGGATCGTGGCCAGCCCGCAGGCCACCCCCACCATCGCCGCGCCTTCGCGGGGCTTTTTGGTCAGAATGCCCAGCAAAAACACGCCCAACAGCATGCCCGAAGGAATCGAGGCGATTTTCAGACCGGCCTCCAGCACGGATTTCGACATCCCTCCGGCCACAATGGCGATGGACAGGAGCACGCCGCCCCACATCACCGTCCCGAGCTTGGCCAGTTGCATGGAACGCTGCTCGGTCATCTGCCGGGAGCGTGCGCGCAGAAAATCCACCACCGTGGTAGAGGAAAGGGAATTCAGCGCGGCGCTAAGGTTGGCCATCGCGGCGGCCAGAATGGCGGCGATCAGCAGTCCGGCAAGACCCGGCGGCAGATTATTCCAGATGAACTCCGGGTAGATCCGGTCGGTGCGGTCGGCGGCCGGGTGGGCCAGGTGCATATCGCCGTAGTAGACGAACAGCAGCACGCCGATCAGCAGGAACAGGGTGAACTGAATCAGGATCACCACCCAACTGGCCATGAGGGCTTTGCGGCTCTCGGCTTCGTCGCGGGCGCTCAACAGGCGCTGCACCATGAGCTGGTCGGTGCCGTGGCTGCTGGTGGTGAGGAAGCAGCCGCCGGCCACGCCGGCCCAGAAAGTGTACGTTTGCGAGAAAAAAGCCATATTCGGCGCAAAGTGAAAATTGAAGATGGTGAACTTGTGGGCGGCGCCCGCCACCAGGACGACGTGCTCCCAGCCGCCCGGTATCTTCCCAAGGATGACGACGAAACTGAGCACTGCTCCCAGAACGTAGAGGCTCATCTGTACGACGTCGGTCCAGATCACCGCTGTCATGCCGCCTTCAAAGGTGTAGAAGAGAGTCAGCACGACGATGAGGATGATGGACTGGAGTTCGCCGGTCCCCAACACGATGGAAATGACCAGAGAGATGGCGAAGACCCGTACCCCTTCGGCCAAGGCGCGCGTCACTAGGAATATAGAGGCGGTGAGCTTGCGGATTCTTTCGCCAAAACGCCGGCGCATCAGTTCGTAGGCGGTAAACATCTCACCGCGGAAGTAATGCGGCAGGAACAAAACCGAAATTACGATACGCGCCAACAGGTATCCCACCACAATCTGCAGAAAGCCCAGGTTTCCGTTGAAGGCCAGCGCGGGTGTTCCCACGATGGTCAGAGTGCTGGTTTCGGCCGATACAATGGACAGGCTGATAGCCCACCAAGGGGCGGATCTTCCGCCGAGGAAATAATCGCGGAGGCTCTTTTGGCCCGTCCGGAAGCGAGCGCCAAACCAGGTAATGCCCGCCAGGTATACGAGAATGACCGCCAGATCGAGATAGTGCATCGCTGGAGCGACTTCTAGCATACCGTTGATCTGCTATGATTTGTGATTCGGAACCAAGCGGACGAAAACGGAGTCGAATCTGTTGCTCGCCATGTGGCGAAGGAGTCCTGTTGGGTTTTACTATCTATTCAGAGGAACGAACTGGCAGGAGGCGCACGTGCATAAATATCCAATCAGCTTGAGCAAAATCCTGACGCCCGGATTGCTGGGCGTCCTGATGGTAGCGGGAACGGCCCTTCCCGCGTGGTGCCAGACACCTGCGGCTGCGGCAACCGCGCCCGCGCCGAAGGAAAAGAAGGTGAAAGATGTCGCGGAGTACGACATTTTCAATAGCGTCCTGAAGGATCAGAACAGCAACAATCCGCAGAAGGCGCTTCAGGATCTGGACACGTGGACCCAGAAGTACCCGGATTCGGACTGGAAGGATCAGCGGCTCTACATGTACATGCAGGAGTACGCCAAGCTGAATCCTCCCAATGCCCAGAAAGTGATGGAGTACGGCGCGCAGGTGATGAACAAGGGACTCAAGAATGTTTTCGACGATCCCAAAGAAGCCCCGCGGCAGATTCTGAACTGTCTGTTTCTGATCACTGTCAACGCGGCTGCGCTCACAGATCCCACCCCCGAACAGATGGACCTGGGCAAGAAGCCGGCACAGCAGTTGAAGGACGAATCCAAGGCATTCTTTGTGCCCGCGAACAAGCCGGCAGGCACGGCGGATGCGGCGTGGCAGCAGGCGCGGACGCAACTGGACAGCGCGGCCGATCACACCCTGCTTTACCTGGCAGTGCTACCGGCCAACCAGGCAAAGGCCAAGGGCGATTGCGCCGCCGCGGAACCGATGTACGTCAAAGCGCTGCAGGACCGGCCGGACAGCGCGTACATTGCATATCAGCTTGCCAACAACATGATCTGCCTGCAGAAGACACAGCCGGAGATGGCATCTGCGGCGATCTATGAATTCCAGCGGGCGGCGGCCATCGATCCGACCTTAGGAGATCCGAAGGTGGATCCCAAACAACTGCAAACCTACGCTGACAATCTGTACACCCGCATTCACGGCAGCGACGAAGGTCTGGCCGAACTGAAGCAGATGGCCAAGAACAATCCTCTGCCGCCGGCCGATTTCAAGATTAAGACCAAGGATGAACTGCAGGCGGAGAAAGACGCGGAATTCGCCAAGAACAATCCCAAGCTGGCGCTGTGGATGCAAATCAAAGGCGCCCTGACGGCGGCGGACGGCGACCAGTACTTCACCAACACACTGAAAGACTCGGCAGTACCGCAGCTTCGCGGAGTGGTGGTAGAGGGCAAGCCGGAATGCCGCTCGAAGGAGCTTCTGGTGGCTGTGCCGGGACCCGGGCAGACGGCGCCCACTACGGCCGAAATCGCGCTCAAGCTGGATACCGCTCTAAGCGGCAAACCTGAAGTGGGCAGCGAGGTGTTGTTTGAAGGAGTTCCGACCGCCTTCACCAAGGATCCCTTCCTGCTCACCATGGATGCGGAAAAAGCCAAGGTGGAAGTGAAGACGACGCCCTGTGCGGCGGCTCCTCCGCGCACAAAAAAGAAGTAGAAATGAGACGCTGGGTAGGCTGGCGGTTGCAAGGGAAAAGTGGTTCCGGTATATTACCGAAGTGTCCCACCATTCAAAAAGTCGAGACAGGCAGGAGAAGCGCGTGTACAAATTTCTAAGATTCATGAGCGGGACGGCGGCTATCGCCGTAATGAGCGCGGTCATACTGACCGGGACGGTGCAGTCCGCCCGCGCCCAGGGTGCAGCCGCAAAGAAGTGGAAGGACACAGCCGAGTACGATCTTTACATGAGCGCGAGCAAAGCGGTGGCCGCGAACAACGGCACGCAGGCGCTGACCGACCTGGATTCGTGGAAGTCGAAGTATCCCACTACCGATTACAGTGATGATCGCGCGGTTCTCTACATTCGGGCATACACAGCCGCCAAGCAGCCTGCCAAGGCGGTAGATGCGGCGGCCGATATCATTAACCGGGGCGTCGATACGGTTTTTGCCGATCCGAAGACCGGCCCGCCCAGCGCCATTCAGGCGCTCTTCGCCACAGTGGTCGCGATTACGCAGGTGACCGACCCCACTCCGGACCAGATGGCCATCGGCGACAAAGCCGCGCACGCCTTGCTGGACTATAACCGCAAACCGGATGGCGTTGCCGACGACAAATGGAACGAAGCCCGTACCACCCAGCTACAGCCCACCGCTAAGGCGGCTTTGATGTACATCGCCATGCTGCCCGGCAACCAGGCATTCGCCAAGAAAGACTGGGCCGGATGCGAGGCAGCCTATGCCAAGGCACTGGCCGCTTATCCGCAGAATGCGGCTATCTCTTACCAGCTCGGGCTGTGCATGCGCAGCCAGGCTGCCGAGAAGCCCGAAAAGCGCAGTCAGGCCGCCTACGAATTTCAGCGCGCGGTGGCTCTGGACGCGACGCTGGGCGGCAGCGCCAACGCTGACACCATCAAGAAGTATGCCGATAACTACTACACCACTATGCACGGCAGCGATGAGGGCCTGGCGGCGCTGAAAGATGCCGTTAAGGCCAGCCCCCTGCCTCCGGACGGTTTCAAGATCAAGACGGCTACCGAAATCTCCGAAGAGAAGCAGGCCGAGTTCGAAAAGAGCAACCCGCAGCTTGCCCTCTGGATGAAGATTAAGGGTGCCCTGGCCGATACCAATGGCGAGCAGTATTTCGACGGGCAGTTAAAGGATTCCCAGGTGCCGCAACTCAGCGGCACGCTTGTGGATGCCAAGCCGGCGTGCCGTCCCAAAGAGCTGATTGTGGCGGTTCCCCTGCCCGGTAATACTCCGACGCCGGAGATCACCCTGAAGCTGGAAACCGCCCTCACCGGTAAGCCGGAACTGAACCAGGAGTTCCATTGGGAAGGCGTTCCCACGGCGTTCACCAAGGATCCGTTCATGTTGACCATGGATACGCCCAAGGACAAGCTGGAGGGTCTGAAGACCACGCCCTGCACTCCTCCCGTCACCCGGAGACCGGTCCCTAAGAAGAAGTAAAGACGCGAATCGCCATACCGGGCAAACTGAAGCGAATGCGGCAGTTTGCCCTTTCCTCATCTCGCACTCTCCCGCACTCTCCTCACCCTAACGCCATCCGCCAAAGTCAGTTACAATGGGAACAGTGTCTGGGTATTTCAACGGATATGCCACTTTACGATTACAAGTGTCACCGGTGTGGTAAGACTTTCGAAGTTCGCCAGCGGTTTGCCGACGAAACGCTGAAGGTGCATGACGAGTGCGGTGGTGAGCTGGAACGATTGATTTCGGTGCCGGCGCTGCAGTTCAAAGGTACCGGCTGGTACGTGACCGACTACGGCAAGGGCGGGAACTCGGCCCCGAAGACCGGATCCAACGGAAAATCGGACTCGAAGTCCGAATCCAAGGGTGAAACCAAGTCCGAGTCGAAGGCCGAGAGTAAGCCTGCGCCGGCAGCGCCGGCCGCAGACAAGTAAGCCGTCCGCCGCGTCTGTTTACACGGCGACTTCCCGGGCTTTCAGGACCTCTCTCCGATAGCCGTCGGCCCAGCGTTGCAGCATGGAATCCGTGCGCACCGGCACGGCTGCCTGAAAAACTCTCGCCTGGGTTCGAAACTCGTATTTGTCGACGGTGCAGACTGTCTTCGGGAAGTCGGAGCGGAGCACTCTGCCGAAAACGATCATGCGCATCGGGCAGCTCTCATCCAGCAGAACCGGCCAACTGATAGAGAGCTCGATGAACGCGCCGGGCTTCACGGTCTGATCGATGTCAAATGCCAGGCCGGAACTGCTGATGTCGACGGTCCGGCCTATGCCGGCCGCAATAATCGCATTGTCTTCCAGAACCTTGTACCGCAATTCGCGATGGATGGGGAATCGTGCCTTCGCTCTTCGTTCGACTTTTTCGTTGGGCCGTACCATTTTGCCAGATCCTCCCAAAGATCTCGCGGACCTTAGAGCATCCCGAGCGCCATCCTATAGATCCAACGTTTTCTGTGACTTGCTGGAAATTTTGGGTTTACGTGTCCACTTTGTGGACACTTGACCTCGCCAGCTGCTGTACAGCACGTTGACATCCCGCCACAAACTGTACGACATAGCCTGGCGTGATAGGCTGAAGACATACCCCGATGAAACGATTCGTGTTGTGTGTTCTGGCTGCGGCCACGATTCTGGCTGCGGCCCCTAAAAGGCCCAAACTCATTGTGGCGGTGGTGTTCGACCAGTTTCGTTACGACTACCTGGAGCGCTTCCGCAGCGATTATCACGGCGGCTTTGACCGCCTGCTGACGCAAGGCGCGGTGTTCACCAGCGCCCATTACCAACACTTTCCCACCGTAACCGCGATCGGCCACAGCACTATTCTGTCCGGCGCCCTTCCTTCTGTGAGCGGCATTATCGGCAACGAGTGGTATGACCGGGCGGATGCCAGGCTGGTCACCAGCGTTACCGATGCCAGCACGAAACTGCTGGGCGGTCCGGCGGGGGCGGGCTCTTCACCGCGGCGGTTTCTGGCAGACACGGTCGGCGACGAGCTGAAAATGTCCGACGGCGGCAAGTCCCGGGTGGTCGGAATTTCGCTAAAAGACCGGGCGGCGATACTACCGGCGGGCCACATGGCCAACGGCGCCTTCTGGCTGGACAACTCCACGGGCCGCTTCGTCAGCAGCACCTACTACTTCGCAGACGTCCCCGGGTGGGTGAAGAACTTCAATGACGGTCACCCCGCCGACAGTTACGCCAGAGCGAAGTGGCTGGATCACACCATGCCCGCGGACCTGGCGAAGTTGTACCCTGCGCTAGCCGCCAGTCCCTTCGGCAATGAAATGGTCGAGAGCTTCGCGGAGCGGGCACTGGAAAGCGAACAGTTGGGGATGCACGACGAGACCGATATCCTGACGGTCAGTTTCTCTTCCAACGATTACATCGGACACGCCTACGGGCCCGACTCCCCGGAGGTGCGGGAGATATCTATTCGTTCCGACGCTCTGTTGGGGAAACTGTTGCAAGCCGTGGACCGCCAGGTGGGACTCGACCGGGTGCTGGTAGTGATGACGGCGGATCACGGCGTGGCGCCGGTTCCGGAAGTGAATGCGGCGCGCCACATGCCGGGGGGCCGGATGTCCCAGCGGGCCGTGACCGACACCGTGCAGAAGGCGCTGCGGGCCAAATACGGCGATTTCGACTGGATCACCAATACGGAGGACCATTCGGTATATCTGAACTGGGAACTGATTGCCGCGAAGAAGCTCGATTTGGCGGAGGTCACGCGGACAGCGGCGCAGGCGGTGGCCGGGATTCCGCACATGGCCCGCGTGTTTACCCGGGATCAGTTGATCAGCGGTGCGGTATTGCCGGACCCTTCCGGACGCGACGTGCTGAACGGTTATTACGCACCGCGCGGGGCAGACATCGAATTCCTGCTGGAACCGTATTGGATCGTCGGAACTTCCAAAGCGGTTCACAGCAGCACGTACGATTACGATACGCATGTTCCGGTGGTGTTCCTGGGCGCGGGAATCCGCGCGGGGCGCTACAACGAATCGATCGTGGTCAACGATATCGCGCCCACGCTGGCCAATATTCTGCATGTGGAGACGCCCAGCGGGTCGGTGGGCCGGGTGCTCTCGGAGATGTTCCAATAACAAGCACGTAACAGGCATGCTAGGCTGGTGAGCGGATGTCTTCGGTTGCCGCGCATGAGGAGCGCGAGAAACAGTCCGCCGCGCTGACCTCGCTCCTCGCCGCCGTCGGGCTCACGTCGTTCAAAATTGTCGTCGGAATTGCTACCGGCAGCCTGGGAATTCTGGCCGAGGCAGCCCACTCGGGATTGGACCTGGTGGCTGCCGGCATGACCCTGGTGGCGGTGCGCATCTCCGGGCGGCCGGCTGACAGCACCCACCTTTACGGCCACGGTAAGATCGAAAATCTGTCGGCGCTGGGCGAGACGCTGCTGTTGCTGCTCACTTGCGGCTGGATCGTGTGGGAAGCGTTGCACCGCCTGCTGCTGCGTCCCGTGGAAATTAAGGTGACAGTCTGGTCGTTTGTCGTGATGCTGACATCCATCGTGATCGATGTGTCACGATCGCAGGTGCTCGCGCGGGCGGCGCGAAAATACCGAAGCCAGGCACTCGAGGCCGATGCCCTGCACTTCCAGACGGACGTGTGGAGTTCCGCTGTGGTGGTGCTGGGGCTTATTGCGGTGAAGACCGGCGAATGGTATCCCCGGCTCGCCTTCCTTAGCGGCGCCGACGCGGTGGCCGCTCTGGGTGTGTCGATTCTGGTGGTGTGGGTGAGCGCGCAGTTGGGCCGCCGCACCGTCGATGCCCTGATGGATCGCGCTCCGGAGGGTATGGGGGAGCGCATCCTCGCCGCCGTGGAGGCCGTGCCGGGAGTCCGCAACTGCCACAACCTGAGAATGCGCTACTCCGGCCCGGTGCTATTCATCGATCTGCACGTCCTGGTGGACGGCGCGCAATCGCTGACTGAGGCGCACCAGTTGACCGAGACCGTCGAACAGGCGATTCAGCAA
>VFSW01006956.1_pt1 | contig 16537 bp, 13 predicted proteins | sample 5358111 | NCBI WGS metagenome assembly VFSW01 (sample SAMN11554181, study PRJNA540505) | mine drainage metagenome | isolation source: sediment from site ElyBrook_90M | place: USA: Ely Copper Mine, Vershire, VT | collected 2017 | reverse complement strand
GCATGATCACCAATCGTTGATGGGTGGGTAAAATGCCATGATTTCTAAGAGAATTTATGGCTTCAGTTCGATTAAGAATAGTGTTCATCACGGTTAAAAATAATTAAAGAGTTACAAATAGCTTATAAAAACCATTTTATAATAGTGCTTTTGGTAAGGGAAAAACGATTGTTTCTGGCGTTCCTTCTAATTCCCTGACTGATCCTTTAACCAAATGTTTCAAATAGTCAATAACTTCAGTGACTAATATCTCAGGAGCAGAAGCACCTGCTGTAACGCCAATGGATTTTTTTTGTGCTAACCAATGTGGTTGAATGTCTGAAGCTCGATCAACCATATAAGCCTCAATTCCCCTGTTGGTGGCGACTTCACATAAGCGGTTCGAATTAGAACTCGAAGGGGAACCAACAACGATAATTAAATCAGAAACTTGAGTTAAAGCCTTGACGGCATCTTGACGATTTTGTGTGGCATAACAGATATCATCTAGTTTTGGCCCTTGAATCAGTGGGTATTTAAGCCGAAGGCTACTAATGACTCTATTCGCATCATCCACCGAAAGTGTTGTTTGAGTGACAAAAGCCAATTTATCGGGGTTACGCACTTGAAGGGAATCAAGGTCTTCAGCCGTCTCAATGAGATAAATACCATTCGGGGCCTGGCCTAAAGTACCTTCGACTTCCGGGTGTCCTTTGTGGCCAATCATGATGATTTCAAAACCACTGGCATGGAGACGGGCGACCTCCGTATGAACTTTAGTGACCAGAGGACAGGTAGCATCGAAAAGTTGGAAACCACGTGCCTGCGCTTCAGCACGAACCGCTAATGATACGCCGTGGGCACTGAAGATTAGGGTGCCTCCTGAGGGGACATCATCCAGAGATTCGATAAATACGGCTCCTTTTTGCTTGAGGTTATCTACGACAAATCGGTTGTGAACCACTTCGTGTCGAACATAAATCGGAGCGCCAAAACGTTCTAAGGCTTTTTCTACTATATCGATAGCCCGATCGACACCAGCACAAAATCCCCTTGGGTTGGCTAGGTTAATAGGAATGAGATGGCCATCAGGTTGAGAAAGTGTTTTCATATTAAAAACATTATAAAGCATCTGCCCAGAGGGAATGCGATCTGATAATGCAGTTTATTATGGGTTTTTTGTTTAGGGCTATTTTTTTTGTTGTTGGGTTAATACCAGGAAAAACAAGACAGATCCTAAGGTGATACAAGAATCGGCGACATTGAATGCGGGAAAGTAATGATTCTGCCAATGTAACGCAATAAAATCAGTGACAGACCCTAAGCGTACGCGATCGACTAAATTTCCCATCGCACCAGCCATGATTAAGGTTACGCAAAAACTATAAAGTATTCGGGTCTGGTTCTTGAGAATTTCCATGGCGCAAATACCAATTGCTCCAAGGGCGATAAGACTAAAAAAAATTCGAGTAAATAGCCCCCCTTGAGCCATAAAACTAAAGGCAACCCCTGGATTATGAGCTTGAACCAGAGTGAACCATGAAAAAATCACTTTAGGCTGCGCTAACTGCTCAATCACTAAAAATTTGGTGAATTGATCACAGAACACTAAGATTAGAGCCAAAATAAACCAATTATGCGCTTTAAGCGATGACACGAAACTCTCCTGCACCAATTAAATTAATGAGGCATCGTTCACAAAGAGTAGGGTGGTCGGGGTGGTTTCCAACGGAAGAGTCGTAATGCCAGCATCGCGCACACTTGGGGTGAGTACTGGGCATGGCTCTTAATGAAAAAATCAGCGGTTTGTTCGTGTGTGGTATTTCCACTTCACAGGAAATAGCGTGAACGGGCGGAGTATGTGCGGAAATCGAGAGAACTGTCGCTTTAGAAGTATTGAAAAGATGATGTAGCTCATGCCCCCATTGTTGTAACCAATTAAGCGTGTCGTCGCGAGCGTAAAAGGTTAGTTCGGCTCCTAGTGCTGATCCGATGAGGTTGTTGATCCGCAGGTTTTCCAACTGCTTTAAGACGGAACTTCGTAACACTTTGGCCTGTTGCCAAGCTTGTAGAATAGAGGATTGATGGGGTAAGTCAGGGAGGTTAATCCAGGTGGTCGTAAAGATTGAATCGGTACTGTCTGCTGAATATTGATGCAAACAGGACCAAGCTTCTTCGGCGGTAAACGTTAATACTGGCGCTAAAAATTGTATCAGTGATTGTGAGATCCACCATAAAGTGGATTGAGCGGCTAGGCGGGAATGGGAATTTGCTTTGGTGGTGTAAAGGCGATCCTTGAGGATATCGAGATAGAATGCTCCTAAGTCTTCCGAGCAATATATTTGGAGTTCTTTCGTCAGCATATGAAAATCATAATTTTGATAGTGAGTAAGCGCTTGCTTATTGAGATGATGCAATTGAGCAAGGGCATATCGATCTAATTCCAGCCACTCTGAGGGAGGCAATAACAACTTAGGATCGAAATCACTTAAGTTTGCCAATAAGAATCGTAAGGTATTGCGAATGCGACGATAGCCATCCACGACTCGTTTGAGAATTTCATCAGATAAATTAAGTTCACCACTGTAGTCAGTGCTAGCCACCCAAAACCTTAAAATATCTGCTCCCAAGGTGTCCATGACTTTTTGTGGATACACCACATTCCCTAGCGATTTACTCATCTTATGACCATTGGCATCAACGACAAAGCCGTGCGTGAGCAGTGCTTTATAGGGTGCTTTATCATTTAGAGCACAACTGGTCAAGAGCGAGGATTGGAACCAACCTCGATGTTGATCGGAACCCTCTAAATACAGGTCTGCTGGGTAAGTTAATTCAGTACGTTGACACAGAACGGAAGCATGGGTTGTCCCAGAATCAAACCACACATCTAGGGTGTCTCGCAAAGGACGGTAGTGCAGCGCATCTGATCCTAACCAATGATCGGTATCCAGAGAAAACCACCCTTCCAAACCCTTTTGCTCTATTATTTCGGTTAGCTTTGGGATCCATTCTTCAGTTTTGGGATGCAAGGATCCGGTCTCTTTATGAACAAAAAAGGGCATAGGGACTCCCCACTTTCTTTGGCGAGAAACGCACCAATCAGGGCGATTTTCGATCATGCTGGTGAGTCTGGATTGTCCCCACTGAGGATAAAAGGTGGTTGTCTGGATCGCTTGTAAAGCGATTTGACGAAGAGATTTTTGGGTGTCGAGGGGAATAAACCATTGAGCAGTGGCTCGAAAAATAAGCGGTGTTTTGTGGCGCCAGCAGTGTGGAAAGCTGTGTATGACTTTGCTGGATTGGAGTAATCGAGAACGTTCTTTGAGCGTTTCAAGAATGAGTGCTTGACCTTGATCAAGGGTTAGACCCGCTACTAGTGGAACCGAAGGTAAAAAACGGCCGGTTCCATCAACGGGATTGTTACTGGGTAAATGGTTGGCTTGGCCTACGATAAAGTCGTCTAATCCATGGGCTGGGGCTGTGTGTACGATACCAGTACCGGTATCGTCAGTGACATGGTTTCCGGCAATGATGGGGACAGTTTTTTCATAAAAGGGATGATGAACGGCATATCCCACTAGTTCTTGTCCACGCACTTGGCCCAAGATGGTGAGAGTATCAGTTAGTGTGGCTTTTAGTTGTGAGAGCGCCTGTTTTAATACCACATAAACGCGGTTATTATGTTGGGCGAAAATATACTGGAAATCAGGGTTGACGCAGAGCGCTTCATTGGCCGGAAGAGTCCATGGGGTTGTGGTCCAAATGACCGCTTAAATAGCAGTGTCTGCAGTGAGGTGGCTTAGAAAGGCCAGCGGTGGTGGGCTGACAAAAGAGAATAGAACCTCAATAGCAGTGGATTGTTTGTCTATATAGTCAACTTCTGCTTCAGCTAATGCGGATTGGCAGTCCAAACACCAGTGGACAGGTTTTTCTCCTTGAACGAGAAAACCTTTTTTCCAGAGGTCAAAAAGGACTCGCACAATGGCCGCTTCAGTGCTGGGGTTCATGGTGAGATAGGGGTTTTCCCAATCACCCATAATGCCCATCCGAATGAAATCGGCGCGTTGTTTTATGACCTGTTCTTGTGCATAGGTTCGGCAGAGTTCTCGGAAACGTTCTGCAGGAATATTCTTGCCATGGGTTTTTTCTATTTGATGCTCGATAGGCAAGCCATGGCAATCCCAGCCGGGAACATAGGGGGCATCAAAGCCACTCAACGTTTTGCTTTTAATGATAATGTCTTTGAGGATTTTATTGACGGCATGACCAATATGTAAATCTCCATTGGCATAAGGAGGGCCATCGTGCAAAATAAACTTTGGTCGCCCAAAGCAAGCTTGCCGCAAACGAGCATAGCGTTTTTGTTGTTGCCATAGCTGGAGCCATTGTGGCTCTCTTTTGGCTAAATCGGCCCGCATGGGGAAGGGCGTGTCAGGTAGATTTAAAGTGTTTTTGTAATCCATGGATAGTAAGGGTCACGCTAATAATTGTTTAAAGTAAGTGCGCGTTATTTGGACATCCTGATGTATTTCTTGGATTAATTCACCAAGGGTCGCAAAACGCTGCTCATCCCGTATTTTATGGTGAAAGTGTACCTCAATTCGTTGACCATAGAGAGAATCGTTAAAATCTAGAACATGAACTTCAAGCCAGGGAATGCTGTCCTGACTAACGGTGGGGCGATATCCCAGGCTGGCAACGGCAGGCAGGGGTTTTCCACGAGGACCATGAACCGTTACGATGAATATTCCTGAAAGAGCCAAGGGTTGATGCATGACGCGAATATTTGCAGTGGGGTAACCTAAGGTGTGACCGAGATTTTGACCACGCACGACACGCCCGCTAAGCGAGAAGGGACGCCCCAACATTTGTTGAGCCTGTATGAGATCTCCTCTTTGAAGGGCTTGTCGAATGGCGGTGCTGGAGATGCGTAGGCCAGCATGAGTTGCCTCCGGGAAGGTGATGGTTTCAAATGACCACTGCGCACCTAGCCTTTTCAAAGTGGATAGGGTTCCTTGGCGGTGATGGCCAAATTGAAAATCAGCCCCGACAAGAATTAACTGAGGTTGCACTTCAGGAATCAGGCGTTGTTCGACAAAATCAGCGGGAGATAATTCAGATAAAGACCGGTTGAAGCGCATGACGATCAAATGATCCACCCCTAACTTCTGAAAGAGTTCTATTTTAGAGCGCAGAGTGGTTAGACGGGCTGGGGCGGTTTCTGGTTTGAACCACTCTTGGGGTTGCGGTTCAAAGATTATTATGGCTGTGCTGATTTTGAGTTTGAGGGCTTCTCGTTGCAGGTGTTGAATCAATGCTTGATGGCCCAAATGAAGGCCATCAAAGTTGCCTATAGACAAGGCCGTTGGGCCAAAAGAAGATTGAGGACGTCCCCAGTGTAGTCGCATGTTAAAAAAGATCTCCTAACTACAGATATAAGATGGATGTTGTCGGGGTTTGGGCCAGTTTTGACGACTTGAGAACAAGGGATCGGCCAAAAAAAAGGTTGGCGAGAAGCCATGATGGCATTATGAGTCGAAGCATGTCATGAGTTGGACAATTTACTGTTAACAAAGTCCGCTTTTGGATGGGATAGGGATGATTTTTCTTGATTTTCATGAGCCATATGTTAACACAATTCCCCCTGATTAGGAATAAAAACAATAGCGAATAGAGTGCCTTGTCTTACTAACATTAGGATATAATTAATTTAATTAATTGTCTGGTAAAGGCTTATCGTTTAGACGGTGATCGGCAGGTGTCCTCGTTGGTGTTTTTAAATGGGTTTTTACCGTGTGTTTGCATTGAATCACTTAGGTCATTATACTAAGCTCAATGGACATTATAAAACGGGTAGACGCATTCTTGGCCAATATCGGATCGGCTGGTGGAGAATATCGTTTGCATTGTCCATTCTTTAGCGGGCTAAATAGCGTTAGTTATCACAGGGTATGTGGTGAATGTTCCACGCAGGTAGTCAACAACAATCAAGTGCTTACCGTTTATATCCCAGCTAAGGCTCAAGGGAATTCAGGGTGGTATTATTAAAAATGGAAATCAAAAGATTAACAGACATGAGTCAACCTATAAACTTCTCTGCAGCACACTTTGTTCGCTCTAATGAATTGACATTCGAACAATTATTGTTAAATCATATTTTGTATATTGAAGGAAAACTTCCGAAGAACGCGTTGGGGCGGGATTGGTATCATGCTTCAGCTCATGCAGTGCGTGATTTTTTAGTTGAGAAAATGTCGCTTACTACGGATCAAAATGACGAAGGTGATCAAAAAAGAGTTTGTTACCTATCGTTAGAGTTTTTAATTGGCCGGTCTCTTGCTAATGCGGCACTTAATCTAGAAGTTCAAACTCCTTTGCGGGAAGGTTTGAAAGCATTAGGTCAGGACATGGAGAACCTAGAGGTTTTTGAATCTGACGCTGCCTTGGGTAACGGCGGTTTGGGTCGTTTGGCCGCTTGTTTTCTGGATTCTATGGCTACGTTGAATATGTCCGGTATTGGTTATGGTATTCGTTATGAGTATGGCATGTTTCGGCAAAACATTGAACATGGCCAACAGCGGGAACACCCGGATAATTGGTTGCGTTATGGAAATCCGTGGGAGTTTCAACGCCCAGAATTGGTTTACGGAGTTAAGTTCAAAGGCCAGGTGGTGGATGTTTCTCTAGGTCATGGTCATATAGGGCATCACTGGGTGGATGGCGAAACGGTGATGGCGATGGCCTACGATGTTCCTATTCCAGGCTATGCTACCGATACCGTCAATACGCTTCGCCTTTGGGGGGCTAAAGCCCCACGTGAATTTGATTTGGACTCCTTTAATGAGGGGACTATATTGGGGCGGTGCATGAAAAAGAAATTTTAGAGAGCTTATCTAAGATTCTTTATCCTAATGACAGCTCTACAGTGGGGAGAGAGTTAAGGCTCAAACAGGAATATTTTTTTGTGTCTGCTTCTCTGCAGGATATATTGCAGGGCTTTGTTGCTCGTCATAAAGATTTATCGCTGTTGCCTGAAAAGGTAGCCATACAGCTTAATGATACTCATCCTGCGATAGCTGTTGCGGAGATGATGTACCAATTGGTTGATAGACATCATCTCAGGTGGGACAAGGCCTGGCAGCTGGTGAACAAGATATTCTCATACACAAATCATACTTTAATGCCAGAAGCATTAGAGACTTGGCCCGTAGATATGTTTGAATATTTACTGCCCCGTCATTTACAAATTATTTATCGAATTAATCAGGAATTTCTGGAGCAGGTTAACCATCAATTTCCAGGAGACCCTGATCTTCTAAGGCGCGTTTCCATTATTGATGAGAGTAATGGTCGACGAGTGCGTATGGCGTATTTGGCCATTATTGGGAGTCATGCGGTCAATGGAGTGGCGGCCCTTCATAGTGAATTATTAAAAACAACTTTATTTGCCGATTTTCATCGGATTTATCCCAATAAAATTTTTAATGTGACCAATGGGATTACCCCGCGCCGTTGGTTGAACCTAGCCAACCCGAAGCTAGCTGAGCTAATTTCCTCTCGGATTGGCGACGACTTTATGCGCGACTTATCGCAGCTTCGTAAATTGGAGCCCTTTAGCGAAGATGCTGAATTTCGTCAGCAATTTCGTGCTGTAAAACAGGCTAATAAAGTTCGTTTGGCTGAAATTATTCATCAACATCTTAACATTACAGTTGATCCCAATTCAATGTTTGATGTTCAGATCAAACGTATCCATGAATACAAGCGGCAACTGCTTAATGTTCTCCATGTGATTACTTTATATAACCGCATCCGTACCGGACAAATTGAGAGTTTTGTTCCGCGAACGGTAATTTTTGCTGGCAAAGCCGCTCCGGGATATAAAACGGCGAAGCTGATTATTCGCTTGATTAATGATGTGGCCCACATTGTCAATGGTGATCCCAAGGTGGGTACGTTACTGAAGGTCGTGTTTTACCCTAATTATGATGTATCGGCTGCTGAGATAATTGTTCCTGCCTGTGACCTTTCTGAACAAATATCCACAGCGGGAACCGAAGCTTCAGGCACAGGGAATATGAAAATGGCCCTTAATGGTGCGCTTACTATTGGAACATTGGATGGGGCTAATGTGGAAATTGGTGAAGAAGTGGGTGCCGAAAATATATTCATTTTTGGTTTAACGACACCTCAGGTCACTGATTTACGCGCTCAGGGTTATAACCCAAAAGTGCCTTATGATAATAATGCTGAATTGCGAGAAGTCATTGGAATGATTAGACAGGGTTTTTTCTCAGTAACGGAACATGATCGTTACCATGGGTTGTGTGATAGCTTGACGGAGTATGGTGATCATTATATGGTACTGGCGGATTATGCCAGTTTTTGTGCGAGGCAGGAGCAGGTGAGCGCATTGTATCGCGATCAAGAGGAGTGGACTCGTCGGGCCATCTTAAATGTGGCCCGCATGGGCAAGTTTTCTAGTGACCGAACCATTCGAGAATATGCGGATATGGTTTGGAAGGTTAAACATTCTGAAGGGAAATTGAATGAGTCAAATTCTGTCGGGTGACATTGGTGGTACTAAGACCAGAATTGCCCTGACCGAGGTGACAGGCACTCGTGTTAACATTGTTCGCGAAGTGACTTACCAGAGTCGTCACTACCCCTTGTTTGAAACCTTGATTGCAGACTTTTTGTCCGATGCCACCATGCCCATTCATGCCGCATTTGGCGTTGCAGGGCCCGTACAGGGTAAGTTAGTACAGACTACCAATCTTCCTTGGCATTTAGATGCCGATAAATTACAACAGCGTCATGGTTTTTTATCCTGTACCTTACTCAATGATCTTGAGGCGACTGCTTATGGTTTGCCGGCATTAGAAGAGTCTGATCTCTTGACGTTACAAATAGGGATACCAACAATTTTTGGCAATTCTGCTGTGATAGCAGCCGGTACGGGTTTGGGCGAAGCCGGGTTGTATTGGGACGGGACCCATCATCACCCTTTTGCTTCCGAAGGGGGGCACAGCAGCTTTAGTCCTAGCAATGAACTCGAATTGGCTCTTTTACACTATCTCTGGTTACAGTTTTCGCATGTTAGCTGGGAGCGTGTTTTGTCGGGAGTGGGTCTGGTGAATTTGCATAAATTTTTGTGTCATTATCGTAAAACACCTGTGCCCAATGACCTGGCTGATGCAATGCGCCAAGGAGATGCGGCCGCTTTGATTGCTCAAGCAGCCCTTACTCAAAGTGATGCTATTTGTGTAGAAACGTTGCAGTGTTTTGTTCGATTTTATGGGGCAGAAGCCGGAAATTTAGCCCTTAAGGTGATGAGTCGGGATGGGATTTATTTGGGTGGAGGTATTGCACCAAAGATATTGCCATTATTACAAAATGGTGACTTTATGGCCGCTTTTTTGAATAAAGGTCGCATGCGTCCCTTATTAGAATCCATGCCCGTCAAGGTGATATTAAATGATCGGGCAGCATTGTTCGGACCTGCTCTTTGCGCAGCCCGTCTGCTGTAGTTGGGGTGTATTCGACGATTTTCTTTCTTAATTTTACAACGAGGTCATTATAATGGCTAAGATAAAAGTTTTGTTTGTGACGGCTGAAGTGACTCCTTTAATTAAAACAGGAGGGTTGGCGGACGTCAGTGCGTCCTTACCCGTTGCTCTGCGTGGTCTTGGAGTAGATGTTCGGTTGTTGCTTCCAGGCTATAAAACAGTAATGGATCAGTGCAGTAGCTTTAAGAACGTGACTAAATTTTCTTCACCACCGGGTTTCCCGTCAGCCCGCTTGTTGTCTGGCCGGTTGAATAATGGGACGCCATTGTATTTGTTGGATTGCCCTGAATTGTATCAACGCGAAGGGACTCCCTATCAGGATACTCAAGGTAACGATTGGTCGGATAATGTGATACGATTTGGTATGTTTTCCAAAGTTGCTGCTCTTTTGGGTAGTAGTGCTTCACCGTTGATCTGGCGCCCCAACGTAGTACACTGTAATGATTGGCAAAGTGGTTTGACCCCCGCCTATTTGCATTTTACAGAGGAGGGCGCAGTACCTAGTCTGATGACCTTGCATAATCTTTCTTTTCAGGGTATTTTCCCATCGAGTTACGTCCAGCAGTTGGGTCTACCATCAGCCAGCTTTCATATGGAAGGGTTGGAGTATTACGGTTCCCTGTCTTTTCTTAAAGCCGGTTTGTATTACGCGACGCACTTAACGACGGTCAGTCCTGCTTATGCCAAAGAAATTCAAACAGATGCCTTGGGTTTTGGGATGCAAGGTTTATTGCGGACTCGGCAGCATAACCTAACGGGTATACTTAATGGTATTGATCTGGATGAATGGAATCCGGCCACTGACCCCTATCTAACTCAGCACTATTCCAGCGCTCGCTTGAAAGGCAAAGCTATGAATAAACAGGGGCTTCAGCAGAGCATGGGGTTGCCGATTGATCCAGCAGTGCCATTGCTTGGCGTAGTCAGCCGATTTACCCAGCAAAAAGGTTTGGATGTCTTGCTTGAAATCGTCCCACGTCTTATGGAACTCCCTGTCCAACTGGTCATGTTGGGTAGTGGTGAGGCTGGTATGGTGGAAGCAGCACAAGATTTATCACGACGTTACCCACGAAAAGTTGCCCTAAGAGTTGGTCCTAATGAGGTCGAATTGTCACATCAAATCGAAGCGGGAGCCGATATGTTCATTATGCCTTCGCGGTTCGAACCTTGCGGTCTGAATCAGATGTATAGCCAACGTTATGGTACTCCTCCCATCGTTCATGCAACTGGTGGCCTTATTGACTCAGTGGTGGATTGCACCCCACAAACGTTAGCAGATGGTTTGGCCACCGGTTTTATGTTCACTGAAATGAGTTCGAACCATTTATTTGACGCTATTCAGCGGGCAGTTACCCTATATGGTCATAAGAAAAGTTGGCAAGCGCTGTGTAAAATTGGTATGGCTCAAGATTTTGGCTGGGAGAACAGTGCTCAAGCTTACCTTCGGGTGTACCAGAAGTTAGTGAGTTAAGATGGTAACTAATTTTTTTCATGATGCCCTCCAAATTCATAACGCAGGGCGGAGAGTAATTTGTCGCCGTAATTTGATTCCCCTCGTGATACGAAGCGATTGAACAAAGCTGCTGTTAATACTGGGGCAGGCGTCCCAGATTCGATAGCGGCAATACTCGTCCAACGCCCTTCTCCAGAATCAGATACCCGTCCACTGAACTGGCTAAGATCAGGATCTTGATTCAGCGCATGTGCTGTTAAATCTAGCAGCCATGACTCAACCACACTGCCTCGTCGCCAGAGCTCGGCTACTTCAGCAACATTAATATCATAACGAAGGGTTTCTGGCTCTCGTAGAGGGGTCGTTTCTGAATCAATTTTTTGCGACGCTGCTCCCATATTGGCATGGCGTAATAAATTAAATCCCTCAGCGTAAGCGGCCATCATTCCATACTCGATCCCATTGTGAACCATCTTAACAAAGTGCCCCGCTCCAGCTGGCCCACAATGTAAATAGCCGTTCTCAGCCGAACTGGACGGTCCAGAACGGTCTGGGGTCCGTGGCGCTGAGGCAATTCCTGGGGCTAACGATGCAAAAATAGGTTGTAAATGGCTCACTGAGTCGGGATCTCCACCGATCATTAAACAATACCCACGCTCAAGCCCCCAAGTTCCTCCGCTAACGCCCACATCAATATAATGAATGGAGTGGTTAGAGAGATTTTTGGCTCGAACTATATCGTCTTTGTAATAGGAGTTACCACCATCGATGATGATGTCTCCTTCCTCCAATAAAGGCATTAATTCAGCAATGCTGGTCTCCACTATCGCCGCCGGCAGCATTAACCACACGGCACGTGGAGCAGAAAGGGTATTGACTAATTCTTTAAGGTCTTTTGTGGGGGTGGCTCCGTCGGGTATTAATGCCGCAACGGCTTCATGACTGTGGTCAAAGACGACGCACGAATGTCCGGTTTTTTGTAAACGACGAACCATGTTGGCCCCCATACGTCCTAATCCGATCATTCCTATTTGCATTGATGTCTCCTAATTCTATTAATGATTAAAATTTTGGCCAAGCGGCATGATCACAATGCCATTCAGACAATCCTACTTGAGCCGCTGGTAATATAGCTCCATTACTCAGGGCGAACAGTGCTGCTTGTTTGTTCTTACCGGTCACCAAAAAAATACGATGGCCTGCTTTCTGTAAAGTGAGCAGGCCTAAGGAAACCCGTTCTGGTGGAGGTTTAGGCGCATCAAAAACAGCTACAGCAGAGTCGCCGGATGTCACGCAGGGATTTCCGGGAAAAAGGCTGGCTGTATGACCATCCTCCCCCATACCCAACAATACAAGGTCTAAGGATGGGTAATGTTGTAACAGCTCTGAATATTCCTGGGCCGCTACAATAGCTCCTTTTTCAGCAGCAATACGGTGAATATTGCCTGATGGAATGGTCACTTGATCAAGAAGCGTCGCCAAAACCATCGTATCGTTGCGTTGATCATGGCCTGTTGGCAAACAACGCTCATCTCCAAAAAAAATCTGAACATGTTCCCAGTTGATCAGTAAATGTCGCAGGGTCTCATAGCAACGACGTGGGGTTTCCCCTCCAGCCAAGCCCAGTAAAAATACTCCTCGTGCCGCTATAGCCTGCTCCGCTAGTTCAGCCACACGGTGGGCTACTCCATGAGCTAAATCCTCAGGGCTCTTGTGAAAAACAATTGACCCGGGAAAAGGTTTTTTTAGCTGAGTTAAATCTAGATCAGTCATTTTTAATAGGCTTGGAGATCGGCTCCACTCAAATCGAGAGAATGTCTCCAAAATTGATCTTCGCGATCAAATAAGCGGTAGGTTCCCCGTGGGCCCCAACTACCGGCCGGATAGGTATTAATAAACCCACGTTCTACTGACCATAGTTTAAGGATAGGATCGATCACACGCCAAGCCGCTTCCACTTCGTCCATGCGTAAAAATAGAGAATGGTCGCCTAGGATTACATCCAACAGCAGACTCTCGTAAGCCTCAAAATTCACATCTCCGTCTTTGCGGCCCATGGCATCCAAGCTGATGGAACGAGTAATGACATCCAGTCCGGGAACTTTCATTTGTAGTTCTATTTTCATACAATCATCGGGTTGTATTCCCAGCATAATCCAGTTCGGTTGTGGCGGACCTTGACGCGTATGTCGAAATAAGTCCTGCGGGGGATTTTTAAAACGAATGCAAATTGCTGAGCGGTTTTCAGCTAAACGTTTTCCTGTTCGCAAGTAAAAAGGGACACCCGCCCAACGCCAATTATCAATAAATAATTTCAGGGCGGCGTAGGTCTCCGTGGAACTGTTAGGGGCTACGAACTTCTCGTCCAAATAGGCAGGAACTGTTTTCCCCTCGATAGTGCCGCTGGAGTATTGCGCACGAAATGCATGAGCATGAACGGCATTTTGAGTGATGGGACGAATTGCTTTAAATAGCTTAACCTTTTCATCACGTAAATGTTCTGCATCCATTGTGACCGGCGGCTCCATTGCGACTAAGGCCAAAAGTTGTAATAAATGGCTTTGAACCATATCGCGTAATGCCCCAGCCCCTTCATAATAGTCGGCACGACCATCCACGCCTATGGTTTCAGAATGAGTGATCTGCACATGATCTATGTAGTGGTGATTCCATAAAGGCTCGAGCAGTAGGTTAGCAAAGCGGAAGACCATGACATTCTGGACCGTTTCTTTTCCCAGATAGTGATCGATGCGGTAGATTTGCGTTTCAATCAGGTGCCGTTGTAAACTCGTTTGAGTGGCTTGAGCGCTAAGGAGATCATATCCAAAGGGTTTTTCAATAACGACTCGTCGCCAACCGCTTTTTTGTTGGAGTAGTCCGACATCCCCTAATTTGTCCACGATATTGGGATAATCTACTGGCCGTACAGCCATATAATACAGAATATTGGGGGGGAAATGGGGTTCTTCTAGTAATTTTTGCAATCGATTATAAGCACCATCGTCATCTTTCGGAAGGGCAAGATAATATAAACGGTCACAAAAATGTTGGAGGGTCGATTCATCAATAGTGGCGTCTCCTTGTTGCTCGCGCAATAAATTACGAACAAAGTCTTGCCAATCTTTGCGATTTCGCTCCACAATATCACAACCCATAATAACCATTTGTTCTGGTAATCGTTTGGCTGTTTCCAGATGAAATAAGGCAGGAATTAATTTTCGTCGACTTAAATTGCCACCAGCACCGAAAAAAACCAAAGTGCAAGGATCAAGTGCTTTCATCAAAAGCGCTCCAGAAGTAATTTTTCTAGTTTGATTTGATCTACCGTAAAGCCACGAATACCTTCGGCCAGTTTTTCTGTAGCCATCGGTTCTTCATTCATATCCCACCGAAATTGAGATTCCGTCAAGGTGGTTGGCCGGCTTTCAGTAACAGGAAGATCCGTTAATTGCCGTACCAGTGTTCCTTGGGTGCTATCCAATTCCTTCAGTAGGGCAGGGGAGATGGTTAATCGATCACAACCAGCTAGAGCGATAATTTCATTCATATTGCGAAATGAGGCTCCCATGATAATGGTCTTATAACCATGGCTCTTGTAATAAGCGTATATCTTGCGCACTGACAATACTCCGGGGTCATCGGCGGGTGAAATGTCCTGTCCTGTATGCGCTTTGTACCAATCCAGAATGCGTCCGACGAAGGGAGAGATTAAAGATACCTCAGCTTCAGCGCAGGCGCGTGCTTGAGCAAAGCAAAATAGAAGGGTGAGGTTGCAATTAATGCCTTCTCGTTCTAAAATTTCCGCTGCACGAATCCCTTCCCAAGTGGAAGCAATCTTAATGAACACCCTATGCTCAGCTATTCCGGCTTGGCGATAAAGATCAATTAATTTACGTGCTTTAGCAACTGTTGCTTTTGTATCAAAAGACAACCGTGCATCCACTTCGGTGGAAATACGCCCAGGAATCAACTGCAACACTTCTAATCCAACGGCTACGGCCAACTTATCCATGGCATCGTGGACTTGCTGTTCTTGCCGGTGGCTTTGTGTCTTTGCCCATGAAATGGACTCAGTGATTAATGGGGCATACTCAGGTAGTGTCGCTGCTTTCAGCAGTAGCGATGGGTTAGTCGTGGCATCCTGAGGTCGGTGATGACGAATGGCTTCAATATCACCCGTATCAGATACAATGGTGGTCATTGATTTTAGTTGTGTTAGTAGGCTTTCCATAGTCATTGTCCTTAAGGTAGAAAAATTTCTTTTTCACAAAATGTGAAGCAATTTGTATAATACTCTATTAAGTTTTGTTAATCATTACAAAGTATGTTAGTTGATGCGATTGCTTTGTTGGGAAATATCTTTTAGAAATTGGGTATGGAGGGGTAAAACCTGCTTCCAATTAAACCGCCATGACCAGTTTCCGGTGGCCGTTCCGGGGAAATTCATGCGAGATTCTCCCGAAAGGGCTAGGGCATCTTGCAGAGGGAAAATAACCGTATTGGCCACTGAGTTTGCAAGGGCTCGCATCATTTCGACGCGAATGCTATCGGGATTACAATTCAGATATTGTAGAGCGAAGGATTTTTGTGAATCGGGGAGGGTGTTCCACCAGCCCAGAATAGTGTCATTATCATGCGTTCCTGTGTAGGCAACGGTGTTGGCGATATAATGATGAGGTAAAAAAGTATTCTCTAAGTCACCACCAAATGCAAATTGTAAGATACGCATGCCGGGAAATTTAAAAGCATCGCGTAGTTCAATGACATTGTTAGTGATTAGTCCCAAGTCTTCAGCGATGATAGGTAGGTGCCCTAAGGCGTTTTGCATGGCTTGAAATAATAAAGCTCCGGGGCTAGGTTGCCAGCTCCCTTGCGCGGCTGTGTCGGCGTTGGCTGGAATTGCCCAGCATTCAGAAAAACCCCGAAAATGATCAATTCGAACCAAATCAAAAAATTTTAGTGCGTGGCTTAAGCGCTCAATCCACCAAACATACCCTGTGGTTATGTGTGTCTCCCAACGATAAAGCGGATTTCCCCAAAGCTGTCCTGTTTCACTGTAATAGTCCGGTGGTACCCCAGCTACGACCAAAGGTTGGCCGGCTTCATCTAATTCAAATAAGTCCTGATGGCTCCATAGGTCAACACTTTGATAGGCGACAAAAATAGGAAGGTCACCAATAATGACGATCCCATGGGATTGGGCATAGTGCTTTAAGCGAAACCATTGTCGGGCAAAACACCACTGACAGAACTTCCAAAAGTTGAGTTCTTCGGGATAAAGTTTCTTTACTCGTTTTAATTTAGCATGATTTCTTTGAGCCAACTCGCTGGTCCATTGGTTCCAATTCAAATTAGAATGGTATTTTTCTAGGGTTTTGAATAGGGCGTAGTCGTCTAGCCAGGCTCTTTCTTCGCTACAGAAGGTGTCGTACTCGGGTCGGAGGGCGCTTGGGTGGTTAAAGAAGTTAGTAGCGGCTAGATGTAGGCGGTCCATACGAAAATTAATGACTTTTGGGTAGTCGACGTGATCACT
>VFSW01006955.1_pt1 | contig 16537 bp, 18 predicted proteins | sample 5358111 | NCBI WGS metagenome assembly VFSW01 (sample SAMN11554181, study PRJNA540505) | mine drainage metagenome | isolation source: sediment from site ElyBrook_90M | place: USA: Ely Copper Mine, Vershire, VT | collected 2017 | reverse complement strand
TGGATCTCCGCCGCGCGGCGGCGCAGGCGCGCGGGCGCGTCGGTTACATGGCGCAAAAATTTTCTCTCTACGGCGATCTCTCAGTGTTCGAGAACCTGCGTTTCTTCAGCGCCGCCTATGGGCTTAGCGGAGCGCATCAACACAAGCGGCTCGACTGGGCCCTCAATGAATTCGAGCTCACCCCGTTTGCGAATGCCACCAGTCGCGACCTGCCGTTGGGCTTCAAGCAGCGCCTCGCACTGGCGGTTGCCTTGATGCACGAACCGGACATCCTGTTCCTCGACGAGCCGACCTCAGGCGTCGATCCGCTCGGCCGGCGGGATTTTTGGCGCCGGATCAACGCCTTGGCCGAGAGCGGCATCACGATCATGGTCACCACCCATTTCATGGAAGAAGCCGAATATTGCGATCGGCTGGTGATAATGGCGCAGGGGCAGATTCTAGCCGAGGGCACTTCCGAGGAGATGAGGACGCGTTTTCGATCCGAGGCGCTGCCGAATCCGACCATGGAGGATGCTTTCGTGGCCCTTATCACCGTCGCCGAGAACCGTCCGGCAGGCGCCGCTGCATGAACAGCGAACGAATCATGAGATTGCGCGGACTGCTGCGCAAGGAGTCGCTCCAGATACTGCGCGATCCCTCGAGTATCGCGATCGCCTTCGTGATGCCGGTGGTTCTGCTGCTGATCTTCGGCTACTGCGTCTCACTCGATGCCAAGCGCGTACCCCTCGCACTGGTCGTCGAGCAGCCCAATCGCGACACCGCGAGCTTCATGGCAGGTTTCTTTGAGTCGCCATACTTCGTGCCGGTCCGTTTCTCGACCGTGCAGGAAGCCGACGTGGCCATGCAGGCGCGGTTGGTTGACGGAATCGTTTGGCTGCGCAGCGACTTCAGCCGCCAGATGCTGAGTGAGGGCAACGCGCCAATTGGCCTTATCGTCAATGGCGTCGACGCCAACAACGCCCGGATTATCGAAGGCTATCTTCAGCAGGTCTGGGCGAATTGGCTGGCGGGATACGCCGCCGCCCAGGGACTGCCGCTGAAAACTCCGGTCCAGGTGGACGTGCGCGTCTGGTTCAATCCCGCTGTCACCAGCACCGACTTTCTCGTACCCGGTCTCATTGCAGTCATCATGACGCTGACCGGTGCGCTGTTGACCGCGATGGTGGTCGCGCGCGAATGGGAGCGCGGCACAATGGAAGCGCTGCTGGTCACGCCCGCGACCATCGATGAGATCATCCTGGCCAAGCTCGTACCGTACTTCGTGTTGGGGATGGGTGGAATGGTGCTGTCGGTTGCGATGGCGGTGTGGCTATTCGACGTTCCGCTGAGAGGTTCGCTGTGGTTATTGACCGCGGCATCATCCGCGTTTCTGCTATGCGCGCTCGGAATGGGGCTGTTGATTTCGACCATCAGCAAGAATCAGTTCGTCGCCGGACAGATTGCGATTATCGTTACTTATCTGCCGGCGTTCATACTTTCGGGCTTCATATTCGACATCCGTAGCATGCCTGCCGCGATTCAGTTGATTACCTATATCGTCGCAGCGCGCTATTTCGTAACCATATTGCAGAGCCTGTTCCTCGCCGGCAACGTATGGCCGGTGATCGTGCCGAATATCTTCGCGCTGGTGATCATGGCCGCGATATTCCTGGGGCTGGCGCGCTTGTCGTCGCGCAAGCGCCTGGAGTGAAGGCCTAACGATGCTGCATCAGGTATTTGCGCTGGTCGTCAAGGAACTGCTCGCGGTGCTCAAGGACGCCAAGAGCCGCATGGTCCTGATCGGCCCGCCGATCATCCAGCTGGTCGTGTTCGGATACGCCGCAACCTACGATCTCAATCACGTGCCGTTCGCAGTCTATAACGAGGATCCCAGCCAGCCGTCGCGCGAACTGGTGGCCCGCTTCGACGGGGCGCCGGCGTTCCAGGAAGTCGCACGCATCCACAGCGACGCCGAGATCGCTCCGCTGATCGATCGGCGCGAAGCGCTGATGGTGCTGCACATCGATCGCCGCTTCAGTCGCGACCTGCTCAGCGGCGGCGCGGGGCAGGTCCAGTTCATCCTCGACGGGCGCAATTCCAATACCGCGTTGCTGGCGATGGGCTACGCCAACACGATTGTGAGCGACTTTGACACCTGGTGGGCTGCGCGCCACGGCGGCATCACGCCGCCGGCCACGCTCGACATCCGGGCGCGCTTCAATGAGAACCTCGAATCGCGCTGGTTCATCATCCCGGGAATCGTTGCGCTGTTGACCCTGGTGGTGACGCTGGTCGTTATCGCGCTGTCGGTGGCTCGCGAGCGCGAAGCCGGGACATTCGATCAACTGCTGGTGACGCCGATGCGCCCGATCGACATTCTGCTCGGCAAGGCCATCCCGGGCATTCTCATCGGGACCGTGGAAGCAACCTTCATCATCGTCGCCGGCGTGCTGTGGTTCGGCGTGCCGATGCGCGGCGGGATGGTTCCCTTGTATCTCGGGCTGTTGGTGTTCCTGCTCTCGGTGATCGGGATTGGACTGATGATCTCATCGCTGGCGGTGACGCAGCAACAGGCGCTGCTCGGTACGTTTTTGTTTCTAGTGCCGGCGGTTATCCTTTCGGGCTTCGCCACTCCGATTGCCAATATGCCACCGCTGATTCAGGACTTCACGTATTTGAATCCGATGCGGTACTTTCTCGTGGTCGTGCGCGGCGTGTTCCTGGAGGGAGCCTCAACCTGGTCACTCGTGCCTCAGTACTGGCCGATGCTGATCATCGGACTCGTCACGCTCGCAATGGCGGGATGGCTGTTCCGCCGCCGGCTCTACTGACTTTGCCGGCTTGGCAGTTCACCGCCGGATGTCGCTCGACAACCGCATCATCACCACGCTCAGTCTCGCCGACACAACCCCTGATGCGCTCGGACGCTTCTCCTTGACGTATGATCTTCCCTGTGCCTGCTCATAATTCCGTGTGCGCTGAAAAATTGGACTTTTGCGCCGACCGCCTTACGGTGGCCGGCATGCTTACGATCCTGTCCGCAATGGTTACTCTGGTCTCCTTCCGGTTTCGGCGTCGGGTCTCGCTGGAACTGGAGGTGCTGGCTCTCAGACATCAGGTGGCCGTTCTCCATCGGCAGCGGCCCGGCCGGGCGTGGCTTCGTCGAGGCGACCGCCTGCTCTGGGCCTGGCTCTACCAAGCTTGGCCGCGCTGCCTGAAGGTGATGGTGCTGGTCAAGCCGGCAACCGTGCTCCAGTGGCATCGGCAAGGATTCCGCAGATACTGGCGTTGGCGCTCAAGCTCACGCCGCGTTGGGCGGCCCGGCGTGAATCGAGAGATTCGTGACTTGATCCGACAGATGAGCGTCGCCAACCTTCTGTGGGGTGCGCCACGGATTCACGGCGAAATTTTAAAACTGGGTATCGAAGTCAGCTAGGCAACCGTCGGCAGACATATGGTCCGGCGGCATGATCCGCCCTCACCAACCTGGCGGACCTTTCTGAGCAATCAGATCGACGGCATCGCCGCCATCGACATGTTCGTGGTCATCACCGCCACATTTCGGCTGCTCTACGTGAGCGTCATTCTGAGCCACGCGCGACGCAAGATAGTGCATCTCAATGTCACCCAGCATCCCACGGCAGGCTGGCTCTCGCGCCAGATCACCGAGGCATTTCCGTGGGACACCGCGCCACGCTACCTGCTACGAGACCGCGACACGTCGTACGGAGGAGGCTTTCAGGAGCGGGCTCGGGTCATGGGGATCACAGAGGTCGTGACGGCGCCACGCTCACCCTGGCAGAACCCGTACGTCGAGCGGGTCATCGGCTCGATTCGCCGTGAATGCCTGGATCATGTACTCGTGATCAACGAGCGCCATCTGCGCCGCGTCCTGTTCTCGTACGTCGACTACTATCACCGCTCTCGCACCCATCAGTCGCTCGACAAAGACTGCCCGGATGCCCGCCCCACCCGACCGCCGAACTGCGGCGAGGTGATCGCAATTCCGCAAGTCGGCGGGCTTCACCAGCGCTACGAACGCCTCGCCGCCTGACTTGCTTTCCAAGGCTGCACCATCTCCGACGCTCACCCACTGCTTGGCGAGCCTTGCCATCGCGTGCTGAATCCCGATGGCGAACACCAACTGCCCAGACTGGCCAGCGCGATCGGGAAATCAATTCGTGCGTTTCATCGCACCCTACTCGCCGCAGCCCAGAATCTGACACCAGATGGAGTTTTGCGCAGGCACAAGCCATACCCATTGGTTGATTTGGAAGAAGGTTCCGTCATTTGACGGGTTATGTTTGACAAGGTCGCTAGATTACGTCAAACTTCTTGAAAATACCATGAATTACTTTTTTCGGTAGGATACCGAGCGGAGCGAACTGCCCACAGAAACAGCTTAATGCTTGGTCTGCCACGTATGACTGCCTCGCTTCCGTAACACGGTCCGCGGCGCGGTGCGACTGCTGAACCCGGTCGAGGGCTGAACTTTTCTTTGAAACTTGCGGCGCTGAAAGAGCTACGCGCGCGACTAGCGTGTCGCACGATGGAGACCGGTCCTTATGCAATTGAACGTTAGGGAAGTGTCGAAACTGCTAAAGGTCTCCGAAAAGAAAGTCTACGACTGGATCAAGCGGGGAATCCTCCGAGCCGATCGGGTCAATGATCAGTACCGATTGCATCGCAGCGATCTGCTGGAACGGACGTCTTCCCGCGAAATAGACATCCCTGCGCAGATCTTCGAAGCTCCCTCTTCTGCCGGGGTTTCCGTCCCTCGATTGGCCGATGCGCTCCATGCGGGTGGCATTTTCTATGGACTGCAGGGCGACGATAAGGCGGCAGTTCTAAGTGCAATCGTGAACAGTCTGGCGCTGCCGTCAAACACCGATCGAGAATCGCTCGCGCAGCTCCTACTGGCGCGCGAGGGACTTGGTTCAACCGCGATCGGTGAGGGCATCGCCATCCCTCACGTCCGCAGACCAATCTTGTTGAACGGCTCCAGTCCGGCGATCTCGCTGTGCTTTCTCGAGAAGCCCGCTGATTTCGGCGCTTTCGACGGCCAGCCGGTCTTCGCTATTTTCCTGCTAATCAGCCCAACCGCCCGCATGCATCTTCATCTCCTGTCTCGGCTTTCATTCGCATTGCACGACCCGCAGTTGAAGGCCGCGCTCGTGCATCGGGCGGCGCGGGACGAAATTCTCGCCGAGTTTCAGCGCGTGGAGCGCGCGATAAAGGAACCGCACATCGAAACCGAGGATCACGCCTGAATCATGTCAGCGCTGCTGATAGCGCTAGTGTCCTTTGGCGTCGGCGCAATGGGGGCACTGGTCTTCGCAAATCGTGGACGAGGGGCGACGATCTGCGGTGTAGGAGGAATCCTGGTCGGCTGCCTGTGCGGAATCATTCCTGCTTTACGCGTAGTGCTGGGCGAACCGTCACAGTCACTGCGGATGGCGTGGGATGTGCCCTACGGCAGCCTATTCCTCGAACTTGATCCGCTGTCGGGTTTCTTTCTCATTCCTGTTTTCGTGCTGTGCGCACTGGCTGCGATTTATGGCGCAGATTATCTGGAGGCCTACCGCGGCAGGAAGGCGCTCGCCGCGCCGTGGTTCTTTTTCAATCTACTCGTCGCCAGCATGGTGGTCGTGATCCTCGCTCGTAACGGCATCCTTTTCCTGATGGCGTGGGAAATGATGGCGCTGTCCTCGTTCTTCCTGGTGACCTTCGAAGACGAAAAGGAAAGTACCCGGCAGGCCGGATGGATATATCTTGTCGCCAGTCATATCGGGGCTGCCTTTCTGCTTGTGCTATTCATACTGCTCGGTAGAGCAAGCGGGTCTTTGGATTTTGATCGGTTCTCGGCATCCTCGGGTGCCGGACTTCTGTTCATGCTGGCGCTGGTCGGATTTGGAACCAAGGCGGGCTTTATCCCGCTCCATGTATGGCTTCCCGAAGCGCATCCAGCCGCGCCGAGTCACGTGTCCGCTGTGATGTCGGGGGTCATGATCAAGACCGGCATCTATGGCTTGGTTCGCGTCATGATGCTTCTGGGCGCGCCTCAGGCCTGGTGGGGATGGGTGCTATGCGGGATCGGCCTCTCCTCCGGGGTAATCGGCGTCCTGCTCGCGCTGGCGCAACATGACCTTAAGCGCCTGCTTGCCTACCACAGTGTCGAGAACATAGGCATCATCGCCTTGGGGCTGGGTGTGGGAACACTCGGACTCCGCGCGGGTCTCCCAGCAGTGGCGGCCATGGGTTTCGCCGGCGCCTTGTTGCATGTCCTGAACCACGCGCTTTTCAAGGGGCTGCTCTTTCTAGCCGCTGGTAACGTTCTGCATAGCGCTCATACCCGCGAGATCGACCACCTCGGAGGTCTGCTGCGGCGAATGCCACGTACCGGCGCGATCTTCCTGATTGGCGCGGCGGCGATTTCAGGTCTCCCGCCGCTAAACGGCTTCATTAGCGAGTTTCTGATCTATCTCGCGAGCTTCAGAGGAGCGATGACCCTCGATGGCGTCAATAGCGTGCCGATGCTGGCTACGATCGGGGGACTCGCGTTGATCGGAGGCTTGGCGGCGGCCTGCTTCACGAAGGCTTTCGGTATAGTTTTTCTCGGTCAACCGCGAAGCCAGCACGCCGAGCAAGCACACGAGGTCGGGCTTGCCATGGTGCTGCCCGGTTTCGTGCTGGCGGCGGCATGCATATTGATCGGTCTGCTCGGCGCGAACGTAGTGTACTCGATGACTCCGCTGATTTCAGAAGTGACAGGACTGTCGGCGATGATCGTCCGTACAAGCCTCTCGACCGCCGCACACTCCATCGCATTGGTGAGCATTACCGGTGGGGCCTTGGTCGGCATAGCAACGCTCCTCGCGATAGGCCGCGCGATCGCACTTTCGAACCAATCAGTCTCCACAAATGTGACCTGGGACTGTGGCTATGCCGAACCGTCGCGGCGAATGCAATATACCGCATCGTCGTTTGCTCAACCTTTAACAGACACCTTCGATTTGCTGCTGCAAACACGCCGCCTTGTGATCGCGCCGCATGGTTTTTTTCCGAAGGAGGCCAGTCTTGTTACGGAGACTCCCGATCCATACCAGGAATACATTTATCGGCCGCTGTTCCGCGCTATCGGCCGCGACCTGTTGCTGCTGCGACCGCTGCAGCAAGGGCAGGTTCAGCTTTACATATTGTATATCGCCGTCACTCTCCTCCTACTTCTGCTCTGGCAGCTCGCTTAACGCATGAGTCTGCGATCGCTATTTCCATTGCTGATCGCGATGGTGCTCGCTCCCCTCATTCAGGGAGTTATCAATCGCACCAAGGCCGTCGCCGCCGGTCGTGTCGGCCAGCCGCTCTTGCAGACCTACCACGACCTCTGGAAGCTGCTACGAAAAGGCGCCGTATATAGCCAGACGACTACGTGGGTCTTTCGGGCGGGACCAGTAGTGGGTCTTGCGTCCATGATCTGTGCTGTTGCGCTGCTTCCTTTCGGACCTTTTCCGGCGCTAGCGCCGTTTGCGGGCGACCTCGTGATGGTCGCATATCTTTTGGCGCTGGCTCGGTTCTTCACGGTCCTCGCCGCGTTCGATACCGGTTCTAGCTTTGAAGCAATGGGCGCCAGCCGCGAGGTCACATTCTCAGCACTCGCCGAACCCGCCCTTTTTCTGGGTTTGGCCGCGCTGGCCCGGCAGACTGGAACTCTTTCGCTTACTTCCATGCTCGGATCGGTTTCTACCGCCATGTGGATGCGGGCCGCGCCGGCGCTGGGTCTAACTATTGCGGGTCTGGGTGTCGTGTTTCTTGCGGAGAATGCTCGTATCCCGGTGGACGATCCCACCACGCATCTCGAGTTGACCATGATTCATGAAGTTATGGTGCTCGACCACAGCGGTCCTGATTTCGCGATGATCCAGTACGCAGCGGCGCTCAAAATGTGGCTCCTCGGCGCAGTCATAATCGCGATCGCCGTCCCCTGGCATTCAGGCAATCCTTTGCTCGACGGCGGCTCCGCGATTGCCGGGATGTTCGGTCTGGCAGTAGTAACCGGGATCATCGAATCTTCGATGGCGCGTTTGCGACTGCTTCGCATAACCCAACTGTTGATTGCCGCCATCGTGCTGTCCGGTCTGGCTCTGGCGCTAGTCCGAAGATGAAGAGATGAACCAGTTGGTAAACGCAATTCTGATTGTCCTGGTGCTAACCGGCTTTCTGCTTCTGGCATCGAGCCGGCTCGTCGCCTGTATCCGCGCCGTTGCAATTCAGGGAATACTGCTAGGTCTCCTGGCCATCGCCGCGCAGGATGGAAACCTATCCGTTGTTGGCGTGCTGCTTCCGCTTACCAGCGCCGCGGTCAAGGGCTTCCTGCTACCGTGGCTAATAGTTCGAGCCATGCGCGACGCTGACACTACCCGCGAGATTGAGCCGCTCATCGGCTACAACCTATCGGTGATTATCGGAGCGGTAGCACTTGGGGTTTCGCTGTGGCTGGGTCAGCGTCTGCCCCTTCCCAACCAACCCACTTCGTTCTTGTTGGTGCCTGCGGCGTTTTTCACGTGCCTGGTTGGCCTTGTACTGCTAATCACGCGGCGCAAGGCAATTACCCAGGTGCTGGGCTACCTGACTCTGGAGAATGGCGTATATGCATTTGGGGCCGCAGTTGCGTTGGAAATGCCCATCCTCGTGGAACTGGGTATTCTGCTTGACGTCTTTGTTGGAGTGTTCGTGATGGGCATCGCGATATTTCATATCAGTCGCCAGTTTGATCATATCGATACCGGCCGGCTCGTAACTCTCTCCGACCGGGTCCAATGATCCTGCTAGTGATATTGATTCCGGCGCTGGCGGGTGCGGCGGCATTCTTCATCGGGTCAGATCCGCTCCGCCGCGGGCTTTTTGTGTCCACTGCGCTCGTACAATTCGCATTGAGCGTTGCAACCTGGATACTGCCACCTGCGCCTGCTCTTAGCGGTTGGCTGGCCGAAGACGCACTGGGGCGGCTGTTCCTGACGCTCACAAGTCTCCTCTTTCTGGCGTCAAGCTTTTACGCGGCTGCTTACCTGCGCGGAGAGCGCGCTGAGTCGCGCTCGGATTTCGAGGAAGGGTTTCTTTTTTCAAACGCACGCGAGGCGAGCTTCACGGGTTGCCTCCTTCTCTTTCTTGCCGCGATGACTTTGGTCACCCTTAGCCAGCAGCTGGGACTTCTTTGGGTAGCTGTCGAGGCTACAACCCTGGCCAGTGCTCCACTGATTTATTTCCACCGGCATCATCGCTCGCTTGAGGCGACGTGGAAATATCTGCTGATTTGCTCCGTCGGAATCGCGCTGGCCCTGTTGGGAATTTTCTTCCTTGCGGTAGCCGCCAGTAGTCCCGGGACCGCCGCTGTCTCTTTGGTTTTGAACGATCTGCTTTCTGACGCGCCGCACCTGAATCCTCTCTGGCTAAAGGCGGCGTTTGTGCTCATGCTCGTCGGCTACGGCACCAAGATGGGGCTTGCCCCATTTCACACCTGGCTGCCCGACGCCCACAGTGAGGCGCCTTCTGTGGCGTCGGCATTGCTTTCTGGCGCTCTGCTCAATTGCGCGTTTCTCGGGATTCTCAGAGTCCACCAAATCTGTGTCGCGAGTGGTTTAGTTGATTTCAGCGAACGGCTGTTGCTCGTTCTCGGCCTGCTCTCGATGGCGGTAGCTGCCATATTCATCACTGGTCAGGTTGACTACAAACGCATGCTTGCATACTCGAGCGTCGAGCATATGGGCATCCTGGCGGTGGGCGTGGGATTGGGCGGTGCAGGGCTATTCGGATCGATGCTCCATGTGATCAATCATTCGCTGAGCAAGGTGATGCTGTTCATGGTCGCTGGCAACCTGCTAGCTGTTTACCATACGAAGACTGCGAAAAATGTCTCCGGAGCTTTGCAAGGGCGATTATGCACCCCTTGACTATCATCGTGGAATGCGCTATATTTGATTCATGCGTAAGAACAATCAAAACGAACATGAACCGAAGCTCGTTAAACAGTTGACCCTTGCGGGATTCGACCGGCTGTTTCCTGATGAGGATTCCTGCAAGGCGTATCTCCGCGACCAGCGTTGGCCGAAAGCCGTCATCTGCCCGCGCTGCGGGAACGATAAGGTTTACGCGAGCAAGGCGCGGCCCTTCCACTGGCAATGCACCAACTGCGGGAAAACCAAGCGTGCGCCGTACAGGTTCTCGGTTACGGTCAACACGATTTTCGAGAACACGAACTACAAGTTGCTGGTCTGGTTCAAGGTTCTCTACCTGATGCTGACCAGCAAAAAGGGCATCAGCGCATTGCAAATCCATCGGATGATCGGCTCCGGCTCGTACCGTACCGCTTGGTTCATCTGTCACAGGCTCCGCGCCGGACTCGCCGATCCGGAGTTCCGGCAGTTGATGGGAATCGTGGAAGTGGACGAAACCTACATGGGCGGAAAATTCAAGAACAAGCATCGCAGCCAGAAACGCCCGAACGCGAAAGGCACCGTCGATAAGGTTCCGGTGATCGGCGCGATCAGCCGCAAGGGGAACGTCGTCTGCCAGATGATTGAGCACGCCGATAAGCCGACGCTGGACCGATTCGTGCGGAAAGTGGTTAGCGACAAAGTTGATCTGATCGCGACCGATGAAGCCTACGGCTATCGCGATTTGGCCCCGACGTTTCCGCATCAATTCGTTACGCACAGTGCGGGCGAGTATGTACGCGGCAACGTCCACACTTCGCATATCGACAATTTCTGGAGCCTGCTCAAGCGTGGCGTGGTCGGCACCTATCACAAGGTGAGCAAGAAATATCTGCCGCTGTACCTGAATGAGTTTGCGTTCCGCTTCAACAATCGCAAAACCGAAGATATTTTCGGAGCGGCAATAAGAGGTTGCTGAGGCGTCCGAACTGGCGGCCGCTTCTGCATCACGACAGGGAGCCGGTACAGTTGGAGTTGTTTCCAAGGCGTGTCGGCGCTATGGCCGTTCCTGCAAATCGTGTAAAGATCGCGGCAAATGGAAACACAAAATGATGGTTTTGGAATCTCCGTTGTGTCGGTTTCGCCCTTGGGTCCGTTGCCGGAGGACGCCAAGGCCCAACTTATCTATCGTGTCAGAATGCGAATTCAGGCCCTTGGACAGGCAGCGCACTTCGACTTGGAAATCCCCGCTGAAGGTTTGGATGAAGCTGTTCAAAAAGCTTATTCCAAATGGGAGTTCCTTCTCGGCGCATTGTCGATTCTTGCCAAGAAGGCGAACGACAATCTCCTCAGTCGAGTTAAGAAAATCAATTGAACTGGGCGTGCCTTCGGCAAATCTAGACGCTGCTTTTCCGTGAGCTATGCCGAGATAACGCGGCCTTGGGGTTGTTTTCATTTCAGGTAAAACTTTAGCAAGCGCTCCGCGTGCCATATTCGCTGCGATGAAGCGGCGGCTGGGCGCGCGGCGAAGGAAAGCCAAATGCAAATCCGCGACCTTCTGACGACGATCGTTCTGACGTGCTTCTTGTTCGCTGGTTGCAATTCGCCAACGACGACCGATCCGGCGATACTGAAAACGCTCTGTAAGAATGTCGCCGCAGAAGATGCTGACAACAATGGAATTACGGCGGCGGGAACACCCTGGAACTTAAGCGACCTAACCACGGACACCGTAATCCAGTACATGCTGGCGAAAAATGAGAAGCTTACCGACCTGCGACCGACCGGCGAGGTGTTGCGGGAAACGCTCCGCGCACAGCCCGGTGATGAATCAATTGAGCACCTATGCCAGTCCATAGGCATCCCAATCTCGACAAGTAATCCGAGCAAAGGTAAATCAGTTACGGAAGCGATCAGCGCACTTGACCACTCTGTCAAAAAGCCGGGTGAGGAATGAATGGGACGGCTCGCTCTTTAATTCATTTGGAGTCGTGCGAAGGCGGAAAAGGAACACGCTGGCGTGCAGAAGGCGGTATGTCTCTGTTGGAGTCGTTCGACATACAGTTTTATTCCACGATCAAATCCGCCCTTCATTTCGGCGTCTCTTTCTCTTTTCGCCGCGCGGACGCCCGCCGCTTCATCGCAGCGTAGTGCGGATGCGTCTTTAGGTGGTACTCGCCGCACGGGCGGCAGAAAAAGTGAATAATCTTCTGTTTGTACATAACGGCTCTAGTTCTCCACGGCACGCAGGGTGCGCAAAGCTGCATCCTTGAAGGTTAAGCGGCGTTTTTTCTCTAATTTCCTAGCCTCACCTTCAGACATCGGCAAAAGAAAACTGAGAGTTCCGAACCAATGGCCGCCCTGTGGTATCGGCGAATGAAGCGGGTCTAGTTCATCGCCGCCCGATCTCGCGAAAAATTTTCTTTCGGACGCCCGCACAGCCGCACGACGCCCCAATCTCAGCATCCAGTCGGCGGCGACGCTTGGCTGACCATTATTAAAAATTTCTACAACGAGAAGACACTGTGTTCTGGACCCGCTGCCATGCATTGTTCGATAATTCGCATTAGTAATGCGCACCCGCAGGCCAATCTCGGCATCCAACTTGCGCCACTCTAAAAAGCTGGCGAAGAAAAATCCGACTATAGTAACAACCCAAAGCAAAATGGCCTGATGCGCGACAGAAATGTGACCCGCGAATACGCCCGCGACTTTTGTCGCTCGCGCCGGATCGAGTAAATGAAAGAGCTGAGGAATCGCGGTCACAAACCAAAACCCCTCGATCCAGCGGCCCAACAGGCGGCGGACGTATCTGCAAAGATCGCGCAGCATGCGCCCATAATTCCACGCCGGGGCTTGCTAGTCAAGCTCGGCATAATCGCCTTTGCAAGTCTTGCCAGTGTCCGGTCTGCTGTGGGTATTAGGCTTTCTTGCGATCACGGGCTCGCCGCCATTCGGCCCGTTCCTGAGTGAATTCACGATCCTGAAAGCCGCGCTGGACCAGGGCCGGTCTTTCGTTGCGATTGCTTATTTGATTCTGTTGGCGATCATTCTGGCGGGAATGGCTACGCCCGTGCTTGCTATGGCACAGGGAACTCCGCGCGAAGATATCATTGTGCCGGCAGGCCGAGGTGTTGCACTGAGCGCGGTCCCGGCGATACTCGGCGCTGCAATTCTGCTAATGGGCATCTACGTTCCTCCGGTCCTGAGTCGGACAATCCATGAAGCCGCGCGCCTGCTTGGTCAGCGTTGAAATGGCGACTGCTCTTTCATCATTTCACACTGGCGAAGCAATTCCGCTTCAAAACATTCCCAACCTCTCGATTGCCGAGTTCAGAACCGCGATTCTCTCTGCGGTGAGCAGCACCCGCAGCTTGGCAGCGCTGTTCGGGATGCCCGCCGAGAATGGCCATGTTCGATTGATCGCCGTCGTGGCTGACTCGGTGACGAATAGCCTCTCGATTCTCAGCACCAAAGTCGACCATTCGTACCCATGCCTGACACTCGAATGCCCGCAAGCTCATTGGTTCGAGCGTGAAATCGCCGAGCAGTGGCAGGTTCATCCGGAAGGGCATCCTTGGCTGAAGCCGATTCGATTTCACGCGCCCTACCGGTCGGGCAACAGCTTATCTCCAGCACCAGTTCCGGGTGTGACTGATTTCTTCGCGATGGCCGGGGAAGAGGTTCACGAAGTCGCGGTAGGCCCCGTGCATGCGGGAATCATCGAACCTGGCCATTTCCGTTTCCAATGTCACGGTGAGGATGTTTTTCATCTGGAGATATCGCTTGGCTACCAGCATCGGGGGGTTGAACGGGCACTCGTGGGAGGACCCGGCAAGCGAACAATCCATCTGATGGAAACGCTATGCGGTGACACCTCGATCGGACATTCGACTGCGTATTGTGAAGCAATCGAAGCCTTGGGCGGCACTGCGGTTTCAGCCCGGGCGCAAGTGCTGCGTGGGGTAGCGCTAGAACTCGAGCGTCTTGCAAATCATACCGGCGACCTCGGCGCTCTCGCGGGAGATGTCGGGTATCTCCCGACCGCAGCGTATTGCGGCCGCATTCGTGGAGACTTCCTCAACTTAACGGCAGCACTGTGCGGAAGCCGCTTCGGCCGGGGATTGATCAGACCTGGCGGGGTCGGATTCGATGTGGGTAAGCCGCTCGTCGCCAAGCTACAGCAGCAGTCGGAAGCGGCCTTGAAGGATGTCGAGGACGCGCTCGCGCTGCTATGGGACGCACCATCGGTCCAGACGCGTTTCGAGCACACCGGGACGATAACGCGAGAAACATGTGAGGCGCTTGGGCTGGTTGGTCCCGCGGCGCGCGCCTGCGGGGTTGAGCGAGACATCAGACAAGACTTTCCCAGCGGCATCTTCAGATTCGCGCAGATCCCTATATCTAAATGGCATAGCGGGGACGTTTTCGCACGGGCTTGGTTGCGATGGCTTGAAATTCAGCGTTCGGGCGCATTTCTGGGAGAGCAGTCCGCCTCCGTGCCCGACGGACCCACACTGTCGCCGTTAGGGCCGCTACTCCCCGATCATCTTGCGGTGTCTTTGGTCGAGGGATGGCGCGGAGAAATTTGCCACGTCGCGATCACTGACGCAGACGGGCGCTTCGCACGTTATAAGATAGTCGATCCCTCGTTCCACAATTGGATGGGATTGGCGATGGCAATGCGCAATCAGCAAATCTCCGATTTTCCTCTGTGCAACAAGAGCTTCAACCTCTCGTATTGCGGTCACGATCTCTGAGGATATCCAGTGCCGAGCTTAATACTCACTCGACTCCGACAGGGCAGACGCACGTTGCCATTCCCCGAGACCGAACCGGTTCTACCGGAGCGATTCCGCGGTCTGCCCGTTCTGGATCAGGCACGATGTCCGTCGGGTTGCACGAGTTGCGCGGATGCTTGCCCGACAAATGCAATTACCAGCGACGGAGATTTGCAGATTGATCTCGGTCGCTGTCTGTTCTGCCCCGAGTGCGCCAACGCATGTCCCGAAGGAGCGATCCGTTTCACTTCGCAATATCAACTCGCGACCAGCAATCGGGATGATTTGGTCTTGACCGAAGGAGAAACGCTGCGACTAGCGGGTCGTCTAGCTGAACAGACCCACCGGATCCTGGGCCGCTCTCTCAAACTCCGACAGGTCAGCGCCGGTGGATGCAACGGATGCGAGGCTGATGTTAATGTTCTGAATACCGTAGTGTTCGACCTCGGCAGATTCGGCATTCAGTTTGTGGCGTCTCCACGCCATGCAGATGGACTTCTGATTACCGGTGCCGTCACTCAGAACATGCGCTTGGCCCTCGAGAAGACCTACCAAGCCGTGCCCTACCCGAAAATTGTAATCGCGGTGGGCGCTTGTGCAATTTCAGGCGGTCCATTTCGCGATCATCCCGAGGTTCTCAACGGCTCAGACAGCATCGTTCCGGTAGATCTTTACGTCCCCGGCTGCCCGCCACACCCTGTGACAATCCTTGGCGGCCTCTTGCGCCTCATCGGGAAAATTAAAGAATCTCGAGCTACACCCTAGCAGGCTGTTGAAAAAGTCCTCGCCGATGCGATCGACCGAAGGTTTTGCATCTGTATAGTTGAATGAGGCCAGAGGGGATGAGGAGGAAGCGGAAGATGCGGGGATATGATCGGCCACAGACGACGATGTTGACTTTGGTGAACCCCGAGAAGCGAGTACCGGCCAACCATCCGATCAGGATGATCAAGGCGCTGGCTGAGGTGGCGTTCAAAGAGCTCTTGCCGTTGTTCGAGCAAATGTACAGCGAAGTGGGCCGGCCCTCGATCCCGCCGGAGCGGTTGTTGAAAGCCTCGCTCTTGATGGCGCTCTACACGGTGCGCAGCGAGCGGATGTTCTGCGAGCAGTTGGACTACAACCTGTTGTACCGCTGGTTCCTGGACCTGAACTGGGACGAGCCGAGCTTCGACCACTCGACCTTTAGCCGCAATCGGGCGCGCTTGCTTGCGCACGACGTGGCGGGCGAGTTTTTCCGCACCGTGATGGCGGAGGCGCGCGAGCTGAAGCTGACCAGCGACGAGCACTTTACGGTGGACGGGACCCTGATCGAGGCGTGGGCTTCGCTCAAGAGCCTGCGCCCCAAAGGGGAGCAGCGCAGCGATCGCACGCCACCGGATGATCCCGGCAATCCGAGCGTGGACTTCCACGGCGAGCGGCGCCAAAATGCGACCCATCAGTCGACCACCGACCCCGACGCGCGGCTGGCGAAGAAGGGCGCTGGCAAGGAGGCCAGGCTCTGCTACACCGAGAGCGTACTGATGGAGAATCGCAACGGAATAATGATCGATCTGCGCCTGGGTCAGGCCACCGGGCGGGCCGAACGCGAACAAGGGTTGGAGTTGCTGCGCGCGGTTCGCGGGCCGCGCCGGATCACGGTCGCCGGTGACAAGGGCTTCGATACCGCGGAGTTCGTGGCGGGCTGCCGTGCACTCAACGTTACTCCCCATGTGGCGCAGAACGAGCGGCGGCGCGGTGGCTCGGCGCTCGACCCTCGCACCACCTGTCGCTACTGATAATCCCGTCGGCGGCGTAAACGTTGGAGTTTCTTCACCGACCGCCTTACCTTGGCGGGCATGGTCACGA
>VFSW01006954.1_pt1 | contig 16541 bp, 17 predicted proteins | sample 5358111 | NCBI WGS metagenome assembly VFSW01 (sample SAMN11554181, study PRJNA540505) | mine drainage metagenome | isolation source: sediment from site ElyBrook_90M | place: USA: Ely Copper Mine, Vershire, VT | collected 2017 | reverse complement strand
GCCCTCCTCCGCCCCTGCTGCCACTGCTGGGGAAGGCCGGGACGGGGGTGCAAGACGATCCGCGGGACGCCAGAGCCGCCCCCGACGTCGTCGACTACACCCTCCGCGCCACCCTCGACGCCTCCGCGCACACCGTACACGGCGAAGGCACCATCCGCTGGCGCAACGCGAGCACCCGACCGGTGCACGAGCTCTTCGTCCACCTCTACCTGAACGCGTTCAAGAACGACCGCTCCGCTTTCCTTCGCGAGCGCGGCGGAGGGCGCGGGAGCACGACGCCGGAGGACTGGGGGTGGATCGACGTGAAGAAGCTCGTCCTCCGCGACGGGAGCGGCGCGGGTGTACCGGAGGTCGACTTGTGGCCCCACGCGGAGCTGCGACGCCCCGGCGACGAGGACGAGACGGACGCGCGCGTGCCGCTCCCGAGGGAGATCGCGCCGAGCGAGGCCATCACGCTCGACGTCGTCTGGGACGACAAGCTGCCCGCCGTCGTCGAACGAACGGGGTACCACGGCAGCTTCCACATGGTCGGCCAGTGGTTCCCCAAGATCGCGCGCCTCGAGCCCGACGGGAGGTGGGCGCACTTTCCCTTCCACCACCTGTCCGAGTTCTACGCCGACTTCGGAACGTACGACGTGACGCTGGACGTACCGAGCCATTTCGTCGTCGGAGCCACGGGCCCGACGGTCGAGGAGCGTATGGACGAGGGACGGCGGATCGAGCGACACGTGGAGGAGAGCGTCCACGACTTCGCGTGGACGGCGTGGGACAAGTGGCAGATCTTGCGCGATCGGATCGACGGCGTCGGCGTGGAGCTCCTCTATCCGCCGGGCTTCGGTCGAATCGCGCGACGCGATCTCGAGGCGTTGCGCTTCGCCTTGCCCTACGAATCGTCGCGCTACGGGCGCTATCCCTATCCCGTCCTCACGGTCGTTCACGTGCCCGACGACGCAGGCGAGGCGGGCGGCATGGAGTACCCGACGCTCATCACGACCGAGGCGCCGTGGTGGACGCCGAGCGGCGTGCTCGCGCCCGAGATCGTGACGGTCCACGAGCTCGGCCACCAGTGGTTTTACGGCATGGTCGCGACGAACGAGGCGGCGTGGCCTTTCCTGGACGAGGGCATCAACCAGTATGCCGAAGCGGACGTCATGGCGAAGTGGCGAGGAGCGGGGTCGATGATCGACGTCGGGGGGCTCCGCGTGAGCGACGTGGCCGTGGACGCGGCGGGCGGCGAGCTCGGAGCGCAGAACGAGCCGGTCGCCCAACCGGCCGATCGGTTCACGACGGGCGCCGACTACGAGCGGCTCGTCTACGACCGGACCGCGTCCGTCCTCGAGACGCTCTCGCGCGTCTACGGCGCAGAGGCCTTCGCCAAGGCCCTCGGCACCTACACCCGCCGGTTTCGCTTCCAGCACCCCGGCCCGGAGGACCTGCTCGCGATCTTCGAGGAGCAGCTCGGCCCCTCGGCGGCGCGGGCGCTGCGGACGGCGCTCTTCGACGAGGGCTGGGTCGACTACGCGATCGACGAGGTCAGGTGCGAGGAGGCGAGGCGCGCCGCGGGGTTCTTCGACGAGGACGGGAAGCGGGAGAAAGACGGCAGGTCACCGGCTTCGCCGGAGCGTGGTCGAATCCTGGTCGAGACGGGGCGGACCGACGCAGGCGGTTGGGACGCATCCGTGCTCGTGCGCCGGCGCGGGACGCTCGTCTTCCCGGTCGACATCGAGCTCACCTTCGCGGACGGCACGACGCGCCGCGAGCGGTGGGACGGCGAGGGGGACGCGAAGGAGCTCGACTTCCACGGCCCGGTGGCGCTGCGCGGCGCGGTGGTCGACCCCGACGAGCGCATCCTCATCGACCGGAGCTTCGAGAACAACCACGGCGTCGTGACCGGCCAAGGCCGCGCGCCATGGCGATTCGTCGAGCGCGCCGTCTACGCCGCCCAGCTCGCCGTGCAAGCGCTGTCACCATGACCACGCTGCTGCCTCTCCCCGCGCCGGCCCGCCGCGCCCGCCGTCATCCCTGGGCCATCCTCGCCCTTTACGCGTGGCAGTCGGCGCTCGCCCTCCTCGCGGCGGTGCCCGCGGCCTCGCTTGCCCGCGCCGCCTACGGCAACGACCCGCGAGGAGACGCCGCCCTCTGGGCGCCCGGAGGCCGTGCTCTGCTCGATTTCCTCTGGCACGAGCAGCACGCCCTCGCGGTCGCCGGCAGCCTGGCGGAGGTCGTCTTGTTCGCGGCGCTCGTGGCGGGCCTCGTCCCGACCGCGGCGGCTCTCGTGTCGCTCTGCTTCGCGAACCGGGACGGGCGCCGCGCGGGCTTCGTGCGTAGCTTCGCCGAGGGGCTCAAGTCCTTTCCGGCGCTTCTCCTCTTGCTCGTCGCCGCGGGAGTCCTTCTCGCGATCCTGGCGCTCTGTGGCTTCGCGGCGGACGAAGTCGTGGAGTCCTGGTGCCACGGGGCGTGGGGAGACGCGACAGCGCAGACGGTCGGCGCGGCCGCCGTCCTGCCGGTCCTCGTGGCGGCGTCCGTGGTGCTGGTGGTGCAGGACATGGCGCGCGCGGCGGTCGTGCGGTTCACGGCGGGGGCCTGGCGAGGGCTCGCGGTCGGGATCGGCGCGTTTCTTCGGGCGCCGCTCGCGCTCTGGTGGGCGTGGGCGTGGCGGGGACTCGCCTCGCTCCTCCCCGTGGCCGCAGTCGCGTTCGTGGTGGACGGCGGGACGCGCGGCTGGCCGGGTCTCCTTCTGTGGCTCGCCCTCGCGCATCAGGCCGTCGTCTTCGTCCGCGTCGTCCTCCGGGTCTCGTGGTGGGCGCGCGCCCTTCGTTCGGTCGACGCCGGCTCGCCCCTCCCTCAGCCCTGATATGCTGCATACGTGAGCGCGGCTGGCCTCGTCCTCGGAGCGACTGCGATCGTCTTGGTCGGCACCGGCGGCTGCTCCTCCGGTTCTGGTGCGGCCTCCTCGTCTCCGGCCGCCGGATCGACGTCGTCGGGCGACGACTCGAGTGTCGGTGCCGACGCGTTGCTCATCCAGGAAGCCGCGGGCGGGGGCGACGGCGCCCCTGCGTCGTCGGGCGACACGAGCGACGGGGGCCGCGCCGGGGACGCGTCTTTCACCGACGCCCTCGCGGACGCCGCCGGCACTACCTCTTGGTGGCACCCGCCGGTGACCACCACTTTCTACTGGGACCTGCAGAACGCCCCGCCCGACAACACCAAGGACGTCGGCGCCTACGACATCGACGGCTGGAACAACGACGCCGCCGAGGTCTCCAAGCTCCACGCTCTCGGCATCAAGGTCGTCTGTTACATGGACGCGGGCACCTGGGAGCCCGGGCGGCCCGACTCCAGCGCTTTTCCCGCGAACCTCAAGGGCTCCGCCGTCTCCGGATGGCCGGGGGAGCTCTGGCTCGACGTGCGCCCCTCCGGCCCGAGCTATGCCACGCTGCAATCCATCATGCTCGCGCGCTTCCAGGTCTGCCGCAGCAAGGGCTTCGATGCGGTCGAGCCGGACAACGTCGACTCGTACCAGAACGCCCCCGGCTTCCCGACCACCGCCGGAGACCAGATCGCGTACGACGAGTGGATCGCCGAGACCGCGCATTCCCTCGGCCTTGCCGTGTTCCAGAAGAACGACCTCGACCAGATCGCCACGCTGCTCCCGCACTTCGATGGGCTCCTCGACGAGGAATGCAACAAGTACTCGGAGTGCGCCCTGCTCGGCCCCTACGTGCACGCCGGCAAGCCCGCGTGGAACGCCGAGTACACCGAGGACGGCGAGACGACGGCCCAGTTCTGCGCGGCCGACGTGGACGCGGGCATCGTCGGGGCGCTCTTCTCGATCAAGCTCGACGGCAGCCTCTTTCTGCCGTGCGCCGACGACGTGGGGAAGATCAACTGAAAAACGGGGCCCCCCCGGCCCTCGGCGCCGTTCCCACCTTCGTCCCAATCCACCGGGGCAGTGGCTTAACGCTCACACCGGAATGATCCCCCGCTTTTTCGCCGGCCTCTCGACGCGCTTCTGCCTCGCCAGCTCGAGGCCCCAGGCGAGGACGCGCCGCGTGTCGCGAGGATCGATCACGTCGTCGACGAGGCCCCACCCGGCCGCCTTGTAGACGTCGATGTTCTTCTGGATCGCGTCGACGACCCCCTTCTTCACGTCGGGCGCAGGCTCGGCGTCTCCGAAGAGCTTGCGCGCCGCAATCCCCACCATGCCCTCCGCCCCCATGACGCTGATCTCGCCCGTCGGCCAGCTCACGAGGAGGTCCGGCTCGTAGGCCCGCCCGCACATGACGTAGTAACCCGCGCCGTAGGCCTTGCGGACGACGACCGTCAGCTTGGGCACGGTGGCCGCGCTCATCACGTGGAGCATCTTCGCCCCGTGCCGGATGATCCCCGCGTGCTCGACCTTCGAGCCGACCATGAAGCCGGGGACGTCCTGAAAGAAGACGAGCGGCACGCCGAAGGCGTCGCAGACCTGGATGAAGTGCGCCGCCTTGTCCGCCGCGTCGTTGTCGAGGATGCCGCCGAGGTGGTTCGGCTGGTTGGCGACGACGCCGACGCTTCTGCCACCGATGCGCGCGAGGCACGTGAGGATGCTCCTGGCGAAGCGAGGCTTGATCTCGAACATGTCCCCGTGGTCGACGACCGCGCGGACGAGCTTTGCCATGTCGTACGGCTTGCGCGTCGAGTCGGGCAGCAGATCGAGCAGGGCTTCGTCACGGCGGTCGATCGGGTCGGTAGAGGGGACGTCCGGCGGGGGCTCGCCGCAGTGGCTCGGGAGAAACGAGAGGTACTTCTTCACGGCCTGCAAGCAGGCCGCGTCGTCCTCGAACTCGCCGTCGCCCACGCCGCTCGTCTCGCAGTGGACCTTCGACCCTCCGAGCTCCTGCTCGCCGATCTCCTGCCCCGTCGCTGCCTTGACCAGCGGCGGCCCACCGAGCGCGAGCGAGCCCACGCCTTTGACCATCGGCACGTAGTCCGCGAGCCCCGGGATGTACGCCGTCCCCGCCGCGCCCGGTCCGACGATCGCGGCGACCTGCGGCACGACGCCGCTCATGACGACCTGTTCGCGAAAGAGGTGCCCGGTGCCGGCGAAGAGCGAGAGCATGTCGGGGTGGGCGGAGCCCGGATCGATGCGGGCGCCCGCCGAGTCGATGATCCACACCATCGGCCAGCGCCCCTTGAGCGCCATCGACCGAAGGCGCGTCACCTTCTCTTCGCCGGTGTAGCCGATGCTCCCGCCCTTGACCGTGAAGTCGTACGCGGCGGCGCACGCCATCCGCCCGTCGATCTTGCCGAACCCCGTCACGACCGCGTCGGCCGGCGGCTTGTCGCTCCCGTCGGCGCCCGCAGAGAGCCCCATCTGCGTGCCGTGCATCCCCACCTCGAAGTAGGCTCCTCCGTCGAAGAGCGCCGCGAGCCGCTCGCGGGCCGTCATCTTGCCGCGGGCGTGTTGCTTCTCGACCTTCTCGGCGCCGCCCATCTCGCGAACGCGCGCGCGCCGCGCTTCGAGCTCCGCCACCAGCTCACGCATGCGCTGCCCGTCAGCCATCGTTCGACCCTCGCGTCATCGGTCGCCCCACCGGGGCGCGCGCTTCTCGAGGAACGCCGCCACCCCTTCCCTCGCGTCCCGCGTCTCGAGGATCTCGCCGAGGCGCTCTCGCAGCTCGAGGAGGGCCTCTTCGAGGTCGAGGTCTTGCTGCGCGGCGAGCGCTTGCAGACCCAGGCGGACGGCCGTCGGGCTCTTTCTCGCGATCGCGGCCGCCAGCGCCTCCACTTGCGAGTCGAGAGCCTCGCGCGCCACGACGCGGTTGACGAGCCCGAGCCTCGCCGCCTCCACCGCATCGAGCTTCTCGCCGAGGAGCATCATCTCGAGGAGCCTTCGCCGCGGCACCTGCCGCGCGAGGACTGCCATGATGATCATCGGGAAGAGCCCGACGTCGATCTCCGGAGTACCGAACGTGGCCTCGGCGGAGGCGACGGCGAACGTGGCCGCCGCGACGAGGCCCAGGCCCCCGCCGAGCGCGTGGCCGTTCACCCGCGCGACGACCGGCTTGTCGCTCCGCCACAGCCCCAAGAGCAGATCGGTGAAGTCCCCCTTCGGCGGCAGGTCCGACGCTGGGGGGCCGGCGAGGATCTCGGCGAAGTCGCCCCCCGCGCAGAAGGAGCTGCCTTCTCCGGTGAGCACGATGACGCGGACGTCCGCCGCCCCGCGCGCGTCGTGGAGCGCCCAGAGGAGCTCGTTCGTCATGAGAGGGCCGATGGCGTTCCGCCGCTCGGGATACGCGAGCTGGATCGTCTCGACGGCCCCGTCGCGGGAGACCCGGATCCGCCGGTAGCCGCGCATCTGGTTCCGCCCGACTAGGGCGCTCCTCCTCGAAGTAGGATGGCACGCGCCTGCTCGACCGTCGCCGGCGTGCGCCCCACGTCGCGCACCATGCGCACCGCGACCTCGACGAGATCGCCGTTCGACTTCGCCATCGTTCTTCCGTCCGGCAAGTAGAAGTTGTCCTCCAGGCCGACGCGCACGTTGCCGCCGAGGACGAGCGCCGCCGCGAGCATGCGCCACTGGCACTTGCCGATGCCGATGACCTCCCACTCGCTTCCCGGCGCGAGGCCGAGCGCGATCAGCTTCTGGAGCTGGAGGCTCTCCACGCTGGGCGGGATGCCCCCGAGGACGTTCACGACGAATGAGAACTGGAGCGGCGGGCGGAGCACGCCCATGTCGAGCAGCGGCGCGATCCCCTGCGTGTGCCCGGCGTCGAAACACTCGAGCTCGGGCTTGACGCCGGCCGCGTTCATCGCCGTGAGGAGCTTGCCGATCTTGGCGTAGGTGTTCGGAAACACCATGTCGAAGACGAAGGCCTTCCGCTTCTCGGAGTACTTCGCGTAGTTCATCGTCCCCATGTTGAGGGCGGCGATCTCGGGGCGGACGTCGCGGACCGTTGCGCACGACTCGCTCACGTCGTCGGTGATCGTCCCGGTCGAGAAGTTGAGGAGGACCGGGCAGCGCTTGCGGGTCTCGTCCTTGATGCGCGCGAAGGTCTGCGGGTCGAAAGCGGGGCCGCCGTCGTCCCTCCGGGCGTGGATATGCACGACCGACGCCCCCGCGTCGTGCGCGCGCCTCGCCTCCTCGGCGATTTCGACGGGCGTGTACGGAAGAAAGGGGCAGTGCTCGCGGTTCGCCAGGACGCCCGTCAAGGCGCACGTAACGATGCAGAGGTCCGGGTCGCGTGCGTTGCTCGCTTCGGCCACGGTGGGGCTGAGAGGAGTCTAGTCTCCGGCGGACGCGCGCGCACATGGGGTCGTTCTCTCGCGGTGCCGTAGGTGGCCGCTCCCCTCGAACTCCCCAGCCTGACAAGAGGAGCCCCTTGACGCCAACCCGCCTGAGGCTCACGGATTCAGGGAGGCAGCGCGATGGAGACGACGCGGGAGACGGTGAGGACGATGCCGCTCGTTGAGCTCCGAGCGCGCGTGGAAGAGGCCGAGAAGCTCCTCCGGGTAGCCAAACAGCTCGCGCGTGACCAGCTCGCGGATCCGCAGCAATCGTCGCGCGCGCGCGACCGCATCGGCAGCATCGTGAGCGAAGTGCAGGGGTTGTTCCCGGGGCTCGGGGAGTCGGACGAGGCAGAGGTTGGCTTCGAGTCGGACCCCGGCGAGGACGCCGACGCCGAGTCGAATTCCGAAGAGGAAGAGGAAGAGGAAGAGTGGGAGCTCGACTGCGACAAGCTTCGGGCGGCACTCGCCAACGACGCGCTGATGAGTCAGATCCCCGAGACGGAACGCCCGCGATTTCGTGCGATGGCGGAGCAGCTCCTCGAGGTGCACGAACGCGGTGAGCTTTACGCAAGGATTCTCATGGGTTTCGAGGAGCTCGCCGAAGTGACGCGCGTGGGAGCCGAGACCGTGCAGAGGCAGCTCGCGACGATGCTGACCTTCGGGGGCGCCTCCAGTCTTTCCGATCTCGCTTCGTGGCGCGGAGAGCCCGTCGAACGTGCGCAACGTGCACCGGAGGCGGACGCGATCGCGGCCATGCTCGTCGGCACGCCCCGGTACAAAGCCTAGAAGGCTGGAAGGCCGGCGTCTTTTCGACCTTGGCGGCGGCCTCGCTCCCCTCGAACATGACTCGTCAAGCTTGCGTGAAAGCGCGCCGTGCATCATGTTGCGCGGTCCCGCCCGTTCGTTCGGCGCTCCGCCATGACTCACACGCGTCCCCCCGAGCTCACCATCCCGGTTCACGACCTCGATGCCGGGGGCAAAGAGGTGAGGCTTCCGCTCGGCCGCGGCTGGTTGGCTCATGCGTTCGAAGGCACCGACGTCGCCCCGGACGAGCCGGGCGCCGAGGTCGACGTGCGCCTGTCCAAGAGCGGCTCGGACGTCGTGATTTGCGGGGAGGTCCGGGGGGATCTCGTCGTGCCTTGCGCGCGATGCCTGGAGCCGGCGAAGATCGCCGTGCGCGAGCCGATCCGCGCGCTCGCCGTCCCTGCCTCGGCCCTCCGCGAGCCGCGGACGGGAGAAGGAGACGAGACGGAGCTCGAGTCGGACGAGGCGGATGTCGTCGCCTACGACGGGGACACGCTGGTGCTGGACGACCTCGTGCGGGACGAGCTCGTGCTGGCTGTCCCCATGATTCCCTTGTGTTCCGAGGACTGTCCGGGTATCAGCCCCGGTCCTGGCGAGGAGGCCCCTGGCCCGCGTGCTTCCGTCGACCCGCGCCTCTTGCCTCTACTATCCCTCAAAAAAACCTGAGAGAGACGAGCCATGGCAGTTCCCAAGCGACGAAAGAGCCGTTCCAGGCGCGACATGCGCCGCCAGCAGCACGACAAGGTGGCCGTGCCGAACATCGGCCCTTGTCCCAACTGCGGCGAGCCGGTCGTTCCGCACCGTGCCTGTGCTTCGTGCGGCCACTACAAGGGCCGCGTCGTGAAGCGCGCACCGACGGCCACGGAATAGCCGCCGGCCACGAGGCGCCGGGGCTATGCTTCCACGCGTAGCCATGCCCTCGGAGACCCGTCGTCCTTTGCCGCGGTCGCGGATCCTCGGTACGGGCCACTACCTGTCGCCGATCGTGCGGACGAACGCCGATCTCGAGAAGATCGTCGACACGTCCGACGCGTGGATCTCCGCCCGTACGGGCATCCGCGCGCGCCACATCGCGGCGGACGGCACCGTCACCAGCGACATGGCCGCGAGCGCGGCGAAGGCCGCACTAGAAATGGCGGGCCTCGCGGCGAAGGACCTCGACATGATCGTCGTCGGCACCGTCACCCCTGACATGCCCATGCCGGCGACCGCCGCGTTCGTGCAGCAGAAGATCGGCGCCCGCGCGTGCCCCGCCTTCGACCTCAGCGCTGCGTGCGCCGGCTTCATCTTCGGCCTTTCCATCGCGGATCAGTTCATCGCGAGCGGGCAGATGCGCCACGTGCTCGTCATCGGCGTCGAGCTCCTCTCGAGGGTGGTCGACTGGACGGACCGTTCGACCTGCGTCCTCTTCGGCGACGGCGCGGGAGCGGCGGTCCTCGGCCCGAGCGGCGCCTCCGCGAGCGCCCCGAAGCCCCGCGGCATCCTCTCGATCTCGACCCACACCGACGGCTCGCTGGCGGGCGCCCTCTCCATCCCTGCCGGGGGCAGCGCCACCCCCACTTCTCACGCGACGGTCGATCAGCGACTCCAGTACGTGCACATGAAGGGGCAAGACGTCTTCAAGGCCGCCGTGAAGAACCTGCTCTCGACGAGCCTCCAGTCGCTCGCGCAGGCGGGCCTTTCGAAGTCGGACGTCGACTGGGTGTGCCCGCACCAGGCGAACAAGCGCATCATCGACCAGGTAGTCGCCCGCGTGGAGATCCCGCCCGAGAAGGTCCTGATGAACATCGAGCACGTGGGGAACACGTCGAGCGCTTCGATCCCGATCCTCCTCGACGCGACCCTTCGCGCGGGCAAGGTCAAGGAGGGCGAAACCGTCTTGATGTGCGCGCTCGGGGCGGGGATATCGTGGGGGAGCGCGATCGTGAGGATGTGATCGGGCAGGCGATTTCGGCTGCGGCATCGCGATGGCCGCCCCCTCCTTCGCCTCGTGACTCCGTCTCTCATGTGCGCTAGAGGCGCTAGCCTCATGACGATCGCGTGGCTTTTCCCGGGGCAAGGCTCGCAGTTCGTCGGCATGGGGCGGGACATCCTCGAGACGTCCCCGGCCGCGCGCGCCGTCTTCGAGCGTGCCGACGCTGCCCTCGGCGAGTCGCTCTCGAAGCTCATCCTCGAAGGCCCGGAAGAGACCCTCACCCTCACCGCGAACGCCCAGCCCGCCATCGTCACGACGAGCATCGCCGTCCTCGCTGCGATCCGCGAGCGCCTGCCCGATCTCCCGCTCCCTGCCTTCGCCGCCGGCCACTCGCTGGGCGAGTACTCTGCGCTCGTCGCGGCGGGCGCCCTCTCCCTCGATGACGCCGTGCGTCTCGTACGGGTGCGCGGGCGGGCTATGCAAGAGGCCGTCCCGGCGGGGACGGGCGCGATGGCGGCCGTGATGGGGCTCGACCCGGACAAGGTCGAAGCGCTCTGCACCTTGGCGGCAAACGGCGAGGTCCTTTCGCCGGCGAACTTCAATGCGCCGGGGCAGATCGTCGTCGCTGGACACGCGGGCGCCGTGGCGCGCGTCGCGGAGAGGGTGACGTCGGAGAAGGGGCGCGCCGTTCCGCTCAAGGTGAGCGCGCCCTTCCATTGCGCGCTGATGGCCCCCGCGGCGCGTGTCCTCGAAGCAGAGCTCTCGCGCATCGCCGTGGTCGCGCCTGCTTTCCCCGTCGTCGCGAACTTCGATGCGCAGCCCAATTGCGACGGCGCCCGCGCCAAGGAGCTCCTCGTCAAACAAGTGGACGGTGCCGTGCGCTGGGAGGAGAGCGTGCGCCTCATGGCCAGGGAAGGCGTCACGCGCGCGTTGGAGATTGGTCCGGGGAAGGTGCTGGCGGGGCTCGTCAAGCGGATCGTGAAGGACCTCGAGCGCCCTGCCGACTTGACGGTCCTGAGCATGGGAGACGTCACGGCGCTCGGAGAGGTGGCCGCCTTCGTCGCCGCCGGTTGAAGGAGCGCGGCGCGCCGTCTATAAGGCGACGCTCGCAAAGTGGCGAGAACGGAGGAGCGGATGTTCCGATTGGACGGCAAAGTCGCGCTCGTGACGGGCGGGTCGAGGGGCATCGGTCGCGCGACGTGCGAGGCGCTCGCCGAGCAGGGCGCCACCGTCATCGTGAACTACGTCAAGGGCGAGGCGGCCGCGCGGGAGGTGGCCGACGGCATCCAGGGCAAGGGCGGCAGGGCCGACGTGGCAGGCTTCGACGTGGCGGATACGAAGGCGGTCGACGCGGCGATCGAGCGCCTCCTCAAGTCGCATGGGAAAATCGACGTCCTCGTCGCCAACGCGGGCATCTCGATCGACGGCCTGCTCCTTCGCATGAAGGACGACGACCTCGACAAACTCTTCGCCACGAACGTCCGCGGCGCAATCGCTTGCGCGCGCGTGTGCAGCAAGCCCATGATGCGGACGCGCTGGGGCCGGGTCATCTTCATGTCGAGCGTCGTCGCCGAAATGGGAAACGTCGGGCAGACGGCCTACGCGGCGACGAAAGCGGCGCTCATCGGCGCCGCGAAGTCGATCGCCCGTGAGTTCGCGTCGCGCAGCATCACGGCGAACGTCGTCGCCCCCGGGTTCATCGACACCGACATGACGAGTACGATGAGCGCCGAGATGAAGGAGGAACTCGCGAAGATCATCCCCCTGGGGCGGACGGGCTCCGCCCGCGACGTCGCCGCGGCCTGCGCCTACCTGGCGAGCGACGAAGCGGGGTACGTGACGGGCCAGGTGCTGCGCGTCAACGGCGGCATGTACGTGTGACGGCGGAGACGATTCTACGACACTGCCTATCGACTACGAGCCGTTTTTCCGATACGAGGCGAATACCAGAATGGCTATCGACATCTCCAGCGAGGTCAAGCGCATCATCAAAGAGCAGCTCGACGTCGACGAGAAGGACATCAAGCCCGAGTCGAGCTTCATCGACGACCTCGGGGCCGACTCGCTCGGCCTCGTCGAGCTCGTGCTCGCGTTCGAGGAGGCCTTCGAGATCGACATCCCGGACGAGGACACCGAGAAGATCCGCACCGTGCAGGACGCCATCGACTACATCGAGAAGCACGCTAAGAAGTAGGCGTCAGGCCATGGTCGGAGTTGCAAGCGCCGTCGGCGAGCGCATCGTCATCACGGGCATCGGTCTCGTCACCCCCCTCGGCGTCGGCACGGCCGAGTCCTGGAGGGCGCTCCTCGCGGGCGAGAACGGAATCGGTCCCATCACACAGTTCGACTGCTCGGCCTTCCGCGTCCGGATCGCGGGCGAGGTGAAGAACTGGGAGCCGACGCGCTTCATCGACCGAAAAAAGCTGAAGGAGATGGACCGCTTCACCGAGCTCGCGCTCGGCGCGGCGGCGCTCGCGGTGCGCGACGCGAAGCTCGAGCTCTCGGAAGAGGAACGGTTTCGCGCGGGGTGCTTCGTCGGCGTCGGGCTCGGGGGGCTCTTTACGCTCGAAAAGACGAAGGAAACCCTGCTGAGCAAGGGCTCGTCGAAGGTGAGCCCCTACTCGATTCCGGGGATCATCGCGAACCTCGCGGCGGGGCAGGTATCGATCGCCCACGGCCTCAAGGGGCCGAGCTATTGCACGACGAGCGCCTGCTCGAGCGGCGCGCACGCCATCGGCGAGGCGACCGAGTGGATCCGCCGCGGCAAGTGCGACGTCATGGTCGCCGGGGGCGCCGAGGCCACGATCACCCCCGTAGGCATCGCCGGCTTCGAGGCGATGCACGCGCTCTCCAAGCGCAACGACGATCCGGCCCACGCGAGCCGCCCGTTCGACAGGGGGCGCGACGGCTTCGTTTCGGGCGAGGGCTCGGGCGTCCTCGTGCTCGAGTCGCTCTCCCGTGCAAAGGGCCGCGGGGCGCGCATCTACGCCGAAGTTACGGGCTACGGCGCGTCCAGCGATGCCTACCACCTGACGCAGCCAGCGCCTCAACACGAAGGCGCACAGCGGTCGATGCGGATGGCCCTCGAGGACGCTCGCCTGCCCCCCGATGCCATCGATTACGTCAACGCGCACGGCACGTCCACTCCACCCGGCGATCTCGAGGAGTCGCGGGCCATCGCGTCCGTCTTCGGGTCGCACGCACTCGACAAGAAGCTCTGGGTGAGCTCCACGAAGTCGATGATGGGGCACCTCCTCGGCGCGGCGGGCGCCGTCGAGACGGCTATTTGCGCGCTCAGCATCGCGGAAGGCAAGGTCGCGCCGACGATCAACTTGGTCGACCAGGACCCGGAGTGCCCGCTCGACTTCGTGGCCAACACCGCGCGCGAACGCCGCGTGCGGAACGCGATGAACAATTCGTTCGGCTTCGGCGGGACGAATTGCACCCTCGTCCTGTCGCGCTACGAGGGCTGAACCGTGGGCTTACGCATCGCGCTCGGGGCCGACCACGGCGGCTTCGACCTGAAGAACGAGCTCGTCTCGGGCCTGCGTGACCTCAAGCACCTCGTCGACGACCTCGGCGCGTTCTCCAACGAACCATTCGACTATCCCGACGTCGCCCACGCCGCTGCCAGCGCCATCCAGAGCGGTGTTTACCAACGTGCGATCCTGGTGGACGGAACGGGGATCGGCATGGCAATGACGGCCAACCGCTATACGGGCGTGCGCGCAGCCAACTGCGGCGACGTCTACAGCGCTCGCTACTCGCGCGCGCACAACGACGCGAACATCCTCACGCTCGGAGGCCGCGTCCTCGGCATCGGCCTCGCGTGGGAGATCGTCGACATGTGGCTGGCGACACCCTACAGCGGCAGCGAGCGTCACGTGCGGAGGATCGCCAAAATCGACAAGCCTGCCGCACGTCCCGGAGGGGTTCGGCCGCCCCAAGACAAGCCGTGAGGTGCCCTTTCTGCTCCCATCTGGACAGCAAGGTGATCGATTCACGTGTGTCGACCGCCGGCGACGTCATCCGGCGAAGGCGCGAATGCGAGAGCTGCGCGCGGCGGTTCACGAGCCGCGAGCGGGTGGAGGACGTCCTGCCCGTGGTGGTGAAAAAGGGCGGCGAGCGGCAGCCGTTCGATCGCGAGAAGGTGCTGCGGGGCGTGCGCCTCGCGTGCAACAAGCGGCCGATCGCGATGGAGCGCATCGAACGCTTCATCGACGATCTGGAGCGCGAGCTCGTCGAGACCGAGGCCAAGGAGGTCTCGAGCCGCGACATCGGCGAGCGCGTCATGTGCAAGCTGCGCGAGCTCGACGAGGTGGCATACGTGCGATTTGCCAGCGTCTACAGGAGTTTCCGCGACATCGACGAGTTCCGGTCGGAGCTCGACCGGATGGTGGCCGAGACGAGTGCCAACGGGGCGGACGCCGAGCGTACGGAGCCCGGCGACGGCGCAGGATGACGGCGTTCTCTCGCGAAGACGAAAGGTGGATGGACCTCGCCATCCAGCGGGGCAGCCTCGGGAGCCCGTCTCCCAATCCGCACGTCGGGGCCCTGGTCGTCCGGGAGGGGCAGTTGGTCGGCGCAGGGCACCACCAGCGCGCAGGCGACGACCACGCCGAGGTTGCGGCGCTGAAGGAGGCCGGCTCCGCGGCGAACGGCGCGACGCTCTACTGCTCGCTCGCGCCTTGCAATCACACGGGACGAACCCCCCCCTGCACCGACGCCAACCTCAACCCCAAGATCGCCCGCGTCGTCGTCGGCGCGCTCGACCCGAACCCGCCCGAGGAGGGAGGCGGCGTCGAGAAGCTCCGGGGGGCGGGCGTCAAGGTCGACGTCGGATGCCGCGAGGCAGAGTGCGCGCGGCTCATCGGCCCCTGGGTCAAGTACGTGACGACGGGGATGCCTTACCTCGCGCTCAAGCTCGCGCTGTCGCTCGACGGGCGGATCGCTTCGAGGACCGGCTCGTCCAAGTGGGTTACCGGACCCGAGGCGCGCGCTCGAGTCCACTTGCTCCGGTCACGGCACGACGCCGTCATGATCGGCATCGGCACGGCGCTCGCGGACGACCCGCTTCTGACGGTACGCGAGGCCCCAGGCGACAACCCGTTGCGTGTCGTGCTGGACACGCGCCTTCGCATTCCACTTTCCGCGCAACTGATCCAAACGGCGCGCGATGTTCCGACGTGGATCGTTTGCACGACGGATGCGCCGTCCTCCTCCGAGGCGGCGCTGCTCGAGCGCGGGGTCGAGGTGCTGCGCGCCCCGGCGTCTGCAGAGGGTAGGATCGATGCGCTCGCGGGGCTGAAGATGCTCGGCGAGCGGGGTATCGTGAGTGTGATGGTAGAGGGGGGCGCCGAGCTCGCGGGGAGCGTGCTGGCGGGCGCGCTCGTCGACGAGCTGCACTGCTTCGTCGCGCCCATCCTGCTAGGGCCTCGCGGGAGGCCGGGCGCGGTCGACTGGGCGGGGCCCGCGACGCCGGGGGACGCGCCGTCCATCGAGGATCCGCAGTGGGAGGTATGCGGGACAGACGCCCACGTCTGGGGCCCCCTCCGGTACCCCTCGCGGTGAGAACACTTCTGATTTTGCGTCTCATGCGACGGGCCGGGGTGGGGGATCCGTGAGAAATCACGAACTGTGCCGTACTGTCCTCGCCAGACGCGGCAAGGGGCGCTATGGTTGCCGGGGATGGCCGTCCGAACCATTCTCCACTACCCTGATGCGCGCCTTCGCGAGGCGGGGAAAAAGGTCGAGCGGTTCGACCTGACACTGGGGCAGCTCGTCGACGACATGGCGGAGACGATGTACGCGGCTCCCGGCGTCGGCCTCGCCGCGACACAGATCGGGGAGGCCTGGCAGGTTTTCGTCGTGGATTGCGCCGCTGAGGGGGAACCGAGTGACTTCCGGGTGTTCGTCAACCCCGAGATTCTCTCGGTAGAGGGCAAGGTCTCGAACGAAGAAGGATGCTTGAGCTTTCCGGGTGCACGCGAAGACATCGACAGGGCGGAGAAGGTGCGCGTACGCGCACAAGATCGAGACGGGAGGATGTTCGAACTGGAGACGGACGGCTTGCTTGCCGTCGCAATCCAGCATGAATACGACCACTTACAGGGTGTGTTGATGATCGACCACCTTGGCCCCCTGAAGAAGCGCCTGCTTCACCGAAAGATGACGAAGCGCGCCGAAAGCGCCGCGTAGGACGCGCGGGAAGGGGAATGTGGATCGCGCGCCGAAGAGGGCGTAAAATCACTTCTTCGCCCTGCGGCCCCGCGCCGTTTCTCACACCTCCTCGCATTCTGCATTGGCTGAGTTCGCCCGAATTCCAAAGGGCGCGGAACAACCGTGTCCCACCGCATGTTTCGGCGCCATCATCGTCTGCACGCCTGCAGGGTGCGGTCGTCCTTAGCGCATCCGCCTCACGCCCCGCGGTGCGGCCTTCACGAAAAGATGCGCCGCACGCCCGAAAAGGGGCGGCCGCCGCGACACCATAGACCGAACCGTCCGATTCGTTCGTATCTCCCAGAAAAGCTGTGACAACATCCTTCCCTAC
>VFSW01006953.1_pt1 | contig 16542 bp, 22 predicted proteins | sample 5358111 | NCBI WGS metagenome assembly VFSW01 (sample SAMN11554181, study PRJNA540505) | mine drainage metagenome | isolation source: sediment from site ElyBrook_90M | place: USA: Ely Copper Mine, Vershire, VT | collected 2017 | reverse complement strand
GCCACGGTCTCAGGCTACCGCGCGGGGCTAGCCGAGGATCTTGGTGGTGGAGGAGGCCGGAGCGGACGGCGCCATTCCGGTGGCGGGGCGGGCGGCGGTCCCGGTGGTGCCGGCGATGGTCAGGATGTGTGTGTGGTTGTTGAAGGCGGTCGCCATCGCGTTGAGTTGATCGAGTACCCGCTGCGCCGTCGCAACGAAGTCACCCGGCAGCCCGTCGTCTCCGATGGTGATCACGTCCCCGTCGGCGTTCTTCCAGGCTCCCTTCGGCCGCACCCCAGGCTCGAACCAGGCGTCCGCGAGGTGATGCATCCGCTGGTCGAGCGGCTGTTGTGAGCCTCCGTGGAGTGCCCACCCGTCGATGGATCGGTCGCAGACGACGACCATGCCGGTGTCGCCGGGCTTGATCGGGAAGGTGATCCGTAGGTTGCCGCCGGCCGGGAAGTGGACCGGGACGGCATTGATCGGCTGAAGCACCTCGACTTGGAGCGCCCCGTCCGCGTCCTCGTAGGCATCGGCCACGAGTGGCTGAACGTCGACGGTCTGGTCCGCGAGGTGGTAAGCGAGCACCTGGACCGGCATCGAGACGCGGATCTCGCGCTGACCGCGCGCGATGGCGCGATTGATCACCTCGGCCTGGGTTGGGCTCCTGCTGCCGGCCATGAGGTCAGGCTACCCCCGCGGCGCCCCCTCGCAGTTCATCACCCAATCGCCGCCGTGCGTGTCGCCCGAGATCTCGACCGACAGGACCCGGAGCAGCCCCTTGGCCGACTGCGCCTGGATGTTGACGAGGCCGCCCGGGTTGATCGTCGGCTGGATGAGGCACCGGAACTTGAGCGTCTTGGCCGTCGTCCGCGGCTGCGAGGGCTCCGGCGTCCCGTGCTCCGGGCTGCCGATGAGCCCGGTGTCGGGCGTCAGCAGCGGCGCCACGTCCGTCGTCGAGCCGCCCTGCGGGAGCACCTGGACCTTGCCGTGCTGGACGGAGAACTCGAGCCCGCGGCCCGCGAGGAGCGCGTGGAGCTCCACGGCGGCCGGCCCGCGAACGACGTAGCCGCGGGGGAATTGGTCCGTCAGCGCGGACTCGAGCACCGCCTGGCTGCCGGCGGTCATGGGCCCGAGCGCGGCGATCAGCCGTTGCGCGACCTGAAGGGTCGAGGTCCCGGGGCCGTAACTCTCGGCGAGCCGTCCGAAGCGCAACGGCATGAGCCCGTCGCCGCACTCCAGGGCCGTCACCCAGTCCGCCCCCTCGCGGCGGTGGTCGATGTAGCGGGCCTGCCCCGCGAAGATGCGACCGATCGTGTTCGTGTACCCGGCTTCGAGCACCACCGGAGCCCCGCGGGTTTTCATCTGGGCCCGGTGCTCCTTCGATGCGTTGAAGAGCTTGATGTGGGCCGACGACGGCTCTGGCTTCAAGGTGCGCTTGATCTGGAAGCTGACCCTGAGCCCCGGCACCTGAGAGCCCGGTACGAATGCGGTCTGGAACGCCGTCGAGCCGTCGAGGTTGCCGATGGTGAGCCGCGCGGCGCGCTGGAAGAGCTGCGAGCCCATCGTGTCAGCTTGCGGGTGTGTAGACGAGCTGGACGCGCTGCCCGAGGTCGGTCATGCCCGGGGAGACGCCCTGCCCGGTCGTGTCGACGAAGGTCAACGTGCCTGCCGGCAGCCGCGAGTCCTTGAACCGGCCGCCCATCGGCCACCCGACGACGCAGCGGAGCCCTTGGAGCAGCGGCGTGTCGTCCGGTTGAAGGATAGAGAGATACCAGGCGCCAGTCGTCGAGCCGTCCGCGATGGGCGAGCCGTTCAGCGTGTCGCACCACCAGAAGCGGAGCCGGAACGTCACGCCGTCGAGGTCGACGTCGAGCGACCAGTCGAAAAGGTCGTTGCGCAGCGGGATCTGGATGGGGACGTTCACTGGAGAAATCCCTTGCCGATCAAGCTCGCCGCCCAAGACGACGACGTGGGCTTGCCGTCGACGCCTCCGGTCTTCGAGTTTGGTTTCGTCTTCGGTAGCAGGCGCGGCACCGAGACGACCTGGCTCTTGACGATGCGGATCTCCTTGAACGCAGCCGAGAAGTGCAGCGAGAGTCCGTCGCCGGCCTTGCGGGCAACGGGCGCGCTCACCATCACCATGTTGTCGTAGGTTTCGAGCGCCGTCGCGATCGTCAGCAGGACTCCGTTCTCCCAGATGGCGACGAGGGTCTGATAGGCAGTCCCAGGCCGCGTGTTGTCGGGCGCCGAGACGCCGGAGAAGTTCAGACCGCCGGGCGTCTGCTGCGAGGCGGGTCCGTAGCCATCGATCGACGGACCTGGCACCGGGACCTCGGAGATCAGTCCCTCCATCCTGAGCGTCCTGGGCCGCGGGCGGATGTGGTCGGTGACGTCGATCCCCTGCTCCACCGGGTTGTCGGTCGTCTCGCTTTCGAGCGTGTGCGTCTCGGACAGGACCGCGTCAACGGTGATGCTGTCGAGTTGGACGGCTTGACCGCCCGTCTTGCTCGTGGCGATCGTCATCTGGAACCCGACAGGGAAGACGATGTTGACCTGGCCCACGCGCGTTACCCGGTCGCCGCCGCGGTCTCGCGGTTGATGGCGTCGTGGTGCTCGCGGATGGCCCGGTGGACGACGTGCTCGACCTCGCGTGCTGCGTGCTCGGCCAGATGGCCCTCGTGCATACCGGGCGCGGCGTGGACGTTGATCACCGGGGCGATTGTCGTGTGCGTGACGCGGTTGCCTCCGCGGCCCGCGGAGACGCCGAGCGCGGCGGCGGCGGGAGATGCGGCCCCGCCGCCGATGGTTGCTCCGACGGTCGGTGGCGCCGCGCCGCCGATGTGCCGCAACAGGAACTCGCCGCCGGGGAGCTTCGCGACCTCCTCCTTGAGCGCGGCCATGAGCTTCCCGCCGGCCTCCTTCGCCAACGTCACGAGCTTCGTCCAGACGCCCTCGAAGTACGCGGCCACCCCGTCGAACAGGTGGAGCGTGCCTGCCTTCATCTTGGCCCAGATGAGCTTGACCGCTTCGTGCCAGTTCTTGAATGGTCCGAGCCACTTGTGGAGCGCGCGACCGATGATCGAGTCACCGCCAGTAAAGAACGTGTAGAGGTCCTGGACGATCAGGATCACCGCGGCGACCGCAGCCCCGATGAGCACGATCGGAGCGGCGGCAGCGAGGAACGCGGTCACGGCGCCCCACGCGGCCATTGCAGCCCAACCAACCGCGAAGGCCCGGCCCGACCATCCGCCCCGCGCACGCCCCGTCAACGCGGCCTGCGCCAGCAGCACGACTCCGATGCCGATGAGCGTCGAGAGCAGGAGCTTCAACACCGGCCCGATTCGCTCCGATGTCGCGTACCACTCGCGGAACGCCTTGACGACCTCGACGATGCGGCCGACCCACTTCGTCAGAGTCCCGAGCATCGGCAGGACGATCGTGTTCCGCAGCCCTTCGAGCGCTCCCCCGAGACGGTGCTGCGCGGTTGCGAATTGCTCGGTGGCTTCGAGCGACTCTCCGGACATCACGTCCCCGAGGTCGCCGGCCTCCTGCATCATGGAGCGGAGCGCAGCCGAGCCCTTGTTGAGCATCGGGATCATGGCTGCGCCGCGGAAGCCGAAATACTGGACCGCGAGCGCTGTCTTCGTCCCGCTGTCAGACATTCCGTGAAAGCGGTCGGCCAGTTCGAGGATCTTCCCGCCGAGATCCTTGACGCCCTTCTGCGCCAACTCTCGGAGCCCGTTGCGGAGCGTGTCCGTGGAGACCTCGGAGATCTTGGCCGCGTAGGCGAGTCGCTGGAACTCGTCGGTCTGGAGGCCCATCGACTGCGCGAGGCGCTTCGTCTCGACGCCGGCCTCGACGGTCGCGGTGATCTGTTCCTTGAGGAAGTCCTTAGCCTCGCGCGCCACGTCGGCCACGGCTTCGAGGCCGACCTTGATAAGCTCGACGGCGGCGAGGCCGGTCGCGAACGAGGTCTCGTCCTTGGTCAGCCCGAGGGAGACGAACAGTGAGCGCAGGATCACGGTTTCAGGCTACCGCTGCCGCGCGGCCTCGGCTTCGGCTGCGGCCTTCGCGTCGAGGATGAGGTTCGCCCGCCGGATGTCCGCCAGGCTGTAGACGGTCTCGAGTTCCCCGAGCGTCGCTACGCGCTCGACGACGAGTCGCCAGCAGGGCCACTCGCGGAGGATGTCTTCGGGGAGGTCGATGGGCGAAGCTTGGCCAGCAGCCCTTGTGCGCTGCTGGCCATCTGAAAAAGGTCGCGGAAGTTGATCTCGATCGCGAACGCCGTGATCTTGAGCAGCGTCGACACCCTGCCCGCGAGGATTTCGTCGACGACGGGCAGCAGGAGCCCGACGTTGCCGTTGATCGTCACCTGGGCCGTCTCGAGCAGTTCCTTCTGGATGGCCTCCGTCTCGGCCCAGGTCAGCCGGTCGAAAAGGACGCGGGTCGCCTCCCCGAGGTCGATGTCCGCGTCGAGCGCGCTGGACCCGGCCCCGAGCTTCGCAGCCGCGGCTCCGAGCGCCGGCCCCACCGCGGCCATGAGCCGGTGGAACAGTCGCATCCCGCGCCGGCCTGGGAGCTGTTGGACCGTCACCTCGAATCCGTCGATCTCTCGGGTCTCTGCTTCTCGCGCCATGAGCGCGCCTCCAGGAAAAGGCCGGGGTTTTGGGCGGAGGGATGGCCCCTGACCGGCACCCCGGCTGGTCGGCCGCCCTTGGAGCGGACTACGCGACGATGCCGCCGACGAAGATCTCGAGGTTCGTCGTCCGAAGCACCCAGACAGCGTTGCCCTGGTCGACCGCCCGTTCGATGTCGGCGGGCTTGGCGAGACGGGCGAACGCAGCGTGGAAGAGCGTCGTGCCGTTCAGGTCCTTTCCGAGCAGCGGCGCGAGGCCGGTCCCGGCGAGCTCGTCGGCGGCGAGCATCGCGGAAAAGGCATCGTTGTCCTGCGAGGTCGCCATGAGCGTGACCTCGACCTCGCCGGAGCGGTCCGCGCTCTTGTCCCAGGACTCTTCCCCTGCGGCGCCGACGACGGTCTTGAAGGTGTCGGTGTTGCGCTTCGCCTTGATGAAGCTGCCCTTGGCGTAGCCGGTGATGACGATGCCGCCGAAGGAGAGGATCACCTTCTGCGGATCGTAGGTGCCGTTTGGCTTTCCGGGCAGCATGGCGTCCTCCTCAGAAGCTCAGGGTGCCCTGGATGTTGGCCGACTGGATCGCACCGGCCATCGTCGCGGCGAAGGTCACGCCGTTCAGAACGCGGTTCTGCTTGTCGGACGCGGACACGTTCGCGACGAGCGGGACGGTGACGGTCGGGGCCGGGTTGTTCGAGAGGAAGCCCGCCGCGACGCCCTGCTTCAGGTCCGAGCGGATGGCCGCCTCGATGCCAGCGATCCCAGCGTCCGTGTACGGCAGCTTCTGGCCTGCGATGATGGCCGCGAAGACGTCGATCGACATGTTGACCTGGAGCCAATCCTTGCCCCGGATCACGTCGATCCACTCGTTGCCAGAGACGGTGCCCTTCTCTGTGACGTTCGCCCCGCCGACGTTCTCGTACAGGTTGACGTACTTTCCGCCGGGTCCGCCGCCCGAACCGGCCGCATTCGACCGCTGCGTCTCGGAGAGCGCGTAGAGGCCGCTCTCGGTCGGGACGCCGACCAGCGTCTTGAACGCCCACGTCTCGGAGCCCGGCGTCAGCGGCAGGCACGCGCCGAGCCATGCCGCGTCCGCGAAGTCTGCGGTCGTCGACTTGTAGATGAGCGCGGTCCGCAGGGCGCTCGAACCAGCGAGCGTCACCGCGACGTCGGTCCCGGTCTGGGCCGCGACGTTGATCACGGCGCTGTCCTGAGTCTGCGCGAGGTATAGCTTGTCGTTGGCCTCCGCCCACCCGTCCGCAGCGACGACGACGGCCTTCGAGTTGAAGGCCGTGCAGAAGCCGTACCACGTCGCGTTCTGCGCGAGGATGTTTGTCAGGTCGGTGGCCGTCGCGCCGTCCGCGTGGGTCTGCGCCTGTCCGAGAGTCGTGCTCTGGAGGGGCGTCAGCCCGAGCGAGTGCCACTCGCCGGCCACCGCCGCGGTCGCGGTGACGGAGGTGCCGGCCACGTCCGCGATCGTCATCGCCTGCGCGACGTAGTTCCAGTAGACCCCGTTCGTGTTCGCGGTCTGGAAGTCCGCAATGTGGGTTCCGGTTCCGGTGGGGCCGCCGGCCGTCGCGCTCTCGCCGTTGCCGACGACGGAGGAGCAGACGTAGACCCTGCCGCCGTTCACGACGACGACGCCTGGGGCGTAGAGGGTGCTCACGGCCCACGCCTGATCCATCGCTGCGGCGACGGCGGTGCACAGACCGGCGACGGTCATGGTGGAGGAGCCGATGCCCTTGTAAGCCCAGGTGACGGTGTTGTCGGTGATGCTGCCGCTGTTCTGGGCGGTTGCCGCAGTCGCGCCGGGGCCGGACGCGCCGCTCGTCCCGGCGACGGTGCATTGGTAGAGGAATCCGCCCTGCGTGACGAGCGCGCCAACCGCGTAGACCGTGGCGCCGGCCCAGGCCGAGGCAAAGGTCACATAGTAGGTCTGGCCGTCGAGTTCCCAGGTGTAGACGTTGCCGCTCGCAGGGACGCCGTTCGGGGTCAGCGTGAACTGCTGCGTCGGCGGATTCGTGCCCTTGCCGATGGCGACGATTGGCGGGCACGGGTTCTGCGCGAACATCCGCGCGGCCATCTGGTAGGTCGCGCCCGTCGTCGAAAAGCCGGCTGCGGCGACGGCGGCGGCGCTCCCGTACTCCTGGTAGAGACCCTGGAAACTGCCGGGGCAGTCGTAGGCGAGGATCAGCGGCTTGCCGAACCCAGGGCGCGTCAGAGAGGCAGCGGAGATCGACAGCTCGACCGAGACGAAATCCGAGACCTGAGCCATAAGAAAAGGCTACCGGCCCCGATCGATCCGCGTCTACCCCGTCGCGATCTCGGCCCGGATCTCCGAGAGGGCCGGCATGCCACCGGCGCGAGACAGCCCCTCCAGAGGGCGCAAATGGACCGGCGGCAGTGGGGCGGGTTCAACGAGGCGCGCGGCGGCCTTCGATCGGCCGAGGTCCACGAGTTGCTGGTGCTCACGGCACCACGTCCCCTTGCCGTGGCCTCGGCATCGCTTGCCGGTCGCGGGGTCTTTCGCGCAGCATCTGGCCATCATGGGCTCGTTGCGGTCACGTCGACCGTGAAGGGCGAGAGCGGATCGCCCGGGTTGGTGATGGTTCCGACCGCGTTGACCGTCTCGATGTAGCCGGTGTTCTCGTCGACCTTCTCGTTGATGTACCAGCGGCCCTCGAAGATCGCCCGCGGCTCGAAGATGGTCCCGGCGACGGCGGCGACGTTGCAGACCGACCCCGGGTCGAAGCACGTCAGGCCGGCCACCGACAGGGCCGCGCGCTTGCTCGGGAGCGTCAGCGCGGCCCGCACCGCCGACAGGACCGCGGCCGGGGACGAGTCGCCAGCCTCTTGGCCCGCGCCACCGAAGCACTGGACGGTCAGGTCGAACTCGCGGCGGCCGATGGCCTTCTGGTCAATCTCCTGGCCCGCGATGGCGCCGAGATTGTTCCACGTGTAACCATCCGCGCCCCCGGGCGGCGCGACGGTGGACGTGCCGGCGCCCGCAACCGTGACGGCCCACAGGTTGCCGCCGTAGCTGACTTGATCCCCGACGCCGTAGACGGTCCCGGTCGCCCACGCCTGGACCGTCGTGGTCTTGAGTTCGTCCCGCGCGCCGAGCGCCAGGATGTCGCCCATGCGGATCTTGATGAACTGGCCATCGGGTGCGCTCGCCTGCTGTCCGTCCCAGACGACTTGCCCGGCTGCAAGGCCGCTCGCCGTCTGGACGAAGGAGAAGATCGCCTGCTGGGCCGCGGCGAGGCTCACGCGGGGACCTCCGCGCGCTGGCCGTCCAGCGAGAAGCGTACGGGACCGCCGACGCCGCGCAGGCGGGAGGCGAGAAGCGTGCCGCCGCAAGGCAGGTGCGCCGCAAGCAGTGTGGCCGGCGGCTGCGAGAACTCCCGGCCGCCTTTGATCGACCACCACAGGTACCCGTGGACGGGGCACGCGAGGTCCATCGGTACACGCACGGCCGGCCTCACGGCTGCACCGCGTTGAGTCGACCAGCCCGCAACAGGACGGCCCGCCAGTAGCTCGACTCCATGCCGCTGCCCCACGCCTCGCACTCCGAGACCTCGAAGACGTCGTCGCCTACCGTCACGAGGTCGGCCGCGTTGGCGTCGCTCTGGACGTAGAGCTGCGAGGGCGAGTAGAACGCGCGCATGTCCGTCGTCCGCCGCCCCTCTGGAAGCCGTTGCAGGTCCACCTTGCTCGCCGGCTGGAGGCAGCCCTGGATGGAGATCGTCTGCGGCGCCGGGTCCACGACCGCCAGCCCGTTGACGATCGTCGGGGCAGCCTGGCGTTTGACGGAGTAGGTTCCCGTCGCGAGGTCCGCGAGGGCGTCGTCCATGAAAAGCACGGCGCTCATCCCTTGGTCCCAGCGAGCGCCCACGTCACGGCGCCGATCATCTGGCCGCCGGCTTGGTTCTTCTTCGCGTCGCCGCCAATGAGGGTGCGGTCGTGGCCCTTGTGCTTCACCGTCGCGGGCGCGTTCGGAGGCGGCACGCCCGCGCCCTGCGTCACCGTCTGCTTGATGTCGGCCGCAGCCTTCTCCCCGAGTAGCCCGAGCGCGGTGGCGAGCGACATCTTGCCGTCGACGACCGCGCGGGACAGCTTCTCCCCGAGTCGCTCATACTCGCCTTGATGGGCGCTGAATGTCGAGCGGATGAAGGGACGCGCCGGGATGCGCTTCGTCCCGAACTCGTTGGCCGCCGCAACCTCGACGTTTGTCGGGCCGGAGGCGCCGTCGCGCTCCTCCTTCTTGTCCGCGAGGAAGCCGACCTTGACGTGGGGCTTGCCATTCAGGGCCTTCATGCGCCGCAGGAAGTCCTTGTAGCCCATGTCACGGTCGATGACGCGCGGGCGCGACATCAGACCATCCAACTGTCGCTAACGAAGGTCCAGTAGAGCCCGTCCGTGCCGGCCGTCTGGAAGTCAGGGATCATGCTGCCGAAGCCGGCTGGGCCCGAGCCTGCGGCGGCGCTCTGCCCGGCGCCAACGACCTCGGCCACGACGTAGACGTTCCCGCCGTTCACGACCAACATCCCGAGGACGTAGGCGGTGTTCGGAGCCCAGGCGACCGCGGTCGTCCACGGGGTCGTGCGCGACCGCCCGACCGCTACCCGGAAGCGCGGGTTGGATCGAATGAGCGTGCGGTACATCTGCCCGTAGCTGGTCGAGTCGAGGAGGCTGCCGGAGACCTGGAGGCCGGCCCAGCTCGAGGAGACCCCGCCGACGCGGAACCCGGTCGGAGCGCCAGGCTTGCCCTTGCGGTTCGCGACCGTCGCGAGGTGGGCTGCGAGGAGCGCCGCACCATGGTCGAGGCCGGCGCCCCATCCAGCGGCGTCCATCTGCGCGTAGGCCAGGTTGATGATTACCGCCTGACCGCCTGCGGGGAATGTGGCGAGCTCGGCGGCGATGTTGGTGACGTCGGACCAGGCGATCACAGAGTCAGGCTACCGCCTGAAACGAAAAGGGCCCCGACTAATCGACAGTCGGGGCCCGCGCGGTGGGGTGAAGCCGTGGGGCTAGATCCCGGCCCCGAAGATCATCGAGAGCGGGTAGGGGCTGACGACGCCGCCCATTCGCATCTCGGCGTACACCGCGTAGGTGTACTTCTCGAGCTGCGGCGCGAGCTGCTCGTACTCGATCGTCACCGGGCACCACAGGCGCTCGGGCGACGGGTCGTAGCCGACCATCATGTCGTGGGCGCCGTTGCCCGGGGAAACGGCGTTGGCGCCGGCGCCCGCGAGGCGGTTCCACGACATGAACTCCACCTCGTCGAAGGTGTCTTCGAGGAACTCGAGGATGGTCGTGTCGCTGATGGTCGAGCGCGGCGTCGAGCGGAGGTAGTTGTACTGGAGCACCGGCAGGAGCACGCGCTTCACATGGAAGGCGTCCTTGGTGTTCCCGGGCACCTGCGCGATCAGGTTCGTCACGTCCGCGATGATCTCGTCGGTCGTCTTGTTGCCGATCCAGACCGAGGACCCGCTGACCTGCGGCACGACGAAGCTCTGCGCGCCCATGCCGGCGAGGCAGTAGGAGAGCAGCCCTTCCATCGGGGAGGTCGTCCCGGAGCCGTTGTCTGCGTCCGGGTCGCCCAGCGCGATGATGTCGTCCTGCGTCTGCGCGATGGCCTCGCGGCACGCCTTCGCGCGCAAGGCGTCGATGGAGCGGCCGGCCTTCGCGGCGGCGCGCAGCTCGGGGATCGTGTAGTCGAAGGACGCCCCGTAGCTGTTGTACGGGTTGATGTACTGCGTGCCCTTCACGTTCACCCGCGGGCTGTCGCCGGCCGCCCCGGAGATCCGCTTCGCCTTGCCGGCCCGGTCGAACTGCGTGAAGATGAACGTCTCGGCGCCCGGGTCTCCGCTGATCACCGGCACGAGCTGTCGGCCCTTGAGCTGGGCGTAGATGATGTCGAACGCCTGGGCCTTGATCTCGGCCAGCTCGCGCATGAAGAAGATCGTCTCGCCCGCGTCGAGGCGCAGCATCTCGGCCTTGACCGCGGCCTGGACGCTGTGACCCCATGCGTTCCACGCGGCGTCGAGCCGGAGCGCCTTCTGGCGATACTCGTCGCCCTTGCCGGTCGGCGCTTCGTCGACGTGGATGTAGCCGGCGCTCGGCATGCCGGCGCCAGCGCGCTCGCCGGGGCGCCGCCACGTCGGGTCGCGGTTGAGCGCGCCCGGGAGCGCTCCTTCGAGCCTCCAGTTGTCGCCGCTGGGCTTGATGATCTCGGGCATGGGCTGCGTCCTTTCGGGTCAGTGAGGTCTGGGCTGGCTACCGGGTGGCGCTGTCGACGAGCGCGGAGAAGCTGAGCAGGGCGGGGCTGCCGGCGACTCCGGTGCCGATGTTCTTCCACCGGGCGCCCTTGACGAGACGGCAGTTCACACCGTCCGCCGCGTTGCCGAAGGCGCCGGGGACGTTGACCGTGCCCGTGCCCGCGATGGCGCGGACGTAGACCGGGTCGTCCGGGCTCGCCAGGGCGAAGTCCTGGGGGACCCAGATGTCGCCGTCCTCGAGAACGGGCATGACCACGCCCTCGTGGAAGTTGTAGCTCCCGGCGATGTTGTCGGGGTCGGTCTGCATGTCGAGCGAGATGATGCCAGCGATGGCATCACCGACGGCGGCGATGGACACGGCCTCGTCGACGCCACTCGAACCGCCCGCGCCGCCCGGCTGAATGGCGTTCGGCGCGGGGTTGCGCTTCACGGCGATGCCGGCGATGACCGAGCCGCCGGTCTTGTTGAGCATCGACCGGAACTTCGGGTCCTGGCTGGAGTTGTCGACCTGTCCCGAAAACGGGACCGGGAACTCCTGCGCGACTGCGGTCTGTCCCTGGCTCATGCGTTACCTCTCGGCGTTCGTGCGGGTTCGGGTTCGGATCAGGCGGCGCGCTTCTTCTTGGGCTTCCACGCCTCGTCGGATGCCTTCTTGAAGGCGGCCTTCTTGCCGTCCGGGTCGTCGTCCTCGGCGTCCGGCTCGGCGGCGGCGTCGCCACGGCTGACGGCGGGCCCGCTGCCGCGCTCGAGCGCGCTCCGTCCGGCGTAGCTCACGGCGGCGTCGAAGCGGGCCGCGAGGTAGGTCGGGTCGGCGCCGTCGAGCTTCGCCTCGGGGTCGGTCGCGACGATGACGGCCTTCATCAGGTCGGTGGCCGACATCTCGTCGACCTTCGTCTCCGAACCGAGGATCTCTCGGGCGATTCCGTTGAGCTTCGCGCGGGCCTCGATCTCCTTGCGGATCTGCTCGGGGGCCTTCGACAGCTCGTCGGTCTTGGCCTTCAGCGCGGCCTCGGCAGCGTCCGCGCGGGCCTTCTCCTTCTCGACCTCGGTCCGGGCCTCGTCGCGCTTCGCCTTGAGCGAGTCGACCTTGGCCTCGAACTCAGCCTTCTTCGCCTTGTGGTCCGTGCGGTAGCGCTCGAACGCCGAAACGAAGGCGGGGTCCCTGCACTCGACTTCGAACTCGACTCCGTCGAGCTTGATCTTCGTCAGCATCGGGCGATCTCCTTGGCCATGAGTCGAGGCTACCGGCTCCATTTCGAGACTGTCCACACGCACGCGCGCCTGGGGACCCGCGCGGCCTTCTGCGACAAGGGCGACGTGGTTGCCGCGAACGTTGCGCTGGATGGCGTCGTAGTGCTGCCCGTCTGGCGTCACGCCCGGCGTCGGGTCCACGTCTGCGAGGTAGCCGCACGAGAGTTGCGCGCGGCCCGCGCGCAGGTCGTCGATAGCAGCAGCGTCGGTGATGAGCATGTCCGCGCGCACCATGTCGCCGTCGCGCCGCGGGGTGCCGACGACGTGGCCAACCTGGAAGTCGCGGGTGTTCTCGGCGTCGAGGAGTTGCGCGCCGTGCAGATTCGGGTTCGGGGGCGGGTGTCCGTTCGTCAGCGGAACGCCCGTGAACGTGTCGAGCGAGTCCGCCCTGAATGCTTCGTCCGGCGGCCGGTACTCGACCCACGGCTTGCCGTTCCGGTGGTAGGTGAGGCAGCCGGTACGCCCGAGGTAGCCGTCCGCCTTCGCCCAGCCATTCGGCAGGATCTTGAGCGGCTTCAGCTCGGAGCGGTCGAAGCGCGAGACGCCGCGCTGAACGTGGTCGGCCTCGTCCTTCTTGCTCTCGGCCTTCGCGAGCAGTTCCTCGGCATGCTTCTGTAGCGACGCCTTCTTCTCGGCCGGGAGGTCCGACTGCGGAATCCGGCCGATCGCGTCCCGCAGGTGCGGCAGATCGATCGCGCCGTCCTTTCCCTTGTAGGGGAAGTGCCGGAGCGAGCGCGGGACCGTCTTGCCGCCGTCGTCCTTCTTTCCGCCGTCCTCGACGAACAGGAAGGCGTCATCCGGGAGGTCGTTGACCTCGGCGGTGCTCCACTCGGCGTCGGCGTGTGGCGTCGGCACGGCGGCTCAGTCGCAGAGAAGCGTGAAGCTCGCCGTGGTGTTTGCCGACACCGTGCAGGTCGCGGTCGTGCTCGAGACGGAGCAGTAGGGCACGACGGAGCCGCCGTCCGAGACAGCCGAGAGCGTGGCGCCGCAGTGGCTCCCAGCCGGGACCGTTGCGGTGCAGGTGGTCGAGTTGGCGATAGAGCACGTCGCCCAGGTCGGAATCGACCGCACCCCAGCGATCAGCATCGACGGCGCGACCACGCTGCCCGAGAGGTCGATGGTCGGCCCGGCGTCCCCGTTGCCGGCGAGGTCGGGAGAGGAGTCCGAGATCGGTGCGCCTCCGATGTCCGTGTACGTCGCGCCGCAGAAGTCGCCAGCGTTCGAGCAGGCCGTCTGCGGGACCACCGCGAGCAGACCCATCGTCGCGCCGGCCGGAGCCTGCCGCCAGACCGCGAACGCCTGCGCGCCGACGACGGCGGGGATGGTGATGATGTTCCCGTTGCCCGACGAGAGGGTCGCCGCACTCGCCGTGTTCGACGCGCCAGTGCCGAGCGCAGACTCGCTGCCGGCCGCGCACGTCGCCGTCGAACAGGCGGCAATCGCGTAGGTGTAGGTCGTGCCGCCGTCGAGCGAGGCGCCCTCGCCGGCCACGGTCGGGGTCGGGGGCGCGAGCGCCTCGAAGGTCGTGCCGGTCAGGCCGCCGTTGAACTCGCTCAGGCCGCCCGCATTCACGCCGCCGTCGACCGCGATCAGGGACCTGGCCTTCACGGCGCCGATCGAGTCGAACCGGAGTGGCGGGGTGGCCTGCGCGATCGTCGCGAAGGCGAGGCAGAACAGAGTGGCGAGGAAGGTCTTGCGCATCGCGTGGTCCCTTTCGTGGGTGAACAAATTCAGGCTACCGGCGCGTTTCGCGGCGCGTCTACCGGCTCGACGAAGTGGCGGCGATCGTCGCGTTGCCAGTGGTCGTGTTCGAGACGTACAGGCGCACGAGCGCGCGTGCCGATGGCGAGATCTGGACCTGGCTGCCGACATCGCCAAAGGTGAACGGCCCGACCCCGCCGTCGAGCGTCACCGTGGACCCGAGGTTCGCCCACGTCAGGCCGTCGTTGCTCTCCTGCGCCTGGACCGTCCCCGCGGGCGTGCCGCCGCCGGCCGTGCTCAGGACGATCTCGACGCGCCCCTGCGGACCCGGCGAGATGGGACCCCCGATCAGGACGCCGCTGCCGCCGTCGAGCAGCGCGTAGTACGAGCCCTGCGGCCCGACCCCGTAGATGCCACCGCTCGGGGCCGGGTAGGCAAAGCCAGCGTCCGCGTACTGCGACACGTTGCCGCCGTCCGGGAGCGACCATTGAAGCGAGACGACGCCGCTTGGTGCGCCGGGTATCTGCTGGGCCTCGGCGCGGGCGCAACCGAGGGCGAAAAGCGAGAGGGCGAGGGCGAGCCGGAGCTTTCGATGGGCCATGCGTCCAGGCTACCGGGCGCGGCGCGAAGTCCAGCGTCGCAGCTACCCCAGCGCCGCGAGGATCTTATCCAGGCGGGGCGACGCAAAGCACCGGCACTGGATGGCGTCCCCGGGGTGGCCCCCGATGCCCGGATCGTCCGACCCCGGCAGGACAGCATCCCATCGGTAGACGTGCCCGTTTCGCGCGACGTGCGCCGGCCGCTCGCGGTCGTCGTCGATGCCTCCCCACTCGTACTCCTCGATGCCGAGGTCTGTCTGGCGCGTCTTCGTCAAGTCCCCGTTGAACTTCCCGATCTGGTCACGCGCAATCAGCCGCGCCCGGTTCTGCGCGACGTGCCCGCGCTCCACGAGGTCAGATGCGATCTGGTCGGCGCGCCGGCCCTTGGCGATGCCGTCGAGCGCAACGTCTTGGATCTGGTCGAAGTACTCCTCCGGCACGGTCTTGATCAGCGCGACGTTCTCGGTCGTGAACTGATCGATCCGCGCCTTCAAGTGCCGGTCCGCCACGTCGTCGAGAGAGATCCCCAGGCCGGCCTTGATCTGCTTGAACAGCTCCCGCCGGTTGTGGGCGCTCGTCGCCGTCGCTGCCGATGCGGCTGCCTTCGCGATCCTGGATGCCGGGACCTTCGCGCCCCACGCCTTCCGCAGCCTCTCGATGATCCTCGTGACCTCGGGCATCGCCGCGTCCGCCCTGGCTGGTGCCGCTCCGAGCGCGACAAGGTGCGGGACCAAGCCCTCCTGCGTCAGCGCCTCGGCGTAGTGGACCATCGGCCGCAGGTCGCCGTAGTAGGCCAGGATCGCGCCGTCCGGGTGCGCGGGCGGACGCATCTTCGAGCGCGGCCCGCGGGCGCGATGCAGGAACGCCGCCGCCGGATGCACGGGCTAAGCCTTGCGCGGTTCCGAGACGACAGGTAGCGTCGGCATCAGAGGCATCCCCGCGGTGTCGGGCGCGCTCGCCATGTGGGCGGCAAGCTCGGCCTCGGCAGACAGGCGCCGCTGCTGGGCCTGCTGCTGAAGGGCTCCGTGCCGAGCCACCATGTCGGCCGCCGCCTTCTCGTCAGCCGCCGCCTGTTGGACCTTCCCCTTCAGGTGCTCGGCGTGCTCGTGGTGCGCGTGCGCGGCCGCGGACGGCGGGATGAACTGCCCGCTCGACGGGTGCCGAGCCGCCTCGTCTGCCCGGTAGCGGCGGCTGCTGCCCGGCTGGTCCTGCATCTGTCCCGGTGCGTGTCTCACTTGCTGCCTCCTTGAAAGCCAAGAAGCCCGAGGGCTACGTCCATCGCCTTGTGCCAGGCGATCTTCTTCACGTCGTCGCCCTTCGACAGCCACTGGTACTTGTCGTTTTCATGGTCCGGGTCGTGGCCGTGTTCTGGCTCGCCGGTGACCGTCGTGCGGAAGACGTGCAGGTTCATCCCGCCGGTCGTAATCGCGCCGAGCGGCTCGAGCTTGCCCGCAGTCAGGCCCGTTTCCTCGTAAAGTTCTCGCTTGGCCGCCTGCTCCGGCGTCTCGCCCACCTTCGCGGGGCCGCCCGGGAGCGTCCACTTGCCGTCGTCGCGGCGCCGCTCGATGAGCATCTGACCCTTCGAGTTGAACGCGGCGACGTGGGCGAGCATGTGCGTGTCGCCGTGGTCGCGATGGTCGTTCAGGACCCGGCTCAGGAGTAGGACGCTCACCGGCGTCTCTTTCGCACGGGGTGGTCCGCGGTCTTCGTCGCCGCAGTCCGCCGCGGCCGGTCCGAACTGTCCCGCTTCGGCTTGACCTCGGGGACCGGCGTCTTGCCGCTTGGGATGTAGCTCTCCGCGCCGGTCGTCGCGACCTTCGACAGGTCCGGGAAGCCCTCGTTGCTGCCGGGGCCCTTTGGGAGCGCCGACGTGGCCTCTGCGACTGGCGCGGCCGTTGCGACGCGGCCCTCGTTCGCCGGCTCGTCACCGAGCCCGAGCTTCGACGCCTCGTGGTCTGGCCCGGCGAGGTCGTCGCGCAGGTTCATGTCGATCTGCGTGTCGGTGGAGTATTCCTCGCCGCCAAAGCGGGACCGGGCGACCTCCTGCGGCGTGACAACTTGGGTGACGAGGTAAATCTGATCCGCCTGCGCCTGCTT
>VFSW01006952.1_pt1 | contig 16542 bp, 19 predicted proteins | sample 5358111 | NCBI WGS metagenome assembly VFSW01 (sample SAMN11554181, study PRJNA540505) | mine drainage metagenome | isolation source: sediment from site ElyBrook_90M | place: USA: Ely Copper Mine, Vershire, VT | collected 2017 | reverse complement strand
CGCCGGCGCTGCTGGCCGGCCTCTTCTCCGCGATCGCCCTGCTGCTGACCGCCATCGGAACCTATGGCGTGTTGAGCTACGCCGTCGCCCCACGGCGCCGCGAGATCGGTGTGCGCATGGCGTTGGGCGCGCGGCCGGAGCAGATCCGCGGCCAGTTCTTCGCGCTCGCTTTCCGCCTGATCGCCTGCGGCTCCGTCCTCGGTTTGACTGGAGCGTGGCTGGCCGGCCGGGCCATGCAAGCGGTGCTGTTCCACGTTCCGGCGCACGATCCGGCGATCTTCGCGGGCGCCGCCGGTGCGATGGGTTTCATCTCTCTGACCGCTTGTCTGCTGCCCGCGCACCGCGCGTCTCGGATCGCCCCGATGGAGGCTCTCGCCGCCGAGTAGGCGAACCCGGCTATCGCATCGGAATGGAAAAATCTCCGTAATCCCGAAAACCGGCTCTCCGTCAGAACTGTCCTCAGGCGGGCAGCTCGACTTCAATTTCGCGCAGGGTAGAGGTCGGAGACCGATCCGCGCGCAGGGCATCCTAGTAAACTCGAATCGCTTCGGCCGCGCGATTCGTCAACTCGTCAACGGACCGTCCCGTCACCAGAATCGCCGGGAGTTCCGGAACGTAGGCACTATAGCCTTTCGAATCGCCTTCGATCACGAGCGAGTATTTACGAGTCATTCTCCGGCCTCCTGAATACCAGTTTGCCTCAAAATCGCGGAAAAGCGCCGTGAAAAAACCGGGAAAGGCGCGGCAAACAGGCTGCGGGCGCGAGTATAGGCTTGACAGATACCAAGACGTCTATATACTATGATGTCTCAGTATGCAAAAATCGGACTCTCTGCAAGGCTCGCTCGATCTGTTGGTTTTGAAGATCCTCTCGCGGCGGCCGCGGCTGCATGGCTACGCCATTATGTCGGCGATCAAAGATTCCTCGCGCGACGTACTCAGCGCCGAGGAAGGATCGCTCTATCCGGCGCTGCACCGGATGGAGGAGGCCGGTTGGGTCCGGTCCGAATGGATCACCAAGGACACCGGGCGGCGGGCGCGATTGTATGAACTGACGGCGGCGGGCAAGAAGCAACTGGCGGCCGAGGAATCGCGATGGCAGGCCGTGACTTCGGCGGTGAATCGGGTTTTGAGGACGGTGTGATATGTCCCTTTGGTCGCGCATAGGAAACGTCGTTCGCGGGCGTAATTTGAACCGCGAGATCGATGAAGAGCTGCAGTCGCACATTGAGGAGGCGATCGAGCAAGGGCGCGATCCAGGCGAAGCACGGCGGGCGTTCGGTTCGGCGCTCAGTCTGCGCGAGGCGAGCCGCGACATACGGCTCCTGCCATGGCTCGATTCGCTTCGCGCCGACGTGGTGTTCGGATGGCGGCAGCTCATGAAGAGAAAAGTGACGTCGGCCTCCGCCATCCTGTCGCTGGCTTTGGGGATCGGCGCCTGTGTCTCGGCGTTCCGGCTGATCGACGCGCTGCTGCTGCGGCCGTTGCCCGTGGCTTCGCCGGAGCGGCTCTACGCTCTCGCGCGGCAAGGAGACAGTCTAGTCGATGGCAAGCCCAGCTCCTTCGATGGCTGGGCGTATCCGGTATTTTGTCTGATGCGCGATGCGGTGAAGGATCGAGCGGAGTTGATCGCAATCTCCTACGCCCAGCGGATGGATTTGACTTACAAATCGGACCAGGAGATGGAAAAGGCGTATCTGCAATATGTATCCGGTTCGATGTTCGGCGCGTTCGGTTTACGGCCGGCGCTGGGGCGGCTGCTCACCGCGAATGACGACCGGAAGGCGGGGGCGCATCCGTACGCGGTGCTCTCCTTCGATTATTGGTCGCGGCGCTTTGGACGGGATCCGAAAGTGATCGGCCGCACCTTTCGCCTGGGTGACCGGCTCTTCGAGATTGTGGGTGTTGGCCCGGAGCCGTTTACCGGCACCGAGACCGGCACGGTGACCGGAATCTTCGTGCCCACGATGATGCACCCCGGCGCCACTCGCGAGGACTGGACGTGGCTCCGGACGCTGGCGGTAACTAAGCCGGGCGTGTCGCTGGAACCGCTTCGCGCGAAGCTCGACGCAATCTCGCGGGCCTTCGAATACGAGCGGGCGAAGGGGTTCACCGGCATGCCAAAAAAGAGCATCGATCGATTCCTCGCGCAGACGGTGATGCTGGAGCCGGCGGCCGCCGGCGTATCCGGCCTACAGAACGACTACCGGCAGTCTCTTGCCTCGCTCGGAGTGTTGGTGGCGCTGGTGCTGTTGATCGCCTGCGCGAACGTCGCAAATCTCATGACGGCTCAGGCGGCGGCGCGGGCGCGCGAGATGGCCCTGCGCGTCTCCATCGGTGCCGGGCGATGGCGGCTGGTTCAACTCGTCCTGGTGGAAAGCGCGATCCTCGCTTTCCTTGCGGCGGCGATGGGCGCTCTCTTCGCGTGGTGGTCCGCGCCGTTCGTTGTCGCCAGGATTAATCCCCCGGACGATCCGGCGCGCTTGTCTCTGCCGGCGGATTGGCGCGTGCTTGGCTTCGGCCTCGCGCTGACCGTGGGCGTAATCCTCTTGTTCGGTCTATTGCCCGCGCTGCGCGCCTCGGCGGTCAATCCGGCCCGCGCGCTGAAAGGCGGCGAGAATTCGCGCTCGCGCCGCCGCGGGATGCACGCGCTGATCGCCGTACAGGCCGCGTTCTGTTTTCTCGTGCTTTTCATCGCCGGACTCTTCGCGGCCACTTTCGACCGGTTGTCCCATCGGCCCGTGGGATTTTCCGCCGAGCGTCTGTTGACCCTCGACACGGTCGCCCAACGCGGCCGGCCGGCCGTTTTCTGGGATCAAGTGGCGGAACACTTGCGCGGCGTACCCGGCGTGGAGGCGGTGGCGCTGGCGGGATGGCCGCTGCTCGGCGGGGGCGCCTGGAACAACTTCGTGTCGATTGACGGCGCGCCTCCCGGCCCGGTTCTGGCCTATTTCCTGAGTGTTTCGCCTGGTTGGGCGGACGCGATGAAGATCCCGCTCCTCGAAGGCAGAGACTTCCGCGCCACCGATACATCGCCCGGCGTTGCGATCGTCAACGAGACTTTCGCCAAACAATTCTTCGACGGGGCGAATCCTATCGGAAAGTCGATCGCCCAATCGGCGGGCCCGCGTTACCAAGTGGTCGGCCTGATCCGCGACGCTCCCTACCGGAGCATGAGAGAACCGATTTTACCGGTGGTTTATGTTCCATTCCGGCGGGTCGACGCCAGCGGGACGTTGCAGCCCATCGGCGACGGGACCTTCATCGTACGTACTTCCGGCTCCAACCCCCTCGCGTTGGCATCGATGCTGCGCCGGGAAATATTCCGGGCGCGGTCCGAATTCCGCGTCAGTAACATCCGCACGCAGGAGGAGTTAGTCCGGGCGCAAACGGTCCGCGAGCGATTGTTGGCGATGTTGGCGCTGTTCTTTGCGGCGGTCGCGCTGTTGCTCGCCGGTGTCGGGCTGTACGGGGTGCTCGATTACTCCGTTCTGCAGCGGCGGCGCGAGATCGGCATTCGCATGGCGGTCGGCGCGCGGGCGGGATCGATCGCGCGGCTTGTCACGCTGGATGTTTTCTCGATGGTGATGGTTGGGGCGTTGACGGGCTTGGCGCTGGGCATGGCGGCAGCGCGGTACATCGAAACACTGCTCTACGAAGTGAAGCCGGGCGACGCGGGCATGTTGGCGATTCCGTCGCTGGCGATTCTCGTGGCGGCGTTGCTGGCCGCGGCGCCGGCGGTGATCCGCGCGGTGCGGATCGACCCGGTGGAGATGCTGCGTTCGGAGTAGCGGACAATGCAACCGGTCCCTTTGGAACCTTCGGCAAGAAAACGCTTCGCGTTGGCTGCCGTGAGTATCATTGAGAGGGCGGCGTTCCTCAATGGGCGAAGGCCCAGGGCCGGCAACGACGACACGAGGGGGAGAAGGAGACAATCATGAAAATACTTTTGGCGATGGATACATCCCCGGCCAGCCAGACGGCGCTCGAGGGCATCCTGGCGCGCCAATGGCCGGCGGAGTCTTCCTTCGATGTGCTCAGCGTCGTGGAGCCGTCTCATCTTTGGACGGCCGCGGAGGCCGTTCAAGAGGCGGCCCGGCGCGCGGAAGAAACCGTAGGGCGGGCGGTCGAGCGATTGCGCGCGAAGGGATGGGAAGCGGACGGTTCCGCGATTTCCGGGGATCCGAAGGCCATTCTCTTAGAGCGCGCGCGGGAGATGGAAGCGGATTTCGTCGTGGTCGGCCCCCATGGAACTTCCGGCGTCGCGAAATTCCTGCTCGGCAGTGTGGCGCAGACCGTCCTGCGGCACGCTCCGTGTTCGGTGGCCGTGATGAGGGCGAAAGCCGGAGGGCCGGTGGATTTCCAGGTGAGGAGAATCCTACTCGCTACCGATGGGTCGAAATTCTCCGAACTGGCGGCGCGGTCGATCGCGGGACGCCCTTGGGCCGCCGGGACCGAGGTTCGAATTCTCACCGCCGTCGAGTTGATCCTGCCCGCGAGCCGGGCCTTTCTCGAACCGCCTTTCGTCGATTCCGCGTTCCTCGAAATCGCGCGGGAGGAGGCGATGAAACGAGCGCAACAGGCGATCGCGTCGGCGAGGGAAATCCTATCGGCGGCGGCCGGGTTGGAAGTGAGCGAATCGATTTCGGTCCTTCTGGAAACGGCGAAGACGATCGTTCTCGACGAAGCGGCGCAATGGGGCGCCGATCTCATCGTGTTGGGTTCTCACGGGAGCCGGGGGATGGACCGGTTTCTTCTGGGGAGCGTTTCCGAGACCGCGGCGCTTCACGCGCATTGCCCGGTGGAAGTGATTCGCAAGCGCGGGGCGCGATAGAAAGAGGACAGCCGGAAATTTACCTTTCCATCAAGGCATCGGCCGGAAAATCCTGAGTAAAGCCATCGACGAATTGGTCGAGGTCCGCCCAATCGGTATACTCGCGATCCTTGGCCGTGTCGGTGGACGCGCCCGCTTGCCGCGCGATCCGCTTCATTAGCAGACGCAAAAGGAAATTGTATTTTGTGTAAAGCAACGCGCCGGCGACGGCCTTGATCCGCGCTGGATGCCAACCGGTCTCCGCGAGAAAGGAATCGATCATCCGATCGACGTCCGCGGCCGCTTTGGCGCGGTAGCCGGACGGCGCCGAGAGATCCTCCGCCCCCGCCTCCGAGAGGCTGACCGATAGGAACGCGGACGGAATCCGTTCCAGTTCGGCCCGGTGGAGTTTTACGAACTTCGTCATCTCCGGCTCGTGCCGTCCACGATGCACGGATGCGATGAGGATGGCGGAGGAGTAGGCGGATAGTGAAAAGCGCGGAGGGAGACACGCCGCATCGATCGATTCGGCGGGAACCTCGCGAGCGCGCATCGATTCCACAACCTGTTCGGCGATACGGCGGGTGTGACCCTGACGGGTCGCGTAAAGGACAACGGCGGGTTTCATAGGCGCCTCCTTTCGAGGTCTCCAAAACGAATGGAGCAACTCGCTTGCCAGACGACCGGGTAGGCCCGGAGTGTCGCGAGGACGTGGCGCGGACGTCAGGGTGAGCCGACCCGGACGCGGATGGAGACGGAGGCGCACGAAAACGTTGTGCTCCCCTTGCAGGAGACGACGTAGGTGGAGTCTCTGGCGGGCCGCACTTCCAAAGTGCCGGTCCCGTCAAACTCGCCGATCGTGTGGAGCGTCCCCGTGCCGGACGCCTCTTCAATTGTGACTTTCGCCGCGCCCTGGATCTTCCAGCGGAGCAGGGAGGCTTGTCCGGGGGCGACAACGGGAGGAACGGCCTCGAACACGAAGTCCGCCTGGGATTGGCCCTCGGCCGGCGTGGCGGGGACCGTCTGGCGTACGCGCCCGCAAGCGAGGACTGCGGAGAGGGCGATGCAAAGCAGGGAGATGCGGCCAAACGATCTCCTTCTTTGCCGCGAGAGCCGTTCGACCGCGCGGGGGTCTACGATGCCCGGTTTCACGCGACGGCAGTCGACGCGACTGGCTCTTCGCGGCGATCCACCTGCCGCGCCGCTTGCCAGCGCATCGCCCAAGCGGGGAGACTGTCCCGTTCGAGGAGAGTCGATAGGACCCGGTCCGGGTCCCCCAGGTCGTTCCAACCGGCGTTGCCGAGCCGCAGCGCGACCAACCGCTTCGCCGCGGGCGCCAGAACCTGACGCGAGAAATCGGCCGGCTCGATCTGCCGGTAGAAGAGATCGGCGGCGCGCTTCTCGGAGTCCGACGTTGGGAACACCGGAGCGGCACGAAGCGCTTCGACCAGCGCGGGAACGACCGCCTCCGCCATGTCGAGGAAAGCCTTCACGTGGCCGGCCATGACAAACGTATTCCATAGGCAGCCGGAGCGCAGCAAACGTTCCGCCGCCGGGCGCCCCGGCTTTTCGTGAAAACCGGTGACGTGAAACACCTCCGGATGGGACGGGCGAACTTCCGCGCCAACCTCGATCCAGCCATATTCGGTCTCCGCGTTCGAAGGCTGAGCTCCCAGAAGCACCACCGATTTCGAATCGGCGGCGGCGATCGCGAAGGCCGATTCCAGAGCTTCGGTGAAGACGCTCTCATGCCGAAACGAATGGTCGGAAGGAAGAATGGCGACGATCGCGTCCGGGTCCATCTCGAAGATATGGAGCAGCGTGTAGAGAATCGCCGGGGCGGTTCCCTTGTTGCAAGGCTGCACGATTCGCCGCAGGGCTTGGCCGGCGAGATCGCGAGCGTAGTAATCATGATGAGCCCGTGTGACGGAGTAAAGAATCCGCTCGGGACGGACGCTCCTTTCCGCGCGCTGCCGCGCATCCTCGAGCAGAGTGCGGTCGCCCAGGATGCGGCAGAACTGCTTGGGACGGTCGTCTCCGCAGATAAAACGAGTGAGCCCGCGCAGGCGGATTCCGTCGCCGCCGGCCAGCACGACACCCCAGCGGCGCTCCGCGCTTTTCGGCGAAACCGCCCGGTGCGCCTGGCGCCGCCGGGACCCCTCCCCGGATCCTTCTCCATTGGCCCGGAGAGAGAAGCGATCGGGATGGGCGGCGGGACCGCACTCCAACTTACCGTCTTCGACGCGCATCGGAACCCTCTCTCTTGATTCGAGACGTAAATGGAGGAGCACGCGGGCCTCCAAGCCGATCGTTGGCGTTCGCGCCCGTCAATCGGCACTTTGGCGAAGACGCCGCGAAGATCCGGTTGGGTGAGTTCGCACAAAGACCGGGTTGTTCGCGCGATTTCGCGCACGCTTCGGACGACGCCGGGCAGTGCAGCCGCCGGTGCGCGCAAGCCGCCGACGGGTGGCCAGATACATGCAGTTGGCGGTGGCGATGGACCGCCAGCAGAAGCGCCGGTGGGGTTTCGCCGTTTGGAATCTCGTTGCGATCGCGGCGATGTTGTTCGCGGCCACCCGGTTTGCGAACACCCCGCCGAAAACCGTCCCCTACAGCGATTTCCTCGCCGAGCTTCGCGCCGGCAAACTGGCCGAGGTGCGGGTTGGCGAACGGCAACTGACCGGCGTGCTCAAGGCCGATCCATCCCATCCGAAAGCGGCGGGTGAACCGGCGATCCAGGCGACGCGGCTCCCGGGAGTGGACGAAGCGCCGCTGCTGAAGGAGTTGGAGGACCATCCGGTTCGATTCGAGGGGCGCTTCGAGCAATCCTCATGGCTGTGGAACCTCCTCGGTTGGGTGTTTCCGCTGCTGCTGATCGCGCTAATTTATGGGGTGGGTATGCGCCGTCTCGCGCAGGGCGGCGGCGCATTGACCTTCGGCAAGAATCGCGCAAAGATCCACGACGAATCCAGCCGGATCCAAGTGACGTTCGCGGATGTGGCCGGGGTGGACGAGGCCAAGGTCGAATTGGAGGAAATCGTGGATTTTCTCCGCCAGCCGGCGAAATATCAGAAACTCGGCGGCCGGATTCCGAAGGGAGTTTTGCTGATCGGCCCTCCCGGCACCGGGAAGACTCTGTTGGCCAAAGCGGTGGCCGGGGAGGCGCACGTTTCGTTTTTCTCGATCTCCGGATCGGAATTTGTGGAAATGTTCGTAGGCGTCGGCGCGGCGCGGGTCCGCGATCTCTTCGAACAGGCGAAGCAAAAAGCCCCGTGCATCGTTTTCATCGACGAACTGGACGCCATCGGAAAATCGCGCGCCTCGGGAAGAGCCGTCGGATTCAGCAACGACGAGCGCGAGCAAACATTGAATCAGTTGCTCGCCGAAATCGACGGATTCGAAAGTTCGGAAGGCGTAATCATCATGGCGGCCACCAATACGCCCGAGGTGCTGGATCCCGCGCTGCTCCGCGCGGGACGGTTCGACCGCCAGGTGCTGGTCGATCGGCCGGACCTGAAGGACCGCGTGGAGATTCTCAAAGTTCACGTGCGCAAAGTTCACATGGCGGAGAACGCCGATCTGGAGACCATCGCGGCGCGGACCCCGGGCATGGCCGGCGCCGACCTGGCCAACATCGTGAACGAGGCGGCGCTGCTGGCCGTTCGCCGCGGCGGCGATCAAGTGGAGTTACGCGACCTGGAAGAGGCGGCGGACCGGGTGACGATCGGCCTCGAAAAGAAGAGCCGCGTGATGAGCAAGGAGGAGAAGGAGCGCGTCGCCGTACACGAGGCGGGTCACGCATTAGTGGCGCTTTCGGTGGAGCACGCGGACCCCCTGCACCGCGTTTCGATCATTCCGCGTTCGATCGGAGCCTTGGGTTACACGATGCAGTTGCCCACGCAGGAGCGGTATCTCATGACACAGCCGGAGTTGGAAGATCAGATCGCGGTCCTTCTTGGCGGACGGACGGCGGAGGAGATTCATTACGACGGCGTGGTATCGACGGGGGCCTCCGACGATCTGGAGCGGGCAACGGCACTCGTGCGCCAGATGGTCACGCGGTTCGGCATGAGCGACCCGCTGGGACCGCTGACGTATGGGCGGCCGGTAGCGGCGCAGTTATTGAAGTCGCCATTCGATATGGAAGAACGCAACTACAGCGAGCGAACCGCCGAGAAGATCGACGAGGAGTCGCGGCGAATCGTGGACGGCATCCACATGCGGGTGACGGAGCTTCTGTCGAGACGCCGCGAGCCGATGGAGCGGATCTCGCGGGAATTGATTCGCAAGGAAACGCTGGGACGGGCGGAATTGGACGCGCTCCTTGCGGCGCCGGAGGAGAGGAAGAAAGCCGGGTGGGAGATTCCGGCCCGATGATCGGCAAGCGCGGCGGCGGTTATTCCTACTTTCCTTGCAATAGATTTATTTTTGACTTCCGAGTACGCGCGCCGCGCCGCCCATATCCGCCAGTGGCAGCACCTCGTAATGCGCGTAGTTGTAAACCGGCGCCATCGCCAGCAGCAGATCGAGCTCCTCGTTCGACGTCACATTGTAGATCCACGCGCCGCCGTGCCGGCCAACGATGTGGTACCGGCATTCGAGCTTTCCGTCGGCTTCGAGTTTCTTTCCGTAGTTGGGCTGCTCGGCGATCGCCTTGATCATTTCGGGACCGGGACGGCCAGTGTCCAAATGCCACAGTACGAGAAATTTCACGAGGCCTCCTTCAGGGGCGATTATACGGGATTGCAGCCTCCGGCGCGGAGTCCTCTATCGAATCGGCGTCCACCGGCGCGCTACAATATGAATCGTCAAACCGGTAAAAAGCGGGAGTAACTCAATGGTAGAGTCACAGCCTTCCAAGCTGTTGGTTGCGAGTTCGATTCTCGTCTCCCGCTCCATGTATTTCGCGGATTTCAGTACTTTCTGAGGTCGATCGCCGGCAATCCAAAGGCGTTCCGGCGGAGGCAATCCCAGCAGAGCGATCGCGCGCGGTCCAAGTCGATAGCCGAACGCGCCAGGACGCGAATCATGCAGCCGCCGCTCCGGAGAGGGCTTGCCGCCACCCGCATTCCGGCTCGCTCGTCGAGCGGCGCCGCCTCGAAAAGTTCAAAGATCGAACGGGCCGTTTCCGCCGCGTCGAAGCCTCCGATCGCGAGCAGGCACGCCGTGTAGCCGTAATCTTCCATCACCGCCATCCGGGCGGGATTCCGCGTGCCGGGCGCCATCAGCGACCGTCCGAGGTAGACCGGCTCGCCTTCGCGGAAAACTTCCACTCGGGAATCGACGCGGAGGAATTGCCACAATTCCCCGCGCGCCACGCGGCCGGCGGCGATTGCGTCCCAGAAGACGCACGATGCTCCGGAGTCGATGTCGATCCGCACGGACTGGAGAAGATCCGCGCCTTCGTGGGGAATGATGTGATCGGGCAGATAGTCGAGATGAGCGCCGGCGGCGATCCGGATGAACGTCCGCTGCACGGAGGGAACGCCGGAACTGCGATAGACTCGCGCGGCGGAGGGAGTGCCGAGACATACCTGCGCGCCGGGGGCGAGGTCGATATCGGTAACCGCGTGGTCGCCGCCGTTCAATCCGCCGGCCGGATTGAGCAGCATGAGGTAGGCCGCTCCTCCAGGCAGCGGCGCCGGCGTCGTCGCCTGCAGCGGCAAACGGAAGCGGCAGCGCGCCAACACCGTTGCCTCCCCGCGCCGCTCGAAACGCAGGTCCAGCAGGCCATCGCGGCCGGTCCGTTCAACTTTCGAAGAGCAGTTCGTGACGGATCCAACGGATGACGGCGTCAAGCCCGGTTCCGTCCTTAAGGTTCGTAAATACAAAGGGGTGTTCTCCGCGCGCGCGCCGGGCGTCGCGCTCCATCACTTCCAGGCTCGCGCCGACGTAAGGCGCCAGGTCGATCTTGTTGATGATCAACAGGCCGGAGCGCATGATGCCCGGACCGCCCTTGCGCGGGATCTTGTCGCCTTCGGCCACGTCGATGACGTAGATCGTCGCGTCCACCAATTCCGGGCTGAAGGTCGCGGCCAGATTATCGCCGCCACTCTCGATGAAAAGGATGCGCAGGTCGGGGAATCGCCGCATCAGGTCCATCGCCGCTTCCAGATTCACCGAGACGTCCTCGCGGATGGCGGTGTGCGGGCACCCTCCGGTTTCGACGCCGACGATGCGCTCGGCCGGCAGCGCGCCGCGGCGCGTCAGAAACTCCGCGTCCTCGCGCGTATAGATGTCGTTGGTGATTACCGCCAGGCTGAACTCGTCGCGCAGGCGCAAGCAGAGCGCCTCCGCCAGCGCGGTTTTCCCCGAGCCTACCGGTCCGCCAATGCCGATCCGCAGAGTGTGTGCGCTCATGAGCGGAAGAGCCTCGCATCGAGAGAGGCATGGGCCATAGCCGCGAATTCGAGCGATGGCGCGAAGCCCCACATCGCATCGCGGGGCCTCTCGCTCGCCTCGCGGGCCAGACGTACGAGCAGCGGGCGCAGGTTGGCCAGAATCCGCTGGCCGGCCATTTGTCCAATGGGCAACAAGCGCAGCGCCGCGCCCACCGTGGCGGCGGCGGAGGAGTGTAGGTATGCGGAAATCATTTCAAGCGCCGGCCAGCCGAACGCCGCTCCCGCCACGCCGAAGGCGGCCGCGTGATGGCCCGGAGTTTCGCCCGATGCCGCTTCTTCCGCGAAGGCGCTGAGCACCGGATGCGCTTCCATCCCGCGCGCCACGCGCAGCACTTGCCGGCCCATCTGGCGGCTGGCCTCGCGCGCTTCGCGTGCCGGTTTGGTGGCGTCCAGGCGGAGATCGATCTCCAGACACGCCGCGAGATCGCCCGCCGCCGCCGCGCCTAGACAGGCCGCCGCCGCCACGCCGTCGCACGGTGCGATCGACCACTCCAGCGAGGATCGGAGGAACTCCTCGACGCCGCCCGCGTCGACGATGAGACCCATCGCCGTGAACGTTTCCAGACCCCCGGAGTGAGCGTGGGAACCCGCCGGAAACAGCCCGTCGGCGAATTGCAGCAGCGAGAGGAACGGATCAGTGTTCATGGCGATGCGCCTTTCCAATCGGCTCGAACGCCGCCATTTCCCGTTGCCAGACGACGCCCAGGCGGTCGAAAAGCTGCGTCATCGCCGGATCGTCGGGAACCAACAGGCGCGAGCCGTCAATCGCCAATGGGAAATGCCGGTTGCCGATCTCGAAAGCGATGCGAATCGCCTCCCGAGGGCCGTCCGGCGACACCGCCAGCACGGGTTCCTCCGCCGCCGCGACCATGACAAACCAATCCTCGCCCGCGCTCACGATCTGTCCGGGCTCGAGCTGCGAGCCGGTAGGCAAGGCGAACGCCAATTCGCGGCCTTGCTCCGTGCGGAACCGCCCTCGCGGCCAACGCCGCTCTTCGGAGGTCAACACCAGACCGTCGCGCCGCTTTCCCACGCGGTCCTCCGTTGTCAATGGCGGCGGAATACTTTCGATGGGGATCATTCGTGAGATCAAAAGAGGAAATAACGCTGCGCCATCGGAAGCACGGCGGCCGCCTCGCACACCAGTAATTCGCCGTCGGCGCGCACTTGGTAGGTTTCCGCGTCCACTTCCATTTTCGGCAGCGCGTCGTTGTGGATCATGTCCCGTTTCCCCAGATTGCGGCATCCGCGGACGGCGGACGTCGTTTTTCGTAGCCCTAGCGCGGCGGGGACGCCGGCCTCCATCGCGAACCGCGATAAAAACGTGATGGAAGTCCGCTGCACCGCCAACCCATGCGCTCCGAACATAGGCCGGTACAACGACGGCTGCGGCGTCGGGATCGAAGCGTTCGCATCGCCCATCGCGGCCCAGGCGATGAATCCGCCTTTCACGACGATCTCCGGTTTCACGCCGAAAAACGCCGGCTGCCAAAGGACTAGATCGGCCAGCTTGCCCGTTTCCACCGATCCCACTTCGTGTGCGATGCCGTGCGCGATCGCCGGGTTGATCGTGTATTTGGCCACATAGCGCCGCACGCGAAAATTGTCGTTTCGGGCGCCGTCGCCGGGCAGCGCGCCGCGCTGGCGCTTCATCTTGTCCGCCGTTTGCCAGGTGCGTAGGATCACCTCGCCGATCCGTCCCATCGCCTGCGAATCCGAAGACATCATGCTGATCGCGCCCAGATCGTGCAGTATGTCTTCCGCCGCGATCGTCTCCGGCCGGATGCGCGATTCGGCGAACGCGAGATCCTCGGGAATCGACGGGCTCAGATGATGGCACACCATCAGCATGTCCAAATGCTCGTCGAGAGTGTTCACCGTAAACGGCATCGTCGGATTGGTCGACGAGGGCAGGCAATTGGGCTCGCCGCACACCTTGATGATGTCCGGCGCGTGTCCTCCGCCGGCGCCCTCGGTGTGATAGGTGTGAATCGTCCTTCCGCCGAAGGCGCGGATGGAATCGTCGACGTAGCCCGCTTCGTTCAATGTATCGGTGTGGATGGCCACTTGCACGTCGAACTCACCGGCCACCGTCAGCGCGCAGTCGATCGCGGCTGGAGTCGTGCCCCAGTCCTCGTGCAGCTTCAGGCCGATCGCGCCTGCCTCCACTTGCTCGCGCAGCGGCCCGGGCGTGCTGGCGTTCCCTTTGCCGAGAAATCCCAAATTCATCGGAAAGTCTTCGGCCGCTTCCAACATCCGGTGCAGGTTCCATCGCCCCGGCGTGCAGGTGGTCGCGTTGGTGCCCGTCGCCGGTCCGGTCCCGCCTCCTAGGAGCGTGGTGAGGCCGGAGGAGATCGCCGTGGGAATCAATTGCGGGCAGATGAAATGCACATGCGCGTCGATGCCTCCCGCCGTGACGATCCGGCCTTCCCCCGCGATCACCTCCGTGCCCGCGCCCACCACCATGCCCGGCGTAACGCCGTCCATGACGTCCGGATTGCCGCATTTTCCTATGCCCGCGATGCGTCCGCCCCGAATTCCAATGTCGGCCTTCACGATGCCCCAATGATCTACGATGACCGCGTTGGTGATCACCGTGTCAAGCACGCCGTCGCCGGAGCATGCCGTCGAGGATTGCCCCATGCCATCGCGCAGGACTTTCCCGCCGCCGAATTTCGACTCGTCGCCCGCCGTCGTAAGATCCCGCTCCACCTCGATCCACAATTCCGTGTCGGCCAGACGCACTCGGTCCCCCGTGGTCGGCCCGTAGAGGCTGGCATACTGCGCGCGGGGAATTTCGAGCGCCATTCCCCTATGCCCCTTCGAATCCCAACGCCCGCGCGGCCGCGGCGGCGGCGGATTTTCGCGTTTCGTCCGTGTCCCCGTTCGTGAGCCCGTTCAGCCCGAACACCCGCGCCGCTCCGCCCAATCGCACCAGCGTAACCCGCTTGGCGTCTCCCGCCTCGAAGCGCACCGCGGTTCCGGCCGGTATGTTCAGCCGCATCCCGAACGCCGTCGCGCGATCGAACCGCAGCGCGCGATTGGCTTCGAAAAAATGAAAGTGCGATCCCACCTGGATCGGACGGTCCCCCGGATTCGACACATCGAATGTCACGGTCTCGCGGCCGGCGTTCGCCTGCACCGCGCCCTCTTCGAGTAAATATTCGCCCGGAATCATCATGGCGCCTAGCGGATCGGCTGGTGAACCGTCACCAGCTTCGTTCCGTCCGGAAAAGTCCCTTCCACCTGCACTTCGCGCAGCATCTCCGGAACCCCTTCCATCACGTCTTCGCGCGTAAGTATGGTCGCGCCGAAATCCATCAGGTCGCTCACGCTGCGCCCGTCCCGTATCCCTTCCATGATGTCCGCCGTGATCAGCGCTTCGGCTTCCGGATAATTCAGCTTCAACCCGCGTCCGCGGCGGTCGCGCGCCAACCCCGCCGCCGCCGCCACCAATAGCTTCTCCACTTCGCGAGGCGTCAAATGCATTTCATCATATTCACACATTCAGCAGATGAGCGACAGAATGTGGATCGCGTTCCGAGGTGCTGCCCTGGTCGACGATTTTCCCGCGCCGCAGGACGTAAAACCGCCCCGTCACCGACCATGCGAATTGCAGGTACTGCTCCACCAGAAGAATCGCCACTGAAAGCTCCCGCCGGATGCGCTCGAGCGCCGTCTCGATCAACTGCACGATTGAGGGTTGAATGCCTTCCGTCGGCTCGTCCAGGATCAGCAGCCGGGGTTTGGTCACCAGCGCCCGCGCCAGCGCCAGTTGCTGCTGCTCCCCTCCGCTCAACACTCCGCCCTTGCGCTGACGCACCCTTTCAAGCAGCGGGAACAACTCGTGGATGTATTCGGGAATGGCCCGCACCGCGCCGCGCCGCCCTTCGAGCGCCGCGAAACCGGTGCGAAGATTTTCCTCCACCGTCAGATGCGGAAATATGCCCCGCCCCTGCGGAACGTAGCCGATCCCCTGGCGCGCCCGCTCGTTCGTCGCCATTCGCGTGATGTCGCGCCCATCGAACAGAATCGTCCCTTGCGAAACCGGCTGCAGCCCCATGATGGTGCGCAACAGAGTCGTCTTACCCACCCCGTTGCGTCCCAGCAGCGTCACCGCTTCTGCGGGTTCCACCGTCAAATCCACATCCCACAGCACTTGGCTCATGCCGTAAGCCGACGATACTTTGTCAAGCGTTAGCAACGGCATCTTCCTCCACCCGGCCCAGATAGACCGCAACGACTTGAGGGTCGCCGCGAACCTCTTCGAGCGTGCCTTCCTTCAGCATCCGCCCCATGTGCAGCACACTCACCGGCGCCTCCAATTGCGCGACGAAGGTCATGTCGTGGTCGATGACGATCAGGCTGTGGCGGTTGGAAAGATTCCGTATCAACTCCGCCGTTTGCTCCACTTCTCCATGGGACATCCCCGCCGCCGGCTCGTCCAGCAAAAGTAAATCCGCGTCGGAGGCCACCACCATGCCGATCTCCAGCCACTGCTTCTGTCCGTGGGCGAGTTCTCTGGCGGGAGAACCGCGCTTCTCGCGCAATTGAATCAGGTCCAGAATCTCTTCCACCAGGTCCGAAATCTCCCTCTCGACGCCCGTCCGGAACAAGGACCACCACGGGCGGCTATGGCGCGCCGCCAACACCAGATTCTCAAACACCGTCAGGCTGTCCAGAATTCCCGGCGCCTGAAACTTGCGGCAGATTCCGCGCTGCACGATCTCATATTCGGGAACGTGGGTGATCTCCTGGCCTTTGAATATCACCTTGCCTTTCGACGGACGGACCCGCCCGATGATGGTGTCGAGCAGCGTCGATTTCCCGGCGCCGTTCGGGCCGATCAGCACCCGGACCGAGCGCGGCGGAACGGAGACGTTCAATCCGTCGATCGCCTTGAAGCCGTCGAACGATACCGTGAGATCCCGGACTTCCAGCAGCAGTTCGCTCATGGTGTATCTCTCGCCTCCGTCGGCGCCAGCGCGGACTCGATCGCCACCGGCGGCGATAACGCCCGCTGAAGCCGCGCGCGCGGCCGCTTCATCAAACCCCGGCGCACCTTTCCGGCGAGACCCGTTAAGCCATCCGGCAGCGCGGTGACAACCAAAATGAACATCGCGCCCATCGCGATCAACCACAGATCCGGCGCCGCGCTGCTGATCCAATCCTTGCCGAAATTCACGATCAACGTCCCCAAAATCGCGCCGGCCAAGCTCGATCGTCCGCCAACGGCTACCCAGATGATCATCTCGATGGAGGGAACGACGCCGATCAACGCCGGAGAAATCACGCCTGCGTGAAGCGTGAACAGCCCGCCCGCCACGC
>VFSW01006951.1_pt1 | contig 16543 bp, 16 predicted proteins | sample 5358111 | NCBI WGS metagenome assembly VFSW01 (sample SAMN11554181, study PRJNA540505) | mine drainage metagenome | isolation source: sediment from site ElyBrook_90M | place: USA: Ely Copper Mine, Vershire, VT | collected 2017 | reverse complement strand
GCGTGAATGCGCTCAAGAGCGGGAATACTCCGCATACGGGCGAACTGTTCTCTCCCCATGAGAGAAAAGAATTTCGAGATTCCCGATTTTTCTCCGCCGGTTTTCTCTAACGGGGCAGGCCAGTGAGAACGATTTTCGTTGGTCACCCCGTTAGAAAACATGTCCGAGCCCGGCTCTGTGGGTAGTTCCATATAAGCGGTTATTTTCCGTAAGAATTGGCAATCTCGCCGCTTTTTCTAACGGGGTTCATGACCCTGCCAGAAGGAAGTTCGCAATCGCGGTGAGTACGAGGAGAATTGCGATGACAATCGCTGCATTGAATAGAAATTTCTCGGCGCCGCGGCGCTTGTAAAATGTTGATGCGAAATTATCGCCCCCGAAAGCCCCTCCGAGATTTGCGCCGCGCTGCTGGAGCACGATGCTAACTATGAGGAGTATTGAGAGGATTATTTCCGCGTACGGTAGTGCCGATACGAGTGCCTCCATCTGTAGGTCTAAAGATACCACGGAACGGGGGATTGGCGCAACTCATGGGTATAACGGCAATCGATGGCGTAAATCAAAGACTTATCAGAAAAACTGAAATTACCAATCGTACTTAACAACTATCAATCGTAATCACCCTTCGTCACTTTTTGGGCAACCCGTGGGCAACCGATTGCATCGGCCAACCGCGATCATTACCAGCAAGAACAGTACAGGCAAGAGTGATGAAGGGTCCAAGACACTGCTAAGCGGTGGCTTTTGAGTTACAACCATCCGAAGGTGTATCATTCGCCACAATGTCGAAATTCATACACAAGGCACGGGTGGTATTGGAAGGAGGTAAACTCGTTGGCTCCTTCTTGTTTTTCAATGATGCTGCTGGCAGGCCGTGTTTCAAGTTCTCTCTCAAACCGAAGTTGGGGGCGGCGGAGGTGTCGTTCGAGGACAAGAATACTGGTGAACGTACGAAACTCACGGTTGCACCTCCGCCAGAAATGAGCGTTGATGTCTCGTATAAGTTCGACGATCGTCTCCTAGAGTTGAAGCGCCAAGAACCGGGTAAGTCGCCAGAAAGGCACTTCATCAAGACACCGGAAGTTCCTATCGCGTATTTGTTCAGCGTACGGATAAAGAATTGCGAGCTGCTTCCAGTAATCCCTGTTGAACCGGGAATGTTTGAGCTCAAACCGCCGATTTCCGCAGAAAAGGTCGCCGTTATTTTCTCGTTCGTCGGAGAGGAAGGAAGGCCTTTTATGATTGACGAATATCTCAAGGCCGAAGGTCGTACGATAATCATCGACCTGCCTAATAATCCGCCGTTCGATAAATTGTACGTCGGTGTCGTGGGGGAAAGCGAAAATAACGAACCCTATGACCTTACGATAAAAGCGCCCAACTATGCCCCTCTATAATCTCTACAAAGCAAAGAAGAACGAGGAAGTAATCGTTTGGACAGGAGACGCTCAACACGACGGCTTTAGCGTTATACGCGACTATCCGGCAGATTCTCGTTTCGTTCCAGTCAAGAAACACGACGGCACTAATGACACGAAGATACTCATCAAGGTTGGGTATGCGCTCGATGCGGTGCACGATAACAAAGTGGCCTTATTTGTTAGCGTTGGGAAGTTCGAGTCATACCTTTCCAATCGTGTCCGTTACGATTTCGATTCTCCCGAAAGCCCAAATCAGGAGGCCGTTGATAACAGCAACCGTTCACCGCAACCGCTTTCGTTGAGTGATCGGGCAAGGTATACGCTCGACACACAAACCCAGTCCATATACGACGCAGAGACAAAGAAAAGCGTTTCGCTGAACGACATCGTGGAAATGATTTATGGGCTCCATGTAAAGACGATTTCGAGCCCGAGCGGTGCGATACTCAAAAGTAAACTTGGAGTGCAAACATGGGTTTGCAATTCGTGTGTACCAACGATTGAGACAGGTCTCAAATGGATAAATGAACGTGGTTTTGGCAAGACGCTGGTAGACGATAGAGATGATTGGCTCGGAGGGTTACTTGCTCCGTATAAGCACTCGCGCCTCACGACACTTTATCCGCACACAATCCCGTTCTTCCCGAGCACTTCGCAAATTTCGAAGGCGGCGATTGTGTGGGTTTCGTTCGCGGTACTGTTAGGGCATTACCTAATCCCGCAACAGTGGGCGCTTGATAGTGTGTCGAGTGCCGCCGCCGTTATCTTGCTCGTGTTCCTGTTCGATAGCTGGATACCACATTTCATTCTGGGAGTCGTGAACGTGTTCATTCGCTTCCGTATGTGGTACGGGCAAATGAGTTTCAAGATAAAGTAGGAAGACCTCTTCCTTCCATATCGCGATAATCCTCGCACGCTGGGTTCATATAGAAATACTTTGTTCCGTTCACGCCTACTACTGGATGTATGAACCTATCACTTCGTGCCAGAGGTGAATCGTATTGTAGTTGGGGCGGTCGGATCGATATGTCCAAAAGATTGTGTTGTCGCCAAGACTTCGGCCAGCCTTCTGTGATGGATGAGTTATGTACACCTCGAAGTTATCCTCCCATTCACTCTCAGTCAGCTCCTTCATTATTTTGCGGATCTTCTCGAAGTTGTTCTCCCACTCCTTCTTCACTTTCTGCAAAGCCTCTTCGGTTTGCGCTCTGACGTTCTGGTAGAGAGGGGTGGGTAGCAGCGAGATGGCGAAATCGTCGATCTCTTTGAAAGAGATGCTCGTATCAGTACCACCGCGTAAGGCATGGCAGATGCTTGGAGATTGTTCCTGAGCATAATTCTGAAACGCGATAACATCTTCTCTCGGGACGTTCAGGATGTACTTATCGCTCTCGCAATTCGCGATCGTGTGTAAGATCAGGTACTTGTCGTTGATTTTAAAGTCGAGGTTGACCATAGGCTGGGTAATACTACCTTGGTTGCGAAGGTAGGCAACTCTGTCACCGTCCTCTCGCTGTAAGCCATTTTTGAGGCTTTGCCAGTGCACCAAAATCTGATGGATTTATCTCGAGCAGTCCCATTTGCCTCGAGGCAACTAAGCCATATCTTCTTCACTAAAGACACGCTCCACCTCGTCCATCTCTTCTCTGGCCTGAAGAAAGGTAAGGTTCGGGTCGAGCCAAGTCTTATCGTAAGCGTCCCTAATGATGTTAAGGTGCTCCGAAGTTGCTTCTGCCTCAATTGCATCGAGATATGCCATGAACTTCTCCTTCGAATTCATACTAAATATGCGCGCTGGATAACGTTCCATCTCTTTATCAATCGGTCCCTCGTTGAGGATCGTCGCCATGGCGTTGTCGACGAACAACGCATCGCAATATGGAAGTAAGCTCGAGATTGCATGCACATCGGCGAACGTCCCTTTGTTTGGGACTGCTTTCTGCCCATGAGCTGCTTTCCGAGCAATGCCTGCATAGAGAAGAGCAGCGATATGGTTTGCCGGGATATTGATGAGATCCGGCGACCCAAGATACTCGGTCGCCTTCTCGAGTAGCGTTTGGTTCTCGAAACCACGGCCACGCAATACCATAATGATCTGTTGCATGATTTCTACGGACGGTGGAGGGAGAATATCGTCGAACGAGATATCAAGCTCCTTACCTGCGAGTATCTGGTCAGCATATTTCTGCGGGAGCTCGACCTGTTTCTTGAGATGCTTAACGTACGCAAGAAAAGTCCCCTTACCGAAGGCATTAGCTTCTTCGCGTACCCATTCCATGAAGTCACGGCCGGTCTCTTCTTGCCATCGTCCAAAGATTGGCTTCATAGCTTCATACATGCGATTCCGCTCATCACGAATCGCTTCAATCTGGCCATCGAATGGTCTTGATTCAACGCCAATCCGCATGCGTCCGAGCCATTCATGCGGGTTCCCGTGTGTAACGTGTTCAGGATTGAGCTCAAGCGGTTTGGTGGGCTCATTATTCAAATAGTTTTCAAAATGCTGATGTACCTGAAATCGCATTATAGTGTTGTGGTCATAGAACGTGATCCCATGCGAAAGATGTTCATAAACTTGGCGGAGTTTCTTGTATGATGGATCGCCACTCAGCATTGATTCTTCGTTATGAAAAAATGAGTCGGGACACACTATAAGGTTTAGACTCGAGAGTCGATCGAGCTTCTTATAGACCTCAAGCCAGAACGGTTCGTTCGCAGTAATGGAGTGACTACGCGCTGTCGGATCTAGAACCTTTGCGATATTGCTAATGAGGAATTGGTCGAGGTAAATAATACGTTTTCTAATCGGGGGGAATGCGATAGTCTCGCTATGCCAGCACGCCCGACATTCGCGTGTATAGCTTCGGCCGCCAGTCCCAAAGAAGACACCGAATTCTTCGTTCTTACAGTTTGGACATGCCTTGTAGGGACCACTAATGAAATCCCTACGCGAGAAGCTCGCCACACGCTCCTTCAATTCCGCACGTCGCCTTTCTCGATCCTTATCTTTCTCCTCACAGCAACGTTTATACTTCTCCGGTGTGCCGTTGATGCGCAGTTTTCCACAATGACAGGGGTCATTTCTGCCGATCTTCTTGGAGGAGGCCATAGAAACATTATCTGCTTCTCAACGGTACATGGGAAGAGAGCCCCAAACCCTATTAGGTCCACCCCTCCATTATGTGTGTTTTGAAGTGATTAGCGGTAGTATGAGGACAAGAATCATATGGCAACATTGAACTGGATCGGTAAGGAGGCGGTCGTAAATCACGACAAGGATGTACCCTTTAAACTGCTCGATAAAGTCCCGGGAGCTTCGGTCGGCAAGGAGTCAAAGAACCTCATAATTCACGGCGATAACCTTGAGGCATTGAAGGCGCTGATGCCCCACTACAAGGGCAAGGTCAAGTGTGTTTATATCGACCCGCCGTACAACACGGGCAACGAGGGGTGGGTCTACAACGACAAGGTGAATTCCCCTAAGATTCGTGAATGGTTGGAACGTGTCGTCGGTCGCGAGGGTGAAGATTTAACACGGCACGATAAGTGGTTGTGCATGATGTACCCGCGTCTCAAACTGCTTCGTGATCTACTGACAGACGATGGAGCGATTTTCGTAAGCATTGATGATAACGAACAGCATCATTTGCGAATATTGATGGATGAGGTCTTCGGCTCGAGAAATTTCATAGCCAATATAATTTGGCAAAAGAAGTACACCCAGAGTAACGACGCAAAATATTTCTCCGATACACACGATTTTCTCGTTGCGTATGCTAAGACTCTGGACAAATTTGATCTACACAAATTGACGCGGACAGACGAACAGAATGCCCGCTATCTCAACGCAGACAGTGATCCTCGCGGTCCGTGGATGAGCCAGCCGCTACACGCCAAATCGGGCTCAGACAATAAATACTCGTTCACGTTTAAGAACGGCGTGCATTGGGCGCCTCCTAACGGTACATTCCCCCGATATACCAAGACGACTCTGGAAAAGGCCGAGCAAGAGGGGCGCATTTGGTTCGGTGCCAAAGGAACTGCGGTTCCGAGGATGAAGAAATATTTGAACGAGATGTCGGAAGGCGTGGTGCCCCGAACGCTATGGCTGTATACCGAAGTAGGCAGTAATGACGATGCTAAGAGGACAATAAAAGAATTATTTGGAGCAAATCCTTTCGAATCACCGAAGCCCGTGTCACTGGTAAGAAGAGTGATAGAACTCTGTTCGGATAAAGATTCAATCGTCCTCGATTCATTCGCAGGATCAGGTACTACTGGCCACGCGACCCTAGAACTCAATGATGCGGACGGCGGCAACAGACAGTTCGTTCTCGTGGAAGTCGAAGATGACGTCGCGAAAAAGATTACGGCTGAACGAGTGAAGCGCGCCGTTAAGAAATATGGATACAAAGATGGTTTCGAATATTGCGAGCTCGCAAAGCCGTTATTCAACGAGAACGGGCAGATAAACGAAGCCTGTTCGTACGACGAGCTCGCGACCTATATCTACTTCACCGAGACGCAGATGAATATCGATAAAAAGAAAATCAAACGGCCTCTTATCGGTGAGAGTAGCGACACGGCGTACTACCTCCTCTACGCCGGTCGTGATAAGAACGAATTGACACGTGAAGCTCTGAAAAAGATGAACATACAGGGCAAGGCGGTGATATATGCCGATCGTTGCATGGTCGACGAAAGCGACCTCTCGGCGAAAGGCATCACCTTCAAACAGATCCCATACGAGATAATCGTCTACTAATCCACTATGCAATTTAAACGTTATCAGCAGGCCGCGATAGACACCCTCAAGGAGTATATGGAGCTCCTTACGAAGCCGAATCTTGACGCAGGGCTCGCGTTCCACAAGCTCACTGGTGGCGTATACAACCCTCGCTACGGCGCAGTGCCGTTCGTATGTGTGAAGATTCCCACGGGCGGCGGTAAGACGTTGGTGGCGTGCAAGTCAGTGGAAGAGATTATGAACGCAGCGCTTCAGTACAAGATGGATACTGGCATAGTCATGTGGTTCGTCCCGTCAGACGCGATTAAGACGCAGACCCTCAAGAAGCTCAAAGAATCGCGTGACCCGCACCGCCAGCTCCTCAGCGAAGCATTTAGCGGCAAGATAAAGATCTTCTCTAACGAAGAGGCTCTCACCATCACGCCCGAGGACGTACGAGGCAACCTGTGCATCATCGTCGCAAGTTTAGTAGCTTTCCGACACGAGACAGTCATTCAGAAGAAATACAAGGTGTATCAGGAGAACGGAGTGCTGATGGATCACTTCACGAGCCTAAAAAAAGCAGAGGAAGCACTTCTAGAGAAGGATAACGAAGGGAGCGTGGTGAACTCGCTGGTGAACGTAATACGAAAGCACACGCCGCTTGTCCTGATAGACGAGGGACACCGTACCTCAGGCGAGCTGTCTATCGAGTTTCTCTCAGAGCTCAAGCCTTCATTCATCGTTGAGTTTACGGCTACCCCGCGCGAAGGCAGTAATGTTCTCGTGGATACGGCCGCGTCCGAACTCAAGGCCGAGCAAATGGTGAAGATCCCCATTGTCCTCCAGAGCCATACCCAGTGGGAACAGGCGGTGGAAGGCGGCATTAAGAAACGCAATGAGTTGGAGACCCGTGCAAAGAAGCTCAAGGGCGAATATATCCGCCCTATCGCGCTCCTTCAGGCACAGCCAAAGAGCAAGGTACGGGAGACCATCACCGTCGAGCATCTCAAGGCAATGCTGCTGAAGCGTAAGATCCGCGAGGAGGAGATAAAGATAAAGACATCGGATGTGGATGAGCTCGAGGGTGTAGATCTCTTCGACAAGAAGTGCGAGGTGCGCTACATCATCACGGTAAACGCGCTCGCCGAAGGGTGGGATTGCTCGTTTGCATACGTACTCGTCTCAGTAGCGAACCTTGGTGCGAAGATTGCGGTGGAGCAGATCATTGGACGTGTCATCCGCATGCCGAACGCAAAAAGAAAGATCGACGAGGAACTCAATCGTAGTTATGTCTTCGCCTCAGCCCCCAACTTCAGTGTCGCGGCGAAACAAGTAACCGACGGGCTCAAGGATAACGGCTATACCGCTGACGACATGATCAGCGCAGACGAAGGAGAGGGGCGTCCCGACCCTTATACTGCGAAAAAGCAACGCGGAAAGAATCTGCAGGTGCCAATGTTCGCAATCGGCGACCATATGCTCGCGTTCGAGGATTTGGTGGGAGATATGGAACTCGCGAAAGCGGACGCTGTTTTTGATTTTCCCATCCACTACGATCTCGACGGACAAGCGACGATAGACATAACCGAGGACGACGAATGGCTGACCGGTAAACAACTCACACTCCCTCTTTTGTACCTCGAGGGCGAACACTCTGTGGAAGAGCTTACGGTGTGGCTCGATAAGAAGCTTCGCTTCACAGAAGTGAATCCAAAAGATAAAGCGGCGTTTATTGAGAAGGCAGTGAAAGCTCAAATGCGAAAGCACACGCTGCCAGAGCTCTCTGTGAACCGATACCTCTTTGCGAGTCGATTAAAGACGGCCGTGGAGGATCGATTGGCCGAGCATGCTAAGAAAGTATTCGACAGCCTCATCTCGAAGAAGAAGATCACTCTTACCCTTTCCGATGCGTATCCGTCGACGATTACCCTCAAATCACCCGTCGGGAAGGTCTTCAATAAGAACCTATACGACCGAATCGATGCAATTAACGGCGAGGAGCGAGCGTTTGTAGAGCGCATAGACCTCAGCGCGCTGGATAATATAGACTTCTGGGTACGCAACCGAGAAAAAATCGACCCGTTTTATATTCAAGGCTGGCGAAAAGGAAAATTCTATCCTGACTTCGTGGCGATTACCAAAAAAGGGAAAATAATCGCTCTCGAGTGGAAGGGTGAGGATCGACTAGATAACCCCGATACGCGATACAAGACAGAACTCGCGAAAGAATGGGAGGGACTTAGTAAGGGGAAGGCTTGTTTCTTTTTAGCCCACAATGGGAACGTCGAAGAGGTGTTGAACGCAGTGAAGGGGTTGTGATGCGAACGTAATGCACCGGTAGCCACCAGTTGCCCTTTTCCGCCCTCATTATGGTCTGCGGCGATAAGGGGTAAGCGCACTCGCCTCTGTACTCGCGCCGGTGGACCTTTTTGAGCCTTTGTCGCCGTCAGAATTGGTGGAGCGATTTGCCTCGAGGCAAATTCAATGAAACTCCAGATTGGAAATATGGAAAAGGGTCTCAATAGAGGCATATTTCGAGAAAACTAAAAATAGTTTCAATACGTAAAACTCCTCTTAGGGGGGTAGTGAATATGCTGCCCCGGGACGTCATTTGCCTTAAGGAAAATTCGACATAACTCGGAATCGAGAAAATGAAAATAGGTCTCAACAGAGGCATATTTAGAAATCAGCAAAATAGTTTTATACGATAAAACTCCACTATAGGGGGGCTTGTTGATCCGTTACCCTTTGACCCCGTCCTGTGCCATAATCTAGAGGTGCGACTTCTGAATAAAAAGGCCTAAACCGCAGTCTCTGCGGCATGGCTGAAAACCCCATGGAAGGTACTGAACCCCGCGTTCAGTCGCTCTTCCATGGGTCATGTCGGGAAACTGGCATGGAGCCGCAAGGCTCGACTGGCGCGGGGTTCAATGTTTCTGATCCCGGCGCTGGATTACCGACTAATTCTCGCTATGGAAAATCATCAAGCGCCGAGTGTTTCTGAGGAGATGAAAATCTGCCCTCACTGTCAAAAAGAAATACCGAAGAAAGCGACACGATGTTCATATTGCCAAGCCGATCTCCGCAAGTGGTACGGTCGCCATCCGATACTCACTGTTCTTGGTGTGATGCTCCTCCTAATAATCTTCGGTTCAGCTGGAAGTGGCGATCAGCCAGCACCCTCGTCTCAGGCTGGAACGACACAAAATACAGCGGAGTCTCTCCTGTCGCAGAACACGCCGACCATCAAAGAGCTCAGTACACTTCCCACAAACTATATCGGTAAGTCTTTCCCCTTGTATGTATACCTACAAACCGATCGTTATTATAATTATGGCTTCAATGACGAGACAGCATGGTATTCGGTGAAGATATGGGACTCTTCTGTCGACGGAAGCTTTAGCGGCGTATACGCATATCTCCCGAAGACCTCTCAGAATGCTGGTCTCATCAGTAAGGCATTGAACGCCCCCGTCTTGGTCAAAGTGCAGGCAAGTGTACCTGTCAGTATGTGGCAAGATAGCTCAAACGCATTCGTGGAGGTAAATTCTTGGACTTACCAATAAATATGCTTACCGCAACCCAAATCGCCGCCATCGTTATGCTTCTTCAGGCCTTCGGTGTGGATGCTCAGACCATCGCTAACGTACAGGCCGGTCTTCAACCGCATAAAGTACAGACGTCCATAGCTTCAACCACAGACTCGACGGCCGCTGCCGCAAATACTCCATATGCCGTCTCCTTCTCTCTGTACCACTCAAACCCTGCCGCGTATCTCAATAAAAATATCAGCGTAAGTGGAATGGAGAGTGCTCTCATTCCGAGTACAGGAGCCGCGGGGAGTACAAATTTCATTCAGCTCACCAATCCATTCGACCTCTCACTTCCAATCATCGAGGCGATCGTCCCGAGCGGGGTAGCCTATACCGCAGTCGTGAATGCGATACACAGCAAATACATGCCCGCGATTAGGATCTATGGGGTTGGCGTACCAAACCAGACCTTCGTCCAATCTGGACCCACTGGGAGCTCCAACGTCTCGCTTCCGGTCATCAGCGCGACGCGTATAGATCTCTGCACAAACGGAAGCGAGAATACCGCGTACAACGGTTCAGACTTCGATAGCGATTACTCCTGCTCCGCGTGGAAAACACTAATTCCCTAGCCCTATTACCTTAAAGACAAATCTAGTAAAACTCGGAGTCGCGGAAATGAGAATAGGTCTCGATAGAGCCATATTCAGAGAATCACCGAAATAGTTTTACTACGTAAAACTCGAGTTACGGGGGTGCAATAACTCCATTGGCTCGCTCAATGCCTCTCGGGTACCATTCTCACATGGTGGCACCCGACCTAATCCCAGAAGGGCAAGACAATTTCGAATTGTCTGACCTAACACCCTTCTTACAGAAGGCATTTGATAATGCTCTCAGTCCGAGAGCGAAAATAAATCGCGAGAGAGCAGTATTTTTGTCCGAGGATTCTTCATTCCACATTCGTTTGGAACAAATACGAAAGGAGAATCAAATTCCGCACCTCACACCCGAGAAAGATATTTATGTTGTCGAAATCCCTATGCACCAACCAGCAACTAGTGAAGCGTTCTCATTCTACCTAGAGCAAGAGATCGGGCGCGCGTCGAAAATACGCATAGAGAAAGCTCTAAAGTCGGTTCTTGTTGAGTACGGATTGCCACTTAATTTTTACGAGTGGGTTCAGTATTTCCTACTCTATCGTAAGCGACCATCAGGAATCCCTAGATACAATTGGGAACTGATTGATCAGTTAGCTGAAAATCCCGACGAAGCCAAAAGAATTCCTCTAAGTTTTGCAGAGAAAAAATGGTGGCTTTGGATATTTAGGAGCCGGGTAGGTATCAAGGAGGGTAGGATCCCAAAAAAGTTTGCCAACGCCTACAGCGAATTAAAATCCATTCTCAACAGCGCCACAAATAAGTTGCGTCGTTCGCGCACGTACGACTCCGCTCTTGAAGTCCTAGAAAGTAAAGCTAGGAGAATCGATACGCTCGATAAGGCTGGTCACAAGAAGACTTATCGAGACGTTGTGGCAGATCTCACTTCCCTTGAAACTGAAGAAGAATTTAGGAAGGAGGCAGACAAATTCCGACAGAGAACATCGCGCCTGTTGAACCGTGCAAAGGGGTTCAAGAAACCCGAGAGATAGTGTCACATTTCTATTGAGGTGCGGAAATATAATGACTCTGCAATCATATGCAGTGGCATCCGCAACAATCAGATTCAGCAATAGAGCCCGACTCGTCGCACGCGGGTGCTACTTCGTCTGGCGGGTCGGGCTCTGAGGCGGAATACAATGAACAAGATCTCGATGTAAGCGAGATAAATCCGTTTAGGGCATCTAAAGGTCTGGAGTGGACAGATGGATTCGAATACCCCAATTTCGAGCGAATACCAACTTCGTATTCATCGGTGCATGAAGCACAAAACAGCAGTTACTCTGAAGGGAAATCACAGGCGATAACCGTCTGTATGGCAGATGTTCATCCAAAACCTATCAGTTGGTTATGGCCCGGACGCATCGCACGTGGGAAACTCACGCTGATCGCAGGAGATCCGGGTCTTGGGAAAAGTCTGGTATCTATCACATTGGCGGCGGCCATATCCAAGGGTTATAAATGGCCTCTTGAAGACTCTTCGGCTCCGATCGGGAGCGTAGTGTTCTTATCTGCTGAAGATGACCCGGGAGACACCATCAGGCCTCGACTCGATGCGGCGGAGGCAGATTGCACGCGTATACATGTATTGCACGCGGTTAAGGATGTTGATAAAGATGGGAAGCCAATTGAGCGCATGTTTTCATTGCAGAGCGACCTCAAGATACTTGAGGAACTGCTGCCGTCCATTCCAGATTGTCACCTATTAGTCATTGATCCAATTTCTGCGTATCTAGATGGTACGGATAGCCACAGTAACAGCGAGGTGCGCGGATTACTTGCTCCACTCGCTAAGTTCGCAGCGGATCACAATATTGCAGTTGTCTTGGTACAGCATCTCAACAAGAGTAGTGGTGGTAGTGCGATGTATCGGGCAATGGGGTCCATTGCGTTCATCGCTGCTGCTAGAGCTGGGTACATTGTTACGAAAGATCAACAAAACCCAGAACGTAGGCTGGTGATGCCAGTAAAGAATAATCTTGCAAAAGATACAACTGGCTTGGCCTATTCGGTTGTTACCGCAGAGAACGGAGCGCCTGTACTTGTGTGGGAAAAGGAACCGATAACAATGACAGCAGATGAGGCACTTTCTCCCGCAGATTCAAACGAAGAGAAGACGAACACTGATTGGGCTGTTGAGGTTCTGGAAGTTGTGCTCAAGGATGGACCAGTACCAGCGGCTATAATCCAGAAAGAAGCAAAGCAAGCGGGCATATCTCCGAAAGCATTAAATCGAGCAAAGGAGAAACTTGGTATCAAACCGAAGAAAGCCGACTTCAAGGGAGGTTGGGTGTGGTCACTGCCCGGATATGAAGATGCCCCAAAAGACGAAGATACCCTTTCTGGAAATGAGGGCACCTTGGACACAGAAGGGCATCTTCGCGATGGCGGGGGGAGGCGCGAGCCCGAAATGCGACCATGAACGAGATATCCACTCGTTTGTCATACCCAAAGACAGAAACTGCGGTACAGTCGTGCGTGGTACCCATCGGCTGCGCCGACTCTGTACTGTTCGTTGACAACAAATATGTCGGTTGATTTCAATCCGACTCTCGAGCTGCTCACAATCGCTGAGGTGGCGAAGCTATTCAAGATCTCCGTATCTGGAGTGCGACGCCTGCAACAGCAACGGCGTATCCCGTTCATCAAGATCGGAGGTAGCATTCGTTTCGCTAAGGGTGATCTCATATCGTATGCGGAGCGAGAACGGGTGGAATCTATCGGCTGAATAATATATGGCAGTACGAATGATAAAGAAATCGTGGTGGGTCGACTTCAGAGTCGAATACATACGATATCGGCAGAAGAGCCCTGAGAACACGCGGGCGGGAGCCCTTGCTTATGAAGCCGTGTTGCGGGGCAAATTGGCACGAGGAGAGAGTGTTGGGAAAAAAGAAGAAGAAACACAGTTGCAGGAGACGACCTTCGAGCAGTTCGCACAGAGATGGTTCGATGAGTATGTGATGTCTAATGGTAAACCCTCGACACAGTACTCAAGAGAAAAAATCTTGTTCCCATCGCTAGTCCCATTCTTCGGTAAGCTGCTCATCGGTCAGATAACGGTGAGCGACATCGAAAGGTACAAAGCCTATTTGCAGAATAAAAGGGGCCTTGCAAAGAAGACTATCAATGAGCACCTACTTGTCTTCAGTCAGTGCATGTCGACTGCATATGAGTGGCTACACCTTGAAGGAGCACCGCCCAAGATTACGTGGCTCAAGTGCCCGCCACCAAAGACAGACTACCTCTCGTTCGATGAGAGTGAGTTATTGCTCGCGCACGCGGATGGCGTCACTCGGGAGATAATACTCACGGGTCTCAAGACGGGGATGCGGTTAGGGGAGCTCATAGGCCTCCAATGGTCGTCAATCGACTGGCACAACAATCTCATTATCGTGCAGCATTCATGGTCCCATTATGCGAAAGCGCTCGGATCGCCCAAAAGCAACCGTGTGCGGCACGTCGGTATGACCACCGATCTGTACGAGATGCTACTCAAAAGGAAGAAGAGCACCGGCTTCGTGTTCTTGGACGCAGATGGGGAACACTTCAATCAACACCGTCTCGGCAGGATGTTGGCGAGTGCCTGCAAGAAGGCAGGGTTGCGGCATATCGGCTGGCATACTCTGCGCCACACCTTCGCGTCTCACCTGATGATGCGTGGGGCGCCCATGCCGGCCGTACAACAGCTCATGGGCCATTCAACGATCGATATGACCATGAGATACACTCATCTCGCTCCATCGACGATGCGAACAGCGATTGATCTGCTGAACCCCTCGTGGGCACTTTCTGATGGTTTTGGGCAACCGGTGGGCAACCAATGGTTGGAAGCACAAACGAAAAAGGGAGCTCAAAAAAGCTCTATGTCAGAAAATGCAGTGTCTACAAGCTAAAAGGCGGGAGTTAACCCGCCTTGCTTGAACTTGGAGTGGGGAGCGCAACGAGTGCCTCCATCTGTAGACCCAATACTAGCACGGGTGGGGAAGTACGCGCAAGCGCGACTTGCTTGTGGACGGTTGCTTATCTATACTCCTTTCACAGGTGCGAGGGCGCTTTATTCATTTATATATAGAACTATGGCAAAGAAACTTTCACTCACGCCGCTCGGCGATCGAATTGTCGTAAAGCCGACTGAAAAGGAAGGCGAGAAAAAACTCGCGTCGGGCATCATTATTCCTGAGACTGTCGATAGAGAGAAGCCAGCACAAGGCACCGTGGTGGCGGTTGGTCTCGGCAAATATGAAGACGGGAAGCGCGTCCCGCTGCAGGTCTCAGTCGGTGATACCGTGCTTTTTAGCAAATACGGCTATGACGAAGTAAAGATCGAAGGAGAGGCGTACTACATCCTCGCAGAATCAAACGTGCTCGGCATTGTGAGTTACTAGCGCATTATTTTTTAATTTAGAACGACTATGGCGAAACAAATTCTTTTTTCTGAGGACGCACGAAAGAGCATTGCGAAAGGCATTGCGCAGGCCGCTCGCGCGGTGAAGATAACCCTCGGTCCCAAGGGACGTAACGTCGTCATCGAGAAGTCCTATGGCGGCCCGCGCATCACGAATGACGGCGTCTCTATCGCGAAGGAAATTTCTTTCAAGGACAAGTTCGAGAACATGGGTGCGGAGATCGTTAAAGAGGTCGCAAGTAAGACCAACGACAATGCCGGTGACGGCACTACGACCTCGGTCGTGCTGCTCGAAGCGCTCGTTGAAGAGGGCTTGCAGCACATGATGAAGGGCGCGAATGCGATGGGGATTCGCTCGGGTATGGAGAAAGCGCGCGATGCTGCGCTCGCCGAGCTCAAGAAAATGGCGAAACCAGTGAATGGCAAAAACGAAGTGAGACAGGTTGCCACCATTTCGGCAGAGTCTGAAGAACTCGGCTCCATCATCGCGGAAGCAGTCGAGAAAGTCGGCGCGTCAGGCGTGGTGACCGTCGAAGAGAGCCAGGGCATGGAACTTTCCTATGACATCGTCGAAGGGCTGCAGATCGATAAGGGCTATGTGTCGGCCTATATGGTAACCAATCCAGAGCGCATGGAGGCCGAAATGAAGGACGCGGCTATCCTCATCACCGACAAGAAGATTGGCAGTGTGCAGGAGATCCTTCCGCTTCTCGAGAAGATCGCACAATCAGGGAAGAAGGAGCTTGTGATCATCGCCGATGATGTCGAGGGTGATGCGCTCTCGACCTTCATCGTGAACAAGTTGCGCGGCACCTTCAGCGTGCTTGCCGTGAAGGCACCGGGCTATGGCGATCGCAAGAAAGACATGCTCGCAGATATCGCAGCCGTCGTGGGCGGCCAGGTTATCAGCAATGAAGTCGGCATGACGTTTGAGAATGCGACTCTCGCCATGCTCGGCAAAGCGTCGCGCGTGGTGGCGACCAAGGATGCGACGACTATCGTCGGTGGCAAAGGAAAGAAGGCCGACATCGCTGCGCGCGTCGCACAGCTGAAAGCGCAGCTTGCAAACACTGACTCGAAATTCGACAAGGAGAAGTTCGAAGAGCGCATCGCGAAGCTCTCAGGCGGTGTCGCAGTTATTTCAGTCGGTGCGGCAACCGAGACCGAGATGAAGTATTTGAAAGATAAGATTGACGACGCAGTGAAAGCGACGAAGGCCTCAATAGAGGAGGGTATCGTCGCTGGCGGCGGTACGGCACTCGCGAAGGTCGCGAAGAAGCTCTCAACATCGACCGGGAAAATGACTGCCGATGAAAAAGTCGGTTTCGATATCGTCGTGCGCGCTCTTGAGATGCCGCTCGCGCAGATCGCCATCAACGCTGGTAAAGATGATGCGGCGGTTATCGTCTCAAAGGTGCAGTCAGGCAAGGTGAATGCCGGATACAATGCGCTCGCCGATGAAATGGTCGAGGACATGCTCGCTGCGGGCATCGTCGATCCGGTGAAGATGTCGCGCATGGCGCTGGAGAATGCCGTTTCTGCAGCAGCGATCCTCCTCACGACTGAGGCAGCTATCGCTGAAATTCCTGAGCCAAAGATGCCAGCCGCCGGTGCCGGCATGGGCGACATGGGTTACTAAGTAGCGAAGTCTGACTTCGCTACTCTGAAGTTGATTGAAGTCCGGTTTCAATCGAAGACACCGCGGCGCCTCTGGCGCCGCGGTGTCTTCGTATTTCAATCGGGCTGCTCATTGTAGGAGACGACCTCCCAGCCGCGCGTCGGCGAGAACATCT
>VFSW01006950.1_pt1 | contig 16545 bp, 10 predicted proteins | sample 5358111 | NCBI WGS metagenome assembly VFSW01 (sample SAMN11554181, study PRJNA540505) | mine drainage metagenome | isolation source: sediment from site ElyBrook_90M | place: USA: Ely Copper Mine, Vershire, VT | collected 2017 | reverse complement strand
GGCACAACCTGGGATCGACCTTTAATCCCGATACTCCGAACCCAATTGGCACGGCGATAGGTCAGCCCGTGCTCGGAACTCTCACTTTCCTCAACTCCAGTAATCGTGCAGAGTATGCGACGAATTATGGAAACGTAGCCCCAAGGGTAGGTTTCAGTTATCAAATGTTTCCTACCCTCCTTTTCCGCGGTGGCTATGGCATTTTCTATCCACCTTCAGTAAGTACCTTTATGGCGGGTCAAGATGGATTCTCGGCAACAACCTATGTCAATCCTTCAGTAAACGGCGGAAGAAATCCGGCTCCTGGACTTTCACTCACCAATCCTTGGCCTAGCGGATTTGTACAAATCTCTGGAAATTCATTAGGGCAATTGCAGGATGTGGGAGCGGGAGTGGGTAGCATTTTTGAGCATCGTAAATCGCCATACGTGCAGCAATATATGGTTGGCGCACAGTATGCCTTGGGTGCGAACGACTCCATTGAGCTGGACTATGTTGGTAACCACGGCACCCACATGCTTGATGGAAGTCTGAATCGAGATCAGCTGCCTACGCAGTATTTCTCGCCAACAGCACAATCAACATTAAATAATCAAGTTGCGAATCCTTACTATGGACACATTGCTTCAAGTAATTGCAACTTGAATAATCAAAATGTATCGCAGTATCAGTTATTACTGCCATATACGCAATATTGCGGAGTTACTGAAAACGACGCTTCTGTGGGGTTCTCGCAATATAATGCACTGGAAGCCACATATAACCACCGCTTCAATAATGGCCTCAGCGTGCTCGTTTCTTACACGTACTCCAAGTTTGTAGACAATGTGGAAGGGCAGAACTCGTGGTCCTACCGCGGCAATCAGGGGCCAGCAAACAACTATAATCTAGCGGCTGAAAAGAGCGTCGATGCTGGCGATACTCCTCACAGCCTGGTTGCAAGCTATATCTACGCACTCCCCATTGGTAGAGGAAAGGCCGTTGGTTCAGGGTTCAACCATGTAACCGATGCGGTGCTGGGTGGCTGGGAAATATCAGGAATTGCAACATTTAAGTCCGGAATTCCACTGGGCGTGTCAGGAAACAATAACCCAAACAACTATGGGTCGAATCCCCGGCCTGACTACTCAGGCCCTCTGGGCGTTTCACATAAAAGCATCAATGAATGGTTCAATACTGCAGCCTTTTCCTATGCACCATTCGGAAGCTTCGGTAATGCGCCGCGGTACTTCTCAAATCTTCGTGCTCCGGGATATCAAAACTTCGATACTTCCATCGATAAGAACTGGGCATTGCCAAAGGAAATGCGCTTCCAGTTTAGAGCGGAGCTATATAACACCTTCAACCATCCGCAATTCTACTCGCCAAATACCAGCTACGGCGGATGCGATCCAAATGCATCCTCAGCCTGCTCCAGCCAGTTTGGACAAATTACTGGAGCCTTCCCAAGTAGAGAGGTTCAATTCGCTGGCAAGCTTTATTGGTAACATCTCGAGATGAGACGCTTGAAGCTATACCTCTTCCTCCTGGTGATTGCCCCTAACATTCTGCAGGGGCAATCACCGGAGCCCACCACCCTCGCATCGCTCCTGGCCAAAGCAGAACAGGCCCAGGCCAGGGGTGACTACGCGGCGGCGGTCCACGATTACTCGCAAGCCGTAAAGCTTCAATCAGCCGAGCCGAAGCTTTGGGCAAACCTCGGACTTATGCAGCATGAAACGGGGCAATACATGCAAGCCATTGCGAGCTTCCAACACGCCGAAACCCTCAACCCGAACCTGTATGTTCCCAATCTTTTTCTAGGGCTCGACTACGAGCAGATTGGAAAGCCGGAAAAAGCAGTGCATTTTCTAGTTTCGGCAGAAAAGATGAACGCGCACGATACGCAGCCGCCCCTAGCCCTCGGGCATGCGTACGCTGCCATTGGAAAAGATGTTGAGGCAATCCAACAGTTCAATCGGGTACTCGCCATAAATCCAAACGTGAGCTCGGTATGGTTTGATCTGGGTATCACCTATATGGATCAAGTTGAACCGGCGGCGCGCACAATGTCAGAAACATATCGTACCTCCCCATACGCCAAGGAACTGCTTGCTGACACACTTATCCAGCAGTCGAGATACCAGGAAGCAATCGAACTCTATAAGGCCGTAGCAGCCACCAGCGATCACCCTCCCTGCGTTCAATCAAAACTAGGATTCGCATATTTGAAGATAAAGGATGAAGTAAATGCGAAGCTAGAATTTGAAAACGACCTAAAGCAATACCCGGAATGCAATCTCGCGCTGTTAGGTCAAGCTGCGGAGAATGTTCAAGTTGGAAATAATGCGCAGGCCTTGCAAAAGTTGCAGCAGGTATGGACACGTGATGCAGGCTTTGTTCAAGCAAATCTTCCTGTTCGCTTTGCAAGTCTAGACGCAGACCGATGGACATCATTCAATCGCTACGCTGTTGACGCTGGCAATGTAGATGTATCGCTCATCCGTGTACTCACAGGACAAGCGAAGGCTGCTGGGCTATTAAAGGTTTCGCGCAAATATGATTATTCTGGCGCGAAGACTAGCTACTTGGAAGGCCACGATGGGATATGTATGCAGGAGTTATCCAAACGCCAATTGTATCGCAACGCGGACGCACTTCGTTTGCTCGCTACTTGTGCCTACCTGAATGGGGATTATGCACTTGCATCGGAGTCGAGTCGTAAGCTTCTTGCAATGGCTCCTCACTCTGCCGAAGCATTCTATTGGTCGATTCAGGCCAACGAGAAGCTAGCATATCAAGCTCTGGATAAGTTCCAACAACTGGAACCCAACTCTGCACGCAGCCATATCCTACTTGGCGATATCTATCGACAAAGACAGCGCTACCAGGATGCAGTATCGGAATACAACAAGGCGCTTGCATTCGCACCGGATAATCAGGCGGCATTTCTTGGCTTGGCGTACGCCTATTACGGCAAATCAGACTTTGATCGCACAATGAGCGTCGCTCGAAAGGCTCTCCAAATCAACCCACAGGACGTGGAACTCAATTTGCTGATGGGAGAATCGCTGATCTCTACGCATAGGTACGCAGAAGCCGAACTCTTTGTGAAAAAAAGTCTGCAATCTAAGTCGCAAGTATTGCCGCATGTTCACGCGCTTCTTGGAATTGTTTATGCAGAGACGGGCCGTACACAGCAGGCAATCTCTGAATTGAAGCAGGGCCTATCCAGTGATGAGGACGGAAGCTATCACTATCGCCTCGCGCGTCTTTACATCAAAATGGGCGACAAAAAGGATTCTGATATTGCGATGGCACAGATGAAGATACTCCAGCAGCAAAGTCGTGATCAAGCAGCAATATCATTGCGCGAATCTAACTATTTTCAATATTCGGACAAGCCTGAAACAAGCCAGTAAAGAATCTGATGCATATTCTGCAGAAATGTTTCATGAAAGTGAGTGATATGTACCGGACAGGATATGCTACATGCCTGAAGCTATTAACGCTTTGTGGAATCGGCGCAATCAGTGCAATGGCAATCATTGCACAGGGAGTTGCCTTGCATGCAATCCATCAGATACGACCTATAAAAGGTGGAGTAGAGATTCAATGCGATCCAGGAGCTATGCAGATTGTTGCTCTTCGCGATGATGTACTTCGTATTACCATTGCGCCTACGTCCGCACTGCCTGAAGATGCTTCCTGGGCCGTACTGCCAACATCGCGGATGGCTAGAGTAGGCGTTGCACAGATGCAGGATGCCATGATCGTTGGCTTTAATACAAAACGTCTCCATGTTCGTGTCGACCGTTCTACGCTGGAGATTACTGTCAGTGACCTTAACGGAAATGTCATATCTCGGGATGCGCGCCCCGTTGAATTTAATGCTGACGCCCGCGGCTTTCAGGTTTGGAAGGCCATGCCTCAAAACGAGCACTACTTTGGCCTTGGCGATAAAACGGGTCCATTAGACCGTCGCGGTAACTCCTATGTAATGTGGAATACCGACGCCTATAGGTTCCAGGAAGGCACGGACCCGCTCTATAAAAGTATTCCGTTTTTTATTGGCTTTCGCGCAGGCCGCAGCTATGGAGTACTGCTCGACAACACCTGGCGCACGACATTCGACTTTGGTAAGCAGTCGCAAAACGTGTATTCGTTTGGTTCCGATGGAGGCCCACTGACCTACTACTTTATTTATGGGCCGCAGCCGAAGCGCGTTGAAAAGGATTATGCGTGGCTAACTGGAACGACACCGCTTCCGCCACTATGGTCATTTGGCTTTCAACAATCTCGCTATAGCTATCCTACGGAGCAACGTGTCCGCGAAGTTGCGGATCGTCTGCGTGCGGATCAGATTCCTGCGGATGCGCTCTATCTGGACATTGATTACCAGCAAAAAAACCGTCCGTTTACAGTTGATAGTTTAAAGTTCCCAGACTTCTCCGCATTTGTAGCAGAGTTAGCAAAAAAGAAATTTCATCTGGTGGTCGTAGCTGACCTGCATATTGCCGATGCTCCAAATCAGAACTACGCTCCCTTTGATACTGGCGTTGCAGGCGATCACTTTATTAAATCTGCAGACGGAAAGATGTATATAGGAAGCGTTTGGCCAGGACCGTCTGCGTTTCCTGACTTTACCCAGAAACAAACGCGCACATGGTTTGGAGAGTTGTATAGGCCGCTCTATAAGGATGGTGTCTCGGGCTTCTGGGATGACATGAACGAACCTTCTGTGTTCAATGTCGCGTCAAAGACAATTCCACTTAGCGCGATAAGCCGGATCGATGAACCAGGATTTGCAAGACGAGCCACAACCCTGCAGGAAACCCATAACCTAATGGGAATCGAGAATGCACGCGCCACCTATGATGGAATGTTGGATATAAAGCCTAACCAGCGGCCATTTGTACTTACCCGAGCATCATACGCAGGTGGACAGAGATATGGCGCAACCTGGACAGGGGATAACTCCAGTTCATGGAGTCACCTGCGGATGAGTACGCCCATGCTTGAGAGTCTCGGTCTTAGCGGATTCTATATGGTAGGCGATGACATAGGTGGATTTGCTGGATCTCCAGCTATGGACTTGTTAACAAAGTGGTTGGAGGTCGGAGCCTTTAATCCCATGTATCGCGATCACACAGAAAAGTTCACGAACGATCAGGAGCCGTGGGTAGGAGGAACAAAGCAGGAAGCCATTCGCAGAAAGTATATTGATGAGCGTTATCGTCTTCTGCCGTATCTATACACTCTTGCAGATGAGGCTTCAAGAACAGGCATTCCCATACTTCGTCCATTGTTTGTGGAATTTCCCAAGGCTACAGCAGACAAGCATCCGCTTGATCTTGATGCCGGCAATGAGTTTCTTGTAGGGCCGGATATTCTCGTAGCTCCGGCTCCATATCCAGATGAACTACAGAGTTATACTGTTACGTTTCCTCCGGCCATTTGGTACAACTATTGGACAGGAAAGATAATTGATAGTAGTAAGTCTGGAAAATATTCAGATAGTAAAGATCCGGTAAGTACGGGCGCACCGATCGGGGTGGATGATCTGCAGGTAACTACAATTCAGCCTTCCTTGGATATTCTCCCGGTATTTATACGCGGTGGCGCAATTCTTCCAATGCAACCAGTCGTACAAAGCACTATGCAAAAGCCTGAAGGGCCTCTGGAATTGCGTGTCTATCCGGGGCCAGATTGTAAGGGAAGCGTGTATCAAGACGATGGCACGACTTTCGATTACAAAAAAGGTGCCTATTTGCGGGAAAACTTCAGCTGCACTGTTGCAGATAATGAACTGCATATCAAGCTTGATCCCATCAGCGGGAGTTATCCTGCATGGTGGACCGAAATCGACGTGGTTATGTACGGATGGCATGATGCTCGGTATTCAGCAATGCTGAATGGGCACCACCTTGCTGGTGGACAGTATAACGCTGCACAGAACTCGCTTACAATCCGAATTCCCCAAAATGCTGCTGGCGAGGAACTTACAGTGGCAGGTATATCTGCTGCTGCAGAATAAGAGCACTGACACTACTACACATCCCACGTCAAAGATGATAGGTGTTGGTGGAAAATCTTTGACGTGGCGTCTATCAACCACCCTGCAATCTTCTAAGAAGAATAGGATTGATCCCTACGGTAAGGTATAGGATATCCCGGTGTTAAATTGGATCGAGTTTGCCTTGAATCCTGGCGGGGGATTGTTGAGATAGCTATCCATTGCCTGTACGGAGAAGGAGAATTTTTTTAACACGGGAAGCGCAAGGCCCACACTGGCGTTTGCCGAGTAAGCATCCGTGTTATTCCATTCCGGGGAGATGGAAGCAGTTTCTGTCAAAAGAATGCTGCGCGGCAATTTGTACATATAGTTGTCGGCAAAGGTTGAACCAATCAGATTCTGGTTGGAATTCGCGGTCTGAAACTGCTGCCTGGTGTAGTCGACGGTCGCTGTAACGTCCAGCGTTTGCTGCGGCTGCTTGATGGCGCTGAAGCCAAATCCGGCTCCGTACGTTTGCTGTAGATCAAGGCCCTGCGCATAGTTATGGTCAAACAACATGTGGGCTAGAACATAAAAGCGAGCCGAGAAGTACTTATCCTGTTCCGCCAGCGCATGAAAAATATTTGTCTTTACCGTCGGCGTATTCGGCTGCGTAATCTTTCCGTAGGTACTGGTAAACGCAATTTGCGTGCGGCTATCCGGCGGAAGCCATGCGACAGTGGGAGTAGAACGCGTCAACGCAATGGCCGCGTTATAGGTGGTTTCATCCTGTGTAGAGTGCACGAGACTTGCCCCTGCGGTTACAGAACCTGCCCAACCATGCAATAGGCCTGGCGTATGTTCGACCGCATTTGTGAAGTCAGTTCCCTGCACAATATAAGAAATATTCGCAAGTGGAATGATCTGGTCGCCTTTGGATGTGTGAACTATAACCTGCTGGCTGGTCATGCGAAGACTGCCCACTGCGATAGCCGAATTAGTGCGCCCACGACGAACTTTATCCTGGGTTCGAATGACGGCAAAGGGCTCATCCGCGCGCAACTCTTTCACCTTGCTCATCGGTATCTTTAATTTGCCAGTGGCATCGCTGGTAAAGTACACGTTGTCGCCCGTCACTTGCTGCAGTTGGCCCGTCATTTGATCGCCGTTTGTAAACAGGATGACATCGTGAGCGGGTTGCGAGGCTGGTGCAGGCGTACTGCTCAAGGTCTGCGCTCGCAGGCCGAGGGGTGCACAAAGCACGGCCGCCGCAAGAAAAATCCAGAGCGGACAAAGACGGATACAAATCTTTACACAATTCATGATTCCTCTAAGGTATTCGATTTCGGAACGATGAGCACAATTCCACGGATCGAAAAAATCGAAGAACTGGCCAATAAATCTTCCGATGCACTTCACTTGGAAGGCGTTGGCTGCCAGCGGTACACTCATCTCAGGGTGACACAATGGGACGTCTCCAAGACCTTTCGATGAAGCTAGGAAAAATGATCTCCATCCTCGGCATCTCTGACCCGGATGAGGTGCAGCGCAAAAAAGTGCTTTATCAACAACAGCGCGCAGCACGGCTGGCTAAGCAGTCGCCAACCCCACCCAGCGCCACTTCTGCCGATGCGGCTCCGCCCCCGACGATTTCGACCAAACCTTAGCCATTGCGCATCTAAAATTTGCGGCTGCAAGGTGCAACCTGATCGACGTACACTATAGATGTATGGGAATCACACGAGAGCAGGCGCTGGACGCCTTTCAATCCGACGATTTGATTGGCCTGGGGATGGAGGCCGATGCCGTGCGCCGCAGGCTGCACCCGGAAGGCGTCGTCACCTACATTATTGATCGCAACATTAACTACACAAATTTTTGCACGGAGTACTGTACCTTCTGCGCCTTCTATCGCCCGCTGAAGGGCAAGATGGCGGCGGAGGGATACATCCTCGACTTTGACACGATCTATGAAAAGGTTCGCGAAACGGTTGAGCTGGGCGGTACGGGTGTTTTGATGCAGGGCGGGCTGCATCCGGATTTAAAAATCGACTGGTTCGAGCGCCTGCTGCGCGGCATCAAGCAGCGGTATCCGCAGATTTGGCTGCACTGTTTTTCAGCATCGGAGATTCTTGCGATTGCGGAGTACAGTGAGCTTTCCGTGCGCGAGACCATTCTGCGTCTGCGCGATGCCGGGCTTGATTCCATCCCCGGCGGGGGAGCGGAAATTCTTGACGACGAGGTTCGCCATCGCATCGCGCGCCTGAAGTGTGGGACGGAAGACTGGCTGCTCGTGCATCGCACCGCGCATCAATTGGGAATGCGGACGACCGCGACCATGATGTTCGGCGTGGGCGAGACCTACGAGCAGCGCATCAATCACTTTGAGCAGGTGCGGCGACTGCAGGAGGAAACTGGCGGATTTACGGCCTTCATTCCCTGGAGTTTTCAGCCCGGCAATACAGCGCTGGGCGGGCGCGGCTGGGAAGAGGCGACCTCGGTCGAGTATCTCAAGGTGCTCGCCATTGCGCGCCTGTATTTGGATAGCATCGAAAACGTGCAATCCAGCTGGGTGACGCAAGGATTGAAAGTGCTGCAGATGGGCCTGCGCTTCGGTGGTAACGACGTGGGCAGCGTGATGCTGGAAGAAAATGTAGTCAAGGCTGCGGGTACTTCCAACTGCACTACGGAAGAAGAACTGCGCCGCGTGATTCGCGATGCGGGCTTCAAGCCTGTGCAGCGAGACACGTTGTATCGAACTATGTTTTTGAACTAAAGCGGTTTGGCTGGATCACTCTTCTCATGACCATCGAGATTTCTAAGCAAATACGTGCAGACGCCATAGCTTCCATCCAACGATACTTTCAGGAAAAGTTTCCTGAAAGTATCGGCGAACTTTCTGCGGGGATGCTTCTAAATTTTTTCATGGAAGAAATTGGGCCAGTGATTTACAACCAGGCAATTGCAGACGCGCAAACACGCATGATGCAACGGGTCTCAGATATTAGCGGCGAGCTTTACGACGACCCATTTCAATACTGGCCCAGAATCGATAGCAAGCGAAAAGCTCATCGCTAATTTTATTGCTATTCAACAACTGCCTCAGATTGGTCAATGAACTCTTGTTGAATTTGCAACCGCTGGCGATGTGCAAGCAAGCCAGCTCGCTCCGCAACTTCAGAAGGCCATTGATTCCGCCAACCCTGCGCTAATTCCAGCAGCAGAGGCACCGTTATGATAAACACTCCCGCATAGATCAAAAAGCCATCTCCATAACTGCCAATGTGATCTTTGCAAACGCCCATTACGTCCGGCAGCACGAATCCGCCGAACCCACCGGCGGCGCCAACAATGCCGGTAACCACGCCTACATTGCCAGGAAAGCGCAGCGGTACCAGTTGGAACACCGCTCCGTTGCCCATGCCCAAAAGAGCCATCGCCAAAAACAAAAGCGCAATTCCAATGTTCAACGCGGGCAATTGTGCGACTCCAAAAAGTGCAAGACTGAGTGCGGTAAAGATTCCCAGCAGCATACGATAGCCGCCAAATTTATCCGAGAGCCAGCCGCCTACCGGCCGCAAATAGCTCCCCGCAAAGACAACCAGCGTGGTTACGTCGCCAGCCTGCACAGCGGTCAGATGATATTGATCGTGAAAAAACAATGTTAGAAAACTAGCCAGGCCCACAAAACCGCCGAAGGTGAGGCTGTAGAAAAAACAGAGCCAACGCGTGTCTCTTTCACCCAGTAACTTTCGGTAATCCTTGCCGGTGATAGGCTTCGTCTGCTTTGGACTGTCCTTGGCCAGCAGCGAGAACAAAATGAGCACCAACATTATGGGCAGCGCCGCCAGCGCGAATGTCGTCGACCAGCCAAAATGTTGTGCCAGCCGTGGCGCGAACAGGGTGGTGATCAGCGTGCCGGAGTTACCTGCGCCAGCGATGCCCATCACCAGTCCCTGGTATTTTTTTGGATACCATTTGCTGGCCAGCGGCAATGCTACAGCAAAGCTGGCCCCTGCAATGCCCAGCAAAAATCCCAATGCATAAAAGTGCCAGGGCGCGCTGGCAAACTTCCAGCCCCACAGCAACGGTAGCAGTGTCAGCGACAGCCCGATTAATCCAGTCTTTCGACCGCCAATGCGGTCGCAGAGGGCGCCCATGAAGGGACGAAAACAGGCTCCGCCCAACAGTGGAATGGCGACCATCAATCCTTTTTGCGTGGCGGTCAGGTGCATGTGCTGCATAATGGCCGGGGCCAGCGGGCCCAGCAGAATCCAGACCATAAAGCTGACGTCAAAGTAAAGAAAGGCCGCAACCAGCGTTGGTAAGTGGCCGCTTTGAAAAAAAGATTTATTGTCGGCGTTCTCTCCGTCAGAGACTTGAGGGTGCAATGAGGAATGATTCATCTTTGCTTTCTCCATAATTAAATTTTGTGAGGTGGCGTCGTAGTCAAAAATCCGAAAAACTATGAGCGATTCGCACGTCGGGTTTCGTGGTCCAAAGTTTTCTCAATCCGCACGGCACATTGCTTATAGTTTGGCTCGCGTGCAATGGGATCGAAGGCACTTTGTGTCACCTGGTTGGCATTGCTTTCTGCAAAGTGAAAGGGCAGGAACACCTGACCGGGGGCAATGATCTCCGTGACGCGCAACTCCACGCCTCGCACCCTTCCGCGTGCCGAAATAACATCGACGCGGTCGTGGGGATGCAGACGCAATTTTTCTGAGTCACGAGGATTCATCTCCAGCCATGCGCGGGGAGAGATGTTGTTCAAAATTGGCACAGCTCCGGTCTTGGTTCGTGTGTGCCAATGCTCCACCGTACGTCCGGTGTTCAACACCAACGGAAATTCTTCCGTCGGCTGATCGGGAAACGCTTCCCAATCTACGCAGAAGAGCCGTGCTCTTCCGTCGTCGGTTTGAAACACTCCATCGACATACAAACGCCTTGCAGCCGTAGGATCGTTCGCGGGCCCACCCTGAGACTCCGCAGGAAACGGCCATTGCAGGCCGCCGTGTTTTTCAATCTCGGCATACGTCATGCCAGAGTAATCACAAAGTCTTCCCGCCGAGACGCGCTTCCATTCCTCAAACGCATCGGCGACGGTGATCCAGCCCGGGAACAGTTCTTTGTCGCAACCAAGCTCACGCGCCAGGTGGAGAAAAATATCGAAGTCCGTGCGCGCTTCGCCCGGCGGGTTCACTGCGCGATTCACCTTGCTGGCGCGGCGTTCGGAGTTGGTATACGTGCCTTCTTTTTCGCCCCAGATGGCCGCAGGCAAAACCAGATGCGCCAACTCCGTGGTCGGCGTGGGATGAAAGCCATCCTGCACCACTAGAAAATCAAGATTTCTGAATCCCTGCAGCAGCACATCCAGATTTGGAAACGAGACAATCGGGTTCGTTGCAATAATCCAGAGAGCGCGAATCTCCTTGCGCACGGTAGCCTCAATAATGTAGGGATAGGCATATCCGCGCGCCGTGGGAATGCGCGTCGGGCTAATGTTCCAAAGCTGCGCTAACTCCTCGCGATCTTCTTTGCTCTCAAATTTTCGATATCCCGGCAGGCTGGAGCTGAAGCCGGATTCGCGCGTGCCCATCGCGTTGCATTGCCCGGTAATCGAAAATGGAGAAGCCCCGGCACGTCCGATATTGCCCGTCAGCAGCGCAAGATTATTAATCGCATTCACCGTCTCGGTGCCTTTGGTGCTGTGATTGACGCCCATCGTCCACGCGATGCACGCCGATTTTGCCTGCGCGTACATGCGCGCCGTTTTTTCCAGCAGGTCGATGGAAAGCCCGGTAATGCGCGAAACCGTCTCTGGCGTGTACGTCATCAGATGCGCGCGCAGTTCGTCAAAGCCATTCGTGTGCTGCGCAATGTAGCTATGGTCAATCCAATCGTTGATCAGCAGAATATGTGCGAGACCGTTGAGCAAGGCCAGGTCAGAACGAGGCTTGAGCGGAAGAAAAACATCGGCCATCATTGCAGTCTTGGTAACGCGCGGATCGGCAACAATTACTTTGCCGGTTTTGTTCGCCTCCAGACGCTGACATAGAATCGGATGATTCTCGGCGATGTTGGCGCCAATCAAAAACAGGACGTCGGCTTTTTCTAAATCTTCATAGCAGCCCGGCGGGCCATCGCTGCCAAAGGATCGCTTGTATCCCGCGACAGCGGTCGACATGCAGAGCGTCGTATTGCCATCAAAGTTCCGCGTGCCCAGGCCTAGCTGCACCAGCTTGCCCAGCGTGTAAAATTCCTCCGTCACCAGCTGGCCCGTACTCACCACACCCACGGATTGCGGGCCATATTTCGCCTGCACCTCGCCGAGTTTTGCAGCCATGGTCTGCATGGCCTCGTCCCAACTGACGGGTTGCAACTTTCCCTGCTTGCGCAGCAGGGGAGTAACAGCGCGTCCCTCCGCCGCCAGCGTGTGATGCTCGGCCAATCCCTTGGGGCACAGCTTGCCGCGATTGACGGGGTGGTGCTCATCACCCCGCACTGCGACGGCTTGATTTCCTTTCACTCCGATGGACATGCCGCAGCCCACGGAGCAATACCCGCAGGTCGTCGAGACCCAGTGATCTGCAATTTTCTGCGCGGAGATGTATCCCGCTTCGCTATCCACCCCGTAGGCGTACTTCTCATTCAGAATGTCGAGGCCGGTCGTCCGTCCGATGCTGTTGGCAATGTCGCGGACAATTTTCATGCGGCCTCCGAGTGCGCCAGATAGGCGGCTGCAATGTTTTTTGGCACCACGCTGACGAAGAACAGGTAGCGTCCGATCACCTCTGCAGCAATGGCGAGAATTAAAGCCAGCGTATTGACCGCCCAATGATGCGAAAGCAGGGGCAGCAGGATTCCTGCGATAAATGCAAGTGCAATGCGGGCCAGCAACAAGGGTGCCAGCGTGCCAGAGAGCAGCTTGGCTGTCGCTTTCAATTCGAAGACGGAGGATTGGGAGAGGCGCAGAATTCTCAAAATCAGACTCTGTATCATGGCAAAACTGACGGCGACGGCAGCCACTCGCATCGGCCAGATGTGGATACTGCCCGGAACAGAAAACGCGGGAATCGACAACGCGAAGAGCGGGCCCAGCAGCATGGAAGTCAAGAAAAATTCCGCTGTCGTGTTCAGGCTATTCCAGGCTGGCCGCGCCGGAACGCGATACAACTGCGCGCTGGCAAAAATTCCGCAGATGCCTGCGAGTGCTGTGCCAGCGCCGAGATATGCAGATCCCGCAAGCCGCAGCCAAAGCGCGCCCGCGTACAGGCAGGCGAAGCCCGCGAAGATCGAAAATAAAAGTACCTCGCGACTGAGCCACGAACGGCGCCACATTTTCAGCGCGCGGTATGCATAGATGGGCCGACCCAGATGCAGTGTGGATGCTCCCAACGCCACCATGGCGATGGCTAAAGAAAGCATGGCGGGCACACGCAGTGACCGCGATCCGTGACCCAGATCAATGAGCCAGATGCATGTCAGCGCGCCGACGGAAAGTTGCGTCAACACGGTCATCACGATCAGCGGCCAGTGCGGATGTTCGGGCCGAACGCGATAGGCGTTTACTTTTTCTGTATCGTGCGGCAGCGCGGTGGGCAACGTGAGCCGCGTTGTCGAAAGGCTATCGTCAGCAGAAGGCATGCCCGGTGCGTTGGCGTCTGCGGCATACTCCCCGCGCCACTGCGCAATATTGACGATCTCAATTTCAATCGCACCCTCCGGACAGGCATACACACATGCAGGTTCGCGACCTTCCTCTAAACGCCCGTGGCACATGTCGCACTTGCCCACAACGCCGCGCTCGGGGTTAAACTGCGGTACGCCGTACGAGCAATTCCACGTGCAGTATTGGCAGCCGATGCACGCGTCTGCGCTGTGCAGGACGAGTCCGCTATCGGCATCTTTGCGATACGCGTCCACGGGGCAGCCTTCCATGCAGGTGGGTTCCAAACAGTGATTGCAGCCCATCGAAAGATACGACCGCCATGTTTCTGGATAGCTTCCGCCTTCAATTTCGCCCACGCGACGCCAGTGGATGTCTGCCGGGTTTCCGTTCTGTTCATTGCAGGCCACAACGCAGCATTGGCAGCCGATGCACTGGGTCATATCGAAGTGAAAGCGGTACTGCTCGCCCGCGTCGGGTTTGCGATCAGGAATGCGCGAAGAATTTTCCGTAGGCATTGCGCACGATGATCCCTCCGCCCAGTGTGGCCGGGGCGCGTTATCGTTCGTGAGCACCACAAGAGTAGCGGCTCCGTTTCGAGAACGTTCTATCAATGGCAAAGGCACGAGAGGTTTCTCCATACAGAACAGGTCTGCAAAATTGGCTGCATAACATTGCCGCAAAAAAAGTGTCCACGCTCATGGCCTGCCGACTACGCAAGCAAGAAGAGCTGGATCGGAAACGGCAAGGTTTCCTGAAAGGGTAAGGAGTAGAGTGCGTGGCACAAACTGGGTGCCGGGGGGAAGCGCGCCTGCGCTGGGTACGGAGTACCTATTCGAAGAGTACCACACAGTTTCCGGGAGAAAGATTTCGCCTGCAGATTTTTTGAAACGACAAGATTTCATGTGATATGTATGGAATACACCCTGAAGTTTGCACCGACACCCTGCTGTGTCTGTCGTACGCACGTTGCCCTGATACGCATCTCTCTGCCCTGATCTGCATTCCACCCACTCCGTTCCTCGTTTGAATTTATTTGCCCTCGCTCCGATTTCTGCAAACGGATGCACGCCCGTTTTCAGTCAACGGACGGCCACTCTATTTTTTATTGAGGACAATTCATGATGAAACGCACTCTGTGTCTTGCTATTTTTTTCGCCCTTGCCGTGACTGGAATTGGGAATGCGCAGCCAAAGCCAACAACCAGCGGATCGCCTGTACGCATCATGGTATGGGACCGCACACGTGTCGATGCAACGCAGTGGTTTGCCGCTCCGCCGGAGTCGGAGACGTACCCTTATGTCGAGTCGCTTCTGCGGCTCGGTATCGCCCAGCGCATTCACCATTGGGATTGGTGGCTGGAACTTTCGCAACCGGCTGTTCTCGACCTGCCGAGTGATGCAGTTTCGCCAAACGCCGCGCAGGGTCAACTGGGGCTAGGAGGAACCTATTACGCCGTGAACGGCAATGAAACCGACCCTGCGGCAGCATTCCTCAAACAAGGATTTGTGCGCTATCACTTTGCCGGGCCGGATAAAACTCTGCGTGCAGGTCGATTTGAATTTATTGATGGCGTGGAGATGAAGCCGAAAAATCCCACGATCGGCTGGCTGCAAGCCAATCGCATTGCCCATCGCTTGATTGGCAATTTTGGATTTTCGAACGCACAGCGCAGTCTGGATGGCGTCGATGGTCACTATGGAGGAAAAACTGCGGGCAGCAACTGGGACATTACAGCGATGGCCGCGCGCGCCGATCAAGGCGTGTTCAACATGAACGGCAATGAGGAACTGAATGTCGATGTGCAATATCTGGCGTTCAGCCAATGGGCGGGCAAACACCTGCTCTGGCGGGCTTTTGGAATTGGATATCACGACGGACGTACGGGAATTCTGAAGGTCGACAATCGCGCGCTGGCCGTGCGCAAGGCGGATCATAAAAATATTCGCCTCGGCACATACGGCGGCGATGTGTTGACGGAGTTTTCTGCCGGGCCCGGGCAGGTGGATCTGTTGGGCTGGGGCGTTTTGCAAAACGGAAATTGGGGCACGCAGAATGATCGTGCAGGAGCAGCCGCGCTGGAAGCAGGGTATCGCTTCGGCAAAACTGTCAAAGCTCCGTGGCTGCGCGGCGGTTGGTTCTATGGCAGCGGAGATAAAACACCTACAGACAATAAACACAGCACGTTCTTTCAGGTGCTGCCCACGCCACGCATCTATGCGCGCTTCCCGTTTTACAACCTGATGAACAGTGAAGATTCTTTTGTGCAGGTCATGGATCGTCCAGTCAAACGTGTCAAAATGCGCGCTGATCTGCATTGGCTCCAGCTCACCTCGGCCAACGACCTGTGGTATCAGGGAGGCGGCGCGTTTGATAACAAAGTTTTCGGCTATGTGGGACGCCCCGCCAACGGTCACTCCAGCTTCGCAACCGTTGCCGATATCAGCGCCGATTGGCAGACGACGAAGAATCTGGCCATCAATTTCTACTATGCCAATGCTCGCGGCAAAAGCGTCGTCGGTGCTATTTATCCGGTAGATCGCAATGCCCAGTTCGGCTATGTGGAGATGGTCTACCACTGGGGATTGGCGCAACGCAAAGAGAAATAGCAGTAAGCAAAGCACGAAGCGAGGGAGTATTGTCCGCGGTTCCCTCGCTCTGTTCTTGCTCTTGCTCTCTGATCCTTTTCCGCCTATAGTGGATTGCAACGGGAGCGAGTTTTAATATTTTCAAGCCATGACCGCTTGAAAATCTCTCGAAGCAAATTTTTAAAACGTATCCCGCACTTGATTTTTTGAAACGCATTACGCACCATCCTTTCTTTCCCGGGTACTCGAACACCTGGCTGTGTTCGCCGGTTTCAAACGACAAAGCTCCAAGATGAGCGCAAGAAGAATGAGCA
>VFSW01006949.1_pt1 | contig 16546 bp, 18 predicted proteins | sample 5358111 | NCBI WGS metagenome assembly VFSW01 (sample SAMN11554181, study PRJNA540505) | mine drainage metagenome | isolation source: sediment from site ElyBrook_90M | place: USA: Ely Copper Mine, Vershire, VT | collected 2017 | reverse complement strand
CAATTGCGCGAACACCGAGCGGCCGTGATTCATGACGCTGCCTCATTTGCCAGGGAAAATGGCAAAGATACGGTGAAAAATCGGCTCGCGATTTCAAATCGTCGGAATCTGGAATCACGTCGTAACCCGCGTCATTGTTTGGTTTCCATCAATTGAACTCAAAAACTACCGGACGGATGTGAATCTTGTAATGAACTCCTTTGAAGACAAATTGCACGCACTACGCGAACATGGCTTGTTGCGCCAGCGTCGCACGGTTGAAGGGGCTCAGGGAGCCATTTTGACCGTGGACGGGAAGCAGTTGCTGGCTTTTTCCTCCAATGACTACCTGGGGCTTGCCAATCACTCTGATCTGATCCATGCGGCCCATCAAGCGCTGGATCGCTTCGGCCTGGGGGCAGGCGCTTCTGCCTTAATCAGCGGCCACAGCGAACCGGTTGCCGCCCTGGAGTCCGCCTTGGCCCAATGGCTGGGCTATACGCGCGTCCTGCACTTTTCCACGGGGTACATGGCCAATCTTGGTATCATCCCGGCATTGGTGAGTGCAGGTGCTGGCGTGTTCTCCGACGCGTTGAACCATGCCAGTCTGATTGACGGCATCCGCCTTGCGCGGGCCAGCGAGGTCAGCGTTTATCCACATGGGGACATGGCTCGCCTGGAACAGGCCCTGAAGCAGTCAGACGCTTCTGAAAAATGGATTATCACGGATGCTGTATTCAGCATGGACGGTGACGTGGCGCCTCTGAAGACCATTGTTGCCCTGGCTGAACAGTATGACGCCCAGGTTCTGGTGGATGATGCCCATGGGTTTGGCGTCCTGGGCGAGGCAGGGCGGGGCACCCTGTCCCACCTAGGCATTCACTCCCCGCGGGTGGTCTACATGGCCACATTGGGGAAGGCAGCTGGTGTGTATGGCGCTTTTGTTGCCGCCTCTGCCGAAGTCATCGAATGGTTGGTACAGCGTGCCCGAACCTACATTTTTACCACGGGCACGCCGCCCGTTCTGGCCGCTGCTTGCCTGGCGAGCCTCCAGCGCATCCAGCAGGATGAATTTCGGCGCGAGCGCCTGCGTGAATTGGGAGCGCGTTTGCAGGAGGGTTTGAAGACCTTGCCATGGCCTGCCTTGCCTTCAGTGAGTGCGATCCACCCCCTAGTCCTGGGCGACAATTTCACGGTGATGCGCATAGCCGATGCGTTGCGTGATCGTGGATTCTGGGTTCCGGCCATTCGGCCACCAACGGTTCCGGAAGGTGCTGCACGGTTGCGCATCTCTCTTTCAGCCAACCATTGCCCAGAGCATGTAGACCAGTTGCTGTCAGCCTTGAGGGCCCTGGCATGAACAACCAGGATTTGCTCCAGCGCAGTCACGCTGCCGTCTGGCACCCCTGTACCCAGATGAAATGGCATGAGTCCTTTCCCATCATTCCCATTCAGCGAGGTGAGGGTGCATGGTTGTATGACTACGACGGGCAACGCTATCTGGATGGCGTCAGCTCCTGGTGGGTCAACTTGTTCGGTCATCGCAATCCGCGCATCGTGGCTGCACTGCAGGACCAATTGGGTCAGCTGGAACATGTGATGCTGGCGGGTTTCACGCATGAGCCTGTGGTACGACTTTCAGAGCGCCTGTCGGCGTTGACAAAGCACCGGTTGGGCCATTGTTTCTATGGATCGGATGGCGCCTCCGCCACGGAAATGGCACTCAAGATGAGCGCACATTTCTGGCGCAACCAGGGGCATTCCGGCAAGACCGGATTCATCGCCCTGGCCAACAGTTACCACGGAGAAACCATGGGGGCCTTGGGCGTTACGGATGTGCCTCTGTTTCGCGATGCCTACGCACCACTCATCAGGAACAGCGTCGTTCTGCCCAGCCCGGATTCGCGCCAGGGTCAGGATGCTGGGCGGCAGACCCTGGAAGCACTCCAGCGCCATCTTGAGCGGCAGCAGGACAAGACCGCTGCGCTGATCGTGGAACCATTGATCCAGGCCGCTGCAGGAATGATCTTTCACGACGCCAAATTCCTGCATCAAGCCTATCAGTTGTGTCGAGAACATCGCGTTCATTTGATTGCAGACGAAATTGCTGTGGGATTCGGTCGTACTGGAACATTTTTTGCTCATGAGCAGGCAGGCTTCACTCCGGATTTCCTATGCCTTTCAAAGGGTATCACTGGCGGATTCTTGCCACTTTCAGTGGTGATGACCACCGATACGGTCTATCAGGCCTTTTACGATGATCAGATGAATCGGGGATTTCTCCATTCTCATTCCTACACCGGCAATGCGCTGGCTTGTCGCGCTGCACTTGCGGTGCTGGACATCTTTGAAGAAGACCACGTCATCAAGACCAATCAGGCCCGCCAAGCCCAGTTCGCCACCATGACTGCGGTCCTGAGCCAGCATCCCAACATCCACAATTTTCGCCGGCGTGGCATGATCTGGGCCTTTGATGTGGCTTGCGATCGTACCGATTTCGCCCGCACTTTTCATCGCGCTGCGTTACGACACCAACTGCTGCTCCGACCCATTGGATCAACCGTTTATTTCATGCCACCCTACACCATTACCGATGACGAATTTCAGCATATGGTGGATGCAACCCTGGCGAGTTTGACGGAGGTGCTGGCATGAACCGGGCCTGGTTTGTCACGGGAACCGACACGGGGGTCGGCAAAACCATGGCCGCATCAGCGCTGTTGCATGGATTACAGTGCATGGGACGCGCCGCAATCGGCATGAAACCTGTGGCGAGCGGTTGCCACCAGGAAGGTGGATTGTGGATCAATGAAGATGTTCAACAACTGGCCCGATATTCCTCCCTTCCAGTATTGCGCGGCTCACATGAGGCGGTGCGGCAGGCTGGGGCCATCCCCTGGCAGATCACCAATCCCTATGCATTTGAACCTGCGATTGCACCTCACATCGCAGCAGCCCGTGCCGGTGTGGAGATCCGGTTTGATGTGATCCAGGCCAGTTTGAAAGCGTTGCGCGCCCGTGCTGACGTAGTGATTGAAGGGGCAGGCGGCTTTCGCGTGCCGTTGGGGCCCGATGGAGACACGGCGGATCTGTGCCAGGCACTTGCCGTTCCAGTGATCCTGGTGGTGGGGATGCGCCTGGGTTGCATCAACCATGCACTCCTTACCGTGGAGTCCATCAAGATGCGCAATCTGACTCTGGCTGGATGGGTGGCCAATCGGATTGACCCACACATGTCGGCCTTCGAGGACAATCTGGCACTGATGCGGGTGCAAATCCCGGCACCCTGTTTGGGTATCGTGCCATTTCAACAACCCTTGCGAATCCATGAGATATCCCTTGCCGTGGAGGCGCTCCTGTAGCCAACTGGAAGCGCAACCCGTTAGAATCGCTCATCGTTTGGCGGGATGCACCCCATGCTATTGTGGTTTGTCATTACCTACTGGATCATTTCCGTGGCCATCGGCCTGTGGGTTGCCCTGCGCGTTCACAACACATCGGACTACGCAGCGGCAGGGCATAGCATGCCGCTCTATGTGGTCACGGCGACCGTATTTGCCACCTGGTTTGGTTCTGAAACGGTTCTCGGTATTCCTGCCACTTTCCTCAAGGAAGGCCTTCACGGCGTTGTGGCCGACCCTTTTGGCTCATCGCTCTGCTTGATTCTGGTGGGACTTTTTTTTGCCGTACCTCTGTACCGCAAGAAATTGCTGACCATTGGGGATTTCTACCGACAGCAGTATGGGCGCACCGTGGAAATCCTGGTCACGCTCTGTATTGTCATCTCCTACCTGGGATGGGTTGCGGCCCAGATCAAGGCATTGGGACTGGTCTTCAATGTGGTATCCGATGACATGATTTCAAAGGAAACAGGCATGCTGGTGGGGGCTGCTACCGTCATGGTCTATACCCTGTTTGGCGGCATGCTCTCAGTGGCTATTACCGACTTCATCCAGATGATCATTATCATGCTGGGGATGGTCTATATCGCCTGGGACCTCAGTGGCACAGCGGGTGGTGTCGGGGTCGTCATCCAGCATGCGGCAGATGCGGGCAAGTTCAATTTCTGGCCTGAATGGCATTGGAGCGAAGGGATCGCTTTCTTCGCGGCGTGGATCACCATGATGCTAGGTTCGATTCCGCAGCAGGATGTCTTCCAGCGCGTGACCTCATCCAAAAATGAAAAGACAGCGCGAAACGCTTCCTTGCTGGGGGGAAGCCTGTATTTCATGTTTGCCTTCATCCCCATGTTTCTCGCTTACTCTGCAACCCTGATTGATCCTGATCTGGTTCGCCAGTATCTGGATTCTGATTCCCAGCTGATCCTGCCCAAGTTGATCCTGACGCATTCACCTCTGTTTGCCCAGGTCATGTTCTTTGGAGCCTTGCTGTCTGCCATCAAGAGTTGCGCCTCTGCGACGTTACTTGCACCTTCAGTGACCTTTGCGGAAAACGTGGTACGCGGTTTTTACAGGCACATGACCGATGATCAGCTACTTAAGGTCATGCGTATCGTGGTGCTGGTATTTACGGTGCTGGTTACCTTTATCGCCATTCGCTCTGAAATGTCGATTTTCAAGATGGTAGAAAGTGCCTACAAGATCACCCTGGTTGCTGCGTTTGTGCCCTTGGTTTTTGGCCTGTACTGGAAACGGGCCACACCGCTGGGGGGACTGCTATCAGTCATCCTGGGTGCCGGACTGTGGATCATTTGCGAACTGGTGACTCCGGATGCTCTCATTCCGCCGCAACTGGCGGGACTGATGGCAAGTTTCGTGGGCATGATTGGTGGATCTCTGGTCGCCAGCCGCAAGGCATTAAAGCCCGCCTGATTTACTACTACCGGGTCAGCCAGAAGCGCAAGAGCATGGCGAGGCTCATCACAACGATCGCTGGCCGGATCAGGCGAGCCCCACCCCGCACCATGACGTGTGAGGCTAGGGAGGCCCCGAGCATTTGCCCCAGCATCATGGAAAGCGCCGTTAGCCACAGCACATACCCCCCCAGAACAAATACTGCCACCGAGGCAAGATTGCTCATGAAGTTGAAAGCCTTGGCGTGTACGGTGGCCTGAAGCAGGGTTTGCCCGCGCAAGGCAACACCTGCCAGGGTAAAAAACGAGCCGGTACCGGGGCCAATCAGACCATCATAAAATGCAATGGCTGGAAGTACGGCGGATTGATAGAGGCGCTGGCCCAATCGCGGGTGCGCTGCCACCTGTCCCACTGCGGGTGCCAGCAGGAAATAAGCCGCGATGAGCGTCAGCACGAGCGGAATGATGTAGTGCAGCAGTGGCGCGGGCAGGAATTGAACCAGTGCCGTTCCGCAGCCTGCAGCAAGAAAGCACAGCAGGAGCGCGGTACGGATCCCGGCTGCTTTGAGTAGTCCCTTGCGCATGAGCATAAAGGATGCTGTCAAAGTGCCCATGCTGCCCTGTACCTTGTTGGTGGCTAAAGCGCTCAGTGGTGGCAGTCCGGCCAGCAACAGGGCCGGCACGGTCAGCAACCCTCCGCCACCTGCCAGCGTGTCGATGAAACCGGCAACAGTGGCTACCAGGGGCAGGAGCAGGGCAGCGGTGAGCGATAGATCCATTGTCATGGGCAAACTTTGTAGAAGGCTTTAACCGGTGTACAGTAGTGTCTATTTTGCCAGGGCGCAAATCGACAACGACAATATGAGGAGAACAGCATGGATAACCGCCGTCGGGATTTCTTTCAAAAATCTACCCTTGCCGCTGCCGCTGGCGTGATGGGCCTGGCATCTGGCGCCGCCATGGCTGAAACCCAGGACTCCAGTCATCAGGCTCAGGGGGTGCACGAAATGGTGAAAGGCTTGACGCTGGTCTCCATGCTTCAAAAGGATGGCACTGAAACGCTCGGTGTGAAAACGCCCGAAGGCATTCTCGATGTTCGCGCTGCCGCGAAAGCCCTCAAAAAATCGGCACCTTTGACCCTGGATGAGCTGCTTCAGGGCGGTAATGCCGCAGGCTTGAACAATTTGATTGCGGCAGCCAAAGGGAAGGGAGCAAAATTTCTGGTGGACGAGTCCACTGTTACCTATGGGCGCCTTTTTCAAAAGCCGGGCAAAATCGTCTGTGTGGGTCTGAATTACCGCAATCATGCCAAGGAAATTGGCATGCAGTTTCCGCGCGTACCGCCGCTGTTCAACAAGTACAACAACGCGCTCGCCGCCCATCGTTGCAATATTACCGTTCCACCACGAGACATTTCCTACAAGCTGGACTATGAAACCGAGTTGCTGATCGTCATGGGCAAGACGGCACGCAACGTTTCCGAATCCGATGCGCTGAATTATGTGGCGGGTTACTGCACCGGGCATGATTTTTCTGCGCGTGACCTGCAGCTTGAGCTGCCCAATGGTCAATGGATGATTGGCAAAACACTGGACAATTTCGCGCCCATCGGACCCTATTTTGTCTCGGCGGACCTGGTGGGCAACCCCAATGCGTTGAAACTTGAAACGCGTGTCAACGGAGAATTGCGCCAATCCTCCAACACCTCTGATTTCATTTTCAATAGCCAGCAGATGATTGCCTACATCAGCAAGCACTTTGCGCTACAGCCCGGGGACATCATCTTCACCGGGACTCCGGAAGGTGTGATTCTGGGCAAGCCTAAAGACAAGCAGGTGTGGCTGAAGGCGGGGGACCACATCGAGTCCACCATCGAAAAGCTGGGAACGCTACAGTTTTCTCTGGTGTAACTCGGACCTACTGGGCCAGCCTAGGTGCAGCAACCACGCCATAGGAAGTTCCGGACCCCCCTGCGTTGTTAGGTGCGCACCCATTGGCCATCTGGACGGAGATGTATTTGTCATCGCCACCGGTTGCCGAAAGGATATGTATGCATGCCATCGCCGTGATGGTCTGCTCGCTGCCCGGCGTGACGCTGCTGACAACGGGAACTGTGGCGTATGCACAGTTAAGATTTCCGGATGTACTGCAATTGTTGATCAGGTTGTAGAGATTATTCTGATCGCCAGTTTGCAGCCAGATGCTGTCCCCGGTTTTTAATGTGGTGGCATTGCCATAATTGATATTGTTCCGAATGATGCTGTCGCTATTGTCCTGGGTACTGGACAGTGGCGTCCATTGCCCCGTAGTACAACCTCCCCCCAACTGACCGTTTTCACCATACGCGTAGGAAGAGCCAATCTGGAAAACATAGGGCTGGTTTGTCGCAGGATTATTGATGGGTTCACCCGTACTGGAGTTCCAGTACATGTTGTACATGCAGGAACCGATGGTCATGGGCACATTGATGGCACCTTGGCCCATAACGGTAGGACTTTGGACCACCGCAATGGCCGTTGCCGCTACATTGGTGTATTGCATTCCGAAAATGGGGGCAAAATAAAGCTGGACCTGCTTTGTGAGGGTAACTTCGACCGCCGCTTCATTGGTGGGGGCAGAGGGGTTTAACGTTTTCCAGTAGTTGGCCACAACGGCAAGAGAATCATTCCCGGTTACCGTGATGTTTAACGATACGGTATTTGTGGCATTGGTAACAGCCGGGCCGCTGGGAGAGAAGTTCGGCGTGGTGCTCCCTGGCGCATAGAGGAACGCGGCACCTCGCAAGGCAGCCGCGTCCACGGCATTTTGCGTTTGGTTACGGACCACGAAGATATGCCCCACATCCACGGCAAGCGCAGTAATACCCAATAGAGCCACCAGAGAAGCAGCAACAATAATGGCAACGGCACCGCGCTGTGTTTCAAGGTAATTACTCATAGTACATCACCGATGTGGAGTTAAGTGGTTCAGGCCCACGAATTGCGCTGAGGATGCCCAGACCAAGCCCATTATTGGTGTAGCTCACTGTTACATTGACAGTGGGCGCGCTGGGGCCGCAGGAGACAGTGACGGTGGGATTGTTGGATATTGGGGTGCCAAATGTAATCAAATATTGGCTACTATAGCTGCTTGCAACCAGACATGCCGTACCGGAACCCGTCCCGGAACAGGTTGCGGGGTTCCCCCCCTGAATGGTGGCGACCCCGGGGTCCGAGCAGGAAATGGGATGGGTGAGTCCAATAGACCGCACGGCACCCCAGCGCGCTCCTTCGCGCGCGGCGTTGGTAATGACGGATTGGTCATACATCAGGATGCCAAACTCGATGGTGCCGAACAGCACCAGCAGTAGTAAGGGGAGGACCAGTGCAAATTCGACCGCAGCGCTCCCCGATTGATTTTTCATGTCATTCGCTCTTGACAATTTTATGGGAAATTGTACCATTTGCCCCCATGGTACCGAAATAAATTTTAATTCCTGTGGTTTAAAAAAAGTGCGTTGTTGCATGATTTATATGCTATAACTGACCAAAGAGTGCTTTACTAGAGCGTGTGTAAGATAAACTCGTAAAGGTCTTGTACCAAAATTTCTGACAAAAGGAGATACCTCATGAAGACTGCCCTGCTCAAACTCAAGCAATTCTGCAAATCAGAAGAAGGTGTCACTGCCATTGAGTATGCCTTGATCGCAGCTTTGATTGCTGCTGCCATCATCACTGCAGTGACATTGCTGGGTGGCAATATAAGCAAAGAATTTACCAGCATCGCAGGTGTTGTGTAAGCACAATATCCTCAGTCAGACCCGGATTGGATTGCATCCACAATCAATGCGTTTCTCTGAGTGTCTTGTTTGCCGTGTTGCTACTGGCGGCATTCAAAGATATCAGGGAACGCAGGGTTCCGAATAGTTTTCTGGTGATTGCAGGGGTCGGAGCACTGCTGCTGCCTCTATTGGCACACTCCATTTCTGTGCGTGCGCTATTGGCAGGAGCAGGCGTGGGGTTTCTTGTCTTTTTGCCCTTTTATGCAATGTCTGCAATGGGGGCAGGAGACATCAAGCTGATGGCAATTGTCGGGGCGTATCTGGGTCCCCAAGGCGTTCTGATCAGCGCGTTGTTTACTGCGTTGGCTGGCGGCATTCTTGCCCTGGCGTTTGCGGTATCCAGGGCAGGACCGCGACTTCCCTACGCTGTGGCCATTCTGGCTGGCGTCACGGGATACGTTGTTGTTGACCAGATCAATCCGGGAATTCTGAATCTTCCACTCCAGGGTTTATGGTGAAATGGGAAAAAACCGAGCTGTCATCCTGTTGTTCCTGTCATTGCTCATTAGTGCCATTGCCATCTGGGCTGCGGTGCAATGGGTTAACCGCCAGGTGGAGCAGCGCAGCACCCCTCACGCTGTTAAATTGGTTGTGGCATCCACCAACATTGTTGCCGGAGGACGCCTGAGCCCCGAACTACTTAGAGTGGTGGACTGGCCCGCAGAAAACCCAATATCCGGCAGTTTTTCAGAGACGCAACCTCTGCTCAATCGTATCGTCAATATCAATCTCTCAGCAGGCGAACCGGTCATTGCGCAAAAACTGGCCCCAGTGGGAAGCAAGGCTGGGTTGTCGTCCCTAATCACTCCAGGAATGCGTGCTGTTTCCGTGCGGGTCAATGATGTTGCCGGCGTTTCCGGATTTGCGCTTCCAGGTAACCATGTGGATGTCATGGTGAATGTGCAGGACGATCAGGGCCGCATGGTGTCAAAGATCGTTTTACAACAAATCATGGTTCTGGCCGTCGCGCAGGATGCCTCCGTCAAAGACGACGTGAAGGCCAAGGTGGTTGGCACCGTCACCCTAGAGGTAACGCCCCAGCAGGCCGAAAAACTTGATTTGGCCCGTAGCGTAGGAAACTTGAGCCTGGTGTTACTCTACCAAGTGGACCATACCCCTGTCGTGACTTACGGGGTCCGTAAAGCGGAACTGTTGGGTCAGGATGGCAAGGGTGTTGCAGTACCGCCAAGGACGGTACCTTCCGGCCCTGCGGCATCAGGTCAGTCCACCGACACCATTGAAGTTATCCGTGGTACGGCCCGTGCCACTGTCTCTTCCCACTGAGTCCCACCATGAAAATCCTGTTTTCATTATTGAGTTTCGTCATAGCCCTGGCTGGACCCGCTTGTGCGGCAGAAGTGGCACCAGAGGTGGCGCCTGTCACGCTAAAAGTCACGCTGGGCAAGTCACTACGCATCCAGGCCCCTTCCGACTTGGCCCGTGTTGCCGTGGGTAATCCTGAAATAGTGGATGTCAGTTTGGTGAAAAAAAGAGAAGTTTTTCTGGTTGGGAAAAAAATTGGTAGCACCAACGTCTATATGTGGACGCGCGATAACCGCCTGACCCTGATGGATGCAGTGGTTTCCCTCGATCTGGTGGGTTTACGCGACAAGTTGAACGAATTGATGCCTACCGAAACAGGCATCAAAGTAGGTACGGCAGGGGAGTCCTATGTGTTGAGCGGACTGGTCACGGATGCCGTGGCGGTACGTCAGGCCATGCTTTTGGCGGAGCAGTTTGGCGGCAAAAAAGTCATCAACATGCTGGTGACACAAGACATCGCGCAGGTACTTCTTGAAGTCAAGGTTGCAGAAGTGAGCAAAACCATAGACGACAAGCTGGGTGCCGGGGGCATATGGAGCGGGGATACCGGTTCGAATCTCGGTATCAACAGCGGTTTTTCTGCAGGTTCCGCCGGAACCATTACGATGGGCAAACTTGCAAAACGCGGCTCGATGATTCTTGATGCGGAAATCAACGATGGTCGCGCTAAAATTCTGGCTGAGCCCAATATTGTTGCGATCAGCGGACAAGAAGCCTCATTCCTGGCGGGTGGGAAAATTTACATTCCTATACCTCAAAGCACTGGCGTGGGCCCCCCTATGATCATGCTCCAGGAAGAGCAGTTTGGTATTGCATTGAAGTTCTTGCCGACCGTGCTCAATGGCGGCAGAATCAACCTGCGCGTCAGCCCGGAGGTATCCGAGTTGTCTGCAACCGGCACAACCCTGGGTACCGGCGGCCAACTCACTGTAATTCCAACCATTACCACACGGCGCGCCTCGACCACAGTTGAACTCAATGACGGGCAAAGTCTTGCCATCGGTGGCCTCATCAAAAACAACGTGACTGAAGCTGCCAAGGCGTTCCCCGGATTGGGAGAAATCCCTATTCTTGGTACGCTTTTTCGCAGCAGTGAGTTTCAAAGCGACCGCACGGAGCTGATGTTTGTCATCACGCCCCATATCATCAAGGCGTCTGACAACAAATTGTCGTTGCCCACGGACAATTTCTCAACCCCAAGCAGAACGGAATTCCAGTTTGAGGGCAAAATGGAAGGTGACAAGGGAGAAAAACGCCAATGAAACCATCTGCAAAAATGATCATTGCAACCGTGCTACTTCCGATAATGCTTGGTGGCTGCACTGCACGCGAATACAGCATGGATTCCTCCATGGGACTTGCCGTTCATCAGGACCTGGAAGCCCAAATCGTCAATCCCAATGGCATCCCTCCTACCGGACCGCAAGGATTGGCCGGTGCGCCTGCCAAAGCGGTCATGGACCGGTATGTCAGCTCGTTCACTACCCCGCCACCCCCCGTCAATGCGTTTGCCATTGGTATCGGCGCGGGCGGTTCGCCTTCGATGGCAGCGCCAGTAGCCTCAGGAGTCACACCTTAGGTGGCGTGTCGTGTAAAATCATCTGATGAAAATTACAGTCCTTTCCGGCAGAACTTCCTCCCAGGACCTGAAAAGCATTCTGCAGGAAAGGTGCCGTAGCGATCAGCTCGTCGTACACGAGCAGTCCGACAACAAGCTCAACATTGACGCCACCGAAGTTTCACTGGCTGATCTCCTGATCATTGAGTGTCCGGATACCGACCATCTGGATTGGTCTGCGATAGAGATTTTTAACCTCAGGCACCCCCAATCCACCACCGTACTGATTTGTCGTAGCGATCTCGAACGAGTGCTGGTACAAGCCATGCGTGTCGGTGTGCGTGATGTAATCAATGGCTCGGAAGTTAATGAGCGCTTGCCCGATGTCATTGAGCGCGCCAGAATTCGCCTGGCCGCCTCCTCAAGAAGCCGTGCCCTAGGGAAAATTCTGACCTTTATCCCATGTAAGGGCGGCAGTGGCACGTCATTTATTGCTAGCAATCTGGCGTATGTCCTCGGTGAAGTCCATCAAAAGCGTGTCCTCCTCATGGATCTGGATCTGCAGTTTGGAGACGCCTCCTTCTACATCACTGAAAATGACGGTGACCGGGGTTTGGGGGACGTGGTACGCAAAACTGATTTGGATGGCCAGATGTTGGAATCGGCCTGCGTACGCGTGGGCAAAAACACATGGTTACTGCGGGCACCGAATAACCCAGAGCAGTCGGTGGGGATTACGCCAGATCAGATAGACAATATCCTGACTGTCGCTTCGCGTAACTTTGACTTCATTTGTATTGATCTGGAACGGACACTCGATCCCCTGTCTCTGAGAGCTATGGACCGTTCAGATCTGATTTTTCCCATCATGCAAACCGTGCTGCCGTATATTCGTGGAACACAGCGCCTGCAGCGAACCTTTCGAGCATTGCACTATCCCGAATCAAAGATCCGACTGGTTGCCAATCGTCAGGGAAAATCAGACAATTTGTCGGCCTCCAAAATCGAACAGGCGCTTCAAACCAAGTTTTATATCCAGTTGCCCAATGATTTCCCTAATGCCAACGCCTCCATCAACGCCGGGAAGCCGCTGCATGAAATCGCCCCGGAAGGCGCGCTAACGATTGCACTGATTCGCTGGGCAGCCCAATTGGCGGGCGTGTCGAAAGAGGGTCAGACCAAATCGAATTCGTTATGGCGACGTTTTTTATCCCTATTGAAATAATCCTCACTCCTGATCATCTGAGGGGGCATCATGTCTTTGCGTGAGTTGCTGAATACGTCCAATATACAGTCGGCCTCAGAGCAGGGTGAGTCACTGGTTGCCGATGCTCATCGCGCAGATGCTGAAGCCATTCGCCTCAAATCCGAAATCCATCTGGAACTTCTCAAAAAATTTGATTTGTCCATCATGGAAAAGATTTCCGATGAAGAATTGCGCCAGCGGCTGGCAGTTTTCGTTGATGAAATGGTTAGTGAAAAAAAGCTGGCTCTCAGTGAACAGCAGCGCAAATCCCTGATCAGTTCCATTCAGAATGAAGTCATGGGACTGGGGCCGTTGGAACCGCTGCTCGCCGATAATACGGTTTCCGACATACTCGTCAATGGACCTCATGTCGTTTACGTTGAACGCCGTGGAAAGCTCGAGTTAACGAAAACCCGGTTTTCAGACGACGCTCACCTGCTCCGAATAATCGAGAAGATCGTTTCGCGCATAGGGCGGCGTATCGATGAATCGAGCCCCATGGTGGATGCACGTCTGCCGGATGGCTCGCGCGTCAATGCAATTATTGCGCCTTTGGCATTAGATGGGCCTTCCTTGTCCATTCGCCGTTTCTCTGCCACCCCACTTGGTGTGGACGAACTGGTTGCGTACGGCTCCATGACTCGCGACATGGCTGCGATGATTGCTGCCATGGTCAAGTGTAAAACCAATCTTATTATTTCCGGTGGAACCGGAAGCGGTAAAACCACGATGCTCAATCTCATGTCTGGATTTATTCCTGATGATGAACGAATTGTCACCATTGAAGATGCAGCAGAATTGCGGCTACAGCAGCCGCATGTGGTCCGGCTGGAAACTCGACCACCCAATATCGAGGGAGAAGGGGAGATTAATCAGCGCGCCTTGATCAAGAACAGCCTGCGCATGCGGCCTGATCGCGTCATTGTAGGCGAAGTTCGTGGTGCGGAGGTGCTGGATATGCTGCAGGCCATGAACACCGGCCATGAAGGGTCCATGGCGACGATTCACGCCAACACCGCCCGAGATGCGTTGACCCGCCTGGAAAACATGGTCGGCATTTCCGGATTAAACCTCCCCATTCGACCTCTTCGCCAACAGATCGTTTCAGCCCTTACTGCCATCGTACAAGTGTCTCGCTTGAGCGATGGTAAACGTAAAGTGGTAAGCATTCTTGAAATCACCGGGATGGAAGGCGACATGATTTCTTCTCAGGAAATTTTCCAGTTTCAACAAACAGGGGTTGCACCGGATGGCACCGTGCAAGGGCGCTTCAGAGCCACAGGAATCCGCCCAAAATTTGCGGAAAAACTGGCCGCCCGCGGCACACCGTTGCCTGATCATATGTTTGACCCCGATCGTCACGGTTAAATGTGATCATGGACTATTGGGCTTACCTGATTCTTATCTTTGCTTTTTTGGGGCTGTTCGGTCTGATCGAGTCTCTTACTCTGCTGTGGAGAGGTTGGGGTGGAGCAGAAGCCAAAAGACTCAGACAGCGCCTTAAGATGATTTCCGATGAGGTCTCCTCCGACAATAAGACGCAACGCCTGAAGAGAGGGGCATACAGTGCCAACCCTTCGCTCGATCGTTTCCTCAAACGGTTCCAGCGACTGGCTGGCCTGGACAGGCTTTTAAGGCAAGCCAATCAGCCTTATTCGGTAGCGCAAATGATATCGGTTGTAGTCGGATTGGCCTTTGTGGCCATGTTTACGACCCTGGTTTCGGGTTCAGGCGCTTTAACGATACTCATTGCTACCAGCTTTGCTGGAATTTTTCCTCTCATCATTTTGCAGATGTTCAGGCGTTCCCGCATGAAGCAGCTGGAAATTCAATTGCCCGATGCGCTCGATTTGCTGGGGCAAGCCATGCGGGCTGGCCATGCCTTTTCGAGCGCGTTGAGAACGGTTGGCATGGAAGGCCCCGAGCCCATTGCCACAGAGTTTCGCACGACCTCCGATGAGATCAGCTTCGGCTCTTCCATACGAGAAGGCATCCTGAACCTGGCCAACCGTGTGGACAGCATGGACATGCGTTACTTTGCATTGGCTGTCCTGATTCAAAGTTAAACTGGTGGCAATCTCAGCAATCTGATGCTCGACCTTGCCAAGTTGATCCGGGAACGACTGAAACTGCGTCGCACCGTAAAAGTACTGGCTGCGGAAGGGCGTTTGTCCGGCTGGATTCTGGGTCTGCTCCCCTTCGGTTTTGCAGGTTTGATGTCGGTCATGAACCCGGACTATCTTACCTTTTTCTGGAAAGACCCCAGCGGTTGGCCCATCGTCAAACTGATGGCCGTATTGCTCGTCATCGGCGTTATCTGGATCAGAAGCATCACCAATATACGAGTCTAGAGGACATCCGCATGCCATCTTCCCTCGTTCTGTTCTTTCTGGTGTTGAGTGTAATCATTGTCGTGAGCTTGCTCGTCATGGCAATCAACAACCTTTTCAAACCTTCTGCAGACCGCCGACTAAAGAAAATGGTCGAAGAGGAACGCCGCAATTACAGCGACGATAGCTCTTCATTTGCGCAGGCCGGGCAATTCATTTCGAATAAATTGAAGCCCCTGGCCAGGTTTTCTGCTCCCGACGGCCCTTGGGATGTCTCCCCATTACGCAGGGAGTTAATGGCGGCAGGCTATCGCAGTTCATCTGCAGGCATGGTCTACCTAGGCCTGAAAACCCTTCTGACCCTCTTCTTGCCTATCCTGTTCCTGGTCTTGTCGGCGTTCTTCAAGTTGTCGCTGGATTCAAACCAAATGTTGCTGTTTGTACTGATATTTTCAGCATTGGGTTATATGTTGCCTAACTTCATATTATCCTTTCTGGTATCAAAACGACGTGGTGAACTGTATGAAAATTTTCCAGACGCACTGGATCTCATGCGTATCTGCGTTGAAGCAGGGCTGGCGCTCGATGTCGCCATTGCGCGGGTAGGGGAAGAAATGCGTATGCGCAGCACTGCGCTTTCCGATGAATTCAGGCTGGTGGTACTGGAACAACGGGCGGGCTCGGCGCGTAGTATGGCTCTCAATAACCTGGCAATGCGTGTGGGACTCCAGGATGTTGATGCCCTTGTAGCCACACTGGTTCAGGCCGATAAATTCGGGACCAGCATTGCCGATTCCTTACAGGTCCACTCCGACAATTTGCGATTGGGCCGTCGTTTGCGTGCCGAGGAACAAGCTGCCAAAATCCCGACAAAAATTTTACTGCCACTCATTCTATGCATTTTCCCGCTGCTGTTTATTCTAATCCTGAGTCCCGCCATAAATAGCATCAGACATTCAATGGGTGGCGAGCCGTCCAGTAGCACCGAGAGCGAACAATCTCCCTGAGCATTATTCGTGCTGACAAACCACAACCGCTATTGGCTCGACCTCAAGCGGCTGAAGCTTTACTCGCGCACTGCGGCATTGATCTTCCTGATCCTTGCCCTTGGGCTGGTTCTTCATTCTAACGTTGTTGACCCTAATGGCTTTTACTTAGGGTTTGACTTTAGTGTCTTCTGGAGCGCCTCACAACTCGCCCTGCTTGGCCACCCTGCAGATGCATACCAACTTCCTCAATTGCATAGCATCATTCAGACAATCCATCCAGAGGCCAACGAAGGTTCTTATGGGTGGTTTTACCCGCCAAATTATTTTTTGATCATTGCGCTACTTGCTTGCTTTCCTTACTACACAGCTTATCTGTTGTTTATAAGTCTGACACTTGTAGCATATGGATTTGTTGTCAAGCGGGTATATAACCATCATGAAACCTTATGGTGCCTCGCTGGGTTTTCGGGCTTATGGGACAATCTTCT
>VFSW01006948.1_pt1 | contig 16549 bp, 10 predicted proteins | sample 5358111 | NCBI WGS metagenome assembly VFSW01 (sample SAMN11554181, study PRJNA540505) | mine drainage metagenome | isolation source: sediment from site ElyBrook_90M | place: USA: Ely Copper Mine, Vershire, VT | collected 2017 | reverse complement strand
AACCGAAACCCAGGCAAAAGCCGGCGCGCTCATCATCCCGGTGACGCTGTTTGAGCAGAATTGCACCCTGCTATGGTGCGCGGCTACCAAAAAGGCCGTGGTGATCGACCCCGGTGGCGACGTTCCGAAAATTCAGGCCGCAATCAAGCAGGCCAACGTCACGGTCGAAAAGATCTGGCTGACTCACGGCCATATTGACCATGTCGGCGGTGCGGCCGAGCTGCGCGACGCGCTCAAGGTGCCGATCGAGGGCCCGCAGGTCGCCGACAAATTCCTGCTCGACAATGTGGTGACGAGCGGGGAGCGTTTCGGCATGACCGGGATGCGTGATTTCGCGCCGGACCGATGGCTCGAGGAAGGCAACCAGGTCGGAATCGGCGAATTGACGTTCGATATCCTGCACTGTCCGGGCCACTCGCCGGGCAGCGTGGTGTATTTCAACAAGGAAATGCGCTTTGCCCATGTCGGCGACGTGCTGTTCAACGGCTCGGTGGGGCGCAGCGACATTCCCGGCGGCAACCACGCCACGCTGATCCGGTCGATCAAGGACAAGCTGCTGCCGCTCGGCGACGATGTCGGCTTCATCTGCGGCCACGGCCCCGGATCGAGCATCGGCCAGGAGCGGTTGACCAATCCATTCCTCACCGGCGCGATGTGAGCGGCGGCAGGCTTTTCTCAAAGGCGCCTTCGAATCACGGCCGTCGGGATTGGCTGATGGCGTCGCCGTCGTTATTTCATGAGTCCCGCCGCCGTCAGCGCACGCGTGATCACGCCACCGACGTCAATGCCGCGGCTTTGCTTCAGTTGCGGCTTCGGAGGCCGGTTAACCGTCGTCAACGGCCAAAGTACCTGGCTCAGGTCGGGCACCGATGCCGTTATTGGAGATACTAACGGGATCAGCCTGGCACTCGGCGATTCTATCGCCGCGCGGGGAGGCGTTTGCGCCGCCGGCTTGCCGACCTTTTGGGGCTGGCGAATCCATTCGGTCAGGCCGAAGAAATTCGCAATATGATACGAGGACGAGATGCCCGCCTCGATCAGGAACGCGCCCTGAGTGCCATATCGTTCGTCATTATCGGCCGTGCCAAGCGGAGTGCCATGGGCCATGTCGGTGATGGTGTAGGATTCGATGGTTGTTTCGCCATCCGCATTCCACCAGATCTGGCGGGGATAGCCGTCGACGGTGCCCTCCGACATCGGCGCCGAAGGCAACTGGTGCACGTCGAGCCATTGCTTGACGATCTCGTTGGCGTTCGCGGGATTGACCGTGCGGTCCGCGCTGCCATGCCACACCGAAATTTTCGGCCACGGCCCCCGGTGATTCGAAGCCTTGCGCACCAGGTCGCCCAACTCGCCGGCCGGGCGGGCGGGCGACTGAAACATTCCGTTCAACGCTTGCCGCACATTGGTCGCGACGCCATACGGCAGCCCCGCGATAACGGCGCCGGCTGCAAACACTTCGGGATAGGTGGCGAGCATGACGGACGTCATGGCGCCGCCCGCGGAGAGTCCGGTGACGAAAATGCGATGCGGGTCGATCTGATGGTCGCGCACCATTCGCGCGATCATCTGCCTGATCGAGCAGGCTTCGCCGCTCCCGCGTCTGCTGTCTTCCGGATTGAACCAGTTGAAGCAGACATTGGCGTTGTTCGATGGCTGCTGCTCGGGCATCAGCAGCGCGAAACCATAATGCTTCGCGAGCGTGGACCAGCCGGCGCCCAAATCGTAGCCGGCGGCGGTCTGACCACAGCCGTGCAGGACGACGACCAAACCGGGCGCCGGTTGCAGGCTGTCAGGCATGAACGAGAACATCCTGAGATCGCCCGGATTGGCGCCGAATTCCCTGGTTTCGACCAGGGGACTGCGCAGTCCTCGCCGCACGCTGCCGCGCCCAAAGCCTTCCAGGGCATGGATTCCGTGCATCTTGGGTAGATGCCTCAGGAATTCGATATTCTTGGCAAGAGACACCGGCAGCTCCTGGCGATTCGGTAACGCTAGATTTTGTAACATGATCAAGAGCAGATAGTTGCTGCACTGCAAAATAAAAAGACCGTGTGCTTTCATTCTCCAAAACTCTGCCGAACGCCCCTAATTAAATTCTGCCGAACGTCCCTAATTGATGCACGCATGTCGTCTGCGTGACGGAAATGCGGCAGAAGCGGCGGAACAGCAGGGCAACAGTGCCAACGAAACAAGCAGCGCTGCCCGTGTGAACAGGTATCGATCACCGCGACGGAACGATTCGACGTCGGGCCGAAGCCGGCAAGCTCGCCGGACTTGATGCGTGGAGCGGATGGCGCTGTGAGTTGAAAGCTGTGATGAAGCAGTGGGGTAGAATACATCTTAACCTCGGTGGGATTGGATCGAGCCGATGCGGCAGCTGATCGGCTTGCTTTGTCCAGCCGGCTCGGCCGCCTTAAGGTGCTCGCCGGACATGGTTTCGGATGACAGCGCGAAAGCCGAAAATTCTTCTCAGTGAGGGCTCCAGCCTGTCGTCGCGGGAGGTCATCACGGCATTGGGAGTGGCCGGCCATCGGATCGACCTGATCTCGTGCGATCCAATGTGCCTTGGGCGTTTCTCGCGCTTTGTCCGGCGCGTGCATCTGGCGCCTGCATCGGGCGCCGATCCGGACGGATATCTCGCCAAAGTCATCGAAACCGTCAAAACGAGCGGTGCCGACGCGTTGCTTCCGGTGCATGAGCAGGCCTACCTGTTCGCCGCCGCGCGCAAACAGCTTCCGCCCGGCCTTGGAATAGCGCTTGCCGATTTCGAAGCGTTTGAACAAGTGCAGAGCAAGGCCAGTCTCGCCGCCCTGCTGACGAAGCTGAAAGTCCCGCAACCCAAGACAGATGTCGTTCGTTCGGCCGACGAATTCGGCGCGATGCGGCGATTCCCGTTCTTCGTCAAGGCCGCCTTCGGTACGGCAAGCGCGGGCGTCTGGCGGGTCGGCGACGCACGCAGGCGCGACGCGCTATTGCAGCAACTCCAACAGCAAGATGGATTTGGCAACGGCTTGCTGGTGCAAGCCGCGGTAACGGGGTCGCTCGAGCGCGCGCAGGCGGTGTTCGACTGCGGACGTCTCGTCGCCAGCCATATTTACCGTCAGCTCGTCGAGGGCCCCGGCGGCGGCGACGTGCTCAAGCTCAGCGTCGTCAGCGACGAAGTTCGTGAAATCGTGGAACGGATCGGGCAAGCGCTGAAGTGGCACGGCGCGCTGTCGTTCGATTACATCCGGGATAGTGCAACGCAGACGCCGCATTTCATCGACGCCAATCCTCGTCTGGTCGAGCCGATGAACGCGTGGTTGAGCGGCGTCGACTTGCCGGGCGCATTGTTGCGGATATCGCTCGGCGAAACGCCGCCGGTTCAGCCGGACGGCCGCGCCGGCGTCCTCACGCGGCTCGGCCTGATGGGATTGCTGGATGCAGCGAGGCAACGTCATCGCAGGCGCGACATCCTGCGGGAAATCGGGTTGCTCGCCTTGGGTTCCGGGCGATATCGCGGCTCGCGCGAAGAACTGGCGCCGCTGCTGACCGATCCCTTGTGTGTCATTCCGCTGGGCGTCGTCGTGATGCGGCTGTTGCGCACGCCTGCTGCGGCCGCGCGTTTCTCGGAAACCACTGTGGCGGCCTACAGCCTGACACCCTCGGCGATCCGTCGGCTGCACGCATGGCGCCATGCCGGATAGGCCGCGACGCGATCGACGATTGCCTTGGTCCTTTCCACACCATAGTTTGGCGGCCATCAACCAAGAACAATCCTCTGGAGAGAAGCCCATGGCCCGCCTTAAATTCGGAGCCTTCCTCGCCCCGCACCATCCGATCGGCGAGCATCCGATGCTGCAATTCCGCCGCGACCTCGATCTCGTCGAGCAGCTCGATGGGCTCGGCTACGACGAATTCTGGTGCGGCGAGCATCATTCCTCCGGCTGGGAGACGATTGCCTCGCCCGAAATGTTCCTGGCGGCCGCCGGCGAGCGCACCAAGCGCATCAAGCTCGGCACCGGCGTGATCTCGCTGCCCTATCACCATCCCTTCAACGTCGCCCAACGCATGGTGCAGCTCGACCACATGACAGGAGGCCGCGCCATCTTCGGGTCCGGACCCGGTGCGCTTGCCTCTGACGCGCATACGCTCGGCATCGACCCGATGACGCAGCGCGATCGCCAGGATGAGGCCATCGCGATCATCCGCCGGCTGTTCAAGGGCGAGCGGGTGACGGCGAAAAGCGACTGGTTCACCATGAACGACGCCGCGCTGCAGATCCTTCCCCTGCAGGAAGACATGCCGTTCGCGGTCGCCTCGCAGATCTCGCCGTCGGGGATGACGCTGGCCGGAAAATACGGCATCGGCATCATTTCGCTCGGCTCGATGTCGACCCAGGGCTTGATGGCGCTGCCGACACAATGGAGCTTTGCCGAGGATGCCGCGAAGAAGCACGGCACCACCGTCAGCCGGTCTGACTGGCGCGTGCTGCTCTCCTGGCACATCGCCGAGAGCAGGGAACAGGCACGGCGCGAGGCCGGTGCCGGACTGATGCGTTGGCACAACGAATATAATGTCGCCACGCTGCAGCGGCCCGGCCTGCAACCGTTCCTTTCGCCCGAGGACGCCGTGGAGAAGACGGCCGGCGGCGAGGCTGCGGCCTCCACCATCGGCACCCCCGACGATCTGGTCAACACCATCAAGAAGCTGATGGAGGTATCTGGCGGTGTCGGCAGCATCATCGGCTTTGCCCACGACTGGGCAAACCCCGAGAATACCAGGCGCTCCTGGGATATGGTCGCGCGTTATGTGGTGCCGGAAATCAACGGCTACGTCGCCAAACTGCGCGAGTCGCAAAAGTTCGTGATCGAGAACCGCGCGGTATTCGAGCGCGCAGGGCAGGCCGTGATGGCGAAAATCATGGAAAACGACAAGGCCGCCGCGGCGCTTTCGCTCACCGGTCCCGGCCGTGTCGCGATCCCGGCCGTCAATGCACCGGATTTGCAGAAGGAAGCCGCGAAACAGAAGAAGGCGTGACGGCGATTGCTTCCGGCGGCCTTTCCCGGATACGATAAAAGGGCTATTGGCAACCCGGGCTATACCGATGACAGCAGCGCGGACCTGCGGCGACGACAAGGTCGCGGTCCGGCGGATCCAACGGGGTCAATACGAGAGCCGATCGGAGCAACCGCCATGTCCATGCAGAGTGTGGCTTCCCCCGCGATTGCACTTCAGCCACCCAAACGCAATTCGCTGGCGCACATTCCCGGTGACGAGGGTTGGCCGGTCATCGGCCGGACGCTGGCGATTCTCGCCGACCCCAAAGGTGAAGTCGAACGGATGGCTGCGAAATACGGCCTCGTCTATCGCAGCCGCGTGCTCGGCGAAACCAGCATTACCGCGCTCGGACCTGAAGCCAACGAACTTTTGCTGTTCGATCAGGCCAGACTGTTCTCCTCGACCCACGGTTGGGGAACCATCCTTGGCCGGCTGTTTCCACGCGGCTTGATGCTGCTTGATTTCGACGAACATCGTCTGCACCGGCGCGCGCTGTCGGTCGCGTTCAAATCCGGCCCGATGAAATCCTATCTCGCGGCGCTCGATGCCGGCATCGGAGAACGCGTGGCGCGATGGCGGCAACAGCCGGGCCCGATGCTGTTCTATCCGGCGATGAAGCAGCTTACGCTCGACCTTGCGGCCACATCGTTTCTCGGCACGAGTATCGGGCCTGGTGTCGAGGAGATCACGCGGGCGTTCGTCGACATGGTCGCGGCGGCAGTCGCGCCGATCCGCCAACCCTGGCCGGGGACGCAAATGGCACGCGGCGTCAAAGGCCGCGCCCGCATCGTGGCCTATTTTTCGGAACAGATTCCGATCCGCCGCGCCAGGGGCGGCGAGGATCTTTTCTCGCAACTCTGTCACGCCACCCACGAGGACGGCGCGCTGCTCTCGACCCAGGATATCATCGACCATATGAGTTTCCTGATGATGGCCGCGCACGACACGCTGACTTCGTCACTGACGTCCTTTGTGGCGGCACTTGCCGCCGACCCGAAGTGGCAGGACCGATTGCGCGACGAAGTCAACGCGCTCGGCGTCGCACCCGACGCGCCCACGACATTCGACAATCTCGAAGCCATGCCGCTCACCGAGATGGCGTTCAAGGAGGCGATGCGGATCAGGCCGCCGGTGCCCTCGATCCCGCGACGCGCGACGCGCGACTTCAGTTTTGGCGGCTATCCGATTCCGGCGGGCACGCTGATCGGGATAAATCCGCTGTTCACCCATCACATGCCGGAAATATGGCCCGATCCGGACAGCTTTGATCCGCTGCGGTTTACCGACGAGGCGCAGCGCGGTCGCCATCGCTTCGCCTGGGTGCCGTTCGGCGGTGGCGCGCATATGTGTCTTGGGCTGCATTTCGCCTACATGCAGGCGAAATGCTTCGCGCGGCATTTCCTGCAGAATCTCAACGTCTCGCTGCAGCCCGGCACCCCGCCGGATTGGCAGATGTGGCCGATCCCGAAGCCGAAAGACGGATTGCGTGTGACGTTGTCGCCGGTGGGGTAAGCGGGTCAGGCTGGGGCCGGGGCGTCGATGCCGACCACGTCGATGCCGTCGGCGCGCCCGCTGTTTTTCGGCTCGATCGTTTCGGCCTGCCGTCGAGCGCTCACCCTCTCGCCTGATCGAGCGCCTTGCCCAGCGCGACATAGCCCTGCTGCTGCTGGGTCCAGTTGCGGCCACCGGTGACGGCGCCGTCGACCACCAGGTCGTGTCCATTGATGAAGGTGGATTCGTCACTGGCGAGAAATACCGCGGCGTGAGCGATGTCTTCGGGCAGGCCTGCGCGTGGTATCGGCTGCGCGGTCTTGAACACCTCGCGCATCATGTCGGGGGTTTTCTCCGCCGCCTCGACCGGCAAGCCCAGCGCCTTGCCGAAGATGCCGGTGGCGATCGCGCCCGGCGAAATGCTGTTGACGCGGATGCCGGATTCGCCGAGCTCCATGGCCACGCATTTGGTGAGGTGGATCACGGCGGCTTTGGCGGCGCCATAGACGACCGAGGACGAAAAGCCTGCAAGCCTGCCGGCAATGCTGCCATTGTTGATGATGCTGCCGGAACCCTGGCGGCGCATATGGGGTGCGGCGTGTTTCATGCCGAGCATCACGCTGCGCACCAGTGTCGCCATCGCGGCGTCGAAGCGCGCCGCTTCGAGTCCTTCGATCCCGCCGGTCTGCGCCGGCCCGCCTGCGTTGTTGAACAGACAATCGATGCGGCCGAATTTCTCGACCGCCTCGGCGATCAGGGCGCGGATCTCCTCCTCTACCGTGACATCGGTCCGGCGGAACAGGCACGCAGGACCGAGCCTTCGGGCCAATGCCTCGCCTTCCGGCACGCGGCGGCCGGCAATGACGATTTTCGCCCCTTCCGCGACGAAGATTTCGGCGGTGCGCAGCCCGATGCCACTTGTTGCGCCGGTGATCACCGCGACCTTGCCGTCCAGCCGTCCCATGTTGTTCTCCCTGTTATAGTGTCGGGTGCGAAATATCTCCGGCCTGCCGCAACAACGCAAGCCATGCGTTACGGCGCGTGACCCGCCGAAGCCGCGATATCCCGCTGATTGTGCCCGGACGTCCGGTTGTTGAACGGGGCCGCCGCCTTTTGCGCGCCCCGGCTCGTGCATTTTTCGCTATGCTTGGCCTTGTTTCGGATTCGCTGATCGGTTGATGTGAACCCATGGTGAAATTGATCGACGAGTTTCGAGGTGGCTGGCAAGGAACATCCCGGCCCTCTCCGCTATTCAGCTTTGGCTTTGCGTCAGCCTGCCTTGCCGCATCGACCGCGGCGCGGTGGGGTCTTTCCATGATCCGGCCGGACATTTACTTCACCCCGTATTTCCCGGCTGTATTATTTGCCACGGCCTTTGGCGGTTATCGGGTCGGGATCGGGACGGCCATCCTGGGTGCGGTGCTCGGCGTAGCCATGGATTTCGGCGACGCCCCGACCGATCTTGCAAGGTTGGTGCTGTTGTTGATCTTCCTGATCGTGTGCGGTCTCACGATTTGGGGCGTCGAGCACTATCGATCGGTCGCCTCGAAGCAGCGGGAAATTTCGCAGCGCCTGATCCGGGAAGAGGCCTACCGCAAGCTCGTCGTCGACGAACTTCAACACCGGCTGAAAAACAAGGTATCGACCGTTCACGCGGTGCTTCACCAGGTTTTGCAGAATCAGCCGCAAATCTGGGCCAGTATCGACGGGCGGATGCGGGCGCTGTCGGCGACGGATGATCTGATCGCCAAGGTGGACGGCCGTGGTTGCGACATCAAGGATTTGCTGCTCGCCGAACTCGGGCCTTACGGGCATGTCCGCTTTACCCTCAACGGCGAGCGGCTGTTTCTGCCCGCCAAGCTGGCAGTGAGCCTTGCATTGATATTTCACGAGCTTGCCACCAACGCCGGAAAATACGGCGCGTTTTCCTCCGCGCGCGGACTGTTGCAGGTGTCGTGGTCGGTGGCTGAGGATCGCCTCAATATCGCCTGGGACGAGACCGAAGGCCCTTCGGTCGGGACGATCGGGGCAGCCGGCTTTGGCAGCAAATTATTGAAATCGGCGCTCAAGCCCTTCGATGGCAAGACCGAGATCACCTTCCTGAAGACCGGCGTTCATTGCACGATGCAATGTCGAATACCTTCGAGCTAGGCTCCCCGGATCGATCTCGGGGGTCGGCGCGGCTTTCCGGAAGGCGTTTTTTCCGAAAGCGTTGATACACTGTTAATGACGATCCACACGGCGCCGGTCAAAAGCGCAACTGCTTGCGGTCGCGGGACTCCACTTAACCAAAACTACAAGAGAGTTTGCCAACTTCGGCGGCCATGCAAAGCCGCACCACACTTCATCCGGAACCCGCCGAGAGCCAAGGCGAATTCGCCATTGAAAGCGAATTGAGTATTCTGAGGGATGTCTTCAGAATGCTTCCGACCGGCGTCACGATTCAGGACGAGCACGGCCGCTTCCTGCTGGTCAACGACGCCGCGGCCGCGCAACTGGGAATGGCTGCGGGACAGCCGGGCATGTCTGCCTCGAGGCAATTGAACGATCGTCGCGAGACCGGGCTTGAACTGCTCCGCGCGGGCCGTGCCGTTGTTGCGGAAGAATGCGTGACCGGCCGTCATGGCAAGCAGGTCTTTCTTACCGCCCATCGGCCGGTCCGCATCGCGGACCGCAACCTGTTGCTTTCCAGTTCGGCCGACATCAGCGAACAAAAGGCCGTCGAGGATCATCTGTTCCGGTCGGCTTACTTTGACGAGTTGACGGACCTGCCGATGCGGCGGGTGATCGAGCATCGCGCCCAGAGCCTGATCCGGCGCGACGAGCCGCGCAGCAGGTTCGCGCTGGCGTTTCTCGATATCGATAATTTCAAACACATCAACGATTACTACGGCCATGCGGTCGGGGACGCGCTCCTGATCGAGGTCGCAAAGCGGCTCGCGCTTGATCTGCGCGAGTCCGATATGTTGTCGCGGATCAGCGGCGACGAATTCGTGCTGTTGCTCAATCCGATTGAAAGCGAGCAGGAGGTCTCCGAATATATCCAGGCTACGTTGCAGCGGCTGAGGGCGCCGTTCTTCATCGATGGATCGGAAATATTCGCTTCGACTTCGATCGGGGTGAGTCTTTTTCCCGATCATGGGCGCAGCTACGACGCGCTGAGCCAGAACGCCGATATTGCGATGTATCGGGTCAAGAACGACGGCAAGGGCGCGGCCGCCTTCTTCGACGCCAGCATGGAACGCGAAGCGCTCGCGCGGATGAAAGTCGAGCAGTCGCTGCGGCTCGCCATTCTGGAGAAGCGCTTCTGCTGTGCCTTTCAGGCCAAAGTCGATATCCGGACCAAGGAAATCAAGGGCATCGAGGCGCTGGTCCGTCTGCGCGACGACGAGGGGGTGATTCAGGCTCCCGGCACCTTCATCAACCTCGCCGTCGAATTGGGACTGATCGACGAACTGACGCATCTCGTGCTGGCGGAGATCGTCAAATCGATCGATCTCATCAACGAAACATTTGGACCGGATACCAGTATCAGCATCAACGTTGCGGCCAAGCAGGCCAACAATCCGGGGTTCATGCGCTCGTTTGCGCAGGCGCTGGAAGCGACCGGGTTTCCCCGACGCTTCATGATCGAGGTGACCGAAGATGCCTTCGTCGCCAAGACACGCTTCCAGACCGAGATCTTGCCGGTGTTCCGTGAACTGGGCGTCGGGATATCGATCGACGATTTCGGCACCGGCTATTCGTCGTTGTCGGCGCTGGCCGATATAACGGCCGATGAAATCAAGATCGACCGGTCGTTCATCACCGACATCCATCTGCGCCCGCGCAGCCAGGGCATCCTGCGGGCGATCGAATCGCTGAGCGAGGCGCTCGGCATGACCGTCATCGCGGAGGGCATCGAAACCTTCGAGGAACTCGCTTATCTGCAGGCCGCCACCAAAATCCGTTTCGCGCAGGGCTTCTATTTCTCCGGGCCGATTTTTCTTGAGGAACTCAAGTCGGCGGTTCCGTTGAGCAGCGAAGCGCGCGTCAGTCTCGCGAGCCGGCTGCCGCAGCAAAACCGCCCGGCCTATTCGCGTCCAGCCGGCTATCGCCGCTGAGGTGAGCGCGCGCGCCGCAATTTCGACACGGCGCTCGCCCAGGCCCATTTCCCGTCTGATTTCTCATCCTGCTGGCTATTGTCGGCACATCGCAAGGTTTATAAGTTTCGAGGTCGCCCGGCGCGAAGGCGCCTCAACCCTTTGCCAAAAGAAGACGCATGCCTCCCGTTTCGATATTCCTGAACATCCTCTGGCTTCTTCTCGGCGGCCTCTGGATGGCGTTTGGCTGGCTGGTCGCCGCCGTGATCATGGCCATCACCATTATCGGCCTGCCCTGGGCAAGGGCCGCGTTCAATATCGCCGCCTATACGCTGCTGCCGTTCGGTCAGAAGGCCGTGCGTCGCGACAGTCTGACCGGGCAGTCCGATATCGGCACCGGGCCTCTAGGCCTGATCGGTAACGTGATCTGGTTGCTGCTGGCCGGCTGGTGGCTGGCGCTTGCGCACATCGTGACGGCGGTCGTGCTTGCCGTGACCATCATCGGCATCCCCTTCGCCTGGGCCCATGTGAAGCTCGCCGGCATCGCCTTGTGGCCGATCGGCAAGGTGATCGTTCCGGCTTGACTATTGGATCGTCGCTTTCCTGCCCCGCGCCTGGATCGCTTCTTCCACGCCATGAAACTGACGGTCCGGACCCAACAGCATATCGATACCGAACCGCACCATGGCATCCTGTGCGCGGACGGATTCAAGCCGGGCGATGGCAAAATCGACGCCGTCGGCATGACATTCGCGAATGAGGCCGGCCAGGACCTGGGCCGCGGTAAAGTCGATCTCGACAATGCCGGTCGCCTCCAGCACAAGCAGCCGCGGCTTCTGCGACGAAGACTTCAAGGCCTCCAGGATGTCGCGGCGGAAGTGATAGGCGTTGAGAAAGGACAGCGGCGCCTGAAATCCGGCGACGATGATGCCCGGCTCCCGTTCGCCCGGAAGGTTTGAACTCGACGGCCACCAGATCGAGGTTCCCGGCACACGTTCGAACACCTGTACGCGGGCGCGCGTCGTGCTCCATATGCCGTGCAACAGCGACAGCGCAATGCCGATGCCGACGCCTTGTTCGATCGGCAGAACGATGATGGCGGCTGCGGTCAGCAGAATCAGCAGGAATTCGCCCAGCGACTGCCGGTAGATCGTCACGATCTGACCGAGACGAATGATTCGGAGCGCGACGAACAAGAGAACGCCGCCGAGTGCGGCGTTGGGGATCTGATGGAGCAGGGAAGCGCCGAAGGCCAGTAGCACGATCACGATCGCCACCGCGGCAAGGCCGGCGATTTGCGATCGTCCGCCGGTTTCGGAAACCACAGCCGTGCGCGGCGGGCTGGCATTGACGGGAAACGCGCCGATCAATCCCGACAGCACGCTGCCGATGCCGACGCCGACAAAATCGCGGTCGACATCCGGCGGCTCGGCGGGATCGGATGGAAAGGAGCGTGTCGTTGCCGCCGTCTGCACCATGATGACAACGGAAACGATGAGACTGAGCGACACCAGGCTCGCAAGGTGCCCGGCCGAGATGACCGGGATCGCAAGCGTCGGCATCGCAGCCGATACCGTGCCGAGAACGCTGACGCCCCGGCTCTCGAGCCGCAGCAGCACCACGGCCGCGCTCGCCAGCGCCAGCCCGATCAGCGCGCCGGGAATCCGCGCATCGATCTGCTCGGACAAGGCGATAATCGCCAGGACTCCGAGGCCGATGACGAGCGTAAACGCGTTTGCCCGGCCGAGTTGCTCGAAAAGGGTCGCGACGCGCTGCAGCACGGGGCCATCGGGTACGGGCAGCCCGAGTATCACAGGCAATTGCGAAATCAGGATGTGGACGGAAATTCCGGCGAGAAAGCCGATCGTGACGGGTATCGAAAGCAGGTCGGCGATCCAGCCGAGGCGAAAAATTCCGGCGGCGAACAGGAAAAGTCCGACCATGAGCGCCAGCGCAACAGCCAGCGTCAGATATTCCGGCGAACCGGACACAGCAAGCGCGGCGAGGCCTCCGGCAAAAATCGGCGTGATTGTCGAATCCGCGCCGCACGACAGGAAGCGATTGCTGCCGAATGCCGCGAACGCCAGCGAGCCTGCCAGAAAGGCAAAAAAGCCGATCTGCGGGGCGAACCCGCCGAGCCGCGCCGTCGCCATCTGCTCGGGGATGGCGATGGCGGCCAGGGTAAGGCCGGCAAACAGGTCGTGGCTGAGGAATTGAAGACGATATCCGCTCAGCGAGCAAAGCACGGGCCAGGCCCTGCTCGCGCCCGCAGAATTCGCAGAGCCGGAAGTATCCATCGTTGCCTCCCCTGATGGACGCCCGTTTGAGCCGCCCCTTTCGCGTGGTTTCGCACGATACCGGATCCGTTCATCCCTGGCCGCAGCCCCGAAACCTCAATTCCACGCGTGAATCGAGTTACGCTATCATGACGGCTCCGAACCGGAAATAAAGGCCGAAAATGAAACCGATGCTGACGGCGTCTTCCGGCATCCAGCAAGGCGGATGATCTTCGTCGGCGCTTTCACTGACCATGGTCCGGAGAGGCGCTGCGGATCGTCTCGCCCGGTTCGAAGGCCGTCGGTTAAGCTTCCGGTAACCGGATTCCCTAACGGCTATGCCATCAATGCATCGTATGCATATTCCCCCGAGGAGTTGGGGAATGCAGAAACTGGCTTCCAGCGCCTGGAGCGCGATGAGCAAGCTCGGAACCGCGCCGGCGGGATCGTATCGCGCTGCCGCATCCATTATGCGGGGGCCGGTGCTATGGCTTGTTCTCGGCGGAGCCTTGCTGATCGCGGCGATTATCATCGGCACCGTGCTAACGGTCGGTGAATTTCGCGAGAGCGCGCTCCGCAACAGCGAGCGCGAGCTCGAAAATACGGTGCTGCTGCTCACCCGTCACTTCGACCAGCAGTTCGAGGACTGCGAGATCATCGCAAACGATTTGATCTCCAAGATGCAGTTCTCCGAGATCGCTTCGCCCGAAGCGTTCAAGCGCCAGATGTCCGGTCCGGACGCGCACCGGATGCTGAAGTCCAAGACCGGCGCCTTGTCCTATATAGGCGACGTCAACATCTTCGATTCAGACGGAAAACTGGTCAATTCATCAGGCGACGGGCCGCTGCCGGTGGCCAACATTGCCGGGCGGGCCTATTTCAAGATCTTCAAATCGGACCCGCAATCGTCGGCGGTTTCGGTTGAACCGGTTCGCAGCCTGTTCACCGGCGGCTGGACCACGGTCCTCGCCCACAGGCTGAGTGGGCCGAACGGGGTCTTTCTCGGCGTGATGGGGAGGCGGATCGACCCCGCGAATTTTGAAAATTTCTTTGCATCCGTCGCGCTTGGGAGCGGCATGGCGATTTCCCTGCTCCACCACGACGGCACGATGCTGGCGCGTCACCCGCACGCCGATTCGATGATCGGGCAGAACTTTAAAACGGCTCCACTGCTGCATAAGATACTGACCGAGGGCGGCTATCAGACCCTGCGCCTGCAAAGTCCCGTCGATGGCCAGGAAAGGCTCGGCTCGGCTGGCCAATTGCGCCGTTTCCCGATCGTGATCATCGCGACCAGGACGGTTGCGGCGGCGCTGGAGGATTGGCGCGCCCAAACCAGACTCATGGTCGCCGCGGCCGGCCTCTCCACGTCGGTGATTGTCGTCCTTCTGTTCTTGATCGTCAGGCGAATGACCCGGCAACATCGGGAATCGCAGCAACGGCTCGAGCAGGAAAAGCAGCGGCTCGACACCGCCTTGAACAATATGACACAAGGCCTCGTTCTTTATGACGCATCGGCGCGTGTGGTCGTCTGCAACCAGCGCTATATCGATATGTACGGGCTGTCGCCGGCAATCGCAAAGCCGGGTCGCCATTTTTACGATATTGTCCGGCATCGCAAGCAGTCGGGATCCTTCAAGGGCGACGTCGATGAATCTTGTTCCACCGTCCTGGCCAACGTCGCGCAGGGAAAAGTTACCCGCAGCGTCCTCGAAGCCGCGGATGGACGTGCCATTCAGATCGTCAATCGACCGCTGGCCCAGGGCGGCTGGGTCGCGACAATGGAAGACATAACGGAGCGCCGAAGTCTCGAACAGGAACGCGACCGGAATTATGCATTCCTGCGCGAGATCATCGACCACATACCTTCGCAGATAACCGTGAAGGATGCGCGCGATCGCCGTTATGTGCTGGTCAATCGGGTAGCCGAGCTTCATGTCGGCTTGCCGAGCGATGCAATCGTCGGCAAGACCGCCCGCGACGTATTCCCCGCGGCGCTTGCCGAGCGAATCGCATTGGACGATGATGAGTCGCTGCGATCCGCCCAAGGCCTGTCGCTTGACGTACACCCGTGGGAAAGCAAGGTGTCGGGCAGCCGCCTGATCACCTCAAAGCGTATCGGCATCCGGGACGAAGCCGGCGAGCCCCGCTATATCATCAACGTCGTGGAAGACGTCACCGAGCGTCGTCGCGCCGACGAGAAGATCGCGCACCTCGCGCATTACGACGCGCTGACCGACCTGCCGAACCGGGTGCTGTTCCGGGAAAAAGTCGAACGCGAGCTGCAGCGAATCGATCGGGGCGAGCAGTTCGCCCTGCTCTATATCGACATCGACGAGTTCAAGGGCATCAATGATTCGCTCGGGCATCATGTCGGCGACGAACTGCTGAAGGCCGTGGCTACCCGGCTCAGGAGCTGCATCAGGGAGAGCGATCTTGTCGCGCGGCTTGGTGGCGACGAATTTGCGGTGATTCAGACCAATGCCGGCGACGTTGCCGATGTCGTGGAATTCGTTACGCGGATTCATGAGGCGATCAGACAGCCTTATCAATGCCTCGGCCATCAACTCTCGACCGATGCCAGCATCGGTATCGCGCTGGCGCCACGCGACGGCGCCGATCTGGAGCAGCTCGTCAAGAACGCCGATCTGGCGATGTATGGTGCCAAGGCCGACGGACGCCGAACCCATCGCTTCTTCGAGCAGGCCATGGATGCCGGCGCCAAAGCCCGGCTCAAGATGCAGCAGGATCTGCGTCAGGCCCTCGTGGACGGCGGCTTTGAGATTCACTACCAGCCGGTCGTGGACCTTCGTCACGACGGGGTAGCCGGCTGCGAGGCCCTGCTGCGCTGGCGCCATCCCGAACGCGGCATGATCTCGCCCGCGGAATTCATCCCGGTAGCGGAAGAGACCGGCCTGATCGTCGAGCTCGGCGAATGGGTGCTGAGAACCGCCTGCGCCGAGGCGGCGAGCTGGCCGGATCACGTCCGGCTTGCCGTCAACGTCTCGCCGGTGCAGTTGAGATGCCAGACCCTGGCGCTGAAGATCACAAGCGCGCTCGCGGCCTCGGGTCTTCGGGCGAGCCGCCTGGAACTCGAAATCACCGAGGCGGTCCTGATCCGGGACGACGAGGCGGCGCTGGCCATACTGCATCAGCTCCGCGCCATCGGCGTTCGCATCGCGCTCGACGATTTCGGCACCGGCTATTCCTCCCTGAGCTATCTGAAGCGTTTCCCGTTCGACAAGATCAAGATCGATCGCTGCTTCATCGGCGACATCGCGGAAATCGATGGCTCTTCGGCGATCGTGCAGGCGGTGGTGAACATCGCTACCGCGCGCAACATGACGACGACCGCGGAAGGCGTCGAGACGCTCGAGCAAAAGGAGCGGCTGCGCACGCTGGGCTGCACCGAGATGCAGGGCTACCTGTTCAGCGCCGCAAAGCCGGGTCCGGAGGTGAGGAAGCTGTTCGAGCCCCGCCCCGGGCGCGCGCGGGACGTGGCTTAGCGATAATGGATTTCGTGGCGGTCAACCGATCCCGACCAGGAAATGCGGCCGCGGACCCTCCTCTTTCGCCCTTGCAGGCCGTTGCCGGGGCCGGATCAATCGGCTAAATGAACCTCCACGCACCCGTAGCTCAGCTGGATAGAGCGTTGCC
>VFSW01006947.1_pt1 | contig 16550 bp, 23 predicted proteins | sample 5358111 | NCBI WGS metagenome assembly VFSW01 (sample SAMN11554181, study PRJNA540505) | mine drainage metagenome | isolation source: sediment from site ElyBrook_90M | place: USA: Ely Copper Mine, Vershire, VT | collected 2017 | reverse complement strand
CCAATGGATGTGGTCGTCCTGCTGGGAGTTCCAGAATCTCTGGCCCAGGCCGAAATTCGACTTCTGCAAGGTTGAGCTGGATTAGCCAGCAAGCCTCCCGTGGTTTAACATGCCGGATTTGGGCTCGAGGCACGTAAGTGTTGTTTCCGTGACAAATCTGGTTGAAATCACCGAATTGAATTTTGGCTACGGCAGTCGACTGGTGCTCAAAGGCATCAATCTGACAGTCCGGAAAGGGAGTCTGGTCGCCATCATGGGGTTGAGCGGTTGTGGGAAAACCACACTGCTACGCCTGATTGGAGGCCAACTTCAGGCGCATGAGGGCTCAGTCATGGTGGCCGGGCAGCACCTGAATAACATGAGTCAAAGCGACCTGTATGCGTTGCGCCGTCGCTTGGGCATGATGTTTCAATTTGGTGCGTTGTTTACAGATCTTTCCGTTTACGACAACGTGGCATTCCAGATGCATGAACATACCAGCCTGTCGGAAAGCGTCATAAGGGATCTCACCCTGATGAAGCTCAACGCGGTGGGATTGCGCGGCGTGCAGTCCTTGATGCCTTCCGAGTTGTCCGGGGGGATGGCACGCAGGGTGGCTTTGGCGCGTGCCACTGCGCTCGACCCGGAACTTATTTTGTATGACGAGCCTTTTGCCGGACTGGACCCTATTTCACTGGGTGTCATTGGCCAGCTGATTCGGCGCCTCAATGATGCCCTTGGCGCAACATCAATATTGGTGACTCACGATGTTCAGGAGTCCTTGAAAATTGTCGATTACGTTTATTTTGTTTCGGAAGGGGTCATTGTCGCTCAAGGAACTCCTGAGCAGATTCGGGCCTCTACGCTTCCTTTCGTGCATCAGTTTATCTGGGGTGAAGCCGATGGTCCCATGCCTTTTCACTACCCGGCCAAAACCATGGCAAACGATCTTGGCTTGAGGGAGGTCTGACACGATGGTTTTGGAATCAACATTGCGTAACATTCGTTTGGTCGGCGACGGAACGCTCAAGATCGTGGAGCGGATTGGGGCGACGGTTGTATTTTTGGGGTTGACGTTAACGCAATCAGCTACCAGCTTCCGGCGCTTTGACCTGGTTATTCGGGAAATTTTCTATGCCGGCGTCCAGTCGCTCATTATCATTCTGGTTTCTGGATTGTTTGTTGGGATGGTTTTGGGCTTGCAGGGCCACGAAACCTTGCAGAACTACGGTTCAGAACAAAGTGTCGGCGTGTTGGTGGCGTTGTCTTTGGTGCGTGAGTTGGGCCCTGTGGTTGCGGCGCTTCTGTTCGCCAGCAGGGCCGGCTCTGCAATTACCGCAGAAATCGGCCTTATGAAAGCCACGGAGCAATTGTCGGCAATGGAAATGATGGCTATCAATCCCATGGCGCGGGTTGTTGCACCGCGGTTTTGGGGGGGCGTGATCTCCATGCCGCTATTGGCGATGTTGTTCAGCGCCATGGGAATCATTGGAGGTTTTCTTGTGGCGGTGGTTTTGATCGGCGTGGACGATGGGGCTTTTTGGTCACAGATGCAGGCTGCGGTGGATTTTCGCCACGATATCGCCAATGGCATCATCAAAAGCCTGGTGTTTGGGATCGCAGTTTCTGCCATCGCCACTTTTGAAGGATATGAGGCCTCTCCTACGGCAGAAGGAGTCTCCGGAGCGACGACCCGAACCGTAGTAAGTTCGTCACTGGCCATTCTGGCGTTGGACCTGGTATTGACCGCATTTATGCTGAAAGGGTGGAACTGATGGAACGCAGCACATTAAATTTGTGGGTAGGAATTTTTGTCCTGTTGGGTTTTTTCGCCTTCCTGGTATTGGCATTCAAGGTAGGCAACCTCAGCGCAGGGGGCTCGGGTCAAACTTATACCCTGGTAGCCAATTTCGACAATATTGGGCAACTCAAGGAAAGGGCGCCGGTTCGCAGTGCAGGCGTTCTGGTGGGGCGGGTCAAGTCCGTACGTTTTGATCCGGTTCATTACACCGCCGAAGTTCGCATGGCGATTGACACACAGTTCAAATTTCCAAAAGATACCTCCGCCTCGGTCCTGACGTCGGGTATTTTGGGCGAGCAGTACATTGGCCTCGAAGCCGGGGGTGATGACCAGATGTTGAAGGATGGAGATCAAATCAAACTGGTGCAAGGGGCTGTGGTTTTGGAACGATTGATCGGACAATTTTTGTTTAACAAGGCGCAGGATAGCAGTGCTGCCAAAGGAGCACAGAAGTGAGCATCTTCTTGGGGAAACGGGGCTGGCCCATTGGGCTGGCGTTATTTTTTATGGGATTGAACGCATTCGGCGCGGAGCAGGGGCCCGATGAAGTGATTCGCAAAACAGCCGAAGAAGTGATCGCGTCCATCAAGGCAGACAGTGCAATTCAATCGGGCGATCGTAGCAAAGCCTATGCACTGATTGAACAGAAAGTGTTGCCACACTTTGATTTCACCCGAATGACGCGACTGGCTGTGGGGAGAAACTGGAATCAGGCATCCTCCGATCAGCAAAAGCAGTTGATCTATGAATTCAAGGATTTGTTGGTTCGTACCTATGCCAGTTCATTGTCGCAATATAAAGATCAGGTCGTGCAGATCAAAGGTACCGAAAGTCAGCCCGATGGTACTGACGCAGTGGTCCATTCGGCCATTGTGCCTTCCGGTGGCCAGACCATCCCCATTGATTACAGTATGGAAAAAATGAGCGATGGCTGGAAGGTTTATGACATCAGGGTCGATGGCGTCAGTCTGGTTACCAACTATCGCAGTGAATTTGCAGATATCGTGCGCCGCAGCGGAGTCGATGGGCTCATCAAAGCGCTGGACGACAAGCGCAAGTTGGCCAGCAAGCAATGATAAAACTAGAGGGCCAGAAGCTCGCGCTGTCAGGGCCGCTCGTCATGGATACCATCGATGCCGTGCTGAGCGAGTCGGGCTCGGCGGTGGCCAAGGCGGATCTCACCGTTGATTTTTCGGGCGCGACAAATATTGACTCTTCGGTACTTGCGCTCATGATGCAATGGCGACGTGAATCCGAGGGGACTGGGCACACGATTACCTTTGAACGGGTTCCGGACAACTTGCGCGTGCTGGCTGAGTTATACGGAGTCTCCTTTTTGTTGGATCACCAACCTGCCCCGGACTGAATGTTGGCGCAATCGGTATGATCGCGGCCATCGAAATTCATGGCGCCGACAAGCGTTTTGGAAAGGTACACGCCCTGAAATCGGTGGACTTGACGGTAGAGGCTGGCGATTTCTTTGCCCTTCTGGGTCCCAATGGGGCCGGAAAAACAACACTCATCAACCTGCTCGCGGGATTGTCGGTTCCCGATGCAGGCACGCTCCATGTCATGGGTTTCGATGTGATCCGGGATTACCAGAAGGCGCGGCGTAACCTTGGGGTTGTACCCCAGGAGCTGGTCTTTGATCCTTTCTTTACGGTTCGTGAGACCCTGGAAATCCAATCCGGATATTTTGGACTTAAAAATAACGACGACTGGATCGACGATATCCTGTGTAACCTGCAGCTTGCCGATAAGGCGCATGCCAATATGCGCACACTCTCGGGTGGCATGAAACGGCGCGTTTTGATTGCCCAAGCGCTGGTCCACCGCCCTCCGGTCATCGTTCTGGACGAACCCACTGCGGGGGTGGACGTGGAGTTGCGGCAAAGCCTATGGAAGTTTATTCAACGCCTCAACCGCGAAGGTCATACCATTCTGTTGACAACACATTATCTGGAAGAAGCCGAAACGCTGTGTCGTCGAGTGGCCATTCTCAAGCAAGGGCAGATCGTGGCTCTCGATACGACCCAAAACCTCTTGAAGTCCCGTGACCTGCATAGTCTGGAAGATGTGTTCGTAGCCATCATGCACGACAGAGGAATCGAGACTGAGTTATAAATCGTGAGTGGCTTTCGAACGCTATTTTTCAAGGAAGTATTACGGTTCTGGAAGGTGTCCCTCCAGACTGTACTGGCACCACTTATCTCCACGTTGCTCTACTTGTTGGTGTTCTCTCACGTCATGGCCGATCACGCGGAAGTCTATCCAGGCGTTTCCTATGCTGCATTCCTCATTCCCGGGCTTGCCATGATGTCGATGGTGCAAAATGCGTTTGCCAACAGTTCATCCAGCCTGGTGCAGTCCAAGGTGACTGGCAATCTTGTGTTTGTCCTGCTGACGCCACTCTCTCATTGGGAATTCTACTGGGCCTATGTCCTGGCCTCGGTGGTGCGGGGTGTGCTGGTTGGTTCGGTGGTGATGCTGACTGCCTGGTTTTTTTTCGTGGTGCCAGTCAGGGAACCGCTCTGGATTGTCATTTTTGTTCTGCTGGCTACGGTGCTGTCGGGATCACTGGGCGTCCTCGCAGGGATTTGGGCGGAAAAATTCGACCAGATGGCCGCGTGGCAAAATTTTATCGTGTTACCCCTGACGTTTTTGTCTGGAGCGTTTTATACCATCCACTCGCTCCCGCCTTTCTGGAGTGCACTGTCTCGATTCAACCCGTTTTTTTACATGATTGACGGGTTTCGCTATGGATTTTTGGGTAATAGTGACGTACCTCCCTGGCAATCGCTATTGATTGTCGGGGGTACCTGTTTGGCCTTATCATGGACGACCCTGGCTTTGTTGCGCAGCGGTTGGCGTTTGCGAACCTAAAGACCAGTATTGTTGATGGAAATCCACCATGATTCAGCCCCAGGACATCAAAAAGTACATCGAAACCAACCTGCCTTGTGAACGGGTAGAGGTGAGTGGAGATGGCCATCACTTCGAAGCCATCATCGTGAGTCATCAATTTGCCGGAAAAAGTCGCGTCGCCCAGCATCAATTGGTTTATCAGGCCTTGGGCGATCGCATGCGTGCTGAGATTCATGCGCTGTCCATGCGTACCCTGACTCCCGAACAATGGGCGGCCCTGGGCAGCCACTGACCGGTTCTATATAAACGTGGATCAGCTGGTTATTGCGGGTGGACGTCCCCTGGCGGGAGAGGTCGAAGTTTCGGGCGCCAAAAATGCCGCATTGCCCATCTTGTGCGCATCTTTACTGACGTCTCAGACTGTCGTTTTCAATAACGTGCCGGAGTTGCGTGATGTGGGAACCCTGCTGCGCTTGGTGCGCAGCATGGGAGTGACTGTGGAACGCAAACCCAACCGGGTGACGCTGAATTCCGAAACGCTCGGTGAGCCGGTAGCGCCTTATGACCTGGTCAAAACCATGCGCGCCTCGATTTTGGTACTGGGGCCATTGCTGGCGCGTTTCGGGCATGCGCGTGTTTCACTGCCAGGAGGTTGTGCAATTGGCGAGCGGCCCGTGGACTTGCATATCAAGGGCTTGCAGGCCATGGGGGCACGGATCGAAATCGAACATGGGTATATCGTTGGGGAAGTTGGACGCCTCAAGGGAGCGCGTATCTTCATGGATACGGTGACTGTGACGGGTACCGAAAATCTGATGATGGCTGCGGTGCTGGCTGAAGGAACCACCGTTCTTGAAAATGCTGCCCGTGAACCCGAAGTGGTTGATCTGGGCGATTGCCTGATCAGCATGGGGGCGCGTATCAAGGGACACGGCACCGACGTTATCACCATTGAAGGGGTTCAATTCCTCCATGGGACGGAATATGCCGTCATGCCGGATCGCATTGAGACGGGGACTTTTCTGGTGGCAGCAGCTGCTACGGGAGGGAATGTGCGCCTGGTCGGCGTGCGTTCTGATACCCTCGATGCGGTATTGGACAAGCTCATTGAAGCCAACGCCTCTATCGAGTGTACCGCGGATCAGATCCGGATTCGCATGCGCGGACCCAATCATGGTGTCAGCCTGCGTACGGCGCCCTATCCTGCTTTTCCTACGGACATGCAGGCCCAGTTTATGGCGATGAATGCCGTGGCACAAGGAACGACGGTCGTTACCGAAACTATTTTTGAAAACCGTTTCATGCATGTGCAAGAATTGCGTCGACTGGGTGCCAATATCGAAGTGGAAGGCAACGCGGCCATCATCCGGGGAGTCGAAAAATTGGAGGGTGCTACGGTCATGGCCACCGACCTGCGCGCTTCGGCAAGTTTGGTCATTGCAGGATTGATTGCACATGGCGAGACCGTGGTGGATCGTATTTATCATTTGGATCGCGGCTATGAAAAAATCGAGCAGAAACTCTCCCAATTGGGAGCGGGTATCGTTCGTCGTTCCGTGGAGGAGGTGTGATGATTTCCGCTGAAGCCCTGGCAGCTACAACCTCAGCAATACGGTTTGAAGGTGTCACCATTGCTCTTTCAAAAGGCAGGATTTTTGATGACACTGCACCCCTGTTGAAGGCGGCAGGTATTACGCCTTTGGGTGACCCCGAGCATTCCCGTCAATTGATCCTGCCCACCGACCGCCCTGATGTCAGGTTGGTTATCGTTCGGGCGTCAGATGTCCCTACCTATGTGCAATATGGCGCTGCAGACATCGGAGTGGCCGGCAAGGACGTGCTGATGGAACATGGCGGTAGCGGGTTATATCAGCCGCTGGACCTGCAGATCGCAAAATGTCGGCTCATGGTGGCTGTTCCCCAAGGGTTTGATTATGCCGGTGCGATTGGCCGGGGAGCACGTTTACGGGTTGCAACCAAATATGAAACCACGGCCCGCAACCACTTTGCCGAAAAAGGCGTGCATGTGGATCTGATCAAATTGTATGGCTCCATGGAGCTGGCGCCCTTAACCGGATTGGCGGATGTCATTGTAGATCTGGTCAGTAGCGGTAACACCCTCAAGGCCAATCGTCTCGAAGCCGTCGAGGAAATCGCAGCCATCAGTGCACGACTGATTGTCAATGTGGCGGCCTGGAAACTCAATCGCGCCAGGATTGCTCCCATTGTGGAGGCATTTGCCAGGGGAGTGGGATTGTCATGAAGCTTCGTCGCCTTAATTCGGCCGATCCGGGTTTTGAAGTGGCCCTGGCGCAACTGACTGCTTTCGAAAGCTCGCAGGATCCTGCGGTGGATGAGGCTGTGGCCGGAATTGTGGCCGAGGTCAGGCAACGAGGTGATGCGGCGTTACTGGAATATACCCGTCGTTTCGATCGTTGGCAGGCCGCTTCTGCCGCTGCCCTGGAGATTTCTTCGGAGCAGCTGGAACAGGCTCTGGACGGGTTGCCGGCAACGCAACGCGAAGCACTCAGCGAAGCGGCGCGACGCATTCGACTGTTTCATGAGCGCCAGAAAAACGAAACCTGGACCTACACTGAAGCCGATGGCACGGTGCTTGGGCAGCAGGTAACGGCACTGGATCGCGTGGGGCTGTATGTTCCTGGCGGCAAGGCGGCCTATCCTTCTTCAGTACTGATGAATGCCATTCCGGCCAACGTGGCCGGCGTACGCGAAATCATCATGGTCGTGCCCACTCCTGACGGGTTTCGCAACGACCTGGTTTTGGCTGCCGCAGCTTTGGCCGGTGTGACGCGTGTTTTTACCGTGGGTGGAGCGCAAGCTGTGGCAGCACTGGCATTTGGCACCGAAACCATCCCTGCCGTGGATAAAATTGTCGGACCCGGCAACGCTTTTGTCGCAGCAGCAAAACGTCGTGTGTTTGGCATCGTGGGCATTGATATGGTCGCCGGGCCATCCGAAATCCTGATTATTGCCGATGGAGGCACTCCTCCGGAATGGGTGGCTATGGACCTGTTTTCTCAGGCGGAGCACGACGAGCTGGCTCAGTCGATCCTGTTATGCCCTGATGCGGGATACTTGGACCGGGTTGAAACGGCCATCCATCAACTGATTGAAACCATGCCACGCCGGGCGGTTATCGAAGCCTCATTGGGAAAACGGGGTGCCCTGATTCAGGTGCGTGATCTGGAAGAAGCTTGTGCAATTTCCAATCAGGTCGCGCCAGAGCATTTGGAACTTTCGGTTGCGGACGGCGAGCGGTGGTTGAAGTCAATTCGTCATGCCGGAGCAATATTCGTGGGGCCATACAGCTCTGAAGCACTGGGAGATTACTGTGCAGGACCGAACCATGTTCTGCCGACCGGTCGTACGGCGCGATTCGCTTCCCCGCTAGGCGTTTATGATTTTCAAAAACGAACCAGCCTCATCAAGGTGTCCCGAAGCGGTGCACGCACCTTGGGCGCAGTAGCCCAGGTGTTGGCTGAACGGGAGGGACTGGCGGCTCATGCCCGTTCTGCAGCATATCGTTCCGGAGACTGACTGTTGATGGACTGCATTCGCGAGGAAATCAGGGCGCTTTCTGCCTATGCTGTCGTCCCTGCAGAAGGGCTTGTCAAACTGGACGCCATGGAAAACCCCTATGTCCTGCCCGACGAGTTGCGGACAGCCATAGCGCACCGTTTGTCTGCCCTGGAGATCAACCGCTACCCAGAATCCAACCCGGAAAACCTCAAGACACTGTTGCGTCAAACCATGGGGATCGACCCTGCGGCAGCTATCGTGTTGGGCAACGGTTCCGACGAATTGATCCAGATGATTGCGTTGTCCGTAGCCAAACCGGGTGCAGTGATCCTGGGGGTTGAACCGGCTTTTGTGATGTTTCGGATGATTGCCACTTTTGTGGGATTGCGCTTTGTTGGCGTACCACTCAAAACTGACTTTTCGCTCGACGGGGCGGCATTGCTCTCAGCAATCGAGGCACATCAACCTGCGCTGGTCTTTCTGGCTTACCCCAACAATCCCACTGGCAACCACTTCGATCCGGTTGTCATGGAGGCCGTCATCCGTGCTGCACCGGGACTCGTGGTCGTTGACGAGGCTTATTTTCCATTTTCCAAACAGTCGTTCCTGCCACGCCTGTTTGCGTACCCGAATTTATTGGTGATGCGCACCGTGTCCAAATTGGGGCTCGCCGGGATCAGGTTGGGTTTTTTGTCCGGGCCAGCCGAAATTTTGGAGCACATCGACAAAGTCAGGCTGCCCTACAACATCTCGGTGCTGGATCAAGCCGTAGCGCTTGAAGTACTGTCCCATAGCGCAGTGTTGCAGGAACAGGCGGAGCGCATCCTGCAACACCGCGCCATGCTGGCTGAACGGTTGGCAGCCATTGCGGATGTGACGGTTTATCCTAGCGATGCCAATTTTTTGCTGTTCCGCGTCGCCCAGGCATCGCGCATCTTTGACGGTCTACGGCATCGTGGTATATTGATCAAGAACTTGAGTGCCGCGCACCCGCTTTTGGCAGATTGTTTGCGGGTGACTGTGGGTACTTCCGAAGAAAACCAACGGTTTCTGGATGCGCTTCAGGATACCCTTGAATGAACCGGTTATTGTAACCAGCGGATTAACCAAAAAACCTTCAGGCCATCCCATGCGATCGGCACAGATCACACGCAATACACTTGAAACCCAAATCACCGCAGACATCAACATCGATGGGTCAGGATTGTCGCGACTTGATACCAGCATACCGTTTTTGGATCACATGCTGGATCAGGTGGCCCGACACGGACTGATTGATCTCACGATACATTGCAAGGGCGACCTGCATATTGATGCGCATCACAGCGTGGAAGATATTGGCATCACGCTAGGGCAGGCGTTTGCCCAGGCCCTCGGCGATAAAAAGGGGGTGCGTCGTTACGGGCATGCCGTGATTCCCCTGGATGAGGCGTTGTCCCGGGTGACAATCGACCTGTCAGGACGTCCTGGACTGTTCTTTGATGTTCCTTTCAGCAGATCACGTATCGGCGAGTTTGATGTGGATCTGTTCCACGAATTTTTTCAAGGGTTCGTCAATCACGCCCATATGACGCTGCATATTGACAACCTCAAGGGTCGCAACGCCCACCATCAGGCTGAAACAGTGTTCAAGGCATTTGGCCGTGCTTTGCGTGTGGCTGTTGAATTGGATCCCAGAATTGCAGGCTTGATGCCTTCTACCAAAGGTTCGCTTTGAGCGTTAGGTACCGGTCGTGGCCCATATTGCGGTAATTGACTACGGAATGGGCAACCTGCATTCCGTGGCCAAGGCACTGGAGCATGTGGCCCCCCAGGCTACGGTGGAAATAACCAGCGACCCTGAGCGGGTTAGGGTCGCTGAACGGGTTGTTTTTCCTGGGCAAGGGGCCATGCCGGACTGCATGCGCGAGCTGGATAAGCGTCATCTGCGCCAGGCCATTTTTGAAGCTGCCGCTTCCAAACCGTTTCTGGGCCTGTGTATCGGATTGCAGATGCTGTTTGATTCATCCGAGGAGGGTCCGACACCGGGGCTGGGAATTCTGTCAGGACAGGTGCGTCGTTTTCCGGAAGACAGAATGTTTTCTGCCACAGGGCAACGGCTTAAGGTGCCGCACATGGGCTGGAACGAAGTCTGGCAATCTGGAAAGCACCCGTTGTGGTCAGGAATCCCGGATGGAGCCCGCTTTTACTTTGTACACAGTTATTATGTGCAGGAACACGATTCTGCCATTGGTGCAGCAAGAACCTGCTACGGCTATGATTTTACCTGTGCAGTGGCACGAGACAATATCTTTGCAGTTCAGTTTCACCCTGAAAAGAGCGCTTTGTTCGGACTCACATTGCTCGGTAACTTTGTTCACTGGAAGCCCTGAGTATTCTCATGATTTTGATCCCCGCTATTGATCTCAAGGATGGCCGCTGTGTTCGGTTGCGCCAGGGCTTGATGGAAGAAGCAACTGTGTTTTCTGATGAGCCGGCGCAGATGGCTCGACACTGGCTTGAGCTGGGGGCACAGCGGTTGCATCTGGTGGATCTCAACGGTGCTTTTGCAGGAAAGCCGGTTAATGAACGGGCCATGCGTGAAATAGTGGACGAGGTGAACGGAGAAATCCCGGTGCAATTGGGTGGAGGGATACGCACCCTTGATATCATCGAGCGCTATCTGGACAGTGGTGTATCAGAAGTTATTATAGGCACTGCTGCAGTCAAAAACCCCGGGTTTCTCCACGAGGCCTGCGATGCTTTTCCCGGCCACATCATGGTGGGTCTCGATGCACGCGAGGGAAAGGTGGCCGTGGATGGGTGGTCCAAACTGACGGGGCATGAGGTAGTGGACCTGGCCCGGCGCTTTCAGGATTACGGCGTCGAGGCGGTTATCTATACCGATATTGGTCGGGATGGCATGCTCAGTGGAGTCAATATTCCGGCCACGGTTGCTTTGGCGCGATCGCTGACGATCCCGGTCATTGCCAGCGGGGGGATTACCGGGTTGGAGGATGTTCGGGCGCTCTGTGAAGTCGAGTTTGAGGGCATCATGGGTGCGATTACCGGACGAGCGATCTACGAAGGAACGCTTGATTTTGCGCAGGCCAATCAACTTGCAATGAGCTTGTCACACCCTATGACGGGTGAGAATTAATTCATGGGGTTGGCCAAACGCATTATCCCGTGCCTGGATGTCAACGCGGGGCGTGTTGTCAAAGGAATTAATTTTGTTGGCCTGAAGGATGCCGGAGATCCGGTGGAGGTGGCTCGCCGTTATGATGAGCAGGGCGCAGACGAGATAACCTTCCTCGATATTACTGCCAGTTCAGACGGGCGTGGTTTGATCATCCCTATTATCGAGTCGGTTTCTGCTCAAGTTTTCATTCCGCTCACTGTGGGCGGTGGCGTGCGTGAGGTCGAGGATGTACGCAGGTTATTGAACGCCGGCGCAGATAAGGTCAGCATCAATACCTCGGCCATCCTGAATCCCAGGCTGGTTGCAGATGCCGCCGACCGATTTGGGTCACAATGTATTGTCGTGGCTATCGACGCCAAACGCGCGGATACTGCCTCAGGTTGGGACGTTTTTACGCATGGTGGACGAAATCCCACAGGTTTGGACGCTGTGGCCTGGGCTGTAGAGTCTACCCGTCTTGGCGCAGGAGAGATTTTATTGACCAGCATGGATCGTGATGGCACAAAAGAAGGTTTTGACCTTGATTTGACCCGTGCAGTTGTGGATGCAGTGGGTGTTCCTGTAATCGCCAGCGGTGGCGTTGGAAATCTGCAACATTTTTGTGATGGGATCCTCCGGGGTGGCGCTGACGCTGTCCTGGCTGCCAGCATTTTTCACTATGGCGAATACACGGTGCGCCAGGCCAAGGATTTTCTGGCTGCCCAGGGGATAGAGGTACGCTTGTGAGCACTTGGCTGGAAACCGTACAGTGGGACGATCAGGGGCTGGTGCCGGCAATCGCCCAGGACGCCGGGAGCGGCGACGTCCTGATGGTGGCCTGGATGAATCGCGAAGCGTTGCAACAAACAGTGGAGTCTGGAGAAGCAATGTACTGGTCGCGTTCGCGGCAGAAGCTCTGGCATAAAGGTGAGGAATCCGGACACTGGCAGAAGGTGCGTGAAGTTCGGTTGGACTGTGATGGTGACGTGATTTTGCTCAAAGTGGAACAAGTAGGAGGGATTGCCTGTCACACTGGACGGGCACGCTGTTTTTTCAGACGATTGGATAAGGGCGAGTGGGTGGAAACCGACGGGATCCTTAAGGATCCGGATCAAATTTATCAGCGTTGAGGTTAAAAGTGGAAACCAAACACGATATTCTCGAACGTCTGGGTGTCATGTTGGAGGGCCGCAAAGGGGCTGATCCGACCAGTTCTTATGTGGCAGCCCTCTACAGCAAGGGGGTGGACGCCATCGCGCGTAAGGTGGGCGAGGAAGCTTTGGAAACCATTCTGGCTGCCAAGGACGGTGATAAACTGCACATCCTTCGCGAAACTGCAGATCTCTGGTTTCACTCTCTGGTTCTCCTGGCCCATTTTGAGCTGGCGCCTCGCGATGTCCTGGCAGAGTTGGCGCGACGCGAGGGGATCTCCGGGATCGAAGAGAAAGCGACGCGTGACCTCGGGAAACACCACCGTGAGTGATTGCGTTTTTTGCAGGATCAGCCGAGGAGAATTGCCCAGCAAGAAGGTTTATGAGGACGAGGATGTCTTTGCGTTTCATGACATTCACCCGGTGGCCCCGGTTCACTTCATGATCGTTCCCAAGAAGCATGTGGATTCCCTGGTCCATTGCCATTCTGAAGATCAGGCACTGTTGGGCAAAATCCTGTTGTTGGCTCCCAGGCTGGCAAACGAGCAAGGTCTTTCCGACGGGTTCCGCACCATGATCAATACGGGTCGGGGAGGGGGTCAGGAAGTGTATCACCTGCATGTTCATGTGATCGGTGGTGGCAAGCCCCGGCCCATGACGACATTACTCAACGAGGCAAAGCGCTAGAAGCGTATTGGGAGGGAATTATTATGGGTGATCTATTTACCATTCAGCACTTGTTGCTGATTTTGCTGATTGTGGTGCTGGTGTTCGGTACCAAAAAATTGCGCAACATCGGTGCTGACCTGGGTGGCGCAGTGAAGAGCTTCAAAGAAGGCATGGCGGGCAGCGGTGAAGGCAAAGACGAAGAGAAAAAACCGCTGGAAGAAAAAACCGTTGTCTCCAATTCCGAGGTCAAGGCCCAGGAAAAGACCCACTCCTGATATGGAGCGGCAGGTCTTGCGTTAGCCCATGCTGGATTTCAGTGTTTCTGAAATAGGTTTGATCGGGGTGGTCGCCCTGATTGCCATTGGTCCCGAACGGCTTCCCAAAGTGGCACGGACCGCCGGGATTCTGCTTGGCCGGTTTCGGCGTTATGCGTTGTCCGTGAAGGCGGAAATCGACCGTGAAATCCAGCAGTCGGAATTAAATGAGCTTCACAAAAGAATGAACGAAGCGGCACGCGAAGCAGAACGGCAGGTTGCGTCTTCGTCTCAGGAAGCAGAAAAAATACTCAACAGCCCAGCAGTGCCGACACCGCCTCTGGATACTGCGCCCGACATTGGTACCATCACCGAGGTTCCGACTGCCCTGGAGGAGAGCCAACAATCCCAGCCAGTACTCATTCCTCCCGTTTCTCCGTTTGGGGGAGATCCTTTCAGCGTGCGGCCTGCTGCGCCACTGCGCAGCAAACCCATGGCGCCGCACCCCAAGTCCACGGCGGCTGATGATCTGGTCGGGCCGGAGGCCTCGTGACCGAAGAATCTGGCGCAGTTCAGGAATTCATCACCCACCTGGTTGAGTTACGCGGTCGCTTGATCCGGGCTGTGATGGGCGTGCTTGGGGTGTTTCTGTGCCTACTGCCTTTTGCCAATACGCTGTATACCTGGCTTGCCTTGCCCTTGCTGAGTAAAATGCCGGCGGGCGGGCACATGATTGCCACGGAAGTCACAACGCCTTTTTTTGTTCCGATGAAAGTGGCTGGCTTGATTGCTTTCTTGCTGGCGCTGCCCTATGTGTTGTATCAGGTTTGGGGTTTTGTAGCGCCAGGACTGTACTCCCATGAAAAACGCATGGCATTACCCCTGATCGTCACCAGTACCGTGCTGTTTTACTGTGGGATGGCTTTCGCCTACTTTGCAGTATTTCCCTTCGTATTCGGATTTATTACAAGCACGGCACCGCAGGGTGTGGAAATCATGACGGACATCGAGAAATACCTCGGGTTTGTCATCAACATGTTTCTGGCTTTTGGTCTTGCATTCGAAACGCCTGTGGCGGTAGTCCTGCTGGTAAAACTTGGCGTGCTGACCATCGCTCAATTACGGGATGCACGGCGTTATGTGATTGTGGGTGCGTTCATTCTGGGGGCGATATTTACGCCGCCAGACGCGGTTTCGCAGACTTTGTTGGCCATTCCGCTTTGGCTGTTGTACGAAATTGGAATCCTTGTTGCCAGCCGTATGGTATCGGCGACTACTGAGCCTCTTCCTCATCCAGATTCTTGATCGTCCCCTTGGGGCGTTTGCCGACGATGACGGTGAAAACATGCGCCTGATGATTGCGGATGATTTTGAACTTGGCATTTTGTTCTGGCTTGAGAGACGCAACCTGGTTGAGCATTTCTTGCGAGTCCTGAACGGATACTCCATTGACTTCCACCAGCACGTCACCGGGCTTGATGCCCGCCCTGTCGGCAGGACCGCCTTTCATTACCGCTGAGATCAAAGCACCCGAAGGTTTGTCCAGTCGGAATGATTCGGCAAGGTCTGGGGTGATGTCCTGAACTTCAACCCCAATCCAGCCACGCGTTACCCCGCCGGTTTTAATGATTTCTTCCATGACATTTTTGGCGATGCTGACCGGGATACTGAACCCGATTCCCTGGGAGCCTCCGGTTTTGGAATAGATCGCGCTGTTGATACCGATCAGGTTGCCAGCGGCATCCACCAGGGCGCCTCCGGAATTTCCCGGATTGATGGCGGCATCGGTTTGTATGAAATTCTCGAAAGTATTAATGCCCAGCCGGCTGCGGCCCAGGGCACTAACGATGCCCATGGTTACTGTTTCACCGACACCGAAAGGGTTACCGATGGCCAGTGCAATATCGCCCACCCTGACTTGTTCCGAGGTGCCGAAGGTGATGGCAGGAAGCCCCTTGAGGTTGACCTTGAGGACTGCGATGTCGGTTTCAGGATCGGCCCCCACCAGTTCTGCCTTGACCGTTCTTCCATCGGACAGGGCCACCTGAATCTCCTGGGCACCATCAATGACGTGATCATTTGTCAGGATATAGCCATCAGACAAAACGATGACCCCTGATCCCAGGCTGAGTTGTTGTTGGGTTTCGGGAGGCAGATTGTCCTCAAAAAAACGGCGCAGCTCCGGGTTATCAGGAAAAATGGATGGATGGCGTGAACGGACTTCCTTACTGGTAAAAATGTTGACGACAGAGGGCATGGCTTTACGAGCAGCGTCCCGGAATGACCCTGCGGGAGGAGCGCTGGATTCTCGCACGACCTCGTGAAAAGTGCCCAAAGCGGCTCTGTTGGGAAGCAGATCGTGCTTGAACAGGGTGGCGACAAATAGAACGCCCAGGCAGATGGTGACGGATTGGGCAAAGACAAGCCAGAGTTTTTGCATTAGATCAATAATCCCGGGAAGGACGGACAGTATGATCGCCGCCGCAATGCACCATAAATGTCCCGGACAGGCTGCAACCGTCTGCCGGGCTTAAGCTTTGGGGGGCATTCTGATAGAATACCCCCATTTGAAATCAGCAATATAGCTCAAAACAGGTAAATCATCATGAGTGAAGCACAATCAGTCCCCGGTCGCCGGAGGTTTCTTGTTGGCGCTACCGTTACAATCGGGGCTGTCGGTGTTGCCGCAATAGGCACCCCTTTCGTACTTAGCATGCTACCCAGCGCTCGTGCCAGAGCGGCAGGGGGTCCGGTAGAGACGGATTTTTCCAAAGTAGAGCCGGGAATGATGATTACTCAGGAATGGCGCGGGCAACCCATCTGGGTGGTCAATCGCACTCCTGAAATGATGGCTCAACTCGCCAAGAACGCCGGACTGCTGAGCGATCCGGACTCCTCCGATTCCGAGCAGCCCGAATATTGTAAAAACATCAATCGCGCCACCACTGAGCACCCCAATTTATTTGTGGCAGTGGGGATTTGTACCCATCTGGGCTGTTCACCCGTGGAGAAGATGAAAGTAGGCGAGAGCAGCGGGATGGGAAGCGACTGGCCTGGAGGGTTTTTCTGCCCCTGTCACGGCTCCAAATACGATATGTCCGGGCGGGTTTTCAAAGGGATGCCCGCGCCGC
>VFSW01006946.1_pt1 | contig 16552 bp, 13 predicted proteins | sample 5358111 | NCBI WGS metagenome assembly VFSW01 (sample SAMN11554181, study PRJNA540505) | mine drainage metagenome | isolation source: sediment from site ElyBrook_90M | place: USA: Ely Copper Mine, Vershire, VT | collected 2017 | reverse complement strand
TCAAAAGAGGCTACAGGATAGTCGATAGCTCCACTTTACACGATAAGTACCGAGAAACAGATCTGGAAAATTACAGTAAGGGAGTTTGTCAGAGATGCATAGTAGTAGATACAGATGGGTCGTCCATTTCCAGCGTTTTTCGAGATATAATCTGCGGATTGCGTTCGTACCGCATTATCTGATAAGCGAATCTAGAGATATTGTTTATAGCTAATCATGCTGGGATCAAGTGAGAAACCATGACGCAGCCTCTGATATCCATAATCATCCCATCGCTAAATGAGGAGCGTCGACTTCCCACTTTGTTGAAAGATATTGAAGAGCAAAGACTTGAGGCTACGGGATTAGAGGTGATCCTGATTGACAATGGGTCTACAGACCAGACAATGGAGATTATGCAAGAGTACGGCAACAGCCACCAAAGTGTTCGAGTACTCAGATATCTTGGGGTACAGAGCTTCTGTTATCAGCTTGGGCTAGAAAAGGCCAGTGGAAGTTGGGTAGCATTTATCGGGGCCGATATGGGCCTGCCCCACAATTGGCTGAGAATTGTCCAAGAGTTGATAGCAAATCACAGTGAGGATGATGCCTTTGTTGCGAGGATACTGCCGCTATTCCGCAGAAATGGTCCATATAACAACTACATAAGAGGGTATTTCTATGGTGCAACTGGCAAAGCAGGAGAGTGGGAGGAAGCAACTTTTCATAGCGGCGGCCTTGTGGTAAAAAGAGAGGCAGCCTTGAAAGTCGGCTTCAACAGAAATCTACGAGTCGCAGAGGATGGCGAATTCTCTTTCCGATTCCTGCGCTCTGGTTTCCATGCATATTATCATCCAGAGAATATCGTACTCGATGAGCAGTACTACGATTTTTCCGGCCTGGTTAGCTACTACAAGAAGCTTGGGATGGCAAGCGTGGTTCTCTTGAAAAATACGGGTACCGCGGAAGTAGTACGCGGATTTCTCAGATCCATTCTCGAGCCAATAACACCACACTACATTCACATCCGATACAGAAGAGCATGTGAATTCACAACAATTGAGCGTCGCAAGTGGATATTAGCAGGAATGGCCAGAATGTACTGCATGGTTTCCGCAGTGGTACTCTATGGCTTGATTCGTTGGCCAGTGCCTAACAAGGTTCTAAGAAGAAAAGGATAACACCGCCAGAATGAAAATGACGTCATTGATTTTGACCATATTGTTTAGGCGCTTTGAAGAAGCGTAGGCTTGATTCAATGAAAATAACAATAGTTGCTCCTAACGGAGGATGGGATCTAGCATTCGGAGGTGGAACCACTGTGGCGCTCTATATGGCTATGGCGCTTGCCTCTGAGAAAACTGAAGTGTATCTGATTGCATTGCAGGCATTGCCCAAATCTGAACTGGAGAAGATTCACGATGTTCATTTGGGGGAGATGGTTAAGGTACGCAGTCTCTACGTTGTCAAAGACAAGCTGATTCGCATCCCATATGCCATGGGCTTTGCAACCGTTTGCAGGTTCTTCAAAGATGAGTTACGTAAGATTAAGCCAGACATCGTGATTTTTAACGACGATGCTCAGAAAGACGTGCTCAACGCAGCGCGAGAGGGTGGCTCTAGAACAGTGTTGTACATGCACTACCCTCTCAAGGTAATCTCTGCTTTCCTTGGAAGTAGCCTTCGTGGATATGAAGGTCCATGGTTGACTGGAATGTTGCCAAAAAATAGATTCTTGAGAGCCGTGAAACACGCGTATGCGAGGCAGCAATTTGCAAGCCTTGACGAATTTGATTTGGTGTTTTCGAACTCTTCTGTGACCAAAGACCTGTGTAAACACGTTTGGGAAAACATTACAATCAATGTGTTGAACCCACCGATTCGCACTCCTGCCCTCTCGGATGATGCAGTGGAACAAAAACAGACGACTCCTTCCCCTTGCATCCTCCTTCACAGCGCTTCACAAGACGGAACCTTCCTAGTGCCTCTTGTAAGAGACGTTCTCAAGATAATTTCTCAAAAGTTCAGCGGAACTTGGAGATTCTACTTCCTGCGTTGCAGCAACAGCCTGCCAAGAAAGTTACAAGATTTCAGAAATGATAACATCAGATTGCACGGGCATGTGAGCAGGACATTCTACCGGAACCTGAATCTAGGAGCCCATGTGATCACGCATTTCAAGACCTACGAAGGTTTCGGGATAGGAATCGCAGAATCCATGAATGAGGGCGCCATTCCTATAGTCTACCAGTCTGACCTAAACGCGACCTGGACAGATATCACTGACAGGGGTAGATTCGGCATGGGCTTTCGCTCGTCAAAGGACTTCTGGGAATGCCTGGAAAAAATCGGTGATGAGGGCTTTAGATTGAAAATGGCTGGGATTGCGAGGAAGAGAGCCGCAGAATTTGGATTCGCAATTTTCAAAGAGAAGGTGAACAAGGCCGTCATTGGAGACTAGCTTCGCTATGTAGTTCAAATCGTATGACAAGGATACTTTGTGGGCCCTCTAAAAATCGAAGGATGTAAGTACGATGTTCGATGAAGTCCAGATCATTAAAGCCAATCTAAGAATCGGTGCGGTTTGAGTTGCTAGTGCCCTGGCCATCTAGCTTGTGTAACATTTCATCTGCCTAAACGCTTAAGGCCAGCCTATCCAATGAACCATGAGCATGGTGATCCATGTTCGCCCGATAACAAACGAGGAAGGAAACAAGCTCAGACAGATAGTGCGCCACGGCAAGGACCACGTAGAGCTGAGACGAGCACAGGTAGTACTCTCGAGCGCTCAGGGATTCACACCTCCAAAGATAGGAAAGATAGTTCTCATGACTCCCGGATATGTGAGGACGCTCATCCACTCGTTCAACCTTCACGGTTTCAAGATGCTAAAACCTGACTGGAAGCCAGGAGGAAACAGGAAATTCACCGATGAAGAAAAGCAGGAGCTCGTATCGCTTGCAACGAGCAGACCGGCTGATATCGGTCTTTCATTCCAGCAGTGGAGCTTGAGTCGTCTGAAGAGTGAAGCTGAGAAGAGGAGGATCGTGGATTCGATCAGCAAGGAATGGCTTCGAGTCATACTGGACGAATCTGAAATAAGCTTTCAGAGCATACGAACATGGAAGGAATCAAAAGATCCTGAATTTGAAAAGAAAAAGCGTAGAATAGAGCGCTTGACAAGGAAGGAGCACAACCCTCCAGTCGTCCTGAGCCTGGACGAAATGGGACCGTTCAGTTTGATTCCTCATGGAGGAAAAGGATGGTTTCCTCAAAACGGCCCCGGAAGAATCCCTGCAAATTACAAGAAACTTCAAGGCGTGAGATACGAGTATGTCTGCCTCAACGTCTACCACCAGCGCTTGAGCATAAAGCAGTACGAGTGTAAAGGAGGAGAGCCCTGGCTCGAATTCCTGAAGAACCAAAGATCCAATTATCCTCTCGACCAGCGAGTGTACATGATTCAGGACGGTCTTTTCGCCCACTGGACTCCCGATATTCGAAGATGGGCTCATTCGAACAATACTATTCTTGTGCCCACCGCCACAAATGCGAGCTGGATGAATCCTGTCGAGTGCCACACCGGAGACATTCAGAAACTTGCCTTGAGTGGAACCAACTACGAGAGCTGGGGTGATGTTGATAGAGCATTCCTGAATGCTGTAACATATAGAAACTCAGAACGAAGGGCGCGCGGAAAGAAGTTCAGGGACACGCAGTTCACGAAAGATGGTCGAAGAAAGCATAGACTACCTTTGTGGAAACGGCACTAGCTTCAGGCATTCCCCTCGTCACCCAAGATTTCTGAGCATAACCTAATCCCAGCATTCCTGATTTGCTCTTCACCGGTTTGGTCTATCCAGCATAGCGACTTTGTCTCATAATCTCCTCTGGTGAATGCATCGGTTGTCGGGAAGTAACCGCAATATCCATTACAATAGCTGGCGACAATTAAATTCGCATTGTAGTGATGCTCTTTCACCGCCAAACCTGTCGAACAGAAAATCTCTCCAGGCATACCCAATATGACCGCATCACCAATGGAAGCTGCATTAATGTTGAAACTCATCCCATACGGTTCAAGCGGACCTACGATTCTACTTTGGAACGCTATCCCACTTTCTGTTTCCACGTCAAGAACATTCCCAGACGACATAGCTTGAGACGCAAGAGCACCTCCGATACTCGCGGCATCAGAAAAGGAACCGGTGCACCGATAGCCAGTGCAAGTGTACGGGTTTAGATCACCGCTCGCGCCGTTTAGGAAGAGGCAGACAAAATCACCACCAAAATTCTGTTCAACTGAAGATGTAAAGTAACCTGGGAAATCTGCTGATATCTTCAGATTATCTTCTCCTAGAACTGTTGGATGACAAGCGTAGTTCACGAGGGCCCCAAGCGGCCGATCGCTTCTATTTCTTAAGACCATACTGATTATTTCGGGATCTACAGAGCCGTGCGGTTTCCGCCGATTTATGGAGAGAAACGCAGGATGTCTTGTCAAGGTAATCCGCACGGCTTCTGCATTCCTAGCGGCGGATTCTGCAGTTTCGCAAATGAAGGAAGGCAAATGTTCAAGATATTTTAATCCTTCAACGTTTGGGGCTGCAACCAGATCAGTCATTGCAGGACCGGAATGGGTGTGAGTCGCCAACATCATGACATGATCAGTCTTACTCTTTACTAGGCGTCGACCGACTTCTTCTATATGCTGACTCGTAAACCAACAAACGTCGCACGAAATTAAGAAAAGCGCATTTTCGCCATCTTCCAAAAATAGCACTCTGCTTGATAGCTTGTCGTGCGTGCCTGTAGACGGTTTGGTACGCTCTTGGAAACCATCCATGGTCACTCCCAATGGCGGAGTAATGTCGCCGCGGGCGAACCCAGCACATAAATGCCTCATTAGTGTTTATTCCCGCCCTCGAATCTCGCGATTCTCATTTAATCATGATCCGTATAAGACTTGCAAGTAATCGCGAATCCTTTATCGGCTTGGTTCGTTTGGAAGACAAATATCTCATTGTTTCTACTATTCGATTCAAAGCTGGGGAGTTCCATTCCATTGTTGGGAATCTGCAAAGTTCCCCACCAAAACTTGATTTAAATCTAGCAAGTGCAGGAAGATTATTATCGAGTCCAGTCATGTCAAAAACCCGAAAGTCATTTCTCTTCGCAAATTCTATCATCTTTCCTTGAATCAGAGTAGTTCCATTGGCTCTCGAATAACTTCTGAAATATCCAGCTGTCCAGTAATACACTGTAGCGTGATCCATTAGATACGCTGAACCGGCAATTGGTTTGTTTTCATAAACCGCGAAGAGTATTCTAACCTGATTCAATTTTCGAAAAGAGTTGAATACATCTTTATAGAACTGTTTAGGAAACGGCGAGATTCCAAATCTTGCATACGTCGCCTCCAAAATCTGATGATAGACATCTATGTCGTTCTCGCTCTCGCATTCGACGACTTTTACTCCCAGTTTTTCTGATCGCCTTATGTTAGCCCTAACATTACTATCGAAACGAGCTACAATATCCTTTAAGGGTGCTTTCAAGTCGAGCAGGAGTGTCTCTTTCCAGAAAATCCTGCTTCCTTGAAAATGAATGCCTTCGGAAATCGATTGATTTCCGCCTACATTGGGAGACGTAGAGATACTGGCCTTGCCAAATGGAGTAGCGAGACGTAATGCTTCCAGTATGAGGAATCTAAATACATCAGGTCTGTCGGGAGAACAGACAGGGCCCCCATAAGGATTTTCGAATACGCCTGGCGGAGAACGGATCTTCTTGAACCAAATGGGACTTCCAATTCGTTGTAGGCCAGGAAGCGATCGAGAGACAAGATTGAATGAAAAAACTCCGACCATCTTTCCATTCTCACATGCTACCAAGTCAATTGTCGTCGCATTGAAAGTCCGGCGATGTATATCGCTCCATTCTCGCGAATGAAAGATTGTGCCAGCTGGAGAAGAGTAAACGAATTCGTTCCATTCTTGAATGTCTGACTCAGAAGCCCTTCGAATGGTTAGCATTGTATCACTCAATCTGACACTTATTCAAATTTACCGAATACTCTCTTTGGGCTCCTATACTCCTTCCAGTTGGAGCGAACCCAGCTTCTTCAGCTATGCGTTTCATCCATTCGCCATCGAAATCAAAATAGCTTGTCGCAGATCTAAAACCCATTTCGCTGCCGAATCCTAGTGCAATCTCCAATATTGTATTAGTCGGAAAGAACCCATGGATGCGAGGATAAAACATCCACCACTCCATGTCAGAACCACCCATTTCGCCGACCAGTTTGCTCCAGACTCAACCTAAGTTCTAGGATTCTTCCGGCTTCCCTAGTTCTCTTCTATTGACGGCATTCATCCAAGCACATGCGCCTACGTCCCAACTTTCTCTATTTGTGATTTTGCATAATTCCTTGATCATGTTTTTGAGACACAATGAGTTTTTTCGAGAAGGTTCTAGTTTTGTCTACCAACTCAATGTTCAAGTGTTTGTGTGTCAAGAGTATGACGGATTTTAGCTTTTTTGAGACCCCTTCTTAAGGCAGACCTTCTCCATTTTTGGAGAAATTTACAGGCTCCAGAGAGATCTAGTAAACCCAAAGAACCAAGCCGTTTTAGTCGTAAAGGCGAGGTCACAGTCCAATTAGGAATGCAAAAATAACCTGACGCTACTGATACTGCTTGCGTAGGATAATGGTTCAAAGGGATGGTCTTAAGAGGTCGATACTTCAGCGACCGTGGCGAGTGTTGAAATCGGCTAAAAATCCAACGGTCGCTCGCGTTTCAATTGAACTTCAGAAGCTCGCTTACGGTAACATTCTCTTTATTCAGACAAGCGAGCTTATTGCAGGGACGCGCGAAATGATGAAGGCTTTTCCCGTGCGCTTCGATATGGTCATTGGCATCCCACGCGCAGGAATGATCCCCGCAGCGATAATAGCAACGGATCTAAATATTCCGCTCACAATGCCAGAAAATTTCCCGCGAGCCTTCATGAGCAAAAAGATCTCTGACTCGATACCGAAGGATGTGTTGATTGTCGATGATGTATCAGGCAGTGCTGAAGGCGGCACAATGGACACGGTGTTCAAGCAGCTTCAAGCAAAATCTCCGACTACTAAATTCTGGAAGGCAAGTACTTATGTAAAGGAATCATGTGCGAGTTTCTTTGACTTCTACTATCGCGTCATTCCTGATGGACGCCATATTTGTGAATGGAATATCCAACATGACAAGCCCTTCGGGATCTACGCAACGGATTTAGACGGCGTGCTCTGCGAGGAGTGTTCCCTAGAAGTCGACTTAGATGAGGATAAGTACTCCAACCATCTCCTCAAAGCGCGACCCTATCTTATCCCTGGGTACGAAATCGATTACATTGTGACTGGGCGACTGGAGAAATACAGAGCGTCTACTGAAGCATGGCTAGCAGCGCAGAGCATCAAGTACCGCAATTTGATCATGTGGAACCTTGAAGACAAGTCGCTGCGGACTGACCCTGCTGAGTATAAAGTACGTGAGCTCCTGCAGCTCAAACCGGGCATTTTTCTCGAAAGTCGTCATTCAGAAGCGGAATTAATCAGACGGAAGACTGGCCTCTTTGTATTTTGTGTCGAGCATATGAATTTAGCTGGAAGATGCTAGCGAAGGATTAGGATTCACACGCTAAGCCCATCATGAAGGATGCCTCCTCGAAGGCGAGTGTAGGAAAGTTGATCGGAGAAGCCTGCGACCCTAAGGCTAATTTCAATGCGTTTTCGGAAAGGAGAACAGAACCCGTAATCAGGGTGAGGCGCAATTCTGTCCCACGGGAGATTGCGTTCCAAGAGATATTTGTGTGAAAGAGCAGCTTTCGAATTACAAGAAGTGGAAGAGAAAGCAGAGTGACCGAATGAGGTGGACGGCTGAAACTGTCTTAGCATGTTCTTCATACCTTCAAATGCCGCTATTGTCCAGTTGATAAACCTCCCAGCTGAGAACCCCATGTTTCTTTTAGATGACAGTGAGCTGAGGATGAGCTTTCTCATCGCGCCGCCCGATAACGTGGGCCTCGAAGTGTTGGCTAAACTAGACATTGGAAATCCTCAGTGACATCATGTCATTTAGTCTGCTAATGATCCGTTGCTGCGTATGTGGTATGCACGGCTCAAATCCGTTTCATGATCTGCACTTAAGGTCTCTTCTTAAGAAAGATGCGCTAGCTTTGTGTTGAATGTATTCCCCTTAGGGAACGCCTAGACTCACAGTTTCAGGCAAACTTCCTTTGAAGAACGAGCATAGTGGGGGGAAGGAAATGCCACTCCTGCGCAAAGCAGGTTGAATCTGAAAAACGGTCATCAAGGGAGCACACAGAAACGGCTCTCCAAGGGCGAAGAGAAGATTTGTTCTTCACACCCAAGGCAATAGATTGGAAGAACGAAATCCAGATCAAGGGTGCTACCGTTCAAGCTACCTGTCATTGCAAAGCCGACTCGCAAGCTTAATCAATCGGCGATGCCCCTCAAAGGGATGAATTTGGAACGCCGGCTATTGCGGTTTTGGCAGTGCTCCCTTTTGCATCATACGATTACTTGGACATGCAATTAGAAAGGGAGCAGTTCGATCTTGAAAATCCTGCCTCAAGAAACATTGAGCGTGAAATGCATAGGCGAGAACATACTTGCCCTATTGAAAGATGATGAAGGGTTTTCATTGAGCTTGCTGAGCGCCCAAGGAGAAGTCATAGATGAGATGGGTAAAATCTCTGATCTGAAAAGCGATCGTGGACGCATATTGCTCGTGGATGGATCAAGGATTCTTCTTGGAATAGAAAACAAACTGCTCTCATTTCACGGAGGAAAGTTTGATGTGATTTCAGTAGCTCATCATCCTTTCAACTACTTTTGGCATGCAACGGAACTTAACGGCAAGATTTACGTCCAAGAATATGGTGAGTCACCTACTGATATCTTGGGGGTTACAGATAAAGTCAACTCTTTGGCCACAAACCTACAGATAGATCAAACGTCAAGACATTTTCACGCGATTGCAGGCGACAAAAAAAGTGGCACTCTCTTTGCCACTTTGGGAGACGGAAATGCCGTCAGGGTGGCTGTTTCATCGGACGATGGTGAATCGTGGAGCCCATTATACAAAGGCAGCTGGCAGTTTGTCCCAATTCTTCCTCTCGACAATAGAATATTATTCGGTTTCGACAGCGGGATATCTAGAGGAGGAGGCGTTGGAGTGCTAGACATGAAAAATAGAAAGTGGAACTTTATCCTCCTGCGCTGGGCTCAGTATGGCTATGATGGCTTGTGCCAGTTCGCAGACCTGAAGAGATTTCAGAGCACATATGTTGGTTCACTAGGCGTACCAAAGGCCTTCGTTCTGTCAAAGGACTTGTGCACGTGGCATCTTATTCATCTAGAATGTTATAATGGTCACTTTGACCACTCAATGACAATTGAAATAGGCACAAGAGCAGCTGCCCTCTGCACAGGTTCTAGGACTTATGTTTTCACGGCCGAGGAGCTCCAAGAAATTGCGCAGTCAGATTCCAATGTCTGTTTGAGTGTAACTCGAGGGTACGAGAGCAGGATGATTGGAATGGGCAGTCAATTATTAAGACATGCACGTAAATATCGAATTTACAAACAGTCGTGGGCACGCGTGTGACGATTATAAGATCGATTCCTGCATGGCTGGATAAGAGGTCCGCTATTCGAGTCTCATCAGATAGATTGAAGTCTTGTGATAGGAGCGTCTTTCACAATCACTTAATAGACCTTGGCGTAATAACGCCCTGTTCGATAAAAGACGCACTTAGGATGGATTTCTTGACCTAATTCGAGAAGAATTCGACTATTCTGGTTCATGGCCTACGACTTCAGCTGCAGTATTCGTCGCGACTGCAAATTGCGCCCAACGTCTAATTTGTACTACCTTAAAGTACATTGATCCATTAATCATACGACAGCAACTGTCAGAGGGACATTATGCCTGTGATTGATGAATTTTGTCGAAGAGGTGGTAATATCTCAAGAGCATCATCATCGGAAACGACAGTAAGCCAATGTTCTTGAAATAGGTTTCCAGCATGAAGAGATCCTCCCGGGTTAGGGCCTTTAAAACAGCCAGCAGTGGAACTAAAACAGCTAGGAAAAGTAAAATCCCTACGGCAAGTGTCACGTCGGCATTCATCCTTAGAAATGAAAGAGGAAAGATCAGTCCTGCGCTGACCGCTGAAGCAAGATAAATTCTTGCCACAGAAGGAACGAGAATTCCTCTTCCCACAATTGGTTTTATCAACATATTGCCAACGAATATGCTGGCGAGTCCACTTAAAAGAAAACTTAGACTTATGCCGTATACATTGAGGAAGTGAATGAAAAGGGTGTCGCATCCAACGTAAACCAGAACTCCCGTCATTCCGGCAAGCATGCTTTTCTTCGTTTCTCCTATTCCACTTAGGAGCACGCTCTGACTAAAAGTTCCTAATCCAACAAGGAGGTTGGGCGCTGCGAGAGCTATCATGTAGAGTCCGGCAAATCTGTAGCTTGTCCCATAGATGATAGAGATCATTGGGGTAGCAAGAGTCATCACTGCGAATATAACTGGCACTAAGAACAGGGTTGAGTACTTCACCGAAGAAGAATACACCCCATAAAGCTCATTTGAATCTTTATTAAAACGGCTGAATAGGGGGAAAAGAGCGGTTGTAATTGGTGCTGCCACAAACGAGATGACTTCTAACGCATTGGATGCAGCAAAGTAGCCTCCGATTTGCTGGTTTGAGACGAAGTTGGCTAGCAAAGTACTTTCGTATGGAATAACAAACATTGAGAGAGCTGCAGTTGCATAAAGAGGGAGAGAGTAACCTAGACTTGCGACAATTGTACGAAAGAAGTCGCTCGGGATGACCTTCTTGTAGGTATACATCACAAAAGCTAATCCGGACAGCCCTCCTGCAATGTATCCTGCAGTATAGCCTACGACAGCACCCATTACGGAGAACCCCACTAGTATCAGACCAACTCCTACAACGAGCCTAGTCAAAGCTCGTACTATGCTAATAGTGGCTGATTTGCGCATCTCTCCTAGACCCTGGAAATGACCAGAAGACACATTCATCAAAGCCAGTCCCAATATTGAAGCTGATGCTACAGGAATGTAACTCTGAAGTTCTGGCCTCTTTAGAAGATCTGTGGCGATTATTCCGGTAAGAGGTAAAGAAATAAGAAAAGCAACAAACGCGACAAGAAACTGGAAGATTACTGTCGAATACCCGAAAGAGATGGCTTTCTCCCGTGCTCCTTCAGAACTATACTTCGCAGAAAAGCGGACTGTGGAAGAAGAGGTATTGAAGTGAATTGCCGAGTATATGTATCCAGGCGTCACAAGCGCCAAACCGTACAGCCCATAGAGCTGGGGTCCAAGAAGCCTAGCCACAATTATGGAAGAGATCGCCGTTACAGTTAGCGCTGCGCTGTAGCCAATGAATAAGTGGTACATCCCTCTTATGACAGGTCTTTTTCCTCCAGCTTCACTCAATGGCTTGATATCGAACAATCTATAATATGAGTAGATGTATGGATATCCCCGGGACCATATTTTATTTCTCTTCGGACGGTGCGTCGTCGTGGAAAAATATGCTATGGTCACAGTTGTTCACAATATCCATTTTAAGGGGACAAACTTTTGACCCTAGGCAAGAATCTTGCAACGGGTGATCTCAAAGACTTCTCTAATTGTCCATCTCGCCGACGGACGCACATACTATTCAGAAGGAGGGGGGCAAAAATCTATCTGAGCACTACGTAGAATATCGGCTGAAGGGGTGCCGCAAGCTTCCTTCGAGGCTCTATGTACTTAGCTCAGATATCTCTTTGGACGACATGGCTTCAAAGTGGCTAATTACGAATTGGTATTATTTGATCGTATGTGGTTAGGTCTCCCTGAGTTTTTCGGGATAGAGGCCGAAAGATAGAAACAAATTTGCCTAGTGTTTCAAATCGCTCTCTGGCGCACGCAGTGCAAAAGATTATGAGCTTCGATCAACTAGTAAAATGGTGCCATCTTGCTAAACTCGGAGGAATCGCGGAATGTTCGCGCAAAAGTGTCCGTTGTCATTTCAGCCTACTTTCCGGGCAGCGAAACATTAATGGCTGTTCTGGAATCGGTTACAAAACTAGATTATCCCAGCGAGCTTCTAGATGTGGTTATTGTTGGCGTTCCAGAAGACGATGTAACAAAATCGTTGGTGGAAGAGATAAACATTCGCTGCTCTAAGAATTTCAAGCTGTTCCTTGTTGATTCTAGAATCAACTCAGTTAGGAGAAATTTCGGAATCAAGCAATGCTCGACCGGAATCATAGCAGTGATCGACGATGACATCCTGATCGACAAGCATGTAATATCAAACAGTTTGAAGATCCTATCTGAACATGCGGAAATTGGAGCTGTTACGTTCAGTGTCATTTCTGATCAGCGTATGTTGGACGAAAGATTGTATCATATGAGGTGCTTGGGGGCAGGTATCTCGTCGGTGAACACAGTTACTGCATGCACTGTATTCAGACTTTCAGCTATAAGGAGGGTCGGCTACTACAGGGAGGATATGGGGCCTCCGCTGAGCATCTATGAAGATTGGGAACTAGGATCTAGAATGAGGAAGGCGGGTTTCCGGATAGCACAGGATGGAAGCATCTTCTGCAAGCATCTTCGCTTCTCTGCCGCGAGACATCTATCAAAGAGTTCTACCGCAAAAGAAACTTCGAGTGATGATGAAATCGCAAAAGTAGCAATGCAATACATCAGTTCAGCTGGAAGGAATTACAAAGTCTTCCTTTCTGTCATGCGCTCGAGCCCCACAGTACAAAAGGTGGAGTACTCTTTCTATTTCCTTTTCTTCTTCATCATCTTGGGGCTGTTTGCTTTGGGCAACATTTATCCTTTCATTTTCTTGATTGTAGTTGCAGTTTCGATAATACTGTTCAATGACATAGTCAGAAGGCGATACAGGGTCTTTAATATGCGTCGCAGGCTTGCTTATCCCCTTCTTGTATTCTTGATTAGAATCATTCGAACAGAGCTTGTTGTGGCATACTTTTTGAAAAGCAAAATCAAACTGTAGGCAGAACGATTGCGTAAAGACATCTACATCTTGCTGGGAACAAATCGAAGAAGGTCAATAAAGACCTCTTCACAGCATCTGTTTGTGGAATTCAAAGTATCACTTCTTCGCTTAAGTTCTGAACAGTCGACAGATATGTTTCTCAACATTGTCAACTAGTAAGCAGTTTGATTTTGATTCGGACCTGTTTCAGGGAGAATCGTACGATTCGCTTGGGTGTATCTTATTCTTTCATTTTCTTAGTAAGGGGTAGATCTGGATCTCCTTGGAGATTCACCTGGGAATGGATACTTTATTGACAATACAATAGTCTTAGCACAAACGCAAATAGTCATCTAACTTGCGAAATTATTTTGCCGCGATCCAAGATACAATTTCTAATTGCATCCCGTACTTTGGCTGGCTTCCAAGCCTCCTCAATGGCTTTTTCCGAAATTGTCAGACCCTGTAAGTAAGCTCGGGAGAGCATTGTCCGTCTAATCGGAGCATACAGCTGCAGGAGAGATCTATAGGCTCCAAGCCGAGCGTGGTTTACAGCTTCATAGCAATTGATCAGATAGGGCATCACATGATTCTCTAATGATACAGCATATTGCACCTCATCGCTTCTTGCACGGGAAAGTGATTCCCTTTCACGATGTAAAATGGTGCAAGAGTTGACAACTGCGCATTTAACGCCTTGTTTCGTAAAATACGTTGCTAACGCCGCCTCATTTCCTAGCCCGCGAAGTGTGGCTCCGGGAAGTTCGAATCCATCCAAGTACTTGGCTTTATAGCTGGAATTAGCTCCGGCAAAGCCTATGGATAATAGTAACATGAAATGCTCGAAAACCTTATTCCAGCTCACAATATTGTCGGGAAGCTGTCTCACGAAATCTGAGTTAGTAGGGACAAGCAATCCCATATCATTGATGAAGGTGAAATAATTTACGAATTGTCCGTATAGAGGTTGCTGATACCCGATAGCTCGGCGGATGGTACGCATTAGGATGTTATGATTTGGAGGTAGTAAGGTATCGTCGATTGAATAGGTTCCACCACCAATCGCCGCGATGTTGTCAAATGTTTGATGTAAGGAAAGATGCTGAGTTACCCATTCGTTACTAGGAATAGAGTCATCGTCCAATGTAAGCAAAAAGTCATAGTCTTTCGCTACCTTATAGATAATATTCAAAGCTTCCTCGAAGTAGCCAGTTTCTTGTATAACAATCTCGATTCCCAGTTTTCCTCGATAATTGTCGACAATGTCCCTTGTGTTGTCGGATGGCGATGGTTTGTAAACCACGAGCACGCTGAACTTCTTGTATGTTTGTTTGACTAGGCCGTCCAATGTGTCCTTGATGCTATAATCGAAATGCCCGTTATTGTATGTGGGGATCGTGACAAGTGTTCGCAATATTTGGACTAGAAGGAGTGGTTTGCGGGCAATTTATATTATTTTCACACAGAGTTGCGAATGGCCATATAATTCGCCCCTGAAAATTCATAGGGCAAAGAAACGGAATAGCAAAGCGTCCCCGGCATTCATTTTGTTATAGGCGTTCTGCACCATGTTTGAGGCAAAGATAAATGATGAGATACGATCCCAGAATTGGAAAGGATCCTAAGAGTAATCAAGATACATTAGACCTTGGGCGTAATAACGCCTTGTTCGATAAAAGACGCGCTTAGGGGTGGATTTCTTGACGTAATTCGAGAAGAATTCGACTATTCTGGTTCATAGCCTACGAGCTCAACTGCAATATTCGTCGCGACTGCTAATTACGCCCAGGGTCTATTGAGTAGTGTATCGAGTAAAAATATCTTTGTAAGCGGCAGCTTCGCTTTCAACTACCTTGTCCCAAGAAAATCTTCGACTAAAATTAATAGCTTCTACACTTAGCTCGTATCTCAGTTTTTCGTCGATAAGTAGTCGAATGACTTCTTTCGTAAACTGGTCAAAATCTCCAAATCGAACACGAATGTTGGAACGACAATTCAAAACGTATCTCGAGAATGGCAAATCCCATGTAACAATGGGAAGTCCACTACTTAGAGCGTCCAAAGCCGAAAGGGAGAAACCATCTCGAACTGATGGGTAGGCAAAAATCTTGGCCCTCCTGAGAAGCTTGTACTTTTCCGAATCAGGCACAAACCCTGCTAGAGTAACATTCTTCACCAAGTCCATTTGGTCAAGTCTTTTCCTGAATTCTCTTTCATCGTGTTGACTCCCGAAGGCGCCGATCACAATCGCTTTTAGATTTTCATTCAATCTATTCTTGGTTTCGCCTAATATTTTCAGAAGATCTAAAGTGCCTTTCTGTGGCGAAAGCCTTGCCATATACGCAATATCATAACTTGGAATATTTTGCGTATCCTCTGCAATGGCGCTGGCACCATTTCCCGGCTTCAGCAAGATTGTCTTCCTAGCATTTGGATACAGGATTCGAAGATAACTCATAGTGGCTTCACTAATCACGATCAGGCTACCCTCTGAAAACGCCCTTTCTATTTCTGGTAAGATCCATAAAATAAGCCAAGCCTTTTCATGTACATACTTTGCGAATCTCCAGATAACACCAGCAATTGAAAATCTTGAAGATTTTGCTTTTGCGTCGTACTCATATTCTACAACGATTGCTTTCAGATCTCGTTTGAAAAATGCCGTGATTGCTTCAAACATCAGATTTGCGAAAGGGCTTCTCCCGCGAAGTCTTGGGGGAGTTCCTAGCAGAGGTAACTCGTGAACAATAATTGCATATGGACATTTTGTCGTTTTGCCTAACTGCCTCAGGATATTCATCATCCAAGGTATCTCCCATTGGAGAACCAACAAATCTGGCTTCACCTTCTTTGAGAGTTGTACCAGACCAGATAGTAGTTCTGAGGGGCTTTCATTTTTCACAACCTGTATCCTTTCAGGATCAAGGATATTCTTGAACGACTCATCCGGTTTATCAAGAGAAGCGACAACTAAGTCAAAACGCTTTGCCAATGAAGGAAGAGTCAAGTACGATCTACGTTGCGCCCCTCCATTTCTAAGGTTCAAATCCGCGATATAGAGAATCCTCAATTAAGTGTCTGACCTCAGGTAATGAATCCTAAATCTCTTGAGACCCGATACACTTGCTAACTCGCTGCTTATATGTCATCGTGATTAGAGTTACTGCAATCTCCGAGGTCCGAGTATGCGAGACCATAATTGCATCGAGCAAGCAATCTTCGAGTTGGTTCCTTAACTGGGTAGAGGATTAATCATTTGTCCCATCATTTTGAGTCCGAATGTGAATGGTCTCATTATGAGGAGCTCGATTAGCCTTCGACCTAGGCTCGAAAGATGCCTTTCTATCATTGCAATCACTTCTTGCAATGACTGATACGAGCTGTTATCAAGGACCCACTTCTGGATGCTTGCGAATATCTGCTCTATCGCGTTGAGCCAAGAAGCGTGTTTCGGAGTGTA